>Ga0335394_10001445_pt1 | contig 26801 bp, 26 predicted proteins | sample MAT03_FD_205741 | JGI IMG/M metagenome (GOLD analysis project Ga0335394, IMG submission 205741) | Freshwater microbial communities from Lake Fryxell liftoff mats and glacier meltwater in Antarctica - MAT-03 (spades assembly) (version 2) ...
TGCCTTTAAAAGCCTTGACAACTTGATTAATCGCATCTGTAGGATGAACTTCAACAAAAAGATGAATATGGTCAGGGGCTACTTCCAAAGCCCTAATTGCCCATTCTTTCTCTATTGCTAACTCTTGAAAGATTTGAATCAGTCGGGTCTTGATCTCTCCAACCAATACTTTTTTGCGCCGCTTTGGTATCCAAACTAAATGAACAACCGCTAACCCGACTGAATGATTGTAATGGCGATATTCGTAAGATGTTTTTCTCATTTTTTGTAAAATGTTACATCTATAGTGTATCATTGGTTAAGAGGAAACAACAAAGCAAACAACAAGCTATGCAAGTCCGATGGAATTACAAACTACAACCCAATAAGGCGCAACAAGCACTTATGGGTGAGTGGCTTGTAACTCTGCGGAAACATAGAAACTATTGCCTAGCAGAGCGTAAACGGGGTTTTGAAACCAATAATCAAGACTCAGATCAACCCGTAGTGTATAGCTATGCTGCTTACTGTGATATTGAAACTCGTGCTGAGTATGGTGCTTCATGCCCGTTAACGTGTCCAGTCGTCAAGCATGGTGTAATGTCTGCTGGAATAACAAAGAATAGCAAGGGGAGTTTGAAATGGGGTAGCGCCTCTGATGTTCAGAGTAAAAGAACTACTGAGTTACGGGCTGAAAATCCCTACTATGCTCGAATTAACTCCGATGTTTTACAAGGCAACTTAGCGAAGCTAGATACGGCATACAACGGATTCTTTCAACACAAGCGCGGTTTTCCTGCTTTTAGGAAAATCTCTAATTTCAATAGTTTTCAGTACAAGCCAGGGCAGTCTCAGTTTACTGTCAAGAGGGATGGTAAGACTGATAGAAATGGGAAACTTAAGAAAAGTTACTCCCATGTGTACTTGCCGGGAATTGGAGATATGCGATATTTAGACAGCCGCGCTATTCCCAACGATGCCGCTTTTCGTTCCGTTACGGTAATAAATGTTGCAGATGGATGGTACATTAGCGTACTACTTAATTTAGTAGATAAGTTGCCAGTTATTCCTATAAATGAAAGTGTCAAATCGGCTGTAGGTATTGATATTGGGATAAATAAATTAATCTCGTTATCAGACGGATCTTTTATTGAAAACCCTAAATTCTCAACCAATAAAAAGACCCGTAGACAGCTAAGAATTAGAGGATGTTTGAAAAGTCTGATAGGTTGTAAAAAAGCTCTCTCGGTATACGCTGTGAATAGATAATAGACAGCACCGAGAGAGCAACATGAGTAAAGCATACCCCAGCAACCTGACCCGCGCCCAATATGAATTTTTGAGTGACATGATTCCAGAAGCCAAAAGAGGTGGTCGTCAGCGTGCAGTCAGCACAAGCACTGCTGCGTCAACATCATGATTCTCCTGGTGTCTTACGCTACCACTCACAAGTATCTATCAAAGATGAAAAAGGATATGCTTGGCAAGTGCTACTGTTCAAACAGAATTACAACAGTCCGGTAAAAGACTTACGGTTGCGCTTGGTTGCTTTTCCAGGTGTCGTTGAACTTGCTCACCCCCAACCATTGTTGATTGAGACAGCAGCAGGTAGATTGTTGAATGCATCGGATGCATACGCTTTAAATGCACCCGTCCCTAATGTGGGCGAATATAAGTTAACTGATATCTTACCGAAACTGCCAACAACTGATGCACTCAAACTCTATGTGCCGCTCTCTAGTGGACAGCAGTTGCTTCTCAACATATCAAAAAATGTAGTCACTGAGTGGCAATGGCTAGTTACAGAAATTGAGTGAAGTTTAATTTAAAAGCATTCAACATAAAAATAACCTAATGGTGATGTGGGGCATGATAACTGCCTTCAAGCCAGAAATCCTAGTCTTCATACGCTTATAGCTTCCCACATCACACGCAGGAGTAATATTAGTCTTGAGACTCCTCAGAGATAGATTCCGATTCGGTTTCAAGTTCTTCTGTTTGGACTTTGACTGGAGGTTTAACGGGTTTTGGGCCACGCGCTAAAGCAGGATTCCCCTGTTGCCTGTTTTCATCTCCGTAGGATGCTTTTTTCCCTGTGTCAGACGAGCGATTACGGCTCGGTTTTGAGCTTTTGGGGTTGGATTCAATAGGAGGTATAGAATCCGTATTTTCGGAATTGTTGTCAGTGCTTCCTTGGGACTGACGTTCCGATTTTTTGATTGGGCGTTCTACCATTGTTGATTTTTGTAAATTTATCTGTATAGTACATCGGTTTGGTGACTATAAAACTGTTGAGTAGCATTTTGTAAAGATTTTGCTGTCAAAATTACTTAATGGCTATATTTGTTGATTTAACAAGAAAGCAGCCACCCGGCTTGATCAACTAGCTCAAAAAGCATTCACAACCAATAAGCAATTAACTTACCAAACGTTGAAATGGGTGCGTTATCAATAACGTAACGCACCCTAAAACTAATCAACAAAATCAGGTCGTGCCTTCCCTGTTGATTTCAACTTTTGCTCTAAAGCTGCCCAATTTTCTTGCTCAATTAAGTTAGTCAACTCATCGAGATTGTGACGATACTGTTGCAGCGATCGCAGCAATGCTTGACGATTATACCGGGCCATCATCACACCCAACTCTGGATTCCCACCACCCACACGGCTGGTATCCCGAAAACCTGAACTAGCTAACTTTTGGGCTAATTCCAAAACATCGGGGTCAGTTTCACTCAAACAAGCAGCAATCAAGGAAGAACTGACCATTACAGGTAAATGAGAAATCCAACTAACAGCGCGGTCATGTTGCTCAGGTTGACAATAGTAGATATTAGCCCCAAGCGATCGCACAATTTCCTCTACAACCGTAATTACACTAGTTTTTGTTGTAGCTATCGGTGTTAGTACATAAGGTTTATCAACAAATAAATTCCGTTGTGCAGCTTCTATCCCACTGTCTGTCCTTCCCGCCATTGGATGACCGCCGATAAAATTATCCCAAAGGGGAGAAATCGCCTTGACTATCTGTGCTTTCGCTGAACCCACATCAGTTACGACGGTAGCAGCAGACAAATGAGCGATCATTTCCTCAAATTGGGGCACAATAAGCCCTAGAGGTGTACAAATAAATACAACCTCTGCGGCTGCCAATAGGCTTAGATCAACGGATGCTTGATCAACACTGCCGAGAGCAACTGCCTTTTGACAAGTGGATTCACGGCGACTAACTCCTAAGATATGATGTCCTTGCGATCGCAAATCAAAACCCAAAGATCCGCCTATCAGTCCCAGTCCTAAAATCCCAATATTCATTTTTGATTTTGACTTCCGTTTTTTATGACTTTACCAACTATTAAAGTTGGCATCCAAGGGGTAGCATCGATGACTGTAGACGAATTACTGGAACAATACGCGGCAGGAGTCTTAAACTTTAATGGTGTTGACCTCGCGGAAGCTAACCTAAGTGGGGCGAAACTCAGTGGCGTAAATCTTAGTGATGCTAATTTGAGTATAGTCAACCTGAGCGGCGCGAATCTGAGTGAAGCTAACTTGAGTAATGCCAAGCTGAATGTAGCAAGACTCAGTGGCGCGAATTTATGTAGCGCCATCTTGAATAACGCCAGTCTCAACGTCGCTAATTTGATTCGAGCGGATCTTAGTCGCGCTCAACTTAGAGGAGCCTCATTGATTCGCGCCGAGTTAATTCGTGCTGATCTCAGTCGCGCCGATTTCTCAGAGGCTAACCTCACCAGTGCCGATCTGCGAGAGGCGACACTCCGCCAAGCAAATCTCCGTCACGCTAACTTGAGTGAAGCCGTATTGAAAGGCGCTTCCTTAACGGGAGCCAACTTGGAAATGGCTAACTTAAATGCCAGTAACCTCAGTCGTTGTGACATTAGCGGCGCAAATTTGCGAGATGCCGAACTCAGACAAGCGAATCTCAGACATGCTAACTTGAGCGGATCAGATTTGAGCGGGGTGAACCTCCGGTGGGCAGATTTAAGCGGTGCAAATCTCCGGTGGGCAGATTTGAGCGGCGCAAAATTGAGCGGAGCTACTTTAATTGGCGCGGATTTAAGCAATGCGAATTTAACGAATACAATTTTCATCCACGCCGATTTAACTCAGGCAAAATTAATCAGGGCGGAATGGATTGGTGCTGACTTAACAGGAGCAACATTAACTGGGGCAAAGCTTTATGCCACCTCCAGGTTTGGTTTAAAAACCGAAGGCATGATTTGTGAATGGGTTGATCTTAGCCCCGCAGGCGATCGCTCCATTATCCAAAACTTCCATTCCGAAGACTCACGAGATTTTTTCAACGAAACACCGCCAATAATCCGAATTATTGTTGATGCGCCCATAGAACACGAAGCCAATTTTGCTCTTGCTGGCGCTTATTATCAAATTGCTCAGGAATACCGGGGGCTGAAACAACCCCCAAGCATGGAAAGTGGGCCTCGTCGAACTGTTTTTACATTTCATGTAGATAGCGACGAAGCATTATTTCCCACTGCTTACATTGTGATTCTTCCCTTTCTAGATGCGGTATCTACCCAAAAGAATATTTCCAGAATGGTGGAAATGATTAACAATGAAGTTGTTGTGAACCAAAATTTAAAATCGCTAAAATCACCCCAGAATATGAAAGAATTAAATATTCTTGTAGAGCAAGCGATGAGTCAGGCTACAACAATTAAACAGATGAAAAAAAATATCGAAGTAGCGGCAAAGTTAAATTTTTGTAAAGCACCAACCCAAATAATTTTAACGAATTCCAGCGCCCAGACTTTGATTGCCCATGACAATCCCCAATTTGGAAAAAGATTTATTAATCGCTCTGCTCTCAATGCTTCAGCTTATGATGATATATCCAGTGAAGCAACAAAATATATATTGCCTTCGTTAAATGTGGTTATAGATTTTGTCAAAGGATTTCACTATATTAGTCATTAGTTATTAAACTGATGACTAATGAAAAAATAAAACTTGGAGGAAAGAATGCGCGATACCTTTAATAAAATGATCGGTCGAACTCGTTATGTAGTCTTGCGCCTATTTCTGCACTTAGGGGGAGGCGAGGTAGCACCAATTTTGGGAGTATTAAATAGTGCTGGACGAGATGCGATCGATGTCGATGGCGATTTAGAAGTTTTAGGAGAAGGATTGGTAGAAATTAGCCAAACCCTGCTGCAATACGATGAATATTGGCTTTCTGCTGCTAACGAAGGTGATGTATTTTTTGATGAAGGCGAGGCAGGAGATTACGTAAATGAATTATTTACTGACTCTGCCCAAAGATATCTCAGTGAACCAAGTTACAGTTCTGATAGATCGAATGAACCTTTATCTATACCTGTAACCCAGAATGTCATTGTGATGATTACAGCAGCTTATGAAGGAGAAGTAGCAGAGTTGGAAACTGATCTTTCTAACATTCAAGCACTTAAGGAAGGCTTGAAAGCATTGATAAATTTGCATTATAAACATAGATTAAAAGCAATCCAAGTGCATTTCTCGCCAGCACAGTTAGGCGATGAACTCACTAGCGACCAACTGTTGCAATTTTACCCAGAATTGATTCCTTTATAATGTGTTGGGTAGTCCCTACTTACTACTCACATCGAGAAATTGTTAAGCTTGGAGATAGGACAATAATCCAATGATCATGACCATAGTGCGTAAATTTACAGCCGTTTTTTTAGCTATGAGTTTGTGCCTGACAACTGTAGCCTGTGGGGGAGGAGAGCAAAATACCACTACCCCTCCAGCTAAGAACGTTAGCCAAACTTCTACTAACACCAAGCTGAGTGACGGGCAGTATCAAATACAACAAGCTACTTACGACGATGCAACTGGTGAGTACAGCCTGTTTTTACTTAACAATAATCCCCCAACCTTTGCAACCGAAAAATTGCAAATGGCACGGTTAACTGATGATGAAATCAAACAGGGCAAGAAAACCTATCTGAAGGTAGAAAAAGGAGAACCAATTTTATATCTGACGGAAGACTTTAAAATCGAGTATATCCACAACGTTACCGAGAATAAAACTAATCCCCAAACAGGACAACAAGAAACGGTTGTAGTCCGTCGAGAAAATAACTTCTGGGCACCATTTGCTGGGTCTGTGGCTGGTAGCTTGGCCGGTCAGGCAATTGGTAGTATGTTGTTTAGACCCCAGTATTATGTACCCCCTGTCTATCAATCAGGCCGAGGATTAAGTGGCTTCGGTGGGTATGGCGGAAGTTATGGTCAAGCAGTTGAAAGCTACCAAACTCGCTATAATGCACCACCCGCAGCCGTGAGAAATCGCACTGCATTCCGCAATACAGGGACAATTAGAAGATCGTATCCGGGAAATTCAACTATACGCAATACACCGCGTAACACTACAGGTAATAACCGTCCTTCTGGCTCTGGTTTTGGTGGTAGTACGTTGCAACCCTCTGGCAAAGCTACTTCACCCAGACGCAATTCTGGTAGTAGTTTTGGTAGTGGGCGTAGTACAGCACCCCGCCGCTCAACTGGTTTCGGCAGCAGACGCCGTTAAAAAATTCCAAATTCAATAAATAGACTACCTAATAAGTTAAGGTAGTCTGGTGTATAAAGAAGTCGGAAGGTTGACTTGTGAGCCTCCGGCTTCTCTTTATATATAGCAGTCCGCTTTGATTTTTAAAATTATTTGCGTGGTGCGCGTTCGCGCAGCGTCTCGCAGAGAAGCGCAATAGACAGGGAGTAGGGAAGAAGCCTTTTCGGAGTGTACTGATTTAAAAAAATCAAAGATGACGATTAATTATGAATTATTCGGTCAAATAATATGAAATACTAAATACAAATATTGCTAAGAAAACAGGAACCATTTTATTAAAGTCTATTTGCTTTTTTTGAAACATTTCTAAACAAGACATTGGAATCATTAGAGGCCAGAAGATAGTTGTTAACAAAAACATCACACCTGATAAAAATTTATCTTCTGGAGTGGATGTAGGATGACGTATGGAAAATATTAACCAATTGCTTAGAAAATAGCATGTCATAGACAGGTAAACAATACTTAAAGTCAGTTGTATTTGATTCATTGTGAGTACTCCTGAAGTCATAGCGGTTCTCGTTTACGTGAGGTACACCCGTAAGGGCACGGCACTGCCGTGCCCCTACACCTCACAATATAATCTTGTATCGCATCTGAATGGGAACCGCTATATGTGAGCTTCACCATAACCCAATACAGATAACACAGATACTCGTAGGGACACGGTATTGCCGTGTCCCTAGCCAGTACCCATTCAAATGAGAATCGCTATAAATTTTCTTTTCCCCTGCCTCCCCTGCCCCTTTCTTCCTTAGCCGCCGACATGAACGCCAGGACGCTTATGGGGATCATTTTCAGCCCGACGAAGTACTTCACGAGTCACCACAGCAATATCACCTTCCCCAAACAAGATAAAACGCAGTAAATATTGTATAGGGTTGCCCTCAACCCAGCCAAAGTAGGCATGGGGAATCTTACCTGTTTGGTCACGAATATAGAGTAGTAAAGCCGCGATCGCATTAGGTACTGCTGCACTCTCAGCCCGGAGGATGCGATAATCACCAACTTGCACCCCTTTTACTTTGATGATATCCGCAAACTCTGAAGCATCTGATACCATAATTTCTAGAAAAAGAATTGGATCGTTGGGTGGAATATGGTTGTCCTCGCGTACTTCTTTTTCTTTCATAAAATACTCTTGGACATCACCCGCATTCAATCGATTAGCAATTAGTCGTATTACTCCCTGGCTCTCTTCCGCAAGGAATTGCCCAACAAGTTCATCAACTTCAATCCGTTCTGCTCGCAGTTCTGTTGAACGCCAAACACGAGAAACCAGCGAGGTAAAAATGATCGTACCGATGAGAAGAGCTATACCAACTAATATCAAAGGGTTGGAATGGCGGGCAAAAAGTGCAGTCTGCCAGTTAGCGATCGCTTCTGGATGAGTTAAAATTTGATCCAGACCGAGGCTAACGACAACAAAGTTTAACAACAGATAAACTGCCACCAAAACTACTGCAATACCAATCGCTTCTTTGAAACCTCGGAGGAAAACTCCACCGAGTAATGCAACTAATATAAGAGTGATTGCGATCGTCTGATTATGAAACCAATTTGGGGTAAGCGGATTTTCGATAATATGGGCTGTGGCATCAGCAGCTGACAAGGTAATGGTAATAATAAAGTCAGTTGCTACAAAGCCGAGTAAGCATAGCACAAGTAATTTGCCTTGCCACCAAGGGAGCAAACGCTCTAACATTGCGATCGACCCTTCACCATGAGGGCTTTCGGCAGCAATGCGCCGATAGATTGGCAATGCTCCAAAGAGCGTCAGCAAAACCAGAATCAGGGTAGCTACAGGAGAAAGAGCGCCAGCCGCCAGTGCTGCAATCCCAGGTTGATAGCCAAGAGTTGAGAAATAATCTACACCAGTCAAGCACATCACCTGCCACCAAGAATGCTGGCGATGTGGTTCTTCCTTGCGGTAAGGCCCTTCTTTTTCTCCTCGGTCTTCTTCAAGCAACCAGTCTATAAACTGGCTACCGAGCCGTTTTGTTGAAACAATTGATTTAGCCATCAAATACGGTTATGTTGCAAAAGTTGGCTTTGTGATTTTTTTAAGCCTTTGTGGTTTCTTAAAACTTTCAATTACAAAGATATAGCATTATTATTGTATGTTAAGCATCCTGTCCGATTTGCAAAATATATAGTCGCTGTTTGTAGTAGTCTGGCCTATCTAGAACAATATATTGCGAAGCAGTGCCGTGCCCCTACGGGTGTACTTCACGTAAACGAGAAACGTTATATAGTTTCTCCTTATTAAAAAATAAAACAAGCATCTATCTAAAGAGAGATTTTTCCGGGATACTCTTTTTACAAGCATTTTTTATAACTATATTAATTATGCAAAAATGATTTTTACTACTACAACAGTCAGAGCATGTGGTAACTTTACTAAGTATAATTTGCAGACTTATACTACTAATAATCTTGAGTTCCGCCACCCAAATAAAACTATCCCTGTAGAAGTTTTAAGCCCTCCAATTTTTGATGAATCAGGGAAAGTAATATATGCGCTCACCGTTTGTATTGATATTCCTGAACGCAAAAAAGCTGAGAAAATCCGGCTCTACTGATCCCCTTATGGTAATTAAACCTCAATCAGGGCGAAAGCCTTATAAGGCAAGGCTTATCAAGATTAAACATATTGTTTTGGTGAAAATGCTTACAGGGTAAAGCTTTTAAGGATTTTCAACCCGATTTTGCATAAGGGGATCGGTAGAACCTATAAATCAATCTTAGCTCTATTCCCCATCTCTCTGATCAGGTTTCCCAAAATCTGAATTGCATTTCTACAGGTTATTTCATTTCCTAATCAGGGCGATCGCTTCTCACTATTCTTCTGCACTTAACACTTAACGAGGCAGAATATCATCTAAGCGAAGTTGAAGACGGGGCAAAAGTGGCGAGTTAATTAATTCATTGAGTCGGTACTGTTGTTGAGTATAGGTGTCTTCAACTAATTGACAAACGGTGAATGTAGGTTGTTTGGGTTTACCAATAAATGCTACACCGCCCAATCCTCGATAATCCACAATCCAGTATTCAGGGATGCCTAAGAGCGCATATTCCTCAACTTTTCGTGCATAGTCGGTTTCCCAGTTGGTGCTAACTACTTCCACCACCAGTTTAATTGAGCGTCCCATTGTAATTACGGGTTCTCGCTCCCAAAGGGGTTCACGCTCAATAACGGTTTCATTGAGAACCACGACATCAGGACGACGAGCTGTAGCTGTATCTGCAAAGGGGTAAATTAAACAAGTGCGAGGAATAAACCAGGGAAGTTGTTCTGCTACAAGGTAGATCCCAATTTGGGTTGCAAGTTTGCCACTCACCGTTTCGTGGGGGCCAGTTGGTTCCATGTCAATTAGTTCTCCATCTGCCAATTCGTAGCGGGGATTATCTCGGTATTGGGAGAGAAAATCTTCAAATGTGAGCGTTTTTGGGGAGATATATGTCATGAAAGTCAATCTCCTGAAGGCAAGTTGTTTTGATTATAAGTTAATCGTCCTCTTGTTTCATGCGATCGCCTTTTAAGGATACTCAGATAAAAAAATCGGCAGATATTGTCGGATGCCAAGGCTATTTATTCAAAATATACTACTATGGCGCTTTTTTTTACGTCTTCCTTGTGAATCGACACCACACGAAGGAGTATTTTGTTGTGTAGATGATCTAAGCACTACAGTAAAAATTTAAAATCTTTAACAGATGAGTAGGTAGATTGGTATGAGTGAAACTACAGAAACGATTTTCAGCAAAATCATTCGTCGGGAAATCCCCGTTGATATTGTTTATGAGGATGATTTAGCCTTGGCATTTAAAGACATCCACCCCCAAGCGCCAGTTCACATCCTCGTTATTCCCAAAAAACCCATTCCTACACTAGCTGATGCTGAATCTCAGGATCATGCTTTGTTGGGGCATCTTTTGTTAACCGCCAAACGTGTTGCAAAAGATGCTGGACTGGAAAACGGTTATCGAGTTGTTATCAATACTGGTGATGATGGTGGTCAGACAGTCCACCACTTACATCTGCATATTTTAGGAGGACGGCAGTTGAACTGGCCGCCTGGTTGATAAAACCATAAAACCGGATGAATTGTGTCTTTAGACGCGATTCATCACTAAATCAAAAACGCTTCCTTCCAAAATTCTGTAAGAATGTCATCATAGTTAAGGTAAAAACATTCTGGAGACAAGACAACGGTTTACGCACGCCCTTTAGCACGGTTAATTGAGCAATTGCAACGCTTACCAGGGGTTGGCCCCAAGTCTGCCCAACGACTGGCTTTGCATATTTTGAAGCGACCAGAAGCAGAAGTTGAAGCTTTAGCACAAGCCCTAATTGAGGCAAAAAAACAGATCGGTTTGTGTTCTGTTTGCTTTCACCTATCTGCTGAACCTGTTTGTGAAATCTGTCGAAATGCCAACCGTGACAACAATACTATCTGTGTCGTAGCAGATCCCCGCGATGTGATTGCGCTGGAAAAAACCCGCGAATACAAAGGGAAATATCACGTTTTGGGTGGGGTAATTTCACCAATTGATGGAATTGGGCCAGAACAGTTGACTATACTGGCTTTGCAGCGCCGGGTGAGTCAGCAAAAACCTCAAGAAGTAATTCTCGCAATTAGTCCAAGTGTAGAAGGGGAGACAACAACACTATATATCGGTCAGCTACTGAAACCATTTACCAAGGTGACGCGGATTGCCTTTGGTTTGCCTGTAGGTGGTGAGTTGGAGTACGCCGACGAAGTGACTCTGGCAAGGGCATTGGAAGGACGCAGGGAGTTAGATTAGGCTTATTAAAAATTATTCCCCCACTCCCCACTCCCTTTTTAATTCCCTTGCAACGGTGCATTCAACACTTTCTCAATGCGATCGCGTGTTTCTAGGATGTGCGCTTTGGTATATTCATCATCTGAATTAACCCCCTTAAGTTTCTCATCTAGTTGCTTGAGTTTATACCACGCCAGAGTCCGGGCATCTTCTGGGACATATTCTTTTCGCAACACCATACCAGTCAAAATGTCCAGATATTCCCGTTGCAAGCCTCGCCGTAAACTGGCAATTTTCATTGGTTGACCTTTTGGTTTGATTACTTCTGTCCAGATACCTGATTGCAAAGTGTCAAATAGCTCAGGCAGACTCAGTGCATTTTCTGCCTTCGTTTTCAGTTCAATATCCTTGAGGCGAGAGAGGCGATCGCCTGAGAGTAAATCCCGCAACACAGAACCCTGCATGAACAGCACCAAGTCATGAATTGGAAAATCCAAACGACCAACTTGCGGAGAACTACCCCAATGTCGCCAACGGGAAGGTGCTAATTTATTCAGTAATTCTGGTGAAAAGCTGAGAGCATCTTCTGCAAATACATACTTTTGCAGTGTCTCTAAAGCCTGTCGTTGTTCTTCAACTGGTACTGGTTCAAATGGTAATCGGTGTTGGCTAACTCCAGAGGGTATTTTGCTGGGGTGGATGCGATAGAAAGACTGTCCGCCAATATATTTTGTCGTGTAATATATTTGCTGAAAATAGTTACCCAATACTGTGCTAAAACGTTCGCTCACATCGCTGTAACTATCACCATCCATTGGATAGCGCTTATCGAGACGTTCCCACATAACCCGCGAATTATTCAACTGCCACTGGGAATAAAGCAGGACATTGCCGCTGTTATCCCAAGCATCAGCAGTTGGGTCAAGGTCATACACATCTTCATCTGTGGAATAACTCAACTCTGGCTTATAGGATTGTGCAGCAATTTCTTGCAAAATTGGCTTTTCTGCTATAGGAGTTGATGTCTTAATTGGTATGTAGCCATACTTAATCGCCCATTCATCATAAGGCCCCACCATACTGGGAAAATAATCTCCCTGTTTTGTCCCTTGAGGGGCAATATTTGGGGGAATATAATCCATCACTGAAGTTGTTAGACCTTTAGTTTTGGTAATTTCCGTATTATTCATCTCACCTGGTGGTAGCAGCGTACTACCACGGAAGTTATGGCGTAAACCAAGAGTATGTCCAACTTCGTGAGCGATGATTAAACGTAAATATTGATTGATATATTCTTTCACCTGGTCTGGAGTGGCCATGGTATCTGGCAGCAGTGACATTGCCAGTGAACCAAAGGCAAACTGGTTAGCAGCTTCCATCCCGTAGCATAAATCGTACTCGCCTGCCATTTTCGATAAACTGCTCAACAATCTCTGTTGCCCTTGCACCTGCTGGGGTATACCATTCTTTTTTGCATCTAAACCATTGGCACAAAGTAGACGATTTTGCATCAAAGCTGATAGAGTAGTGCGATTTTCAGTTTGACTAGGTTGGACGATTTTGCGATACTCACCCTTAAGTACCCGCACAAAGCTACCATCTACAAGAATATCTGCATCCAAAATTTCCCCAGTCAAGGGGTTAACGCGGGATGGCCCCATTGCAAAATAACCATCGACTGTGTTGATCCAGCGAATCGTGTTGTAGCGAATATCTGCTGGGTTCCACGTAGCATCATCCGGCATTTGGCGAACTTCAATTGCATCCTTGAATCCAGCTTTGAGAAAGGCTTTGTTCCACATTAAAACGCCTTCTTTGATAGCATCGCGGTACTCTAAGGGCACAGCGTTATCAATCCAAAAGACAATCGGTTTTTTGGGTGGAGAAATTACTGCTTTTGGGTCTTGTTTTTCCAAATTCCAGCGATTGATGTAGCGGACAAAAGAATCGCCGCGATCGTCTTTGGATAAATCTTGGTAGGCGGTGATGAAATAACCGATGCGATCGTCAGCAAGGCGCGGGCGATAATCTTTATCAGGTAGTTGAGAGAGACTGTAGTGGACGCGTAAAGTATAACCACGGTTGTCAGCTAGCGACGCAAAGCTTGCCACTTCACTGTCACCGCCACTGCTACCGGAGAAATTTAAAACTGACTCAATTTCTAAGTTTTGCGGAAAAGCTTTGGCAGTACCAAAATAAGATTGGTCTGTGGTTGCTGGGACTCCTAAACTTGCAGATAATCCACCTAAATCTGTCAGTAGCAAATCTCCTAAGTCAATAAGAAGAGTTTTGCGTTCTGGATGAATGCTTTTAAGAGAAATGCTGTAGAGAACAGAATCACTAAAAGACCGGACTAGCGATCGCACCTGGGGATCTCCGTCACGAGTGCGAAAATTAACATTGCGGATCACAAAGTTTAATTTATCATCCACTCGTTGGAAATAAAACAAAAAATCTTGCAGAGGCATACCACTGTAAATACCCCGTTCACCAATACCCGATTCCAAGGTTGCTGTAGCTAGGTAATTTTTATTTAGTTGCTCTGGCTTAATTTCTAAATAAATTTTATTCTTTTCTTTATTACGATAAAGAGTGAACAATCCCCCTGACTTTTGAGTGTCTTTGATTACTTCGTCAAACGGCTCTAAATCATCCTTTGTTGTTGGTGTTTTACTGGGAGTTTTAGGCTTTTCTGCGGGTTTTGCAACTTGCAAGAATGGTTGCTGTCCTGCTTTTTTAAGGTCTTTTACTACCCAAATAAATGGTTGAGGCTGTGCGTGTTTATTTTGATTAACCACCCAAACTTGCCCTGACGGTAGCCTCTTTTTCTGAGTAATATTGATGTTATTTAGCGATAATGCTGAGGTTTTAGTTGAAGAAGTTTCTGTCGTTAACTGACTATTGGATTTCTCTCCACTTCTAGCTGTAACTACGGCTTCTAGAATCCGTACAGCCCTCTGGTTTGCTGACAATGTATCAATGTTAACAGACGGTGACTTAGCGCTAGCCGTTGCTATTCCTACAAACAAACCATGTAACAAAATCATATAAAAAGTTAATCTGTTCTTCATCCCCTGTATCCCCGATAGTTATTTCGTAGTGAATTTTTAACTTTGGCAAAGCTATTTAGCCTGCTTTTTGTCGATTCTCTTAGATGCTTTAGATCAAGCAATGAAAAGGAGTCAGAAGTCAGAATTCAGGAGTCAGAATACCCCAGCAGTCAAGTCAGGGGTTTCAAGTAAGGAATACTTTTCTTCTCCTCCACGACTAAAGTCGCTTGCTCTACACCACGATTCAGGCGCTCTCTACGAGACGCTAAAAGCAAACGAAGACTCGCTACCGCTCCGCTATCCACTAGTCGCACAGAATTCAATTCTGAATTCTGGCTCCTGACTCCTGAATTCTTCTTCGGTAAAGTTATACTTCAATTTTAGTTGCCATTTTTCCGCAATGTTGACGCTGTTGTACAGTAGGATTTTTCCTAACAATTGCAACTCTCACAAACAGTAAGTATTATTTTTACATCAAACTAGTAAATATTGTGGGAAAAGAGCATAGAAAATTAGCCAAAGGCGGAAAATTACTTGATTTTTGAAATAATTTTTCTGATGACACTTTATTTGATCAAAAGAAGGAGCTTGAGGTTACTACCGGTTAGCGAGAAGCCGCCCTCCAGGAACACCACGAAGTTGGTGTAACCCATCGGAGATATCGCCAACGCATGAGATTTTTCGTGTAGCATTTATTGATACTATTAATTTTTGGCAATGGCAAGCAAACTAGCATAGATAAATTTTTAATTCAGAATTCTCAAAACAGTAATTTAAATGTAACAACGGACACAGAAATGTCAACATATTTATCTCAAGTTTGGCAACTGCTGAGAAATTATGTGAGGGATATAAGGTTAGAAGAGATGCCAAAGACCACATCTGTAAAAACCGAAGCAGTTTTACCTCTAGGAAAAACTATTAAAGAACCTTATAAAAGCGTTAAATTTGCTCAAGATAATTTACAGAAAGATTTATGGTCTAAAAGACTGCAAGAAAGCTTAGAAAAATGGACGATACCAAAGAGCGGTTTGACTTCTAAGATAGGTGATCAGACATCAGGCACACTACCTTCTGGGTTCTCCTTTAGAATGTGCGATCGCCAGATGCATGAAGAGATTTATGATTTACTGGGCAATGGGGCGCTGAAACCAGAAATAGTCAACCAACTAGTGGAATTGGTTGTGACTGGTAAAAAATATCGCCCAGAACTGCTTTTTTGGCGGCTAGAAGATTTTTATCGTCGCTGGTGTCAGGGAGAATTTATCGATGGGACACCAGATGATAACCTACCTCAGAAAACAATGTTAAAGCTAGCGGTGCAAAATATTGCGATCGGGCTGAGACAGGTTGACATATATACAGGGCTAAACGTACTAATTTTACTGTTAGAGTTACACCGCTACGCCCAAGAGCGAGATGAACTCAAACAAAAAATCACCTTCTATCCATCTGCTCAACCAGACACAGACAATTTTTTCACATCCCAACTGCTGCGGATCATCAACTATAGCGATGCCCTGGAAATTGGCAATTTTAGTAGTATAGTCGGGCAATTTCTCAAAGGCGGCAACTTTAAGGGTGCTTACCTGGGCGATGCCAACCTCACTGGGGCAGACTTTAGGGGTGCTGACCTAAGCCTTGCTTATCTCGGCGATGCCAACTTAACTGGCGTAAACTTTAGCGGTGCTAACCTTAGCGGTGCCAACCTCGGCGATGCCAACCTCAGTGGTGCAAACCTAAGCGGTGCAAACCTCACTGGTGCTGACCTCAGCAGCACCAACCTGAGTGGGGCAAACCTTAGCTGTGCCAACCTTAGCCGCGCCGACCTCAACCGCGCTGACCTTAGCAACACCAACCTCAACCGCGCCAACCTCAACCGCGCCGACCTCAACCGCGCCGACCTCAGCAGCACTAACTTTAGCCATGCCGACCTAAGTAACGCCATCCTTTTCGGTGCGAATCTGAGTGAAGCCAACCTCAGCAGCAGCAACCTTAACCATGCCGACCTCTGTCGTGCCGACCTTAGTGGTGCTGATTTGAGTTACGCCATCCTCAACGGTACTAACCTCAGTGACACAATTCTTTTCAGCACCAACCTTAGTGATGCCATCCTCATCGCCGCTGATCTCAGCTATGCCAAACTCAATGGTGCCAAGCTTAACAACGCTAGACTTAACGGTGCAATGTTCTTAGGCGCCGACCTCAGCGGTGTAGACCTGAGTCGGGTAATCCTCAACGAAGCAGACCTCAGTGGAGTGATTCTCAGCCAAGCCGACCTAAGTGGTGCTGACCTCACCGACGCTATCCTTTTCGGTACAGATTTCAGCTATGCCAACCTTAACAGTGCTAACCTCAGTGGCAGTAACCTCAGTGGTGCTATCCTCAATGGCGCGGATCTCAGCCACAGTAACCTAAGTTACGCCATTCTGGGCGGTGCTGACCTCAGCGACGCCAATATGGAAAAAATGACCTGGGGTAAAAAGCAGCAGTGGGAAGATGTGCGGGGATTAGAGACAGCAGTTAATGTGCCGGAGGCGTTGAAGGAAGAACTGGGATTGAATTGAGATGAGGAAAAGGGGAAAAGCCAAGCTCTGAACACGACTTTCCGAGTTCCGAACACCAACTTTCGAGTTCCGAACACCAACTTTCGAGTTCCGAACACCAACTTTCGAGTTCCGAACACGACTTTCCGAGTTCCAAACACGACTTTCCGAGTTCCAAACACGACTTTCCGAGTTCCAAACGCGATTTTCCGAGTTCTGAACACCAACTTCCGAGTTCTAATCTCAAAAGATGGGAATTTCAGATGAAGTAATGACTAATACTACTTCAAAGCCAGTTCTGAGTATGGTAACTGTAGATCAGATGGCTATATCTCCCTTGCTAGAGTGTGAGTAGTTCACGTAAAATATAGTGCCATTGTTGCGGCAGTTCTCATGACCTCATCTGCGTCGTTTGACACATTAGAGTCTTTACAGGCGGATATCGCTGAATTGATTACTCGCTTACCGACATTAAAAAATCGGCAATTTATTCAGCAAGCACTTGCTACTATTGTTCGTCTAGCTGATACCGAAATTGAGCGTCTCGATTGGAAAATCTTGTCGGCTGCATTAGCAGATATGGAGCGCGGTTTCCAGCTTTTCTATGATTACCGACACGTTCGCAAAGTCACCATCTTCGGTTCTGCTCGTCTAGCGCCAGATACGCCAGAGTACCAAATGGCTCTTGAGTTTGCTCGCGTTGTGTCTCAATTAGGATTTATGGTGATGACCGGCGGTGGCGGTGGGATCATGCAGGCGGGTCACGAAGGGGCTGGGCGAGAGAATTCCTTTGGATTAAACATTCAGTTACCCTTTGAGCAGGAAGCGAACCCGTTTATAGAAGGTGATCCTAAGCTGATTCACTTCAAATATTTCTTTACCCGCAAGCTGTTTCTCCTCAAAGAAAGTGATGCTGTAGCCTTGTTTCCTGGAGGTTTCGGCACTCAAGATGAAGCTTTTGAATGTATGACATTAAGCCAGACTGGTAAATTTGGCCCAGTACCTCTAGTTTTAATCGATCACCCTGGTGGTGATTACTGGCGGTCTTGGAGCGAATACATTGATAAGCAACTAGTACAAAATGGTCTTGTCAGTCCTGAAGACCCCAGCCTTTACACGGTGACAGACAACTTGGATGTGGCTTGTGATGCTATTACTCGTTTTTACCAGGTTTATCACTCCTGTCGATATGTAGGTAATAAATTAGTCATCCGCCTCAAGACAGATATATCAGACGCTCAGGTAGAGCAACTCAATGCTGATTTTAGCCACATTATTATTCAAGGACGGATTGAAAAAAGTCAGGCATTACCTCAAGAAGCAGAAGATGAAACTGTTGGACTACCCCGCCTCGTTTTGTACTTCAATCAACGCGACTTGGGGCGCTTGTATCAGATGATTGCCACAATTAACCGGATGGGTACTCCTTCAGCAGAGGATGCAGCGCATCCAGAAAGAAAGTAAGTATTAAGAAGTAAAGGGGGAGAATTTTGAATTACTTTCCCTTTCATTATTTCCAGGTTATACAACAATAAGCTAATCGTCATTCATTTTTCCAGAATGATTCGCTTGTAGTAAGGGCTACCCTGCGGGAACGCTTTGCGAACAGCCCTGCTTTTATGCAACTTAAGGAACGTGGATTAAATAAAATGCAAAATCTCATCCGGCTATCTTCATGAACAATGGGCATTTTGGCATTGTCAAAAGAGCCGCGAAAACAATATGATTCACCCTACTTATCAGATGATAAAACAGCAGTTATTATGACTTAATGCTGATTCTTGTAAAAAAGCTTGTATATTAGCACAGTAAACACTGTATCACATCTTAACAGAGGAATAAAACATGCTGGAATTATTGGGTTCAGGTTTGGTGTCGCTTTGGCTAGAGATGGCTGGGGTACAAATCAAACCTCTAGATGCCTTAGACGCTTTGACTTGGCAAAGTAGCCCTGGCTTAGTTCTTGCCCCTGATCCCAATCCATCTGGGGCTACTACGGTGCAGGAATATCTGAAAGAGCTAGTAACATCGAAACTGATAGCACAAAATCTGGCCCAGAGTCAGGGAATTTGGATGCAGTCGGGGCCAATGCTAATGGCAAATCACCAAGGTACAACACCTCTGCCAGCTGCCTCTTTAACCAAAATTGCTACTTCACTAGTTGCTTTGAAAACTTGGGGGCCAGACTACCAATTTGATACCTTAGTCAGTGCTACTGGCCCAGTGCTAAATGGGGTTGTGCAGGGCGATTTGGTGGTTACTGGTGGTGGCGATCCGATGTTTGTTTGGGAAGAAGCGATCGCTCTTGGTAATACTCTCAATAAAATGGGCATCAAGCAGGTAAAGGGAAATTTGATCATTAATGGCAGTTTTGCCATGAATTTCCAACGTCAGCCGATGCTAGCAGGTGTGATGCTCAAGCAAACACTAAATCGTGCGACTTGGGGCCGTCCCGCTATTTATACACACTCAATTATGCCCAAGGGAACGCCCAAGCCTCAAGTTATCATTGCAGGTGCGGTGAAAGTTGAGGCGCAACCAAACCCTCGACAGATTTTGTTACTGCGTCATCGCTCATTGCCTTTGAAACAACTAATCAAGGAAATGAATGTTTACAGTAACAACGATATGGCAGAGATGCTGGCAGACTCAGTGGGAGGAGCGGCTGTAGTGCAGTCAACTGCTGCTAATCTTGCGAGAGTGCCACAAGTGGAAATTCAGTTAATCAATGGTTCTGGATTAGGGCCAGAAAATCGCATTTCCCCCAGGGCTGCTTGTGCCATGTTGATGGCTATTCAAGGTGAAGCATCTGCCCATCAACTGAATCTGGCTGACTTGTTCCCCATGTCTGGATTTGATCACCGGGGGACACTACACTCCAGACACATTCCCCTTGCTACTGTGATTAAAACTGGCACTCTCCGCGATGTAAGCGCTTTGGCGGGAGTGATGCCCACACGCGATCGCGGTTTGGTTTGGTTTGCTATTATCAATCGTGGGACAAATGTCTCGGGTTTGCGGACTGGACAAGACCATCTACTGCAAAGTGTTGTAAAACAATTACAACTACCTCTAACCGTTCCTACTGCCCTGACTCCCCACTCAGCCATCAACTCTTTACCCCAGCTAGGCGCAGCTAATCGGAATGAAATTTTATTCAAAAGTTAGTTTATCTTGGTAAAAATAACTATATATAGATTTGTCACGACTAAGCAAAAATTAGGCTTATAAGAATGTTGGCTGTGATTATGCGATTTCCCAAAATATCCCGATCTCTACGTCAACTTACTACTCATGTTTTAGCGATCGCGCTAGGAGTTCTGCTAACTGTTAGCACATTGCAAGTGTTGCCCTCCCAAGCCGAACCAGCACCCCTAGGAACTGCCGGAGATACTTCACAACTGATTGCCCAACCGCAATCACCAGCCACTGCTGCGATCGGTAGCACCAGTTTTGTCACAGCAGCAGTAAATCGTGTCGGTTCAGCAGTTGTTCGGATTGATACTGAGCGGACAATTACTCGTCGCGTCGATCCATTTATGGAAGACCCCTTTTTCCGGCGGTTTTTTGGTGACGGTTTCTCGCAACAGATGCCTTCTGAGCAGCAATTGCGCGGTTTAGGCTCAGGTTTTATTATTGACAAGAGCGGGTTAGTTCTGACTAATGCTCATGTGGTAGATAAAGCTGATAAAGTAACAGTCCGGCTCAAAGATGGTCGCACTTTTGAAGGGAAAGTTCAAGGTATTGATGAAGTCACAGATTTGGCAGTAGTCAAGATTAATGCTGGTAGCGATTTACCAGTAGCGCCCTTGGGTTCTTCTAATAATGTCCAAGTAGGAGACTGGGCGATCGCAGTTGGTAATCCTTTGGGATTTGATAACACCGTTACCTTGGGAATTGTCAGTACTCTCAAACGTTCCAGCGCCCAAGTCGGTATTAGTGACAAACGTTTGGATTTTATTCAAACCGATGCCGCCATTAACCCTGGTAACTCTGGCGGGCCGCTATTGAATGGCCAAGGTGAAGTGATTGGTATTAACACAGCCATTCGTCCTGACGCGATGGGTATTGGGTTTGCCATTCCTATTGATAAAGCTAAAGCGATCGCCGCGCAACTACAACGTGATGGCAAAGTTGCTCACCCCTATCTAGGTGTGCAAATGCTAACTTTGACACCCGAACTTGCCAAGGAAAATAACACTGATCCCAACTCTCCTATTCAGATACCAGAAATTAATGGTGTTTTTGTAATGCGAGTTGTCCCCAATTCTCCCGCCGCATCTGCGGGTATCCGGCGCGGGGATGTAATTCTGCAAATTGATGGTAAAGCTATTACCAGCGCTGAACAATTGCAGAACCTTGTGGAAGACAGTCGTCTTGGTCAAGTATTACAGGTGAAAATCCAACGAGGTAATCAGACACAGCAGCTTTCAATCCGCACAGCCGAGTTGCAAAATGCTTCCTAAAAGGGCAATATAGCCGATTTTAATAGTGTGGAATAGTAGGGGCACAGCAATGCTGTGCCCTTAGCGCGTGTTGTATCAAAATAAGATCCGCGCATGGAAATCAGCTAGGGTTTGTTGGGCATCCGTAGCTATTGTTGCACGACGATTTTCGTGGTGGCGGTTTTGTAGAATCTTAATCAGCATTTCTTGCTGCTCAGAGGAAAGTTGCAAAGCGTCTTCTAGCTGCTTGTGCGTAGCTTGTCGCCGTAGGCATCGCTCTAGCACAGCAGATTTTAAAGTGCCAACGACTCTAAATCACTTACCAACAACTAAAATTAGACCTTCATGGGCTATTATGGCTTGAGGAAAAGCAGATTTAATATCGACTTGAACCTGATCAAGAAAATGATCATGATCATCTGGGTGATGATGAGAAATGGCTAGCCGTTTAACGCCACCATTCAGAGCCGCATTCACCGCAGCTTGCCAAAGCAAATCAGCAGAATCATGGTTATGAGACGTAGGGGGAGTGTAAGTGGCATTGGCAATCAGCAAATCAACACCTTTAATAAACCCTAAAATCCGCTCTCGCTCCACTTGATCAGCATTCTGGTGCAAATCGGTGATGTAAGCAACACTATAATCTTGCCAACTAACTCGGTAGCCAACTGAGCGCTGAGTTTGATTGATTAATGCGATTGTAATGGTGACATCATCTAGCTTTACATCACTGTCTGGAGTCAAATTGTAAAACTGCAATTCCGACTGCATTACCTGTAAAGGGTAAGGAAAGTGTGGCTGGAGCATCTGATCGTACAGACATTGTTTGATTGAGGCTCCATTTGATGCAGCTGTGCCGTAAATATGGAAGCAATTTTCCCCAATAAATGCTGGAGCAAAAAAGGGAAACCCTTGAATTCTATTTGATTGGCAGTTGGTAAAAAATAAATGGGCTTCTAGTGGCTGTTGCAGTTCTTGCCAAGTTTTACCCAGTATGCGTAGGCCAGTACCGCCATCAAAAATCAAGCGTTTCCCGGCTACATGCATTTCTACACAAGCGGTATTACCACCATAACGACTGGTATTGCTACTTGGAGTGGGAATCAAACCTCTTACACCCCAAAATTGCACGATAAATTCACCTGCTGGGCTACTTGACAGGGTAGATGACTTTTCAGGTACGTAGCTCTGGGAATCCGACAACTCAAAATTTGACATTTTCCTTGACAATTAGACCTTACTGAGCAGGTCATCGTAGCGCCGCACTTCTAACAGCCTGTTTTTTTCATCCACAATGACTACCGTAGGAGAGTAACTTTTTAACTCTTCTGGAGTGAACTGCCCGTAAGTCATTATAATCAAGCGATCGCCAATAATGCCTAGACGTGCCGCACCCCCATTTAGCTCAATTATTCCTGAATGGGCTGGAGCCGGGATCGCATAGGTAATAAAGCGCTGACCGTTGGCATTATTAACTACTTGCACCTGCTCATAGGGTAAGATGCCAGCTTTTTCCAAAAGCATTTCATCAATGCTGATACTACCCACATAGTTGATATTTGCCCCTGTGAGGGTGCAGTTATGAATTTTTGCCAAAAGGAGAGTGCGCTGCATTTGGGTTTGGGTTGGTGACAGATTTTACAATCCGTAACAAGCGAAAGTTATTTTATTAAAGTGAAGAGTGAGGAGTGAGGAGTTAGGAGTGAGGAATAAAAATTAATAACTCTTAACTCCTAACTCTTAACTTTTAACTCCTAACTCTTTTATTATCCTCTATAAGCTTTGACGGATTTTTCAACTATTGCTGCAACTTTGTCTACATCTTGCCAACCGAGAATTTCAGTCACCTTTTTTTCCAAATTTTTGTAACTACGGAAAAATTCGGCAATTTCATCTAAGCGGTGTGGCGCTAAGTCATTCAGGGATTTGACCTGAGTGTAGCGCGGATCTTTGTCAGGAACACAAAGGATCTTCTCATCGCGATCGCCACCGTCAATCATCTCCAAGAAGCCAATCGGTCGTGCAGCAATCACACAGCCTGGAAAGGTTGGCTCATCAATTATGACCATACCATCTAGGGGATCGCCATCATCAGCCAAAGTATTGGGTACAAAGCCGTAGTCATAAGGATATTGTACCGAGGAATAAAGTACTCGGTCTAGAGCAAAAGCTTCTAGTTCCTTGTCGTATTCGTATTTATTTTTACTTTTGCCAGTAATTTCAATCAGAACGTTGATTAAACCAGGTTTCGGTTGGGCAGGAATACGAGATAAGTCCACAAAAAACTCCTCTGATAACAATGAATCATGGGGGCACTCAGTCAGTTTTGCTCCCCGTGTAGAATTTTAGGGCAATATGGATCTCTTCCCAAGGTATTCATTTCACGGGATGGGGCATTGGAAAGAGGCAGAGGGGCAGGGAGCAGGGAGAGCAGGGGAGGCAAGAGGTATATTATATGTTCAGCCATTCTTTTCTTCCCCTGCCTGCCTCAACCAAGAAATTCCTTAACCGAACGGTATTGCCTCATCTCTGCTACTCCTAATTGAAATGGAAAAAGCGTTGCGAAGTAACTTCGCAACGCTTTTTCCAAGAGGGTATTATTTTCTCCCGCCCTTGATTGCTGTTGGAGGGATTTATTTCTGCCCGTACTCTGTCAAGACAACTGAAATCTGGAGTCACACAATACAGATTTCAGCTTATTCCTGATGAACTACATGCAAATATAGAGAGATTGTCTCAAAATCATTTTTCTCCTTTTTTGTAGCTTCCTTGGTGGTGAAATGCTACTTAAAAGCTTTATCAATCTTGACTTCCTTTGAAATTTTGAACCAGGGGTTGCTGGTTATTTTGAACATTAGTTGAAGAATAGTGGGCGATGACAAATACGGGTAGAATGAGAGTCACCAGAGCGATCGCAGTTCCCACAATGTCTGCCAAACGTTGGGAATATGTGTCGCTAGAATTGGCAGACTGGCTATTTGAATTCATACAAAATTGAGGTTCTTCGTAACACTGTATAGGTCTACTCTCTGATTGAGAGTCTTAATTGCTATGTTAGCTATTTTTAAACTGTAGAATGTATAGCATCCTACAATCTTAACCAGTTCTCTAACTGTCATAATAGCCTTTTTATACAGGGAGTTCTTAATACAAAGTTACAAGTAAACAAATCATGTTTTATTTTGCAATTAATATTTTCAGATGTTTCCCTGTATGGTGTAATGGTTCGCATACGCAAAGCCAACGTTGACAGCATCATAAATTACATTTTTTCGCTGTTTAAAGATTAATTAGCAAAACATATTTGTCCGATACTTCATCATTATAACATCCTAAAACGCCTTTGATAAGGTCATTTTACTGGAATTGCTAATTTGTGATACAGGACACAAATTAGCAATTGTACTGATAAATATTTAGTGCTTTTGATTGTTATACAGTAGTTATACACAAAAAGATTTGATGCTAGACAAGAAATGGATAGGAATAATTTTTGTAACTAAGGATAGCTACCGAGTAAATACACATGCATCAACTGCGTGTGCAGCATGGATTCAGTGATAACACTAAACAGATATTTTATAATTTAAATTTTAAAGTATACATAATACCACAGCAATTTTGTCAATCTATATATAGATAGATTCAAAAATATTTTAGAAAGTGGCGTAGAGGTCTAGAAGTTATCGCCAAACTTTGTTCATGTCTGAACAAAATACCCAATCCCAATTTACAGATTATAAATCCGTATAAGTTTTTGGATAACAAATTAATCAGCTAAAAAAACCGCCACTAACTATCATAGGGCGGTCTGGTTAAGCAATCGGAGGGTAATTACAGATTACTCTGCTAATAAATCAAATTGTTGTAACGAAGTTTGCATTAAATTGGGGAGTAGGGATTGGGTATGGGTTTATTCTCCCCTTGTCTACCTCATTTCTCTCGTACAGCAGGCGCGGAAATAAACGTACCATTTAAAATGGTGCAAAAGCTTGGAATATAATCCTTTTGACTTTTGACTTTTGACTTCCGCCCTGCGGTACTACTCCCTTCCATAAACACTCATTGGTTCCTTGATAAATCGGGTGTAAAGATGCTTAAACGTAGACTTAATTACGCGGGGCATACCAAAATCGATGGGCATCAACTTGTCTGGTAGCCGCCAATCTTCTATTTTTAATAAGTCAGGATTTAAATGGGGAAACTCTATGGCAGCTAGTTCTGGACAAACTCCTAGCCTTTGGGAAGCTGCAACTGTGGGCACTTGTTCAGGAGAAACATTGAGGATTTCTATCATTGCCCGATCTAAGGCAAATATATCTGATGCGGCTGCTAAAATTCCCAATTGGCGAGGTTCACCATTACTAGGGCCATTTCCTTCATGACCGATGATGCCATCTAATATGGTTAAGTTAGGGTTAATTGCTCTGGCAGTTTCTACTAACATTTCACCAAATCTATTCGCATCTTTTCCAGCTTCCATGTGCCACCAAGCTTTCATTTTGCCGGGGACGCAACCAAATAAGTTTTTTACGCCCAGTGTTAATGTCAATTGCATGTGTGATTTCACTTTAGGTAAGTTAATCACTACATCTGCTTCCATTGCTTCTTTAGAAAGTCGCAGATGGTTAAAATTGTCACTAATAGTTTGGTAACGCTGACCGTGAAAATCGATGATGGGAAGATTGAGTTCTTCTAAAATAGGTAGATAGCCGTTTGCTACTGCTACGCCCCTGGCACTGCCAAAAGCAGGACTATCGCCCAAAAATGGCTTACCGCCAACCTCAATTACCATCTGGGCAACTTCGTAAACTAGTTCGGCACGGGTGATACACTCTTTACCAGGACGCGTACCTGTAAGTAGATTCGGTTTTAGTAAAACGCGATCGCCTTTTTTCACAAATGCTGCCATTCCTCCAAAAGGTTCCAGGAGAATGACTAAAGATTCCCGTAAAGCCTCTCGTTTGTAAGATGTAGCCCGAATGAGACTAACAGATGGTTTTTGAGTCTGCATGGATAAAAAGTTACGAATAGTGAATAGCGCCAACAGTCATCAGCTTACCAATTCTTTAAAATCTCGCCTACTAACTTAACCTCTGCTGCAACCACAAAGCTAATAAAGGTAATGCTAGTTGATAACCTTGTTCAGCACTGTAGATTAAACCTTTGTGCTGTAATCCAGTCAGGGAACCCTGAAGGCTACCACCTCTTGAAAGACCATGTTTTTGAATATATTCTTTACTTTGGGGCTTATCTGTAGGATCTAAAGCCAAAGATTCCAAAAGATGTACCTGATTTGCTGGTAATAACATCAGTAAAGATTCAAATGTTAAAGATAAATCTTTCAGCAATCCTTCTATTACCTGCTGCACTGCTGCTTCACTAATTAACCCATCAGGAT
>Ga0335394_10001446_pt1 | contig 26798 bp, 23 predicted proteins | sample MAT03_FD_205741 | JGI IMG/M metagenome (GOLD analysis project Ga0335394, IMG submission 205741) | Freshwater microbial communities from Lake Fryxell liftoff mats and glacier meltwater in Antarctica - MAT-03 (spades assembly) (version 2) ...
TAGTAAAGAAGTGATCAAGCGCTTAGGTGGATGGACGGAATTAAACATAAAACTCTAAGACCTTAGACAGCGCGTCCAGTGAACAACACAAAGCCTTAGGGTCTAGCCTATATTTAGGTTGGTCTAAGTAGGTGGGCTTAAGTAAATATAAGATTCTAAAACCCTGCGCTGCCCGCTGCGCGGGCGGCGCAGGGTTTTAGGATTTAGTTTTTATTTAGGTTGAACTACTTACATGCGTTTAGTTGAACTAGTTATTTAAGAACCAAATGTTAGTCCAAAGGCTTACGTAAATGAGAGCATCGTTTCCAGACAATGAAGGGTAACGAGTCGCTAAGCTGCTCAGCTATAGTGTTCTCGATACCCAGGCAGAAGCTGCCTATGACGATTTGACTCTTCTAGCCTCTTACATTTGCAAAACTCCAATCGCCCTTGTGAGCCTGGTTGACTCTAAGCGGCAGTGGTTCAAATCAACTGTTGGGTTAGATGCCACGGAAACCCATCGTGACCTGGCTTTTTGCGCTCATGCCATTTTACAACCTGAAGTCTTAGTGATTCCCGATGCTAGAGCGGATCAACGCTTCGTCAATAACCCATTAGTCACAGAACCGCCATATATCCGCTTTTATGCAGGAGCGCCTCTTATTACCTCAGATGGCTTTGCGTTGGGCAGTCTCTGTGTCATTGATACCCAACCTCGAACACTCGATTCTGAACAAATCAAGGCGATCGCCGCCCTCGGTCGGCAAGTGGTTAGCCAGCTTGAGTTGAGACTGAGCCACCAAAATCTGGCTCAGGAGATTGTAGAACACCAGCGGATTGAAGCCGAACGACAGCACGCAGAAGCAACCTTGCAGAAAGAACAAGAGCGTCTCCAAGCCATTCTGGACAACCTAAGCGATGGGATTGTCGCCTGTGATCAAACTGGGCAGTTGATGTTGTTTAACCGTGCAGCTCAAGCCTTTCATGGCTTGCCCGAAACGCCTCTATCCCCTGATGAGTGGGCAGCACACTATGAGCTTTATTTGGCAGACGGAAAAACGCCAATGCCAACTCAGGATATTCCTCTATTGCGAGCATTTCGGGGAGAGATTGTGCATGAGGCGGAAATGGTGATTGCGCCCAAGCAGGGGCGAACCCGTACGCTACTAGCAAGTGGACGAGCGTTTTTTGATGCGACTGGCAACAAGCTGGGTGCAGTTGTGGCTATGCATGACATTAGCGATCGCAAACAAGCCGAAATTGCTTTGCAAAAAGCAATTCAAGAAGCTGAATATCAATCCCGTCTATTACGAACCGTGCTTGACTCAACTCAGGATTGGGTTTTTGCTAAGGACTGGGATTTTCGCTACATTTTGGTCAATCGCAGCTTTGCAGACTCAATTGGCCAAACCGTTGAATCAATGCTGGGCAAAAATGATCTGGAGTTGGGTTTTTCAGAGGAGATAGTTTTAGGTAATCCTGAACAAGACATCAGAGGATTTCGCGCTGACGATCAAATAGCATTGGCGGGTGAAGTTGTCCACGATCCCTATGATGTGGCTGCTGTAGCCGATGGCTCAGTTCGCATCTTTGATACCCGTAAAGTTCCACTGTATGACACAAATGGCAATGTCTTTGCCATGCTCGGAGCTAGTCGAGATCTAACAGATCGGCATTATGCTGAAGAGGCACTGCGTTGCTCTGAAGCTCAACTAAAAGAGAAAGCAGAGGAATTAGAGCAAACCCTGCAAACGTTGCGACAAACCCAAACGCAGATGATTCAAGCCGAGAAAATGTCAGGTCTTGGTCAGTTAGTTGCAGGTATTGCTCATGAAATCAATAATCCAGTTAATTTTATCCATGGAAATATCACTCCCGCGTCGCAGTATGCTCAAGACCTGTTGAACGTCCTGAGCCTTTATCAAACGCAACTCCCTAAACCAAGCTCAGAAATCCAAGCTATGGTTGAGGATATTGATCTAACGTTTATTCAAAAGGATCTGCCAAAGTTACTCGACTCAATGCGAATGGGAACCGAACGTATTCGAGAAATTGTCCTCTCGTTACGAAATTTCTCTCGTCTTGATGAGTCGGGGATGAAGCAGGTTAGTTTACATGAAGGCATAGATAACACCCTAATTATTTTAGGAAATCGCCTGAAAGTAAGACTAGGGAAGTCTGCAATTAAAGTCGTTAAGCAGTATGATGAATTACCCTTGGTTGAATGCTATGCCGGACAACTGAATCAAGTGTTCATGAACGTTTTGAATAATGCGATTGATGCCTTAGAAGAACTTGATGCTCAACGAACTCAGCAAGAGATCAAAGACCAGCCTGGGTGTCTTACGATTCGGACAACAGTAGTTAATTCAAACTGGGTAAGTATTGCGATCGCTGACACGGGAAAAGGCATGTCAGAAGCAATCAAAAAACAGATTTTTAATCCATTTTTTACAACCAAGTCTGTTGGTAAAGGAACAGGAATGGGCATGGCAATCAGCTATCAAATCATCAGTGAAAAACACGGTGGTAAGCTGGAATGTTTTTCAACACCCGGAGAAGGAACAGAATTTGTGATACAGATACCCATTTGTCAGGACTGCAATGGAGCAGGCTCTCCACCGTTAGCCGTTTGAGGTCAATCACTGTTGACCAGCGTGGCTCAAAGAACTTCACGGCTGTCGGCTCAGACAAAATGGCAGTTGAACTACCTGTCCGGCGATCGCCTGCACCTGCTGAGTTTGGGCTAAATACCCGTCGGCATTAACCAGCACCGTGTAGGTACCCGGAATAAGGTTGGTGTAATGGTAATATCCGTGTCCATCGGTGACGGCGGCGATATCGGTATGGGGCGGGCTAGCTCCGGTGAACATAACAGTTGCCCAAGCAATTGGACGGTTCTGGGAATCGGTTACCTGTCCACTAATGGCCGCTGTAGCAATTGGATGGGGCTGAGAAGATGGAGTCATCACGCCTCCTAAAAAAATTTTGCCGAAGTTGGCAGGCTAAGAGCCTCACCGCTTAAAACTCTGGTGTTGCTGATTTCATGTATGATTTTTTTTGAAAGGGGCGCTGAGCGCCCCTTTCAAAAAAAATCATACCCAGATGGCGCTTTTAGATTCTAAATCAGCAAGAGGTTAGGGTACTTCCGCCAACCAATTTACAATGTTGTTGTACACCTCCTGATTAATGCGCGTAGCGGAGTTGCCCGTCAGATCACCGTTAGTATGGATGCCCACCCCATAGCGGCTACCGTCTTCGTTATAAACCCAGACAGGTGCACCACTTTGTCCGCCTGCCGTGTCGGTGTCATACGTCAACACGTGCTCATCCACGTCTATGAGCTGGCGCGAATGAAACCACTGCGTACCTGCTGATTTATCACCAGGATAACCAGATAGATTAGTCGTCAGATTCTTCAACTCATCGTCTCCCTTGACAGCATAGCCAAACCAGCCGAGTTGATCCCCATAGCGGCAGGTTTCGGGTAGCAGAATGGCAGCATAGTCAAAACTGCGATCGCGATTACTAATCCAACCCTGTACGCTACGGTAGGCAGTAGCAATGCAAGACCCAAACGGGCGATCGCTACTGTTGCGACCCGGAATCACCTCAATTTGTTTGACCCAACCTCCCTGATTGTGCATGTAGACACAGTGACCTGCTGTAAGCAAGAGGCGTGGGGCAACCAGCCAGCCCGTGCCCACCCACGGAGTGCCGTCTGATGCTGTAATCAGCAGTGAACAGATACAGCGCCAGGGATATGCAGTCGCTGGCGTAATTTGAACTCGGTCGTCATTACCAATCACAACTTCCGTGACTGGATGCGGCGATCGCGCCATAGCTCGTGCCACAGGGCTGCCAAAGCTGCCCCAGAAAGCATCCAGAGGTTGAGCCGTTTCAACTGCATGACCAGTTGTCGCTTCGGTCGTTTTTTGAAGAAATGGATTCATGCGGGGCACTACTACTTCACGGCTAGTCGTCTCAGACTGACCCAGTGTGCCAAATTCTGATTCAGCCGTCATACCTATGCCAGGGGTTTGATTAGAAACCGACTCGCTTAGATTAATATCTACTGTCTGTTTAGGCTGCTGATTCTTAGCTTTGCGTCGTTTCAGTTCTGCTGCACGCTCTTGTTGAAACAGGGCTTGTACAGATTGAGCATTAGATGGTTGAGATTTAGACGAAGAATTTGGTTGAGATCTAGGTTGAGATTTGGACTGAGATCTAGTCATAGCACTCTCCAAATGAGATTAAAGATGAATGTTTTACTAATTCGACAATCATTTTGACAATCGTGGCCTCAGGTTGTACAGCTCGTTATGAATAAATGGAATTGCACGTTCCTAAACCTATGCTTAGAAACGTGTATTTTTTTGGAACAAGATAGATTCTAGAGGTTCATAAGTATTTCGGCAGAGTGTATTTTGAGTGTATTCCGATCGTAAATAGATCAACAGAACTCGATTAAACCCCAGAGCTTAAACTCTGTACTATGCGTGCAGCAGAAGAAGCAGAATTTCAGGTTGAGTTTTTATTTCAGGTGAAATACCTAGGCATGGATACCCTGAATTATGTAAGGATCTGACGATTGTGACATTACCCGCACAGGTACCTTTTAGCAGTAGGGCACACCCGCGCACATGCGTTAGGATATTTCTTTGGGTGAAAGCCTCACGCCGCGAAGTTCTCAGCCAGAGAACTCCTCAATTCAGGTACACAGCACTTCACAAAATGCCCATAATGGTTGCAGGATTGCAGTCATTCCCTTTTGGGTAGTGGTATTGATGTAAGGATTTTTTGATGAGCGGGCTTCGCCCATCAAAAAATTCTTACCAATTTAGGACTACCCCCTTTTGAAACACGCCGGGTACCGATCGCCCAAAATGCATTATGTTACGACTCACTGAAATTAAGCTCCCGCTCGATCACTCGCCTGATCAGCTCAAGACAGCAATTCTCAAAAAGCTACAAATTGCACCCGAAGCACTGATCAGCTATTCAATCTTCAAGCGCAGCTACGATGCTCGTAAAAAAGATGAGATTATCTTGGTCTACATCGTGGATGTTGAAACCACTCAAGAGCAGGTTTTGTTGCAGCGGTTGAAGACAGACCCACATGTGATGGTGACACCGGATATGAGCTATCGCATGGTGGCTCAGGCTCCGCTTGGTTTGGCTATCCGTCCGATTGTAATTGGCACAGGGCCATGTGGTTTATTTGCTGGGCTGATGTTGGCACAAATGGGGTTCTGCCCAATTTTGTTAGAGCGCGGTAAAAAAGTGCGCGATCGCACTGCTGACACCTTTGGGTTTTGGCGCAAAAAGAACGAATTAAATCCCGAATCAAATGCCCAATTTGGCGAAGGGGGAGCGGGTACTTTTTCAGACGGCAAGCTCTACAGTCAGGTACGCGACTCCAACCACTATGGGCGCAAGGTGTTGACCGAGTTGGTCAAGGCGGGTGCTTCGTCAGAAATCCTCTATATCAACAAGCCGCATATTGGCACCTTCAAACTGGTGGGCATTGTGGAAAGAATGCGCGCCATGATTGAATCGTTGGGTGGTGAAATTCGCTTTCAAAGTCGGGTAGTTGACATTCAGATCGAACAGGGGCAGGTGCGAGGAGTGACGCTGGCCAGTGGTGAACAGATCCGCAGCGATCATGTCGTTCTGGCGGTGGGTCACAGTGCCCGCGATACCTTTGAAATGCTGTTTGAGCGCGGCGTTTACATTGAGCCAAAACCGTTTTCAATCGGCTTTCGGATCGAACATCCCCAGCCGCTAATCGATCGCAGTCGCTTTGGGGAATATGCCGGACATCGGCTGCTGGGCGCTGCCGATTACAAACTGGTGCATCACTGCAAAAATGGCCGTTCGGTTTATAGTTTCTGCATGTGTCCGGGTGGATTGGTGGTGGCCGCTGCATCAGAGCCAGGGCGGGTGGTGACCAATGGCATGAGCCAATACTCGCGCAATGAACGCAATGCCAATAGTGCCATTGTGGTTGGCATTACGCCCGATGATTATCCCGGTCATCCTCTGGCTGGAATTGCTTTGCAGCGCCGTTTAGAAGAACAAGCCTTTGAGCTAGGTGGTAGTACCTATGATGCACCAGGACAACTGGTGGGCGACTTTCTAGCCGATTGCCCCTCTCAGGCATTGGGAACTGTTACGCCGTCCTATGAACCAGGCGTGCATTTGGGCGACTTGAGCCAGAGTTTACCTGACTATGCGATCGCCGCTATCCGGGAAGCCCTGCCCGCCTTCAACAAACAAATCCCCGGCTTTGCCATGCCCGATGCCACCCTAACCGGGGTCGAAACGCGTACATCATCTCCCATTCGCATTAAACGCAACCTTGATGGTCAGAGCATCAACACCAAGGGTCTCTATCCGGCTGGCGAAGGTGCGGGCTATGCAGGCGGTATTCTTTCAGCAGGCATTGACGGAATTAAAACAGCAGAGGCCGTTGCGTTGAATATCTTGCAACACGTTGGCTTGCATTAAGTAGTTCAACCTAAATAAAAACCAAATTCTAAAACCCTGCGCCGCCCGCACAGCGGGCGGCGCAGGGTTTTAGAATTTTATACTTATCTTAAGCCCACTTACTTAACAGGTAATACGTTACGGGCGATCGCGGCGGTTACGGGAGAGGGCGGGTTTTGTTTGTCAGTCGCGAACACTATGGGTAACGAGTTGGCTGAACCCGCCCCTGCAAGCAACGGGATTGGGGATTAGATAGCTACCAGCTCACGAGTCGTCTCGCATTTGGGGCGCGCAATAACACCGGGATAGGGTTCTGACGCAAAGGGTTGGTTAGGCTCGCTTAGAAGGTGGCGATCGCACACGCCAAATAGCTCAACTTCGGTTTGAGCGAGGCGCATGTCCCGTAAGAAATCTCCGGCAGCGTCTACCCCCTGAGCAATAAAGTTGAGATAGCGCTTCATAAAGCTAACGCGGGCGCGTTCTGGCACCGCCGCTCCGGTCGTCAGATGCCGTAGATGCTCAATGTAGCCGCGCACATCAGCCAGCCTCACCATAGTAATTGGCTGACCACTCAACAATTGACGAACTTGCTGAAAAATCCACGGGTTGCGAATTGCCGCCCGACCAATCATCACCCCGGCGGCTCCGGTGCTGTTGAGCACGGACAGAGCTGATGCGGCAGAGGTGACGTTACCGTTGGCCAATACCGGGCACTGCACCCGCTGCACAGCATGGGCGATCAAATCGTAATGGACGCTGCTGTGATAGCCTTCTTTGACGGTGCGCCCGTGCAGGCTGAGCAGGTCAATTTGGTGTCGATTAATCAAGTCCAGCAGATGATCAAAATTGGCAGTATCGTCAAAGCCAATCCGCATTTTAACCGTCAACAATCCATCCACTACCGACCGCAACTCACCCAAAATGGCATCCACTTTGTCTGGATCGCGCAGCAACCCACCCCCGACGTTTTTGCGATAGATCCGGGGAGCAGGGCAACCTAAGTTAAGGTCGATACCCGCGACAGGGTGATGACTCAATGCCTTGGCAATCCGCACTAAATCAGGAATGTTCTCGCCAATCATCTGTGCAAAAATGGGGCGACCCGTGGCGTTTTCGGTAATGGAGCTAAGGGTATGTTTGTCTAATCCGGAACTCCCATGAACGCGGAAATATTCCGTAAAGAAGTAGTCGGGACTGCCATAGTTAGCAATCACACTCATGAACCACAGATCCGTCACGTCTTGCATAGGAGCAAGGGCGGTAAGCTGAAGTCCTGGGATGAGAGGCAGTGGCAGGCGAGCTAAAGGAGACATAAAAGCGGATCGCGAAACGTTGGAACAGATCAAATGGTGCCTATGTAGAGAGCAACCTGCTTGATCCTAACAGTTACTGCAAGGGGCGATCGCCCAAATCTGGCAACTGAGGCATCGTCCTCCCGCTATCCGGTAGCTAAATCAAACTCCTAAGGATTGCAAATTAATTAACCTGTAATCTTTTTTTGGAAGTGCCGTGCGCCGTGCGGCACTTCCAAAAAAGATTAGGTTTTATTTTGTACGTACCTCACAAGGATTTGAAGAATATTTCGATTGTGCTTCAAAGCGTCATTTCACCCTGATTTTATTTTTATCTGTCATCATTGCATTTGAATAAGGTGTAAAGTGTCGGATCAAAACTATTGAGAGGCAACCGGATTATGGCTTTTATCAGGAAAACAATCACCTCATTTGTTTTGCTAGGAATGATTCCTCTATCGGTTCTGAGTCTAGCTGCTTGCAGTAGTAAAACTTCCACGCAAGCGGGTGAAACTAGCAGCCCTGGCGATTCCAGCATGGCACAGACGGATCCCGGCTCCATGGGTAATCCTAGTAGCTCTAGTTCTATGCCAATGGATCATAGCTCCATGGCGAGTATGGACTTAGGCCCTGCTGATGAGAGTTTTGACTTACGATTTATTGATGGTATGACTCCTCATCATGAAGGGGCTGTAGCAATGGCGCAAGAAGCATTGCAGAAGTCAACCCGTCCTGAAATTAGGCAATTGGCTCAAGCGATCATTGATGCTCAGGAGAAAGAAATTTCACAGTTGAAAGAGTGGCGAACAGCCTGGTATGCAGATGCAGGTAATGAGCCAATGATGTACAGTGCAGAGATGGGACACATGATGCCCATGACGCAAGAAATGCGCTCTAGCATGATGATGGCAGGTGACTTGGGCGCAGCAGACGACCAGTTTGACCTGCGGTTTATTGACGCTATGGTTCCCCACCATGAAGCAGCGGTTGACATGGCACAACAGGCGTTAGAAAAGAGCGATCGCCCTGAGATTCAAGAGCTAGCTCAAAATATTATTGACAGTCAGCAGCAGGAAATTGATCAGATGACGAAATGGAAACAAGACTGGTACGGGCAATAGTAGTGCGATCGCCTCACTGCCTCTCAACCCAGAGGTAGTGGGCTATCCCATCAAAATAACGGTGTCAATCACATGAATGATGCCATTGTCGGCTTCTATATCAGCCGCAACCACTGTGGCATTTTTGACTTCAAATCTATCAGTAGCATTGATGCGGATGGGCGACCCTTCAATCGACGTGAGCGAGTTCACGGTTTTTAGATCCGACTGCATGAGTCTGCCAGAAACTACATGGTACGTCAGGATGCGAGAGAGCTGAGGGATATTCTGCACCAGGGTTTGCACCGTTCCAGGCGGCAGTTTGGCAAACGCCTCATCCGTTGGCGCAAACACGGTAAAAGGCCCAGGGCTACGTAGCACATCGACTAAACCAGCAGCTTGCACTGCCGTCACCAGCGTTTTGAAGGAACCTGCATTGACTGCAATATCAACGATATCTGGCATGGGAAATAACCTCGTCTGGAATGGGAAAGGGCAAAGATGAGGGATGCAAGCTAATTTACTTAAAATTCAAAACTTTCTACGCCTTACTTCTACCGATAGTCCTGATGCTGAACGTTTCGTAGCCGCGCTTCTGGACGCTTGAAGCGATCGAGCTGCGCTTCAAAGAATGCCCGATTTGCCTGGAGATGGGTGGGGTTGGAGTCGTCAAGGGGATACAGGAGCGCGGTTCGCAATGCTTGGATGACGGCTGATGTAACGCAGTACATTGATCGTTGAAAACTGACCCCCAATTGAACCAGCATATCGGCTTCGCCACGACAGTGTTGGCCGTAGTAATCCACCAGATAGGAGGGTAAAAAGTGCAGCATATCCTGCATCAACAGCGTCGGCGGAATGCCTGCCGTCCCGACTGGAAAAACATCGGCGTAGAGAATACCAAAGTGAAAGTCTTTCTGATCGTCGGGCACTTGCTTGGCCTGAGCGTTGTAAGACTTGGTGCCCCGAAACGGCGAGGTGCGGTAGAACACCGCCTCGACATACGGTAATGCTGCCTCGTAGAGCCACATAAAGCCCTTTGACTTGGGAATAATCTCGTAGCACTCGCCCCGGATGTAAACGTGATGGTAAATGGGACGACCCGCGATCGCAAAAATCCCATTCACTAAAAAATCCATTGCCTGTGGAACGCTGGCAATTTTACCCTCGTCGTACAGATCTGACATCTCAAAAAACACCGGAGCCATCACTTCCCAAAACAGCCCCAGGTTGGCATAGTAGGACAGTTGTCGGCACTGCTCCAAAAACATGTCGGGAAACAGCTTGTACAAGCCCAACATCGCCGGATTATATTTGAAGTACGCCCGAATCGCGCGATCGGCATTCGCCTTGTATTCATCGCTATCTAAATACGGATCGAACTGTCCACCCATGCCCCGATGCCACAGCATCGATCGCATACATTCCTCAGCAAACTCCATATTGATCCGATCGTGCCAGAGGTGATGGAATAGCCGGGGCATGTTGACTGTTTCCCCCTTCTCCATAAACGCCAACAGTTCCGGATGCGCCGTCGCTTGCCCCCGCCAGACTCGCAAATCGGCATCATCACCGGCATAGTGATTGGGCAAATCCAAGTACTCCTTTGGCAAAAAGTACTTAAAAAACGGCAGCGGATTTAGAAATTCCCGCTCTGCGATGTAAAGCAAATTGCGCCAGTAGAAATCCATCGGCACAGCATAGGCTTTGTATAAGCCAATAATCTGCATTAAATTCTCCGGGGTATCCGGCAGCATTGCACCGCCTGCCTCTAAGCGATGAACCACGTCGGCAAATTCATGCTGCGACGGAGGAAGGAGAGTTTTGGTGAGGGTAGTCATAGGAAAAGTGAAGAGTAGTGTATAGGGAGTCGTGGGACGTTTGAGCTGTTTGAGGCGTCAAGAAAACACAAGGGGAGAGAGTTTTGAAGCGCAATTAGTCGCTCATTGGCTGTGGAAACTGAATCGCTGAGAACTGATTTCTGATTTCTGGATTTCTGATTTCTGACTGCTGACTCTTCATCGCTATCTGCTGCTCGCTACTGATGGGCAACATTGCGGCCAGCGCCGTCATTGTCGGCTCACTCCAGCGCAGTAGCCAGGTAGGTTGCACACCCAAAAAGCAGATGAGCGCTGCTAGCACTAGAGCGGGTGTTTGCTCTGCCCAAGTCACGACGGGATAATAAGCAGTCGCATTGTCTAATTTGCCAAAGCAGGTGCGGTTAAGCAAAATTACGAAGTAAACAGCGGTCAACCCACTGGCAACAATACAGAGCAGGATGGGGATGGGAAAAACCGAAAAGCTGCCCTGAAACACCAGAAATTCTGCTATGAAGCCGACTAACCCAGGAATGCCAGCACTTGCCATGCCGCTGAGAATGAGCAGGGCGCTGGTCAACGGCAAGCCGCGAATGGGGTTTAGCAGACCATTAAGTTTGTCTAATTCACGGGTGCCAACTTTTTCTTCGATCACACCCACCAAGTAGAACAGAATTGCCAAGATTAAGCCGTGGCTGACCATTTGCCCGATCGCGCCCAACAAACTCAGGGGTGTACCCGCTGCACAGGCAACCAGAACATAGCCCATGTGCCCAATCGAGCTGTAGGCCACCATGCGCTTGATATCGTTTTGAGAAATTGCCGTGAGGGAGCCATACATAACGGTGACCACTCCAGCGATCGCCAGCCACGGTGAAATCAACGACCAGGTCTCAGGAAACAACTGCAAGCCAAACCGCACAATGCCATAGGTGCCTAGCTTAGCCAGAATACCTCCCAGCAGAATAGCAACGGGTGGAGATGCTTCCACGTAGGCATCGGGCAACCAAGTGTGTAATGGAATCAGTGGCGTTTTGATGGCAAATCCAATCAGCACAATCGTGAGCAAAATCAGTTGTGTTTTACGCGGTAACTCCTGAGTTGCGATCGCCCCATAGTCAAAGCTCGAGGCACCGCTAAGCCAGGTTAAGCCCAAAAAACCAACCAAAATCAAGACACCCGAAACCGCCGTGTAAAGGAGAAACTTCATCGCGGCGTAGTCGCGCTTAGAGCCACCCCAAATCGCAATCATCAAATACAACGGCACCAGTTCAACTTCATAGAACAGCACAAACAGGAGCAAATTCTGTGCCAGAAATGCGCCTGCAACGCCGCCACAAACCAGTAGAGTCAACGCATAAAACAAGCGCGATCGCACCAGTTGCTGACTGCTACTGTAAATCACAATCCAAATCAGCAAACTATTCAGCGCTAACAGCGGCAGCGACAGCCCATCCACGCCTAGACGATAGGTTAGACCTAGTGCATCTAACCAAGCCAGTGACTCCTGCATTTGCAACCCGATGTCACTGAGATCGAACTGAGCCATGAGAAAAAGTGTCCAGCAGAGGTTAAGGCTGGCGATCGCCAACGCTACCCTGCGTGCTTGGACTTCGGGAAAAATGCCAAGCAGCAACGCACCAAAAACAGGTAGCCAGATCAGAAGACTGAGCATAAGGATGAAAGATAGGGATGACGGGAAGAGTTATGAGTTTAGGACTGATGACGTTGGATAATTTTGTGAGTGTGAAATCACAAAATTATTTCCTCTCCTCAAGACGACCACACGACCAAACAGCCAATCAAAACAACACCCATCACAATCGTCAATGCGTAGGATTGAGCTTGACCAGATGTGCTGTACTTTAAGCCTTGACCACCAAACAAGGTGGCGATGCCCAAGCCGTTAATGAAACCATCGACCACGTAGCGGTCAAACCAGGAGGTTAGCCGAGAGACAAGAGCGACCCCAAGGACAATGCTCATACGGTAAATCTTGGCTGTGTAAAAGTCGTAGGAAAGCAAATCCTGCAAAGGTTTCCAGGGAAACTGAACCGGCTTGGAAATCACATTGGTTAGATAGACAACCCCCCCAAGACCGCAACCGAAAACACTCGACCAGACCAACAACAGAGCAACATCTTTGTTTAAGGTTCCCCATGCTGGCAATAGCGACAGAGATTGCAGCACGAGCGGCAAATGCAGTACAAAGCCAAGTAAAACCATCATCGGCAGCACCATTGACCAGTGAACTTCGGGCGATCGCTGCGTCATTGGGTGGGGTTGACCACCAAAGATCTGGCTAAATACACGCACTAAGCTAAATGCCGTTAGACCATTCACGATCAATACTAAGAAGACTAGCCACGGTTGCGTTGTCCACAACCCGTCTGCCAGTTGCAGCAGCGCCCAAAAGCTACCAAAGGGGGGCAACGCAATCAAGCCAGCGGTGCCCATTAAAAACGCCAGACCTGAAATTGGACGGCGCGACCATAGGCCGCCCAGTTGGGTGATATCTTGTGTAATGCTGTTCCAGATAATAGAGCCAGCGCTCATCACCAACAGCGCGATCGCCACGGCATGGGTTAACACCAGCAACAGTGCCGCGTCTACATGCTGCGTACCGACTGCTATAAACACTAGTCCCATATAGGCGCTGACGGAGTAAGACAAAGTACGCTTGATATCAACTTGGGCGATCGCAATCAAAGAACCACCAATCGCAGTAATTCCACCAATCCACACCAATGCCGCCATCACAGTGGATGATAGCACCAGCACAGGCATGAGTTTGGTCAACACCCAGGCTCCCGTCGCTACCACCACCGAGTTCCGCAATATGGTGCTAGGTAAGGGGCCTTCCATGGCTTCGTCTAGCCACAGGTGCAGCGGAAACTGAGCACATTTCCCCATGGGTCCTGCAATCAGCGCCAGCCCCACTAGCGTCATTGTGGTTGGATCAACGTCCGCAGATTGCGCCCACTCTGCGAGTTCTGTAAAGTTCCAAGTGCCCGCCAGGGGCAGCAGTGCAATCACGCCCATCAGCAACACCAAATCGCCAACTCGCTTCGTCAGAAACGCATCGCGGGCACCCGTTACCACAAGCGACTGATTGAACCACAGCCCTACGAGCAGATATGTTCCCAGCGTTAGAATCTCTAGGATGATGTAACTAAAGAATAGGGAATTGCACAGCACCAGCGCACACAGCCCACCCTCAAACAGCGCCAGCAGCGAGAAAAATCGTGCCCAGCCCCAATCCATCTCCAGATAACCAATGGCATAAATCTGTGCCAGCAGATTCAACCCCGTGATTAAAACTGTCGCGCCCACCGTCAGCGAAGAAGCCTCTAGAGGTAGCGTTAGATCGAGGTTTGCAACATGTAGCCAGGGAAAAAAGAACTGCTGCGGTGGCTGATGCCACGTTGCAGGCAGTGCTAGTAACCCGTGCAAAAATGCTAAAAGCGTCATCACCACACTCGTGTATCCCGCAGGGCGCGGGCCTGTACGACGGGCGATCGATGGAAACCAAAGGACAGAAAGCGCAGCACCCACCAACGGATAGCAAGGCACCAACCAAATACTCTGGAGGAGTTGGTCCATAAAACGACCCCAAGTTTTTTAAAAGGCTTGATCGATGTGAGCGTTCACTACAGTTGTTCAAACAACTGAACACTCTGGAAACAAAGCACGATTGCTCTAATCAAAATCATACGGCATCAATCCATCATTTGAGATCAATGCTTTTTATTCAAAATATAATTTTACACTCTGGAAACAAAGTACGATTGCTCTAATCAAAATCATACGGCATCAATCCATCATTTGAGATCAATGCTTTTTATTCGATATATAGACTTTACCTATGGCTCTTTTTTGTTAGTCTCACGTTGGTGGCGATCGCGTCCCAAAAGTATTGGGGTAAAGGTTATTAATTGACCAGTTCCCTCAAAGTCCGATTGATTGGAGGCGCTAGAGAACCCATTATACGCAGGTAGCCTACATCTGCCGGAGATTAATGCTGTTGACGATTTTGCCAATCTCACTCATTGCCTCTTGCGTTCCGTTCGCTTTACGCTCGCTGTAGCGATCGGTTAGATAATCCATCTGATTTCGCAGTAAAAGAGTGAATTTGTAGAGTTCTTCCATCACGTCAATCACGCGATCGCGGTAGGGCGAATCTTTCATCGTGCCGTCTTCATTGAATTCCTGATAGGCTTTGGCAACAGAAGATTGGTTAGGAATCGTGAACATTCGCATCCAACGCCCCAGAAGCCTCATGGTATTGACGGCATTAAACGACTGAGATCCACCGCTGACTTGCATGACGGCCAGCGTTCTCCCTTGAGTGGGTCTAACAGCCCCAATGCTGAGCGGAATCCAATCAAGCTGGTTTTTGATAATGCCCGTAATCTGACCATGCATCTCTGGGCTAGACCACACCTGCCCTTCTGACCACTGACTTAGCTCTCGCAGTTCCTGCACTTTAGAATGCGTTTCGGGAACACTTCCATAGATCGGCAGATCTCGCGGGTCAAAAAACTTTGTTTCCGCTCCAAGCGCCTCAATGATCCGGGCAGCCTCTTCAGCTACTAGGCGGCTGTAGGAACGCTCTCGTAAGGAACCATACAAAAATAGAATTCTGGGTCTATGCTCGAAACTCATAACGCAACGGGCTGACTAGACATCATAGAACACTGATATTTCACTTGCCGATTACACGCGTCGAGCAGATCTAGAAGAGTTGAAATACCGACTGCTACAAAGTTGGGTTCGATTGCAAAGTAGCGGTTGAGGTAGCTGACGTAATATTGTTTTTCTTCTTCCCGCGTCAGGTCTGGAACAACTCTGACTACAAAATCGTAGTCTTCAATCGTTTTGTTCTTCCCATTGCAATTGCCCTGAGTTAAGTCGATTCTGAACAAGTTATATGTCAAGAAGCAGTGAATCTGAGGAATAAAGCTCAACCCATAGGGTTGAATAATTGCGTCTACTCCTGTCACCGTCTCATCATTCAATCTGTAAAAGCCAAGATTTTTATAAACGTCTAGCCCCAGTTCTTGAGCTAAACGGGCGATCGCCCCGTGTTTTGTAGTGCAGGTGCCGCAATTCTCCTCAAACAGAATCAGGGAGTCTTCGCTGTTAGAATTCGCTCCATACGGTAACTCTTGAACCCAACTACAGGCTGCACAAAACGTCTTGATTTCACGTTCAAGAAAGTGTTCAGAGATTGTTCCTTTGGCATGAATGTCCACGTTTGGAAGAACATCAATTGAGTCCATGCGGTATTTCCTAATGCGTGTAAGAATCGATACTGGTCGGCTATGCTTGCTCAAATAGGCTTGCTCAAATAGGCTTGCTCAAATAGGCTTGCTCAGAACATGTGCATGGGCATGAACGCTCTCAGCAAACTACTCCAAGGGGTAAGCCTAAACTGCTCACCCTACCGCTATTAGAATGATCTAGGCGCAGCAGGGACGCGCAACTTCAGCGTCATGGATAGGCTTTACACTCGTAGCGCAGATATTTTTCTCTGGCGCAGTATCCTCTACCTTAACGACAAAGATCTCCCAGCGATTACCATCAGGGTCAGTTACCCATGCCTTGTCTTGAAGTGCGTAGCAACAATCGGTGTTTTTTTCCTCAAACAAGTCTAGACCTATTTCAGTGAATCGACGCACCGCAGCATTTACATCCTCAGTGCTGCTAACCTGAACTCCCAAATGGGACAATGCCCCATGCGGTTGCACTGTCTGTGTTCTGTTCAGCGTTAGGTTAAGTACAGGATTCTCCAAATCAAACTTGGCATAGCCCTGTTTGTGCTTCATGGGAGCAATCCCAAACATGGCTTGGTAGAAGGCAACAGACTTTTCAACATCGGTCACATTTAGCGCAACATGAGTCTTGAACGTTGTCATGATTGGTCTCCTAAATTAGAACAGTAGGGTTGTCTGGACACTTGAGTAGAGGAGTGATGCAACCACTGCCGACTCAATTTTTTAGATTCTCTTATATTGAATATTGACGATATTCAATATAAGAGAGAAAGATACTCGTGCGGTTTACCGCTGATCTGTCACAGTCCCATGATGAGACGAGTAGCATCGGGAAGCGCAGGAACGCACTCATGATTGATGCTGTAGTAAATAAAATTTGCGTGTCGCTCGGTTTTGACAAAGCAACTGTCTCGCAAAATTCTTAGGTGGTGAGAGATCGTTGGTTGACCTAGATCAAACTGATCTACGATGTCACAAACGCACACTGGATCAGCGTTTCGCGCCAGCAGATTCAGGATTCGCAGACGGGTTGGGTCTGCCAAAACCTTAAACCATTCTGAGTATTGCTGAGCCTGATCTTCAGAGAGTGTGAGCGGAGAGTTCGGCCTCGATGTCCCAATGGGAGTCGTCTCACAACACCCTAAGTTTGGCTGTTTTGGCTGGCGATCGCTTGACTGTAGCTGAACCGGAGCGCTTGACATCATGAGTCTCTGTTCTGTTGCTAATAGCATACCAAGCTATATCGATAATTGTCAATATTGAAGAACGTCAATACACAAAATTTTTCACCCGGCTAACTCTCGCAAAAAGGTAGTTTGAGCATCTCTCAGTTCAACCTCAGAATTAGCGCTGTGAAGCATTTGCATTGCATTCTCATAGGCCAATTGCACAGCTCTATCTTATCCAAGTGCTGAAAAATAACGTCTTTGAAACCAGAAAGCGACATTGACGAGACTAATTAACACAGGTACTTCAACTAAGGGACCCACAACAGCAGCAAACGCCACACCTGAATTAATGCCAAACACAGCAATAGCAACGGCGATCGCCAGTTCAAAATTATTGCCAGCGGCTGTAAACGCCACACTTACAGAGGTTGCGTAATCTGCTTTGATGCACCATGCCATGTAGAAACTGAGCAAAAACATGACAACAAAATAGATAATCAATGGGATAGCGATCCGAACAACATCTAGAGGAATTTGGACAATCAGATTCCCCTTTAAGCTGAACATAACCACAATCGTAAAGAGCAACGCAATCAGAGTGATGGGGCTAATCTTTGGAACAAACTCCTCGTGATACCATCTCCTACCGTTTGCTTTTACCAGAAAGAAACGAGTGAGAAATCCAGCAAAAAAAGGAATGCCCAAATAAATCAACACACTCTGGGCAATCTCAGTAATGCTGATGTTCACGACACTGCCCTGTAGTCCAAATAGCGGTGGCAGCACGCTAATAAAGAACCAGGCATACGGACTGTAGAAAATAACTTGAAAAATGCTGTTAAAGGCAACCAGTCCAGCCGTATATTCTGTGTTGCCCCGTGCTAGATCGCTCCAAACTACCACCATTGCAATACAGCGGGCTAACCCAATGAGGATCAGTCCTACCATGTAGTCTGGATAGTCGCGCAAGCAAAGTATTGCCAGCAGGAACATCAGCGTAGGCCCGATGATCCAGTTCTGAACCAGCGAAATTCCTAAAATCTTGCTATTACGAAAAACATCGCCCAATTCCTCGTACCGCACCTTAGCCAATGGTGGATACATCATCAGAATTAAGCCGATTGCAATGGGAATATTAGTTGTTCCAATCTGAAACCGATTGATGATTGCTTCGACATTGGGCAAGAAGTAGCCCATGCCTATACCTACTGCCATTGCCAGGAAAATCCATAGGGTCAGGAAGCGATCGAGAAAAGAAAGTTGTTTCGGATGCAGTTTGTTCATTGCACTCATTAATCTCCATCTCCAGCTTTCCAAGGAATCGCCTTCAGCGGTTGCGGATCGGGCAACTTCAGCGAAATTACTCCTGCTGCCAGTACAAAGACGGTAGATACCCACAAGCAACCCACTAAACCCGTGAACTGATAGACCAGCCCTGACAACACAGTGCCAATCAGTCGCCCCCCGGAGTTCGCCATGTAGTAGAAACCAACATTTAGGGCAACGTTGTCATCATCGGTAAATGCCAGCACCAGATAGGAATGAACGGCAGAGTTAAAGGCAAACACGACTCCAAAAACCGTTAACCCGACGATGATAACCTGGTTGGCTGGAAGTCCCATTTGCAGCGCGATCGCGATCGCTGCTGGTACCGCTGTTAGGGTGAATGTCCAAAACTGGATGGTGTTGGCGTTGGGGGGTTGTCCGCCGTTGAATCGACTCAGTACCACTGGAGCCAAAAACTGCACAACTCCATAGCCAATTACCCAACAGGCCAGAAACCCACCTGCTTCATAGAATGACCAGCCCAGCACACTTCGCAGAAACACAGGCAGACCCACAACAAACCAGACATCTCTGGAGCCAAACAGAAAGAAGCGAGCCGCAGAGAGAATGTTGATTTCTTGACTTTTAGAGAAAAGCTGGCTGAACTTGACCTTTGCTTTGATTTTCCCCATCCCTTTGGGTAAGAAAAACCCAGTCAGCAAGATCAAAGACAGCCCTATTGCCATGATTCGCAACGCACTGATAAAGCCGACGGTTGCTAGCAGTACTGCACCCATGAAAAAGCCAACACCCTTGAGGGCATTTTTTGATCCGGTAAGCACAGCTACCCACTTAAATAGGGATGATTGTGCGTTTTGGGGCACAACCAGACGGATTGCACTTTTAGAACTCATTTTAGTGAGATCTTTGGCAATGCCTGAGAATGCCTGAGCCGTCATAACGTAAGCGATCGCCTGCCACTGTACCCAATCACGATTGAGAAACGACAGCATAACCAGAGCCAAAACCTGTAGCCCGATGCCTGCGTAGAGCGTCAGCTTCAGCCCAAACTGAGAACCAATCCACCCACCCAAGAAGTTAGTGACCACGCCAAAGACTTCATAGAAAAGAAACAGCAGCGCAATTTGTAGCGGGCTGTAGCCGATTTCGTTGAAATACAGCAACACCAGCATTCGCAGTGCGCCGTCAGTGAGAGTGAAGCCCCAATAGGCGATCGTCACCAGAGCATAGTTTTTTAGATTGGCGGTAGAAGCGGTAGAGGCAGTCATGAGTTCCAAAGACCAAGAGGGGAGTTTGCGCTAGTAATCGGGGTGGTGGTATTGAGGTAAGGATTTTTGAGATGGGCGGGCGAAGTCCGTCCATCTCAAAAATCCTTACAAGTTTAGGGCTACCGTAATCGAAAACCTACTTTGACAAGCTGAGAGCAACCTTACATGCCAGTTCCACCATGCGATTGGCGTAGCCCCACTCGTTGTCATACCAGGCCAGAATTTTTACCTGAGTTTCATCGACAACCATTGTGGACAGGGCATCAATGATCGAGGAACGAGGGTCGTCTTTGTAGTCAATCGACACTAAAGGCCGCTCCTCGTAGCCCAAAATGCCTTTGAGCGCACCCTCGGCGGCTGTTTTTAACAAACCGTTTACTTCTTCGACGGTCGTCGGTTGCTCCACTTCAAATACACAATCCGTCAGGGATGCATTGAGTAAGGGAACACGCACCGCTAATCCATTCAGCTTGCCTTTAAGTTCTGGGTAAATGAGGGCGATCGCGGTCGCAGACCCGGTAGTGGTAGGAATAAGAGACAAGCTGGTGGCTCTAGCTCTCCGTAAATCTTTATGTGGAGCGTCCACAATAGTTTGGGTGTTGGTGTTGTCGTGAATTGTAGTGATCAGTCCGTGCTTGATCCCTAACCCTTCATGAATCACCTTCACAACCGGAGCCAAACAGTTCGTGGTACAAGAAGCAGCCGTCAAAAGATGATGTTGCCCTGGATGATAGAGGTAATCATTTACCCCCATCACAATGTTTAGGGCACCCTCTTTGACAGGGGCAGCAACGATCACTTTTTGCACCCCCCGCTTGAAATACGGATCAAGAGATGCAGCCGTTTTGAATTTACCGGAACATTCCAGCACTAAGTCAACGCCAAGTTCATCCCAGGGCACATCTCCAGGCGCTGCATGTTCAGTGAAGCTAAGCGATTTATCTTCAATCCAAACTTGCCCGTCTCTGGCTTCGACCTCTGGTGCCCATCGTCCGTGAACAGAATCAAACTTGAGCAAATGGGCTGCGGTTGGTGCTCCACCTTTCAGTTCATTAATGTGAGCAAACTCTATATCCGACCAGTCCCACGCTGCCCGCAGTGCTAGCCGTCCGATTCTGCCAAAGCCGTTGATCCCAACTCTAATTGCCATACTTATTCCTGTAAATTCAAACACAGGTAGTGGTATTGATGTAAGGATTTTTTGATGGGCGGGCGAAGCCCATCAAAAAATCCTTACCAATTTAGGACTACCCAAACACATAAACCTCGTCTAACTTGAAACCCAGAGTTTTCCCTCACCCTTTTCATATATGCCGAAGGCTTTAAGCCCTCTCCCCAGGGAGAGGGACTTTGAAAGCTTTTCCGGCTCCCCTCGCCCTTTGGGAGAGGGGCTGGGGGTGAGGGCTAAAACTACAGTTCTCAACGTGGACTTGGTTTGACTAGAAATCTTTCTGCTTCTGCAAAAGTTCATCCAGCGTTAGATCTGTTTGAGTTTCTCCAGCAAAAACCGTTCCCACCTTATTGCTGATGAAATGCTCTTGCGCCACTTTGTAGGTTTCATCAGAAAGCGGGACATACCCCACAGTATTGGATAGTTCACGGGCATTAATCAGGTAGTAATCGACAAACGCTCTCAATGCAGGCTTTTCTCGAAGCGACTCCACACTGACGTAAAGGAACAAGGGACGAGCAAGGGGATGATATTGATTACTGACTACTGCCTCATCAGAAGGCAACACAGGCCCTTCTCCATCGTCAATTCCTAGTGGTTTCAGCTTGGTTTGGGCTTCTTCGTAATAGGCATAGCCAAAATATCCCAAGCCGCTTGGATCATTAGCTACATCCTGGACAAGAACTGTATCGTCTTCACTGGCGGTGTAATCACTGCGGCTTGCACCTGACTCACCTACAACCGCTTCCGTAAAGTAGTCAAACGTTCCTGAGTCTCCACCTGCACCGTATAGGTTAATCGGTTGATTAGGCCAGTCTGAGCGAATTTGATTCCATGTGGTGATTTTTCCTTCGGCTGCGGGTTCCCATAGTCGCTTTAATTCTTCGACGGTGATGTCTTCTGCCCAAGTGTTGTCAGGATGCACCACAACCGTTAATGCATCAAACGCAACCGGTAGTTCAATATATTGAACACCTGCTGCCTTGCAGGCTGCCATTTCTTTAGTTGTAATAGGACGAGACGCATTACTGATGTCAGTTTCACCAGCACAAAACTTCCTAAATCCGCCTGTAGTTCCAGAAAAAGCAACGGTGAACGGTGGTTCGTCACTCTGCTCAAATTGATATTCTTTCACGGCTTCATCGGTAAGGGGATACACCGTGCTGGAGCCATCAATCAAAATTGATTGAGACGTGAGCTGTTGAGTCTGAGAGGCTTCAGTAGAAGCAGGAGAACCTTCTAACGGGGCAATATCAGAATTAGTGCTAACGGCGCAACTTGCAACCAGAGTCGAGAGACTAAGGACGATCGGTAAGCTCCAAGCTGTCCTGAGTGCCGCTGTCTTCATGGGTCTAAATCTCCTATTGAGCAATATGAGTCTAGCTCTATCATTTCAAAATAAGTTGATATTGCAAGTCAAGCAGATCACATCGCTCCTACAACATTCTTAATAAAGTTGATGGATTAAGTTACAGTTACGTCAGTAGCAGTATTGACATAGCAGCTTTTTGAAGCATGGACTTTGCCCATGCTTCAAAAAATTCTTAGGGTTTAGGACTACCCTCACAGCTAGTCGCAGCAGGAACGAGCGGGGAAAATCGGGGAAAATCGGCGAAACTCAGCTAAATACTGCTCTAGAACAACAAACTGAGGCAAATTTAAGCTGTAATACATCCAACGCCCTTCTTGGCGCGAACGGACTAACTCCGCTTCCTTCAAGTTCTTGAGATGAAAAGAGAGCTTGGACTGAGTAACACCAAGTTTCTCACACAGGTCACAGACGCAAAGCTCCTGATTTCGCAACAATTCTAGAACTTGAACCCGCAACGGCTCAGAGAGTGCATGAAAACCTAAAACAATTAGACTTGATGGTAAAGCAGTGGACTTCTGCATCAACTTTTATTGTATAAACTTATTTTGAAGTATACCCTATCATTCAAGCCTATTGACCAAGGCAACCTTGAGTGATTCGTGTTGAGAAGCGATCGCGTCTCCCCGTAGACCTATTCACTCAACTATTACCCGATTGGAACAGTGATGGGCATTACCTAATCATTTCCAACGAGACATCACGCCGACGGTAACTAGAGTCAGGATTAGCATCAACCCGCCTGCCAACCCATAGGTTGCACTTAAGCCCACCCCTTGACTGAGAGGTTGACTAACAAACGGTGATAGAAACTGTCCCAGGAAAAAACTGGTGGTTAATCCCCCTAAAATTCGTCCCCGCAAGACTGCTGGAGTAGATGAAGTCAAACACACAGTCATATTGGGCATCAACAACCCCACACCCAATCCGCTGATCGCCAGACCGATTAGAACCATCCCATAGGTACGGGCAGAACTGATTACCAAATAGCCAAGCCCTATCAGCAAAAATGCGATCGCGTAGATATTTAGAAACGTCAAACGAGCTTTGATCCGCTGATAGCTGAGGGCACTGATCGACGTTGCCAGCGTAGCAAAGGCGATCGCTATTCCACTTTGAGCCGCATTGGCATTGGTGAGCTGCTGAAGATAAAAGGGAATCTGCACCGGAATCATGTAGAACACGATTTGAGTCACCAAAGCAACACCATAGGTGAGCAGCAGCAACATCCAGGGAGATGACTCTGTATTGCCTGACTCAGAGGATTGAGTGGATGGATTAGTAGACGGTTCGGGCAACACCAGCAAGATGAAGGGCAGAATCAACCATGACAGTAGATAAATTAAAAACGGAAACCGCCAATTCAGATCAGCTAAATAACCACCCAGAGTCAGAAAAATCACACCACCAAAACCCATGAACGCTGCTTGCAGCCCCAGAAATTGGGCACGAGCCGCGCCCCTGTAATAATCGGCAATGAGAGTGGTTGCTGTAGTCATAATTCCAGCTACGCTCAAACCCAGCAGCACTCGCCCCAACAGAATTAGCCCAATCTGATTTAGCAAAAAGCCTGAGCTGCCCGCCAAGCCATACAGAAAAACAGCCGCACCCAGTAAACCTTTACGCCCAAACCGATCGATGATTGTGCCAGCGATGGGCGCACCGATCGCAATGAACAGGGCTGGGGCGGTCAAGATTAGTCTCACCCAATAATCGGCATTGGCAACCTCTGAAAAGTGCTGCCGCATGGCGGGGAGAGCGGGGGCGATCGTGGCACCTGCCATTACAGTCAAGGTACTTACCAGGAGCAGCGTTGCTTTGACAAGAGAGCTATCGGGACTGCGAGATTGCGTCATGGTTCTAGTCGTAGTGCCTTTAGTCCAATATTAGGAAACAACTGACTGGCGACGGCAAACTGCACCCAAGCGGTTGCTAAGGTTTCCAAAGAACGGGCAACGGTTAGGGTTCCTGCATCTACCGCTTCATACCCACAGTCCTCAATTAATCCGGAAACTAGCTTTTTTGCCGCTGAGTCATTGCCACAATAAAAGACGCTAGGGCGATCGCTGCCAAAATACCGTGACTCCGCCGCAATAGTTTCTGCAAACGTAATGTTGAACGCCTCGACAACAGTTGCACCGGGCGCAAGCTGTTGCACGGTCTCAGCCATCGAGACGGTTAAAGAAGTTGGCAAGCCAATGGTTTGTCCAGTAAAGTCGGGCTTTAAACCACTCACGCAAGTAATCACAATCTTCCCTTCCAGAGAACCAACTGTAGCCATCACGTCTTCCAGTACGGATGCTCCCACAGCTAGCATGATGACATCGCTTTGTGCCACTGCCTCTTTAGGATCGGCAACTTTCGCTGTAGTACCTGCCGCTAGTTGTTGAAGTTTATCTGGGTTTCTAGAATAAGAAAAGATGACTTGGTGTCCGGCTTTTGCCCAAAGCTTGCCTAAACCACCGCCCATGTTGCCCGACCCTACAATCGCAATTTTCATTGGGGTATCTTTTTAGTGATTAGTGTCTGATTGTGAGCTGATTGTACCTAATTAGTGAGCTGAGTTTGGCAACATAATCGCTACTGCTTTCTCAAGCCCCTTGGGATCTCTAAGCAACTGTGCTGCCATTTGTTTAGCCTGTTCACCGGGGTAAACGTCCTCAATGCCATCGGTTACAGCTTGTAGGGCATCGCTGACCACGTCTTCGGGCGATACTTTTGGTTCGGGATACGTTTTGCCCATGCCAATATCAATAGTTGCAGGCAAGACTGCAATCACCGCTGTTCCCTGCGCTGCCAACTCTGCTCGCACTCCCTGGGTAAGCGATAGGGTCGCCGCTTTAGACGCACTGTAGCTACCGTTAAAGGGAAGATTGACGCGCGCTACCATCGACACCATATTGATAATCGTTCCGCCACCGTTTTGTTTCAGCACAGGTGCCAAGGCACGACACATCATCAACGTACCAAAATAGTTCACATCCATTTCCATCCGAGCCTGGGACAAATCAGATGCGGCGATCAGCCCTTGATTGAATCCAACCCCGGCGTTGTTAATCAGAAGAGTAACGTCTGGACACAGCGATGCAAGCTGGTTGACGGATTGTTCGTTGGTGATATCTAGAGCAACCGGAATAATCGTGTTAGGGTCAGTGGCTACCAAGTCAGCTAACGAATTGGGATTACGGGCAGCCGCATAAATTTTGGCAGCACCGCGCGATCGCAGCGCCTCCACATAATATTGACCTAATCCGCCGTTGGCTCCCGTAACCAGGGCAATTGAATTGACAATTTCCATCATTTCCTCATTTATAAAATACCGCCATTCACCTGAATCACCTGTCCATTCACCCACCGCGCCTGATCCGATGCCAGAAACGCCACGACATCGGCAATATCATTGGGCTGACCCAAGCGACCCAGTGGCGTGGTTTGGATCAGATGCTCCAAGGCATCCGCAGGCATAATTAACCCATCAGTATTGGTTACTCCCGGCGAAACTAGGTTGACTGTGACACCGCGATGCCCCAATTCTTTTGATAAGGCAAAGCTGAAGTGTTCGATCGCGGCTTTACTGGCAGCATAAAGCCCTCCTGTAGCAATGCTTTGGCGGGCTGCACCACTCGATAAACTGATAATGCGTCCACCATTGCTGATATGTTTTGCCGCTTCTTGTAGTGCAAAAAATGTGCCTTTAGCATTGGTATTAAAGACACGATCGAAGTCTGATTCTGTAATCTCGATAGTGGGTTTGTAAACAGACACACCAACATTGTTAACCACAATATCAAGCTGTCCAAATGTGTTGAGAATCTGCTGAAAGAGACTGCGTGTACTTTCAATGTTGCTGCTATCAGATTGAATGGCGATCGCCTTTGGCACAGCGTCACTAAACGACGCTACCCCAGTGTTTCTGAGAGTTTCGGCAACCGCTTCTGCCTTATCTCGATTGCCAGCATAGGTAATGGCCACATTTGCACCAGCACGTCCCAAACGTTCTGCAATTGATTGGCCAATCCCCCGCGATGCTCCTGTAACAAGCGCTACTTTTCCTGCCAACGATGACATTATCTTGGCTCCTAAACTAACTGAAGATACGCTTTAACCAAATACCAAGGTATACCTATACTAACTTTTTGAGAAGTACTTACTTTTTTGTAAGCTCCTAAGGTATTGGATAACCAAGGTAAAAACTTGGCAAAAACCTATGGTCGAGACGTTCGCTCAGCAAACATCTCGACCATAAATTCATATTTAGAACCAGCAATATCTCAGTTGAAGGCGGTTTAGCAGAAACGATTTACGCTGGAGATTTCATTTTCATTCTTCATCGCGATGATTACCAACCTCCGAACTGCTGCAATCGATATTAAAACTCAGTCTATTCCGGCTTTAGATGTTTCAACAGTTGCTTTGGAATCATGCCATGAATACCCTTAACAATGTCTACCACTTGATACGGAATCCGGATAGTATGGTGACACTATTTTAGGCTTCCTTCCACCAGTGAAACAGTGTGTGTCCACGAATGACGTCTGGCATTGTTGACAGTTTGACACAGCGAGTTGCCAGGATTGCTTC
>Ga0335394_10001448_pt1 | contig 26779 bp, 21 predicted proteins | sample MAT03_FD_205741 | JGI IMG/M metagenome (GOLD analysis project Ga0335394, IMG submission 205741) | Freshwater microbial communities from Lake Fryxell liftoff mats and glacier meltwater in Antarctica - MAT-03 (spades assembly) (version 2) ...
CGTACAAAATAAAACCTAATCTTTTTTTGGAAGTGCCGCGCAGAGCGCGGCACTTCCAAAAAAAGATTACAGGTTAATTAATTTGCAATCCTTAGAGATTTGGTAATCGAAAGTTGAGTGCGAGGTAAGCGCAGTGGGTATTGTTGTTGAAAATGTCTCTAAGCAGTTTGGCAGTTTCTGTGCAGTTGACCAGGTTAGCTTAGAGATTAAGACAGGTTCACTAGTTGCGCTATTGGGGCCTTCAGGGTCGGGCAAGTCTACCCTGCTGCGACTCATTTCTGGACTCGAAATGCCTGATACGGGCAAAATCTTGCTCACGGGGCGGGATGCCACCTACGATAGCGTTCAAGATCGCAACATTGGCTTTGTGTTTCAACACTATGCCTTGTTTAAGCATATGACGGTACGCAAAAATATTGCATTTGGGCTAGAGCTACAGAAAGTGCCCAAAGCTAAAGTCAAAGCACGGGTTGAAGAATTACTGGCTCTGGTGCAGTTGGCAGGATTAGGCGATCGCTACCCCTCACAACTGTCGGGTGGACAGCGCCAGCGGGTAGCATTGGCACGCGCCCTGGCCGTTGAGCCAAAGGTTCTGCTGCTAGACGAACCCTTTGGGGCGCTTGATGCCAAAGTCCGTAAAGATCTGCGCGTTTGGCTGCGCCGCCTGCACGATGAAGTCCATGTGACGACCGTCTTTGTTACCCACGACCAAGAAGAGGCAATGGAAGTCTCAGACGAAATTGTGGTGATGAACAAAGGCCGGGTCGAACAAATGGGATCGCCAGCGGAGATATATGATCATCCTGCAAGCGCATTTGTGATGAGCTTTATTGGCCCTGTTAACGTGCTGCCTAGTACTTCGCGGATCTTTCAGGGCAACGGGTTTGACTCACCTCATCCGGAGGTATTTTTACGCCCTCAGGATATTTTGGTAGAAGTAAACCCCAACGGCTCAACAGTGCCTGCTAGAGTTAGCCGCCTGATTCATCTGGGTTGGGAAGTGCAAGCAGAACTAACGTTAGACGATGGGCAGGTGCTGACGGCGCACTTAACGCGCGATCGCTTCGATGAGCTAAATCTTCAGCCCCAACAGCGAGTCTACGTCAAACCCAAAGAAGCAAAAGCATTTCCGCTCTACTACTCCATTTAATTTGGGGTAGTGGTATTGATGTAAGGATTTTTTGATGGGCGGGCTTCACCGCCCATCAAAAAATCCTTACTAATTTAGGACTACCTAATTTGGGTGGTTCCCTGGTTTGTTTTAAAACGGGAAACCCGAATTAAGTTACCGAGAAAGAATTCACGACATCGTAGAACAGATCTTTGGCCTTGGCCCAGCGCTGCTCGGTGGTAGAAAGATTAAAGGTAAACAATTGCCCCCTTTCTACCACTACACTGGCGAGGTTATGGCGCTCTTGACTGGGCAACTTGACGGCATACTCCAGCAGATAATAGGTTTTGCTGCCCACCTCATGAGCCTCAGCGCTGACCAGTTCAGCCTGTCGTCCAGAATTGAGGGGAGCGATCGCATTTTTTGAGAGCTTGTAGCCCACTTCACTAGGGGTGCCCAACTCTGCCAGAGTTTTACCATTGGGCACAGGGCTGATAATCACACTAACGTTCTCAGTTTCCTCAATTAAATCGTGCAACACTACATCAGGTCCATTTTTTACCGCTACGGGAACCCATGAGTTAGGGTACAAAAATTCGTATCCATCCACAGTATCTGCGTAGCTTTTTAGCGCCTCTGACGTAGAAGCACAGCTTTGCACACTCAAGCTCAGCACAATCATGACTATGGCTGCCAGTCGCTTCAGCATGACTTCCTCTCCAAAACGCTCTCGACCTCATTCTCTCATCAAACGGAGCACCGGATGATAGACCCAATTCTCTCCCAAGAGTACCTATCGGGTGCATATCCACCAAAATTGATCCATCCATTTTGGTAGTCCTAAACTTATAAGTTAAGTTAGGACTTACGCAAATTTATTCAACTTTCTTGGTTTTTCGTGTGAGGTGCGTAAGTCCTATAATTTTAGGACTACCCTATTTTTCAGTGGGATTGCTTAGGTCGGATTTAATTGATACTCCTAACAATCAGTGCTCTCAGCGCTCTAGGCAATATCTGGCGGCACGTTGGAGAAGCCCTGCGCGCCTTTCAGATAAAGCTGTACCAGCTCCTGTACATTGGCGCGAGTAACCTCTGTACCCGCATTGAGGTTTCCGGAAATTTCAAAAAAAATTATACTATCCACCGTGGTCATTGCTACCATTTGGAATAGGATGTGCGTTACCAAAACGGGGAAAGCCATGATCTGTGGATCTTTGGCAACAGGGCCTGCCAGAGCATCTTTAAGGTCTGCGTAGGCATACACCACGTTTTTCTGAAGGTTTGGCTGTGCCCGGTGATTGAGCGCAGTCATTGCCCAGCGCTGCTCAAGAGTTTGCAAAATATAATACTGCGGATGCTGAAGTTGCCCAGCGATTTGCTTGAGAGCCGGGGCGATCGCCTCTACCGCAGCCGGGGTTGCCCCATCGTTAGGAGCCTGCTGAATTAACTCTTGGATCTGCTGATCTAAGTCCATGTCTGGAAGATTCCGGTCTAAGCAAGGAGCTTTCTTCTTCCCCAGTTTAGTCTAAGTAGATGGGCGTAATTAAATGTAAAACCTGTAAAAGTCTGCGCCGCTCGCGCAGCGGGCGGCGCAGACTTTTAGAATCTTGTTTTTACTTAGGTTGAACTACTTAGACTGTTGCATTTCAACTGAGACATCAAGCAGATGCTCTAGCCTACCGTTGCGCCGATTGTTCTGCACCGATTGTTCGCAACAGCAACAAGATTCACAATAACGATGAGACTTGCAAAGTCATTATGAAATATGCGGATTGGCCGCGGCAGCGCTTGGATGAGGGTGTAACGTGAGTAATATCTGGTGAAGCATTAATCAGATGAGCGATGGGGGGACACATGCCTTGGTGGCACAGTACTTCCCTGAACGAGTTTGATGTGAGCCTAGAATGCATCGAGAAAGACAAGTCCAACTTTGACGGGCTGTGCAGCAAACAGGGATGAATCTACCCCACCAATGTCACTCTGGAGGGGTGTGCTAACGTGATAACCACAAATATCCATCAGGACGAAATTGATTGCAGCGTAGACGAAGTTCGCCAACTGATTTTCAAAGAGCTAAGGCAATCCACTCGGTCTTCTGAACAGAACTCCCGCGATGTGACGGCTCGCATTTTTGGGGAGGTGACCCGCATCTGCTCTGAGAGCAAGCGCATTCAATCATCTGGAGAAATCGATAGCTGGTCTATTACCCTAGCGCGCCATCGACTTAAACAATGTCTCAAATACTATCAGTTAGGTTCCCAGCGGGGGCGGGTAGAGTTGCATAGCACTCTGAGTGCTGTGGTCTATCGCTACATCACTCCACCGCAGGTGCAGTCTAGCTATCAGGCACGGCTGAATTTAATTGAAGATTTTCTTCAGGGCTTTTATATTGAATCGCTCAATGCATTTCGCCGGGAAAGCCAACTGCCGCCTACCTATTGCCCGCGATCGCTGCTAGAACTAGCAGAATACATGGCATTTACAGAACGCTATGGCAAGCGCCGCATTCCACTACCCGGTCGCCGCAGTCAACAGCTTATTATTTTGCGAGCACAGACCTTCTCGCAACAGCAGCCACCAGAAACTCTGGTAGATATGGAGCAGGCCGCAGAGGGTTCCTCAGGGGAATCAGATCAAGTTCGCAACGGTGCCCCCTTACAGCAGGTGCGCGAACAAATGGTGGCGCAGGAACCAGAGCTAGCAGAAGACACATTGCGCCATACGGTAGTGGCAGAACTGATGGCTTATTTAGAAGACCGTCAGCAGCGTGACTGTGCCGACTATTTTGCTCTGCGTCTTCAAGATCTACCAGCGAACGAAATTGAGGCCATTTTGGGGCTAACGTCACGCCAGCGTGACTATTTGCAGCAGCGGTTCAAGTACCACCTGATTCGCTTTGCTCTGTCTCACCAGTGGGAATTGGTGCATCAATGGTTAGAGGCAGACCTAGAGCGCAATTTGGGATTAACACCGCAACAGTGGGATAGTTTGCACGCGACTATTAGCGATTCTCAAGCAGAAATGCTGCAATTGAAGCAAAAAGGAGCCTCTGAGGGAGCGATCGCCCAATCTTTGGGGTGCAGTGTCACCCAAGTGCAGAAGCAGTGGTCTAAACTACTGGAACAAGCCTGGGAAATTCGAAACAATTTGGTATCCGGAGCAGGGGTATCGGGGGATGAATAACGATATAGAAGCCAATCAACTATTGGCTTGGTTATTAAAGGATCTGACACCAACTTCGATCACGCCATCGGGCACGCCATCAGGGAATCCCAGTCACGGGGCTGGAGAAAACGAGTTGGACGCAGCTAATCTGCGATCAGATCATATTCATCTATTCGACTCAAAAAAAATTCACCCTGCATTGGGCGAACTACAAGAGTCGGATGATTTTTTGTTTCAAGATTCCCCATTATCTAGACCAGGAGAGATACCCGCTGTGCAAGATCGTTTTTATTCCCTTTTAAGGCGGCGGCTGCGTGATGAGGTGGCTCGCAAACCGCCTTTGTTTCCGTGGGAAACCGAAGTGCTTGAGTATGAATCCGAATATTCTGACCTGCTTGCACCAGAATTAGTTCCCACTACAGTTTGGGCCGCCCAATTGCCCACTTTTAATCTGCCCGTGCCCATGCCGGATGGGCTAATGAATCGCCTCTTTGACCAGTGTCAACAGCTTATTCGCAGTTCTCTGCGAGAGGGCGAAAAACTGGTGCAAGTGGTGGAATCATTGTTCCCAGGACACGCGCCCGCGCTCAATGAATTGGCTGGCTATGTGCTGGCATCTCCTGCTAGGTCAGGTGGAGCTGCCGCTGCCGTGCGATCGCTTCCCACTCAAGACGCTGGTTTCCCCAGTCATTACAGTGCTGCCACAGCGCCGCAGCAAATGGTGCTGTCGCTAGTCGCAGCTCGCGAAATCCTGAACTCTCTCACCCTAGTTGTCACCGCTAACCAACCCAAGGTAGAGCGTCAATGGCACACTACGGCTGGTGTTTTAAGGTTACAGGCAGCGTGGGTAGAAACTGGCTGTGTACGCGTGCGTTGTGTTCTACCCTGCGCGGGGCAAATTCAGTCCAAAGGTAACGATGTAGAAGCCGTTGCCCAGCGCCCCAATCCGGGTGCCCTCAGCATCGAGCTGATTGACTTGGTGCCAGAACAAATCTACCCGCTAGAAGTGCATCTCACCTTACCCGGTATGCCTGTGCTGACCTTTGCTGTACAGGTGGTTGGAGGCTAAATACTTTAGAGGAACTAGGGGGTATAACCTAAAACTTTAAAGCTTGAAACTGCCTCATTATTAGAAAAAAGTGGACATGAGTTCCCCTACTTGCTAGCAGGATGGTTAGTATAGGGGCAGCTTTTGCTTTTGGGGATCATGTCCACTCCATTTCTTGACGCGCGGCGTAATTCTCGGTTTTCCAAATGGCAGCGCCCGTGGCAGAGTTTGCGGCAGCGACTAGATAGGCACGAGCCAATAGAGCCGGAAGATTCTCTACCGCTACGGGTGTTGGTGCAGGTGATGGTGGCGGTCGGCATTGTAGCGGTGGATGTGTCAGCCGCAGATGCGGCTGACGTTTTGGGCACCAGCTTGTGGGCAGTGCCCGTTAGCGGCATTGGGGCAGCCTGGAGTTGGTATCGCCGCCGCAGTCGCAATATCCCAGTTAAATTTTGTATTGCGATCGCCATGCTGGTTGCCCTGGCGGTCTTTTTTGTGCGCTTGGTGAACGAACGCAACGACACGCGGCTAGCCTTAGCGGAGCTGTTAATTCAGCTTCAGGTCTTCCATAGTTTTGATCTGCCCCGCCGCAAAGATTTGGGCTACTCTGTGATCATCGGACTAATTTTGATCGGGGTAGCGGCAACCCTGAGCCAAACCCTGTGGTTTGCTCCGCTGCTGTTGGCGTTTGTGGGATTGTCCATTCCAGTCATGATTCTGGACTATCGCTCACGATTGGGGCTGGCACCCCAACAGACGCTGCGGCGCATTGGAGCCGATCTTGCACCGAAAAGGCTGGCTGTGTTTCTGCTGGTAACAGTGGGTTTGGGGCTGTTCATCTTTGCATTTTTGCCCCGGCTGCCGGGATATCAACTGCGGACGTTTCCGGTTAGTGCCCCGATTGAATTTGAAGGGCAGTTTGACGGCGGCACGATTTTGAATCCGGGCTATGTGCGCGACGGTAGAGCTAGCTCAGGAACTGGGACAGGAGCAGACGGCAACGTGCGGGGTGAACCCGGTCAAGTAGACGCAAGCTTTTACTACGGCTTCAACAGCCAGATGAACCAAAACCTGCGGGGATCGTTAACACCCAAGGTGGTTATGCGGGTGCGATCGCAGTCTGAGGGGTTTTGGCGGGTCATGTCGTTTGACCGCTACACCGGGCAGGGCTGGGAACTCTCGCGCGGGGAGGAGAAAGATGTCCAAAAGTTAGAACGCCCCACCTGGTCATTTCGCTTTACCCTGCCGTGGTCAGTAACCTTGAACCGCACCCAGGATGTGATTCAGTCCTACACGGTTGTGTCAGACTTGCCAAACTTGGTGCCAGCGCTGTACGAACCCAAGGAGCTGTACTTTCCTACGCGAGAGGTGGCGATTGATCCAGAGGGTACGGTGCGATCGCCCATTCCACTATCGGAGGGGTTAACCTATACCGTTATCTCTGAAGTACCCTACCGCGATCGCACGCTGTTAGGCCGATCTCCGACTGCTTACCCACAGCCAATTCAGAAGACGTATCTGCAATTGCCACAGGCGATCGCACCGCGTCTGCGGCAAACAACTGAAGCGATTTTAGCCGAGTCGCCCAATCCGCTGACAAATCCCTATGAAAAGGCACTATACCTGGCGCAATATCTAAAGCAAAACTATGAGCTTCAGCCTAACTTGCCATTTCTAGCCGAAGACGAAGACCTCGTAGAAGCGTTCTTATTCAAATATCAGGGCGGATACCCTGACCACTTTTCAACCGTGCTGACTACAATGCTGCGGTCTATTGGCATTCCGGCACGTCTAACCGTGGGCTTTGGGGCAGGTGAGTTTAACCCGTTTACTGGCTTTTATGTCGTTCGCAATACGGACGCTTTTGCCCTGACTGAAGTGTACTTCGCCAAACATGGCTGGTTTTCCTTTAATCCGATTCCCGGTGCTAATGTCGTTCCTGCGTCGGTTGAAGAGTCCCAAGTGTTTGCGGTGTTGAAGCAGTTTTGGAATTGGGTAGCGGGCTGGCTGCCTTCGCCGCTTTCGGGCTTTCTGAATGGTGTGTTTGAGCAGTTGGTGCGGGGTTTTGGCTGGGCGATCGCGTTTTTGACAGGGCTGTTTACCCAGGGGTGGGTAGGTCTGCTGACGGGATTGATCCTGATGACGGCTCTAAGTTTTGCGGGCTGGCTGGGCTGGAGTGGTTGGCAAACCTGGCGCTATCGCCGCTGGCTCGCCAAACTGCCGCCTATGGAAGCGCTCTACCAGCAGTTGCTCACTTGGCTAGCCAGTCAGGGCATGCGTAAAACGTCCACCCAAACCCCTTTAGAATTTGCGCGCCAATCTTGTAGCAACCCTCCCGCTGGACAGTCTCTTGGCCATGTCGAGCTAATTGACGCGATCTCGCAGGCCTACGTTCGCTGGCGCTATGGAGGGCAAGCTCCCAATATCGAGCCATTGCGTCAACAGTTGAAAGCGGCACGGGGAAATCAAAAGCGTTCGGCAAAGCAAAATAAACTTGGCTAAAGTTCAACGGTGCTTAAGTAGGTGGACTTAATTAAATGTAAGATTCTAAAACCCTGCACCGCCTGCATAGCGGGCGGTGCAGGGTTTTGGAATTTGGTTTTTATATAGGTTGAACTACTTATAGCCATAGTCATAAAGCTTAGGACATGCCAGCGTCATTCCCGCCTGCGCGGGAATCCACCAAATTATAGCCGTAGGAACTGACTCCGTAGGAAATCCATGCCAGCGTCATTCCCACGTAGGCGGGAATCCACCCCCGTACCTATCGAGCAGATGGATTCCCGCCTGCGCGGGAATGACAGGGAGGCGTCCTATTGATCATGGCTACCGCTATACTAACGTTTGAGCTAAGGGGGGTGTCTTTGCCTCTGGGAGCTTTACTCCAAGGGCAAAATTAACTCGCCTACGCCTGGGATCACCGTTCCGATCGCCTGTGCATTGAGGTGATGGGTCTGGAAAAATTGAATGGCGCGATCGCCCTGGTCCGCCGGAACTAGCACCACAAATCCAACGCCCATATTAAAGGTGTTAAACATGTCTAGGCGACTAACAGAGCCTAAATCTGCCAGCCACTCAAACACGGGGGGTATTGTCCATGTATTGGGCTGAATTTGAATTGCCTGTCCTTTACCCAAGCAGCGGGGCAAGTTTTCTGGTAGGCCGCCGCCCGTGATGTGAGCCATGCCGTGAATGGGTAGCCCTTCGCGTAAGGCTGCTAGAATGGGTTGCACATAAATCCGAGTGGGGGTCAGTAGGGTTGCGCCGATGGTTTTGTCGCCGAATAGGGACGGGCTGTCTTGGAGGTTAACTTCGGCGACTTCCACAATTTTTCGGACTAGGCTAAAGCCGTTGCTGTGAATGCCGCTGCTGGGGAGGGCGATCGCCACGTCGTCCATCTGGACTTGGGAACTGTCTAGAATCTTGCTTTTTTCGACGATCCCCACGCAGAACCCCGCCAAGTCATATTCACCGGGCTGGTAAAATCCCGGCATTTCGGCTGTTTCGCCGCCCAGTAGAGCACAGCTTGCCTGTTTGCAGCCGTCGGTAATCCCAGTAATTACTTGGGCGAGTTGTTCGGGGTTGAGTTTGCCTGTGGCCAGGTAGTCTAGAAAAAATAGGGGTTCTGCACCACAGGTGAGGACATCGTTGACGCACATGGCAACTAGGTCGATGCCAACGGTGTCGTGGCGATCGCACTGGTGAGCCAGCTTCAACTTTGTCCCTACGCCGTCGGTGCCAGATACGAGGACGGGTTGTTGATAGCCTGCGGGTAATTCAAAGAGTCCGCTAAACCCACCGATGCCACCGAGTACTTCTGGGCGGCGTGTGCTGTTTACCATGTCGCGGATGCGTTGTACAAATGCCCGTCCGGCTTCTACGTCTACGCCTGCTTGCCGATAGTCCATGAAGGTTCCATTTGTTACGCTGCCAAGGTTGTATTTTATCAGGGCGAGGTGGGGGCGATGCTTTTGCCGGAACCAAGCTATGTAGAAAAGATAGGCGTAAAAACGGCGATCGCCAATTCTACGAGTCGCAACGGAAATGTGGAACTATCATGGCTAGATATCTCAGTACTGGTTGCTCTTCGAGCTGATCCGGGGGACTTCCCCCCGTACCCCCGCACTTTGGGGGACTCGACTCCCCCAAACCCCCCGCAATGTCCGACGGGTCAGAGTGAATGGGGTTGGTAGGTGTCACAGGCGGGAATATTGGAGCACGGCTGCGAATACAAAGCGAAACTAAAGCGGCGTTGCTGAATTCAAATATGATTCCCTCATCCCCAACCCTTCTCCCCAAGGAGAAGGGAGCTAGAATTCATGTTCCTTCTCCTTCTGGGAGAGGGCTAGGGCTTCGACGTGAGCGCTCAGCCGAACGGTGAGGGCAGATTTTGCAATTCGTAGTGTAATCCAGCAACGCCACTAAAGCTTCAAGCTTCTGGTTTAAGCTCTGAACTCCAACTTTCGACTTCCGAACTCCAACTTTCGACTTCCGAACTCCAACTTTCGACTTCCGAACTCCAACTTTCGACCTGCGAACTCCAGCTTTCGACCTCTGAACTCCAATTTAATCCCTCATCCCTTCTCCTTTCCCATGCCCAGTTCCCCGCCTGATCGCCCGACTCATCGCTCTCGCCGTTTGCCGAATCAGCGGTGGCAGATTGCGCTGGCGGAACCAAAGCGGGCAGCGCGGTTGGCGGAGGTGACGGGGTTAGATCCGGCGCTGGCGCAGGTGTTGATTAATCGAGAGATGGGGACTCCAGAGCGGGCACGGGTGTTTCTTGATCCAGAGTTGCAGGTGTTGCCGTCGCCGCTGGAGGAGTTTCCAGATTTGGCGATCGCGGTGGAACTACTGGGGACGGCGATCGCCAAACAGCAGCGGATTGCCATCTGTGGCGATTACGATGCGGATGGGATGACCAGTACGGCGTTGCTGTGGCGATCGCTGCGCTATTTAGGCGGGCGGGTGGAGTATGCCATCCCAAGTCGAATGCAGGAAGGGTATGGAATTAACCATCGGATTGTGGAAGAGTTTCACCAGCGCGGGGTGCGGCTGATTTTGACGGTAGACAATGGCATTGCGGCCTATGGGCCGATTGATTTTGCACGGGGCTTGGGCATGACGGTAATTGTGACGGATCATCACGACATTCCGCCCAAACTGCCGCCAGCTCATGCCATTTTGAACCCCAAGCTGATTGATGAAGCGTCGCCCTATCGAGGGGTGGCGGGGGTGGGGGTGGCGTATATCCTGGCGGTCTGTCTGGCGCAGGCGATGAACCAGATGCAAGAGTTGACGGGTTCACTGCTGGAGTTGTTTACGCTGGGCACCATTGCTGACCTCGCGCCGCTAACGGGCGTAAATCGGCGCTGGGTAAGGCGCGGGCTAAAGCTGTTGCCTCAGTCTCAATTGGCAGGGGTGCAGGCGCTCATTCAGGTGGCGGGATTAAATAACGGGCAAGAGGCGCTCAAACCGGAGGCGATCGGGTTTCGCTTGGGGCCTCGAATTAATGCCGTGGGGCGCATTGCCGATCCGCAAATTGTGATTGAGCTGCTGACAACGGATGATCCAGGGCGGGCGCTGGAGCTAGCAGAAAAGTGTGAGGAGGTTAATCAACTGCGCCAGCGGCTGTGCGAGCTGATTGAGCAGGAGGCGATCGCCTGGGTAGAGCAAAGCTCGTTTGATGTGCTGAATGATCGCGTGCTGCTGGTGGTGCATCCCGATTGGCATCACGGGGTTATTGGAATCGTTGCCTCGCGGCTGGTTGAGCGCTACGGGGTGCCCGTGTTTATTGCCACCTATGAAGATGAAACGCGGCAGCAGGTGCGAGGTTCGGCGCGGGGCATTCCAGAATTCAATGTGTTTGAGGCGTTGCAGTGCTGCAATGACCTGATGGAAAAATTTGGCGGACACCGAGCGGCGGGTGGTTTTTCCCTAAAGGCAGAGCATCTGGATGAGATGCGATCGCGTCTCCGCATTTTTGCCAATATGCACCTGCAACCGCAGTATCTGAAACCTCTGGTCAGCATTGATGCCCAGGCGAATTTTAGCCAGATTAATCTGGAGCTGTTTAAGCAAATTGATCAGCTTCATCCCTGCGGCATCGAAAATGCTGACCCTGTGTTTTGGACACCCAATGTCCGAATAGTCGAACAACGTACCATCGGGCGCGACCAGTCTCATCTCAAGCTCACTCTGGCAGATGATGGCTATCCCGGCACCATTAAGGCGATCGCGTGGCGCTGGGGCGAATATCATCCGCTGCCAAGTCGGGTGGATATTGCCTATCGGCTGCGGTTAAACGAATGGAACGGCGAGCGGAATGTGGAGTTAGAGCTAGTGGGCGTGCGATCGCCTGAGTCTCCCTCTGATCCCTCCAAGTCTGCTGAGGCTGCCAATTCGTTGCCTCTAATCGAACAGGACGCTGGGCAGCAATTGCAGTTAGGGGAGGCTCTAGAGTTGCCAACGCTAGAGCAGCCAGAGGGCGATCGCTCCCCGGAAAGTCTAACGGTAGATCCGGATGGTCTGCTGTCTGGACTCCGTACTTCTCCTGCAATCGAGGGGCGATCGGTAGAATCGGATTTGGAAGATGATGCGGATTTGTCTGATAGCCCGCCTGGAGTCGAGTTCTATTTCAACAAACGTAAATATCTCTGTCGCATCACAATGGTGCAGGATGAGCGAGAACTGCACATTCACAATCCTGAAGGGCACTTGCTGGCCGTGCAGCCTCAGCAAGCCTGGGGCTGGTTGGGACAAAGCCGTGAGGACGCGCAGCGGGTAGATGTGTCGCAGCCCTACTATTTCAACCTGATTCGAGCGGCGCTCAATGCACTAGAAATAGCGGAAAAATCTGACCTGCTCAAAAAAAAAGATCGTCTAATTGTTGAAAAAGACCAGCAAATTGATACCTTGACCCAACAGCTTGAGCTGCTGGATCAGCAGCTTAGTCAACTTTCAGCCGAGCAACAGCAGCAGTTTCAGGCGCTACAGGCCAGTTTACAGCAGCGTGAAGTGGCGATTCAACAGCAAGAAACCCACATTGGCGCATTGCAGACGCAGTTGAGCCAGAACGCCCCGCCGATTGACCCAGAATCACTGAAACAGAGCTTGAAGGGGTACCTGGGTGATCCGGTGTGGTTCCGTTTGAATCCGCGCAGCCAAACCGACTTGTGCAGTGCCGATCAGACCTATTACCAAATTCGTTCTGAAACCTACACCGCCGAAATTACAGACTATTCTGCGGCGGGCTTACGGCTAGGTGCAGTGGTGGCGCGGGAGGTGAGTCAGCCGTTCTTTCGCGCACTGTATGATTTCTGGTTGAGCAACGGCGACAGTCTTGAAGTGGGTAGCGTTGTCCTAAAATCCAAAAAAAAGTACGCATTATCCCTGTTGCCGCCATTGTTAGCGCCACAGTGGACAACGTTTCGAGCAGAAGCATTACGGCTAGATCGCATCCCGTCAGATGAAGAACTGTATAGCAACTCATCCAGTATTCCAGCAGGCATCTCGTCTGCTACCTCGGCGGGAGCACAGTCTGTGAACCAGAGCGATCGCGATCGCGTCACTCAATTTCTCCAAGCCTGGGAGCATCCGCTAGCCACCTGGCTCAGCCAGAGCGACACAGCAGCGGCGACGATTGACCAAATTCATCAGCTCTATGTGCTGGCGACTGAGGCCAACACCTTGCTTTACGAGTGGCAGTTTGGCCTCATGCGATCGCTCATTCTCGGTGAGGATGTTCGACCCGGGCTGTTGCAGGAGGTGTATGGCAGGCGATCGTACAGGTAAAATTTACAAAGTATCGCTAAGCGTTGATTCTTCTGAACTTCGCGCCAGAAAATCAATAGACCTCCTGCATGAATGCTTTTTTGAGGGCGTGAATCGTTTTCTGGCGAAGCCGGAAAACGATTCACGCAGGAGATTTAATGTTCAGCAACATCGCTTAAAGTCCAACCAGTCACACGTCTAACATTTCACACTTCTAACATTTCACACTTCTAACATTTAATTGCCTTGTCCTATGCTTGTTTCAACCCGCCGCTTTAGTGTTTTGCTTGGACTCGCCCTGTTGCTGGGTAGCCCCATGCCGGGGCTGGCTCAGATTACCATTCCGCGTGAAGGCAGCCCGGTTGAAGCAGGTGTAACCGAGATGAACCGGGGCATTCAACTGATTCAAGATGGCCAGTTAGATGCAGCGATCGCCGCGTTTCAGCAGTCTACCCAAGCCAACCCGCGACTGGCTCCGGCTTACTACAATTTGGGCTTGGCACTGCGGCAAAAGGGCGATCTCCAGGCATCGGCTACGGCTTTTTATCGGGCGACGCAGGCCGATCCGAGTTTTGCACTGGCGTTTGCCAATTTGGGGGCAGCGCTGTTAGAAGGCAGCAATTTAGATTTGGCAGGGCAATATTTGCAGCGTGCTGCTCAGCTAGATCCCAATCTGGGTATTGCCCACTACAACTTGGGGTTGGTGCGGCGGCGACAGGGCAATCCATCTCAAGCGATCGCCGCCCTCCAGCAGGCAGCTCGGCTCAGCCCTAGCGCGGCTGAACCGTCTTACCACCTGGGTCTAATTTATGAAGAGCAGGGACAAGGAACGGAGGCCATTCGCTCGTTTGAACGGGCGATCGCCATCAACCCTCGCTACACCGAAGCTCACTACAGTCTTGGCTCAACGCTGATGCAGCAGGGCGATCTTAACCGGGCGTTACAGGCGTTTCGGCGCTCTGCCGAAGTAAACCCAAACTACGCCAACGCCTACTACGGCGCGGGATTGATCTTCTTGCGCCAAAGCAACTACGCTGAAGCACAGCGCGTCTTGCAATATGCCCAAACCCTGTACAGTTCTCAGGGCAACAGCCGCTGGGCAACGCTAGCCGCCCAGCTATTGCAGCAAGCTCAAAGCCAGGTTCGCTAACCCGCTCAGGTAATATTTCCATTAAACAGGAGCGCATCCCGTTGGGGATGCGCTCCTGTTTAATGAGGTTTTTTAGAATTCAGACTTACTTACTATGCAGTAGCCAGGGCGGGTTCGGGACGTTTGCTGTTGCGAATACCAGCGATCGCCTCGGCATAGTCGGGAGCGTTGAACACCGCCGACCCAGCCACGATAGCCGTTGCACCCGCTTCTAGTACCTGCCAGGTGTTATTGATCTTTAACCCACCGTCTACCTCAATCCAGGGGTCTAGACCACGCTCATCGCACATTTGACGCAGTTGGCGAATTTTGGGCACCATGCCAGGGATAAAACTCTGACCCCCAAATCCAGGGTTGACGCTCATAATCAGCACCAAGTCGCAGAGTTCCAGCACATACTCAATCAGCTCTAGCGGGCTGCCAGGATTTAGTACCACTCCAGCCTTTTTTCCCAGTTCCTTGATTTGACCCAGCGTGCGGTGCAGATGGGGAGACGCATTGTGTTCAGCATGGACGTAGATGTGATCTGCACCCGCTTTCGCAAAATCTGCTACGTATTTCTCCGGCTCCACAATCATCAAGTGGACATCCAGTGGCTTTTGAGTATAGGGGCGAATGGCATCGACAATCAGAGGGCCAATAGTGATGTTGGGTACGAAGCGGCCATCCATCACATCCACATGAATCCAGTCGGCTCCGGCCTTGTCTATCGCAGAAATTTCCTCACCCAGGCGACTGAAATCTGCTGATAGGATGGATGGAGCAATCACAATGGGCTTGCTGGGCGAGGTTTGGGTCATAGCGATGGGTTCTCCTGGGACGCTGCTTGGTATTAAGTTTAACAAAATGTCACCACACCGCTTGATCCCAGTCTGCTAGATTCGCCAAAACTTTAGATAAAACTTGAAGGCTTGATTGCGGAGAGGCGATCGCCATTCAGTTCTTTTAGTCAAGCTAGAATATCCCCTCGCTTCAACTCAGGTCAAATCGGCCAAAAGCACGATACAACAGTGGAAGGTATGAGGCCATATCCTTACAGCATTTGACTAAATGCGGTGGTAGTCCTAAATTGGTAAGGATTTTTTGATGGGCGAAGCCCGCCCATCAAAAAATCCTTACATCAATACCACTATCAATGCGGTAATAACTTACAGGTTGTGGAGAGAAATTCATGGTTCAGCGCCACCAAGCAAAGCGGCTGGGATGGTTAGTGGGTGGTACGTTGCTCTCTTTAGCAAGCGCTCCCGTTCTAGCATTGGTCAACTCCATGGAAGACGGTGGCATTGATGCCCGCCGACTTCAGGCACCGCCTTACAATTTGACGGGTCGCAAAATTGCGATTGGCCAGGTCGAGATTGGTCGTCCGGCGCAGTTTGGCTTAGACAAAGTTGCTGTAGAAAATTTTGTTGTAAATGTCGGACGGTTATTTTACCGAGATGGACTAGCTAGCCCCAACGACTATATCGATCCCCATGCAGCCAATGTAGCCAGCATTATGATCAGCGACGATAAATTTTTGAAAGGGGTAGCTCCTGACGCACGGCTATATTCAGCGGCGACTGGGTTTGAAGGCCGGGGGGGGCAAGCTCAAGAATGTCTGGCATCACAAACGGTAGCCCTGCAAAATGGTGATGATGTGCGTGCCATTAACTTTAGCTTTGGCGAGTCGCTGTCGCAAGACCCTCGACCCAACCCAGTCTTAGACGGGAACGCGCTGTTGACTCAGTGTATTGACTGGTCTGCTAATCAACACAACGTGCTGTATGTGATTGCTGGCAACCAAGGCCAGGGTGGAATTCCAATTCCTACCGATAATTTTAACGGTATGACGATCGCCAATTCCAGCGAGGTGAATGGGGTATTTCGTAAGGTTAGCTCGTTTGACTTAGGCAGTGAGCCGCCCCCGATTTACAATCGCGCGGCAGAGCCAGAGAGCAATGTGGGGCCGCGCCGATCGATTAGCCTGATGGCTCCTGGCACTAGCATTCCAACTATTGAACCCGATGGTACTGCCAGTAACCCGACTGGGACAGGTACTAGTTTTGCTGCGCCCCACGTCACTGCGACGGTGGCGTTGGTTCAAGAGTATGGCGATCGCCAAATCCGCGAAAACCGACCCAATTGGAGTACCACGGCTCGCCGCCATGAGGTGCTCAAAGCCATCTTGATGAACTCGGCAGACAAAGTTCAAGACACAGGCAATGGGCAACTCTTGGGCATGACTCGAACGGTGGTCGATCAGCGCAACGTTGACTGGCTTCGGTCTGATGCCTATGCTGAGCCAGCGATTCCGCTTAATGCCAGCATGGGCACGGGACATTTGAATGCCTACCGAGCCATTTTGCAGTTTAGCCCTGGACAGTGGAGTTCGGCGGCGGCGGTTCCTGCCATTGGGTGGGACTACAGCACCGTGGGAACAACCAACGATACGCCCCGATACCAAGACTACGTGATTCAGCAACCCCTTCAAGCAGGCAGCTACGTTTCTGCCACGCTGGCCTGGAACCGCATCGTAGAACTCGACGATGCCAACCAGAATGGGCTGTATGACGTGGGAGAAACCTTTGAAGACAAGGGGTTGAACAACCTGGATATTTACCTGATGCAAGCAGACGACGACGATGTAGACGATGCCGTTTGGTCGTCTGTGAGCCAAGCCGATAGCGTGGAGCACCTGTTTCATCCAGTAGCCGAGTCAGGGCGCTACAAACTTCGGGTGGTGTATCGCGATCGCGTCAACGAAAAAACTCAGCCCTATGCCCTAGTCTGGTGGACTGCCCCAGTGCAATAACCCGGCTGAGGAACCCTGAAAGTGGCGTTGCGGATTGATTCAGGACTCCTTCGCAACGTCACAATTCACAACGCCACAACTCGCAACGCCACAAAAGGAATAGCTTCTATCGCTCCTGATCGCGATCGTGTTCCGGTGAAGTTGAACCACTATCGCTTAGATTAGGGCGAAGTCGGCTGAGCTGTGCCAGTGCCCAGTGCGCCGTATCTTGCACCTCCGGATCGGAGTCATTGACCGCATGGCTCAATAATTGGCTAAGTTGAGCCATCATGTCGTAGACGCGCGTTGTATCGCGGATGGCGTTTTTACGAACGTCTGAGTTTTCGTCTTGCAGCGAGGTTAGCAGCGCCCGCTTCAAGGGTTTCAGAGTACGGATGCTGATTTCGGCGATCGCCGCCAAAATCAACGTACGCTGCTGAGAATCAGCTTCCAGCATCAAATCGACCAGTGGCTGCACGGCTCTAGAGTCGCCCTCTTGACCTAGCTCCCAGATTGCGCCTCGACGCTTAACTGGGTCTGTATGCTGTAAATCGTTGATCAGCCGATCCACCAGGCTAAGTTTCGGTATCCGCGTTGTCTCGCTCAGGGCATTAGGTTCAGCCGATTCAAGAGCCAGAGCATCTAAGGTACTTGAGGAGGTGGAACTATGAGAAGTCGGCTCAACGGACGGCTGAGATCTGTCTGAAGGTAGCAACCCCAACTGAACTGGTTCGGATTGACCTACTCCAGACATTGTTCCAGACATTGTTCCAGACTGGACTACTTCAGAAACCATCTCAGATTGAAGCGGCTTGGACTGAACGGCACCAGTCGGAACTGACTCCAACGAACTAGCCCCCTGTATTGGCTCCGACTGGCAAGATTCTGATTGAGTGTCTGAAAATGACGGTAGATCAGAATCAGATGTCAACCACACAGGCGCATCCCCCAACCCATCCCTGTTGCCCTCTCCAGCTCCATTTTCCCATCTTCCATTCAAACTATCTGGAGCACTCAAGCTACCTGGGAGCGGCGAGGGTGGGACTAGTTCTGAGTTTAATGCCGCTGCCTCGGATGGCTGTGTTTCTAATGACTGTGTTTCTAATAGCTGTGTGTCTGCTGGTTCTTCTAGCCCCTCTTCAAAAATCTTGCTTGTATCCATGCCCCATAGGCTAGGATCTGCGTCTTGCGCGGCCAGTTGGTTACCTGACCGATACAGCCCATAGACAAGGCCTCCAGCGATCGCCAATCCTGCTACAGAACCCATCACCCAGCCCATCCAGCCAATTTCGTCTACCCCTTGACTCTGAGGGGACGTAGAAGTTGGAGCTAAAAGCGTAGAGTCACCTGGGAACTCAGCCGTTGCACCTACTTGCGGGTCCCCAGGCGGCACCCCGTCACCCTCGCCGTCTGGAATCCTCACAATTCGCTTTTGTGAGGCCAAAGAGCGTTCAGCTTGTTTCAAGTTTTCTAACGTTGCCTTATCTACCTCTTCTGTCTCCAGTAAGCCAGCCTCTTTTTGAAATCGGTTAAGGGCTGTTTGAGTATCTTTTCCTAAAACCCCGTTGACAGAGCCATAGTAATACCCCAGCCGTTTTAAGACAGCCTGTAATTCTCGTACCGAGTCTCCTTTACTGCCCAAGGTTAACGGGTCTAGATTGCGTCTCTCTGGGTCAGTCTTCGCGCTAGGTCTGGGTGTAGAGGCATTGTCTGGCGCGGCAGACGAGGAGACAAGGTCGGTGAGGTCAGGCTGGGTGGTAGTGGAATTTGAGGGGTTTGAGGAATTTGAGGGATTTGATGGATCTAAGGGATTTGATGGATCTGAGGGATCTGAGAGCGATCGCTGAGCTAGCACACCCCCGACCTTAAGACGCTTTGTTCCACCGTTCGCTGTAGGTTCCAACGTGGAAGTCTCGGCTAACCCCTCTGGCAAACTGAAGGTAGCCCCGACAAGTGTAATAAACGTGACTAGTAGGAGCACATGGCGGAGAAGCATTGATACTCCGGGTCGAGTTCGGCAGCCGTGGCTAGGTAATCGGCTGAGGCGCGAATCTAGGCTAGCTCAATCTTAGCGGTTCAGTAAAACACCCTAGATTGAACCGTAGCGCCTTACGCTACCCCATGAGTTGCTAGACCTGCCCCTATCAATGAGTGGGCTTACATTAACTATAAGAGCTTCAACTATAAGAGCTTCAAACTTGATTAGAACGTTGTGAGAGCCTAAAACCTAACACCCATACTGTGTCAGGGGTTGGCTGGAGTTTGACTACTTATAGCCATAGACGGATTGGTTAGGACGGGGTGCAGGGGTGGAACCCCTGGCTGGGGGCAAAGCCCCCACACCCCCTTTGATCCCAATGCCCTAACCTTTGTGGCGACAGCTATATTATAAAAACTGTCGACAGTTGAGTGGGCGTTAAGCGGCTTAGAAAACGGCCACTTTACTCATACGGTTGAAGTGACTTAGATAGTATCGATGGATACATATTCGTAATGGCTGAGAGATTGAGATTTAGATGTATACAGGGAATAAGCACAAAATATCGCAATAACCCTATTTCAGAGTATTTACAATATTTAGTGAATGCTGCTTTCGACGTAACTTTCCTGGATTAGTTCCAAATAAGCAGGCGGGCGTAATTAAGCATAAAACCCTAAAACCCTGCGCCGCCCGCTGCGCGGGCGGCGCAGACTTTGTAGAATCTTGTTTTTATTTATAGCCATAGTCATAAAGCTTAGGACATGCCAGCGTCATTCCCGCCTGCGCGGGAATGACGCTGGCACCTATCGAGCAGATGGATTCCCGCCTGCGCGGGAATGACAGGGAGGCGTCCTATTGATCATGGCTACCGCTATAAGTTGAACTACTTACCAAACCAAACTGGGATTTCGCACCTTACCCAAAAAAACAAAAAAGTTGAATGATGTCATTCACGACAGGCTCCAGTCAATTGAACCTAAGATTGTCGTTCTGGTTCTGGTTCAGATATCTCTAGGTGGATTACAGATGTCTCTAAATCTCCAGCGTCAACTAACGTAACGTCTCTCAAGTCAGTTTTTACCAATGAGGGTAGTGGCAGTGTTACCACCGCTTCGCTGTCAGCGGATAGTAATGGTGCTGGTAGCTCAGCATGAGCAGTGCGAAACCGTTGCGCCAGTGTTTCTCGTTGATTGATGAAATAGATACTCACTAGAGTCAGGCTGACTCCAATCCACTGAATTGGGGTAAGCACTTCGGAGAGAAATAAATTGCCAAATAGCAGCGCAAAAACAGGTGTCAGAAACGTCAGAGAACTAAGGCTGGTTAAGTTTCCACTAGCGGCGAAGTAGAAGAACAACGCGTAGGCGATCGCACTACCAAACACCGTTGAATAGCCCATTGCCATCCAATCCGACCACCCTAGCTGCTGCCACTGATTGGTTTCACCAACTGCCGACAACACAAACAGCGGAATGCCACCCAGCACCATGTGCCACCCGGTCGCCGCGATCGGATCAGCATGGCGAGACACATAGCGCATCATGACCGTGCCTATAGCCATCGACAGGGCAGCTATCAGCATTAACCATTGCCCATTCTGGGACAGCTCTTGCACCAAATTCATGCCAATTTGGGGCGAAATACCGCCATTTAGCGCCGCATAGATTACCCCCGGCGGTAGCCCCAATAGGCTAATGCCCGCCACGCCAAACCCCAGCCCCAGCCAGCCCCACAGCCCCACTTGCTCACCAAACAAAAACCGAGCCAAGAGCGCCACAGCCAGCGGTTGTGAATCGATCATGACTGAGCCTAGTCCCGCCCCGGTTCTGAATAGCCCTTCTGCCAAAAAACCTTGAAACAGTGCTCCATCCACCAACGCAAAGAGAGCAATCCAACTCCAAGCCCGCCAGCCCTGAGGTTGCGATCGCCCCATCATGACAGTCGCCCCTAAAATCATTAAGCCAGCAGGGAGCAGGCGAACTCCTGCCATAAATAGCGGTGTGGTATGTGGTGTAACACCCTTCATGGCCACCATTGCCGTACCCCATAAAAAGAAGGGGGCAATTAGCAGTAGGGAAACCGTGGGAAATTGGGATTCCTTTAACTTGAGATCCATGATCGTTTAGGAATACTGTTCGTCTACCAGATTGCTTATCAGAAACTCTCATCTTAAAAACTGATTAGGACTTACGCACCTAAATAGTTCACCCTAAATAAAAACAAGATTCTAAAAGTCTGTGCCGCCCGCTGCGCGGGCGGCGCAGACTTTTAGGGTTTTATGTTTAATTACGCCCACCTTCTTATAGACATAGTCATAAAGGTTAGGACATGCCAGCGTCACTCCCGCGCAGGCGGGAATCCACCCCCGCACCTATCGAGCAGATGGATTCCCGCCTGCGCGGGAATGACACCGGGATGATTCTTGTTTGCTGATCCCTAACTGCGTAAGTCTTACTAATGTGAGGTTTTGCTCCCTTTTGAGGATTAAAACTCCACTATTGGTTAGAACGCAAGCCTGCCGATGGCTGGTTTGCGTCCCAACTAACTTTTAAAGTCAGAATTGCACTTAAATTTATTCTACTAAGTATGTAGTTTTATAAATAGGACTGAGGTCATGTCATCCAACTGCATCAGTTCTAATGAAAACCTGTTTGAAGCGCAGGATTTGCTCGCCCTTCAAAAAAACATTACAAAAAAACATTACAAGTTTAGGATTACCCCATCTTGATATATTTGCTTTCCCTTGATCCACCTCACACGTCTTGAGATAGGGCACACTAGAGGTTGCCCTTACCAAGCGAAAGCTGAAGGGTGTCAACCTGTCCGCTCAACCTGTCCGCTATAGTTGCTAAGTGATCATGATTTGGCCCTTTAAGCCGTCGTTTCGTAAACAAATTGCTCGGATTGAAATTACTGGGGCGATCGCCGGCGGTACCCGTAAACGCGTGCTAGAAGCCCTTAAAACCGTTGAAGAAAAGAAGTTTCCTGCCCTATTGCTGCGGATCGACAGCCCCGGAGGCACCGTCGGTGATTCTCAAGAAATTTATTACGCCCTCAAAAAATTGCGGGAGAAGGTAAAAATTGTTGCCAGTTTTGGCAATATTTCTGCTTCGGGCGGCGTTTATATTGGCATGGGAGCTGAGCACATCGTCGCCAACCCTGGCACCATTACAGGCAGCATTGGAGTGATTTTGCGCGGCAATAACCTGGAGCGCTTACTAGATAAAGTTGGCGTGTCCTTTAAGGTGGTTAAATCTGGTCCCTATAAAGACATTCTGGCGTTTGACCGAGAGCTAACCGAGCCAGAGGAACACATCCTGCAAGAGCTAATTGATATTAGCTATAACCAGTTTGTCCAAACTGTAGCAGAGGCTCGCAGGCTAACGATAGAAACTGTAAAGAGTTTTGCCGATGGCCGCATCTTTACTGGGCAGCAAGCGCTAGAACTAGGAGTTGTTGATCGGTTAGGCACTGAAGAAGATGCCCGTCGCTGGGCAGCAGAGCTAGCAGGGTTAGACCCTGATAAGGCATCCGTCTACACCTTTGAGGAGAAAAAGAGTTTTGCCAGTCGCCTATTACCCGGAAATCAAGCGTCAAACGAATTTGTGGCACGCTTAGAACCGCGTTTATCTACCACCGTAGACTGGCTAGAATTTGAACTGGCTACCAATGGTCTCCCCCTCTGGATGTATAGGCCGTAGGGGTTATGTCTTAGGGATTGTGGTTTAAGGCCGGTACCTAATATTTTTGTTTTTTAGACGGGGTATGCCGCGCACCTGACGTTAGACAAATTAGCCTGGAACATGACAGGCTGTGGCACGGAGTTTGGAGATCTAAGGTCTGCTTGAGAAATTGATTTTTCGCTCGCGTTTTATAGGGGAGGACGGGTCTGTGGGTTTGCGAGTTCGGGCAATTCGGGGGGCAACTACTGCCTCAGAAAATTCGGGAGATGCGATTCGTGAGGCGGTAACGGAGCTGTTGGACGAACTCGAACGACTGAACTCGATTTACCCGGATGACTTAATCAGTGTGACCTTTTCGGTAACTCAAGACTTAGATGCTATTTTCCCGGCGGCGATCGCCCGTCAGCGCCTTGGGTGGGATACGGTACCTCTGCTCGATGTCCAGCAAATGCATGTAGAGGGCAGCTTAGAACGTTGCATTCGGTTTTTGATTCTGGTCAATGTTCCTGTATCGACCGACGTTCGCCATCCCTATTTGCGGGGTGCCGCTGTGCTGCGTCCCGATTTGGGCTATGCGCCAGTGACGCTTCAATAGCACGGCTTACGGGCAGGTCGGTTAGACTTTGGCGAAGCTCATGCGGCTGAGGAAGGATTTCAGGCGATCGCATTGGGGATGGTCTAACACCTGCCGCGATGGGCCTTCTTCTTCGACCTGCCCTTGGTTGAGAAACAGAACGCGGTGGGCAACTTCGCGGGCAAACTGCATTTCGTGGGTGACGATCGCCATCGTCATGCCTTCTTCGGCAAGCTGGTGCATCACGGCCAACACTTCACCCACTAGCTCTGGGTCGAGGGCGCTGGTTGGTTCATCAAACAGCATAATTTTGGGCTGCATACAAAGGGCACGGGCGATCGCCACCCGCTGCTTTTGCCCGCCCGAAAGCTGATCAGGATAGGAATCTGCTTTTTCTAATAAACCCACCTTATTCAGAAACGTACGGGCAATATGTTTGCTCTCTTTTGCCGATTGCCCTAGCACTTTCTGGGGAGCCAGGGTCAAGTTATCCGCTACGGTCATATGGGGAAACAGGTTAAATTGCTGAAACACCATACCGACCTCGGCGTGGAGCAGGCGCAAATCTGCCGCACTTAGGGCTGTCCGATCTGACAGGTCAATGCCGTTGACGACCAGTCGTCCGCCGTTGATCGTTTCCAGATGGTTGAAGCAGCGCAGCAGGGTACTTTTGCCGCAGCCCGATGAACCAATCACCGCTACGACTTCTCCAGAATTGATGTAACCGCTAATTCCCTTGAGCACCTTGAGCGCGCCAAAGTTTTTCTCCACCTGCTCAAACACAATTGCGGGCGCGCCATCATTCATTACTGAGAATTTCTCCACTGTCATCTATGCAACGGAATTAAGTATCGCTTAAGCAGACGATAGATTCTGAGTCTACTATTGTTTATGGTTAGCAGTCTGTTTAACCCTCGACACTTTCTTTCGACGCACTGGTTTTTAGCTAGGGCGATCGCCCCTTCCGTTGACACGCTATCTCGCTTAGGATTGCGTCCAAAAAAAGATTACAGGTTAATTAATTTGTAATCCTTAGGGTTCATCGGGTCTATTAGACTTTCTGCGCGAATCGTTTCCCAGCGAAGCCGGGAAACGATTCGCGCCCTCAAAAGGCATTCATGCAGGAGGTCTATTAGCTTTCAACCTAGTGCAAAATGATAAGACCCAAAATTTTTCTATATAAAAGGATTGATTCCAAGTGTTTAATTTGACTCGACCACGCTGGCGTGGAATCGCTTTGGGAATGTTGAGTTTAGTCTGTGTGGTGGTGATGGCAGCCTGTGGAGCGGGTACGCCCACAGCGGATAGTGGTGCCACCAGCCCCGCTGCCTCTCCGGCGGCTGATAGTACCCCGCTCAAAGTTGCCCTCGACCCTACCTTTCCTCCCTTTCAATCTCAAACGGCTGCTGGCACGTTTGAAGGATTCGACATTGACTTGATTAATGCAGTCGCCGAAGCTGGGGGCTTCACCATGGAGATGCAGGGGTTGCCGTTTGATGGCATTATCCCAGCTCTTCGGAGCGGCACGATGGATGCCACCATTAGCACCATGACGATTACGAAGGAGCGGGCGGAGGTCGTCGAGTTTTCGCGTCCCTACTTTAAGGCAGGGTTGGCGATCGCCGTAGCGGACGACAATGCCGATATCACCACCATCGAAACGCTAAAGGGCAAGAAGATTGCAGCTCAGATTGGCACAACGGGTGAAAGTAAAGCGCGGGAATCAGGAGCTTCTGAAGTGCGTACCTTTGACAGTACCCCCCTGGCACTGCAAGAGCTAGCCAACGGCAATGTGGATGCAGCCGTGAGCGACGCACCCGCAATTTTGTATGCCATCAAAAGCGGCGGAGTTCAAGGCATCAAAGTAGTCGGTGAGCTTCTGACGGAAGAGTTTTACGGGATTGCAACGCCCAAAAACTCAGCCAATTTGGAAAAAATCAACGCAGGTCTGGCTGCGATCGTGGCAGACGGCAAGTACAAGGAGATTTATCAAAAGTGGTTTGATGGCGAACCACCTCAGTTGCCAGAGTCGGCTCCGCTATAACTTCAGATTTTGGTAGCTCTAAACTGGTCAGTAGGTGGGTTTAAGTAAATATAAGATCCTAAAACCCTGCGCCGCCCGCTGCGCGGGCGGCGCAGGGTTTTAGGATTTGGTTTTTATTTAGGTTGAACTACTTAACGATGTTTTGTAATGATGTTTTGAAGCGCGGACAAAGCCCGCGCTTCAAAACATCATTACGTCAATAGACTTCTTGCGGGAATGCTTTTTCGTGAGCGTGAATCGTTTCCCGGTTTCGTCAGGAAACGATTCACGCCAGAGGTCTAAGACCACTACCCAGATTTTCACCTGATGGTGGAGTAATTTGTCTTTCCAATTTTCTGCGTACAGTTTTGTATTTGGTGAGATGATTATGCCGCGATCGTCTCATCAAACTTAATCCTCAAGCCTAGGTTCGACTGTGTTTCAAACCTTCGACATTATTCGCCAAGCCCTGCCCAATCTTCTTTGGGGAGGACTGATTACGCTACAGCTCACAGCTATTTCCATTTTGCTGGGGTTGGTCGGCGGCTCGCTCTTAGGCATTGCTCGGCTTTCACCCTCCAGGCTGGTCAGCCTTCTAGCCCGACTCTATGTTGATTTTTTTCGAGGCACACCGCTGCTAGTCCAGCTTTTTATCATCTACTTTGGGTTGCCAGCGCTGCTTCAAAGTATTGATTTACCATTGCGACTAAACCAGTGGACCGCCGCCATCTTTGCGCTTAGCCTCAATAGCGCTGCCTACATTGCCGAAATTGTGCGAGCTGGCATTCAGTCTATTGAACTAGGGCAGCGAGAAGCCTCCCAGTCTCTGGGGCTGGGAGCGATGCAAACCATGCGCTATGTGATTTTCCCCCAGGCATTTCGTCGGATGATTCCGCCGTTGGGCAATGAGTTCATCAGTATGTTGAAAGACACGAGTTTGGTTGCAGTGATTGGCTTTGAAGAACTGTTTCGTCGGGGGCAATTGGTTGTTGCCCAAAACTTTAGGTCGTTTGAAATTTACACGGCGGTGGCACTGGTTTATCTGGTCTTGACGCTGATATCATCACAGCTATTTAGCGCCCTAGAACGGTGGATGAACCCGGTAGAACAGATCAAGCGCAGACATGCTTCACAAATTGGCAAGCTGCCTTCCACCGCTGAGGACTAGCTTTGGAGGATGTTTTAAAAGTCCCGTCGCTGGTATAAAAACGGTATCGATCCCCCTAAATCCCCGCGCTGGCGCGCCGCTGCGCTAGTAAAAAGGGGGACTTTGAATCCAGTTCCTCCCTTTTTATAGACGCGAAGCGGCTTCCCGAAGGGTAGGGGGGCTAGGGGGGATCACTCAGTGCCCAAAATCACAGCCAATCACTTTTCAAACATCCTCTTAGGTGATGCTGGTTGAAGCCTTATAGAACTCATTTGACATCTTTCCGGTGATCGCGAATATTCTGTAGGGGCGAAGCATTTGCATCAATATTCTGGCAACGCAGCGTCAATTCGAGTG
>Ga0335394_10001451_pt1 | contig 26750 bp, 31 predicted proteins | sample MAT03_FD_205741 | JGI IMG/M metagenome (GOLD analysis project Ga0335394, IMG submission 205741) | Freshwater microbial communities from Lake Fryxell liftoff mats and glacier meltwater in Antarctica - MAT-03 (spades assembly) (version 2) ...
AAAAAGTGCAGGTAGTTTTCCCGTTCAAAGAAGATGGGATTGCGATCGTTACCGCGATTGTAGAGATGGTAGTAATGGTCTGGCTGGAACGTGAGATCCCGACGTGGCATAGAGAGGGTTTGATGCAGCACTTTAAGGTTCCCATCTCACCTCCAAGACTTCCCTCCAAGACCTCGGAGGTTTTCAAAACCTCCGAGGTCTTGGGTTTCTCGGTTCAAAGCAGTTTGCCAATACAAATTTCTCGGCGATCGCTGGTTCAGGTTTTGTTGGCGGCGATCGCTAGTAGAGTTGTCGTTTGAATCAAGCCGATATACTAAGGGCATTAGCCGTTGTGAGCACAGCCATGATCCAGATCCTAGAAGCTGTCTTTGATGGAAACACCCTTCATCCAACTGTGCCGTTGAACCTGGAAATTGGTACACGAGTGCGAATCACAGTTGAGAGCGTTGTACCAAAGACACCCGAAAAACCAGCGTCGTTTCTCCAAACTGCCAAGTCTCTTCAGTTGCAAGGTGCTCCAGATTGGTCAGCGAATTTAGATCATTATTTGTACGGTGACGCAACTCAGGAAAATGGCTGAGGTCTTTCTGGATACATCGTTTGCGATCGCGCTCTCTGCAACGACTGACCAAAACCATGCACGAGCAGTTGACCTGGCTAATCAACTCGAAGAGAGCAACACTCGCCTAGTGACAACACAAGCAATACTCTTAGAAATTGGCAACGCACTGTCTAAACAACGGTACAGGATGGCAGTCGTTCAACTACTCGAATCACTGACCTCTGATCCCAACGTCGAAATCGTTCCATTAACCAACGAACTTTACAATGCCGCGTTCAACCTGTTTAGGCATCGTATCGATAAAGAGTGGGGCTTGATTGACTGTATATCTTTCGTTGTAATGCAAGAGCGAGGCATCTTAGAGGCGCTGACGGCAGACGACCATTTTAAGCAAGCAGGCTTTCAAGCGTTGCTAAGGAGTTGAAGCCGTCTCAAAAAGCGATCGCCCTTGAGTCAATTAGGCAGGGGCGATCGTAAAAATAAGGTAATTTAGAAGCAGTTGAGCGATCGCACCGCACATGAAAGCCATCGAAATCACAGGCAGCATCAACGAGCAAGGCAACGTCGAGTTAGATCAACCGCTGACCGCCACCAAACCCACCCGCTTTCGAGGCATCTTGCTGTTTCCTGAGCTAGATGAGTCTCAAGAATGGTCTTTAGCAGCCCTCAAAACGTCGGCGACTGAACTACTCAGTGATCCTGAAGAAGACATTTACACGCTAGAGGATGGCAAACTGATCGAGCATGAAGCGTAGCATTGTTTTGGTCGAGTTTCCCTACGATGATCTCTCTGATAGCAAAATTCGACCCGCTCATGCGTTAACAGATCTGATCGGAGAACATCGTCATGTCGTTCTCGCACTGATCACCAGTCGTATTCCAACTCAACCGTTGGCTACCGATGTGATCTTAGATGCGACTCACCCCGACTTTGCTATCGCCGGACTCAAAAAAGCCTCTACGCTAAGGCTAAATCACTTACTCACACTGCGTTGCTGAAATGGGATGCGATGCGTAAGCGAAAACGGCGTATAACAACCCTGTTGAAGCGGACTGTCGTGAGATTCTAGTGGTGTTACAAAGGTGGCTTACAGCCGCTCAGCACGATCGTTGATAACCACTTACGCAGTTAAGGGATGTTGCAGGCGCACCACGCCTGCAACATCCCTTAATTCTTGGTCATGGTGAGAAGTATGGCCAGCTCTAGGCTAGGCGTGCACCGAGGCTCCACTGGGCGACGTTTTACCGTTGCTGTGGGCGGCTTTGTCGTTGGGATGGCTGTGCCCGTTATTGTGAGCGTTGCGAGGTTGAATTACCCCAAAGCCACCGTGATTGCGTTCGTAAATCACGTTGATTTCTCCCGTTTCAGCATTGCAAAACATGTAGAAATCGTGACCGACCATTTCTAAGTGCTCTTGGGCTTCCTGAATACTCATGGGGGGCATTGCGAAGTATTTGGTGCGAACTACTTCGGCAGGTAGGGCAGGGGTGCGATCGCCAATTAGATCACCGACAATGGGTTCAATCTCCACGGCTTCGGCTGCTTCGGCTGTTTTTATCGAAACATGCGATCGCCGTTTTTCCTTATACTTGCGAAGCTGTCGGCTGATCTTGTCGGCAACTAAATCGATGCTGGCGTAGAGAGTCTCGCTGCTTTCTTCGGCGCGCACTACAGAACCATTTGTGTAGATGGTAACTTCAGCCGTTTGGCTAGAAGCCATGCGCGGGTTACGGGCAACAGAGAGATGAACATCAACTTCAGTGGTTAACGACTGAAAGTGACTGACAGCTTTTTCGACTTTTAGCCGAACATACTCCTGGAGCGAATCGGTAATCTCAATGTTTTTGCCCTGGATGACAAGCTTCATAAAGCTCCTCTCCTAGTAAGGTTGAGTAGATGCTCTAACCCTAACACCTTGTATTCTGGACGACTAAGTTGTTAAAAATGTTTTGCATCATGTGACAATTCTTGACTTGGAGTAGGGCAGTGCTACAGGCCTAAGTAGGTAGATAGGCTTAATTAAATATAAGATCCTAAAACCCTGCGCCGCCCGCTGTGCGGGCGGCGCAGGGTTTTAGGATTTGGTTTTTACGTAGGTTGAACTACTTAGAACAAGATTCTTTGTTATAGCTGTCGCCACAAAGGTTAGGACACTGGGATCAAAGGGGGGTGTGGGCTTTGCCCCCAGCCAGGGGTTCCACCCCTGCACCCCGTCCTAACCAATCCGTCTATGGCTATACATAAAATCCGTGTTGAGATTCCTTTGATTTGGGATACGTGATGCTGAACGTTAGAGACGAGGGTTCGACTGAGAGTTCGGTTGCAGGGTTGCCATCTCGCCGATCGTGTTTGCTCTATAGACCTGGAATGGTGCCCTACGATGTAGCCTGGGCATGGCAGCGATCGCTCCTCACTAGCCGCATTCAGCAACCCAACCAGGCCGATGCGTTAATCTTGCTAGAACATCCTCCGGTTTACACCCTAGGACAGGGAGCCAGCTTAGAATTTCTGAAGGTAGCCCCTGCCCAGCTTGGTGCAGAAATCTATCGAGTTGAGCGGGGCGGCGAAGTCACCTACCATTGCCCCGGTCAATTAGTAGGCTACCCAATTTTGAATCTGCGCTATTACCAACAAGACTTGCACTGGTATTTGCGTCAGTTAGAAGAGGTGTTAATTCAAGCGATCGCTCCCTTGGGGTTGCAGGGCGATCGCATTCCCGGTCTGACGGGCGTTTGGGTAGATGGGCATAAAGTGGGAGCGATTGGGATTAAGGTCAGCCGCTGGATCACAATGCACGGCTTTTCCTTGAACGTGTGTCCAGATCTGCAAGGGATGCAGCAGATTGTACCCTGTGGAATTGCCGATAGACCCGTAGGCAGTTTGGCACAGTTCCTGCCCCATACTGCCGACATCACCGTAGAAGCCCTAAGTCAACAGGTCGTCAGCGCTTTCGCCACAGTATTTGACGTAAATTTACAGCCCGTTGACTCCACTATGCCCTCTGCTCTGAGGCTCTCTACCCCTGAGTGATTGGCACTTCAAATGCTGGCGTTGTTGATTTTAGGGATGATTGGTTGGATGAGAGGAACCCTCAGCGACCCTCTCATCCAACCAATCATCCCCCGATTATGCAATAGACCTCCTGCGTGAATCGTTTCCCGGCTAGGAGACTAGCAAGAATAAGTTGAACGTTTTGCAGAAAACATCCCGTTGAACAAGGGGCTTAAGCCCCTTGCCTGTCCAAGTTATTTTTTCTAGACTCTAAGCCGGGAAACGATTAACGCCCTCAAAAAGCATTCATGCAGGAGATCTAATGCCCAAATGCTGAACTTGTTGGACAATTATGACGTTTGGCATGGGTTAGGCGGCGGACAGGTGGCCAAACGTCTGCTAATCTGGGTACGCTAGAAATAACCCAGACGAATGTCAGGCTTTCGTCTTAATCGTGTAATCTTTAGTCAAGCCGTTCTGTACGCCTTTCATAAGGGCTGGCACTTGTGACGGGAGTGAAGGAAGTCCCAACATGCTTGTTTGTCCTCAGTGTCAGTTTGAGAATCCCGATAGCAATAAGTTTTGTCAGCAATGTGGCACATCGCTGACCGAGTTGAGTTGTCCAGCTTGTGGTACTTCGACCGAGTTTGATGTCGAGTATTGCCCTGAGTGCAATGCGGATGTAGGCGTGGTTTGGCGCGCGATTCTGAGTCCTGTGCCTCAAGCGCTCCTTCAGGTCGATGAGGAGGCAAGTGCAACGCCATCTGAGGATCAGGCAGTGGCTGAGAAGCCAATCTCAACCAAATACCTGGGAACAGAAGGGCGCTATCGCCTCTTGGAACCATTGCCCGACTCGCCGACGTTTCCGATAGAAGCCGATGTCCGGGTACTGGATTGTCAGCCATTGCGGCTGTCTCCCTTAGAAATGCTCTATGGCCAGGACACAGAAGTGCCCGACAGCAGTAAGGTGCCGTTAGAGATTGTTGCTGGACAAACGGCAGAGAAACTAGCTATTCCAGCGATCGCCCGTACCTACTTAGAATTGCAGTCTCAACTATATCCCTCGCTGCCTCACATTCACGATGCTTGGGAACAGAACGGACAGGCGGTCGTATTGCTAGAAGACCGATCTAGCTTTTTGCTACTGGCCGATTTGTGGAAGGAAGCAGATATCGAGCCGTTCCAAATTCTGCATTTACTGCACCAAGTCACCGAACTCTGGGATGTGTTGCAGCCTCAGGGCTATGCTCAGAGCTTGCTGATTCTAAACAACCTGAAAATTGATGAAGATCAGCTCTTATACTTGCAGCGACTCTATGCTGACGTACCCAGCCAAATCCCTAGCCTGAGCGATTTGGGCAAGCTATGGAAAACGCTCTTTCATCACCAGGCTGAACGCGCAGAATTGGTTTCGTTAGTGCAAATGTGTAGCGATTTAGAAACAGGGGCGATCGCCACTGTAGGGCAGCTAGAAGCCCGCCTGAGTGCCATTGCCAATGATCTCCAGGCTAACCCCAGCTCTACAGCGATCGCACCCGACTGCCTGCCACCCATGAGCATGTCTTCAGACATCACTGAACCTCTGACAGATGAGTCGCGATCGCCCTCATTTCGAGCTGATTTAAGCGCGGATGATGGGGCTACTCACTTAGAAATAGGCGATCTCGACGACGATGCCGCAGGGGATAGCGATGACACCCCCACCGTTGTATTGCCCATGAAGTTAATTAGCATTGAAGATGCGGGGCGTAGCGATATTGGGCGGCAGCGCGACCATAACGAAGATTACTTCAGCATTCAAACCGATATCAAACGGCTAGAGAATCTCTCTGCCAAAACCATTCAGATTCGCGGGCTATACGTGCTGTGCGATGGTATGGGCGGGCACGCAGGCGGCGAAGTGGCGAGTGCCTTAGCGACTGATACTCTACGGCAATTCTTTCAAGCCAATTGGACGACTCAATTGCCGTCAGAAGACACGATTCGAGAAGGTGTGCTGCTGGCAAACAAGGCAATTTATGACCTAAATCAGCAAAGCGCCAGTTCGGGCAGCGGTCGAATGGGAACCACCGTGGTGCTGCTGCTGCTGCAAGATACTCATGTGGCGATCGCCCATGTCGGAGATAGTCGCCTGTATCGCTACAGCCGCCGCCGGGGCTTAGAACAAATCACCACTGACCACGAAGTGGGGCGGCGGGAGATACAGCGGGGAGTAGAAGAAGCCATCGCCTATGCGCGGCCTGATGCCTACCAACTGACTCAGGCATTAGGCCCTCGCGACACACAATTTGTCAATCCAGATGTGCAGGTGCTAGAGCTAAACGAAGACATGTTGCTGTTGCTGTGCTCTGATGGGTTAACTGACAATAATCTACTAGAAACCTATACAGAAACTCATCTAGAGCCACTCATGAGTTTTCAAACAACCCTTGAACATGGCGTGAATCAACTGATTGATTTGGCAAATCAGCACAATGGACACGACAACATCACAGCTATTGCTTTGCGGGTGCGGGTTCGACCAAATCTAGAAGCCATGAAGTTGTAAGCGGAGCTAGGATTGCTGTCTGGTATTGCTGTAATAATGGCTTGAAGTATGGGCTTTGCCTGTGCTTCAAACCATGATTGACACTAACGTTTTTGTGAAAAAGCAGCTAAGCAAGCTCTTTACAAAAAACTGTTGGGATAGTAGGCGATCGCCAGACGGTGAGCCAACCAAATCACCAAAATATGTAGCGGATAAAACACGTAAAACCAGCGCCCTTTGGCTCCCCGCTGATGACTAGCCAGTAAAAATGCGATCGCGGCGATCCCCGACAGTGCCTGCCAAGGCGAAGGCCACCACAAAACCGTGAACCCGTGAAACATGGCCCAAGCCGCCCACCATAGGTAAGTCGGCTTGTACTGACCCACTAGCGCCATCATAGCGATGCCGTAGGCACCATAGTTGAACTGAGCAAACTCGGCTAAGCAGGCACCTCCCAACCAAATAGGGATCTGAAACGTAGGCTGCAAACGCGCTGCCCGCAGGCACCCAAGCCCCGTTAACAGGGTAAAAAGCACATTCAAGTCAGAGGCCTCAAAGGCAATTTGGTAAATGGGTTGAGAAGCGATCGCCAACCCCAACAGGCGCAGAGCGTAGAGCTTAAAATTGCGCGTATGTTGTTCCCCCTGCACTAATAGCCAAACAAACAGGGGAAAGCTCAGCCTGCCAATCAGATAAAACGGCATTAGCCCTTGGAAAAATATGTACCCTATATGATCTATCGCCATGAGGATGGCTGCTAGAAGTTTGATGTGGTAATTAGTAAGCAAAGTGCAATAACTGAACTTGTAATCAGCAGGTCTTACCTTCTAATCTAGGCAAACGATCGGCTTGATTGCTACTGTATACATGGTTTAATGCGATCGCCCCCAAGAGACGTTATGAGCAAACAACTTTCTGACCAAGCCGATAAAGTCTGGGGAATCCTAACCGATCCCAACACGACCAGTACCTACACGCAAACTCTAGATGTAACCTGGAAAATTATTCGAGAAACTGGTAGCCTCCTATGGCTAACGCTCTGCCTGGGCTTAGTCGGGGTTGATTGGTTCTGGACTCGATCGATCGGAGCCGGAAGAAACTTTCGGATGTGGTTAGAGACTATGGAAAAGCCCAGCAGCGATAAAGTTACCGCCGAAGCGGGTAAGGCCATTGCCTCTGTTAGCAAAAACGGCGTTTCTTACGTAGTCTCTGCCGCCCGCAAGCAGTTAGGATTGCCGCAAAAGGAAGTCTCAGACCCGATTGAAGAAACTGTAGCGATCGTGCCCGTAGCAACTTCAACTGCACCCGTTATAGACCCTACAGCAGAGCCGATATCTACCTCTGTCATCGACCCTGATCTCGATGTAGAAATCACAGAACTGTCTGCCCCAGAAGACCCGACATCACCAGATTTGACATCGACATCAAAGTCTATATAAGCCAAATCAGTCGTTTTAGAACGTATAGATTAAGTAGGTGGGCTTAAGTATAGCCATAGACGGATTGGTTAGGACGGGGTGCAGGGGTGGAACCCCTGGCTGGGGGCAAAGCCCCCACACCCCCTTTGATCCCAGTGTCCTAACCTTTGTGGCGACAGCTATAAATATAAGCTCCTAAAACCTTGCGCCGCCCGCGCAGTGGGCGGCGCAAGGTTTTAGGATTTGGTTTTTATTTAGGTTGAACTACTTAGAACGTACAGATTAAAAAAGCAGAGGACTAAGGAATTTTGGCCTAAAGCGCCTAACAATCCCTTAGCCCTGGGCTGTAAATCGTTCTCTGGCAAGGTCTACAAACGATTTACACAGCAGTTTTACTCTCTTTTTGAGCAACCCACGTTTGCAACAGCGGGTTGACAATTTCAGGAGCTTCATCTTGAGGACAATGCCCCACGCCAGGTATTGGAATAAAGTCTTCAACAGCAGGGAAATCAGCAAATTGACGACCCTGGGCGATCGGCTCCCACGGGTCGGCTGCTCCCCAAAGTATCAAAACAGGGCATGTAACCTGGGGCAGTAGATCTTCTGCCAGGGGGCCTTGGGAATAGCTAATGAATGCCAAAAATACATCAGCAGCTCCGGGTTGATAAGCGGGCTGCATCAGCAAGTCCACGAGCTCGTCGGTAACTGCATCAGGACGACCGTAGGCTTGCAGTAGAATCTTGCGGACGACCTTGGGTTTGGCAATGCGTGCAAAAAAGAAATGTCCGATCGCCCGGTTTGCTAAAACTTGCTGAAGCCAGCGGGATGACGTGCGTCGATACCACGGCAACGCTGCCTGTTTGCGCTCGTGTAGCATCCGCAGCGAACAATTCAACATCGCCACACCACGCACCTGCTGAGGCTCCACCACGGCTGCTTGTAAGGCCGCAATACAGCCAATGGAATTGCCTACTAAAAAGGCAGGTTCCCCAATTACCTCGCGGCAAAAGTCGAGCAGTTGCTCGCCCCAGGTTTCAAACCGATACTGAATAGAATCACCTGACTGGGTATCACCCGCTGGAGGCTTAGCCGATAATCCAAACCCGATCAGATCAATTGCGTAGACCCGATTAGTAGCTGCCAGCACGGGCAAGTTCTTTCGCCAGTGGTCGCTAGACGCGCCAAAGCCGTGAATCAGCAGCAATGGCGCACCCATCTCTCCCGCAACTTGATACCGAATAGGATAGCCACGCCACTGCCAATAGTGGGTTCTAACTTGGAGGATATTACTGGCAATAGTCATTGCAGGTTATGGAGAATATAGAGTTATAGAGGGTGTAGAACAGTCAAAACACGGTAGCTAGAGAGGTTGTTTGACAGAAAGCGATCGCTCCCTGTCCCTTCAACTATATCGCTGCCTACACATCCAGCGGGGCTTCAAACAGACTGAAGCCAGCAACACCCAATAAATTCAATAGCACCCAGAGACTACCCTGCACTTGTAGACTGCCGCTGATATACCCGTGTTGTTACCTCTGCCAGCCGCTGCATCGCTTTGCTTAACTCGGTAGTGGTGGCAGTTAGGCTAATCCGAAAACATTCCTGAGTGTGCTGCCAGGGTTCGGATAACCCAGGGAAAAAGTCTCGACCGGGCACCACAATTACCCCCACTTGCTTTAGCTCTTGATAGAACTCCCAATCGCTCATGGGCAAGTCTTGCAGCCACAGCCAAGCAAAGATGGCTCCTTCACCCCGATGTAAAAACCAGGGCAAATCCTTGGGCATGAATTCGTCTAACGTTGACTCCAACACCGCAAACTTAGCCTGGTAGTGAGGCCGAATGACCTGCTCAGAAATGTGTGCCAGCTTCCCCGACCGAATCGCACGAGCGGCGATCGCCTGCCCATAGCGCGACGAATGGAGGCATAAGTTAGTCAAAAATGCCTCCAGAGTTTGAATCATTTGCACGTTCCCCAGTGCGATTCCCACTCGTTCACCCGGCAACCCAGATTTAGACAAGCTGGTACAGTGAACAATGTTTTGGCCAAAAATCGGCGTCATTTCGGTGAAATTCAGGCAGGGAAACGGAGGCGCGTAGGCCGAGTCAACAAACACAGGCACGCCATAGGGTTCTGCCAATGCCGCAATTTTTAGCACCTCATCATCTGTCAATACGTTACCCGTGGGGTTGGACGGACGAGAAAACAGCACAAAGCCAGTCGTTTCGTTAATTTCCAGTTGGCTAAAGTCTGGATGGTACTTAAAGCGATGCGCCGTCACATCCATATCTAGCCGTGGTTGATAGGCTCGCAATGCCCCCGGCGTGAGCGATACGCCACCATACCCCGTATAGTCGGGGCTGAGTGGCAAGACAATTTGCTTCAGATGACCATCGCGAGTAGACCCAGCCAGCGCATTGGCTGCCAAAAAGTAAAGCGACTGACTACCGGGCGTAATCAGCACATTCTGCTCAGTTAACGCCAGCCCATATCGGCGATTAAAATCCTCTACAACCGCTTCAATGAGCGGCTGATAGCCCTGACTTGAGCCATAACGACACACGACTTCGCCATACTCTGCACTCGCCAACAACTCCGCCGTACAATCGCGCCAGAGCTGCTCTACTTCCGGCAAAATGACCGGGTTCCCAGCACTCAGATTAATAAATGTACGCCCTTGGGCAGTACGCAGAGTCTCGACAATATCTTTCATAATGGCTCGCACACCCGTTAGGTGGGACATTTGCTCGCCAATTTGAGTCAGGGCTGGAGGCATGGGAGATCAAGGATGAGGGATGAAGAGTATATGCACGAGGAACAGGCAATGCCGCGATCGCTTCAAAAAGGAAGCTAAGCGAATCGTAGGATGAGGAGCAGGATTTGCATTTCCTTTGCATTTCCCTAAGAGGATGTTTTAAAAGTCCCGTTGCTGGTATAAAAACGGCATCGATCCCCCTAAATCCCCGCGCTGGCGCGCCGCTGCGCTAGAAAAAAGGGGGACTTTGAATCCAGTTCCTCCCTTTTTATAGACGCGAAGCGGCTTCCCGACGGGTAGGGAGGCTAGGGGGGATCACTCAGTGCCCAAAATCACAGCCAATCACTTTTCAAACATCCTCTAAGAGGAGTTCTTTTTTCTGTAGGTAACATTTACCAGCACCATTCCCACCCGCCGACACTACCTCCTTAGGATTGCAAATTAATTAACCTGTAATCTTTTTTTGGAAGTGCCGCGCGGAGCGCGGCACTTCCAAAAAAAGATTAGGTTTTATTTAATCCGCGATCCTTAGCGGGTTAGCAGTAGCGCTACAAAAGCACTGGCGATCGGAACCGTGAGGTTATCAATGCCATATTTAGAAAAAGCCTCGAAGCTAGTGGCCGCGATCGCCACTCCTAGTGCTGGTAAAGCTACAGAACTGCCGCTCGCCAACGTGGGTAGTAAGACACAGACACAAACCCCGTAGCTAACCAACAACATGGTTCCTGACCCTTCCCAGCTTTTATCTATTCCCCATAACGTATAAGGGTGCTTCCCCCATTGCTTGCCGACTAACGCAGCTAGCCCATCTCCCCAAGTCATCACCAAAATGCCCACTACGGCAAAATGGGGCTGTGTGTCCCAAAATCGGGCAATGAGCAGAGCAAAACTCACGGCATAAAAAAACGTGCCCAGGCTTTTGCGCCCGACACTGTTGATTCCTGGCAAAATTGGTACCCGGTAGGATAACAGGGTTACCAAGCTAAACAACACCGAAGCACTGACCCCTAGCCAAGTTGGAATTTGCAGCCACCATGCCAGCAAAATTACATTGCCAATGCCAATGTGCACGATTTTTCTAACAGCTTCTGAACCCACCTTGCCTGAGCGGTTCAATCCTTCTGCTAGCAAAATTACCCCGCCAACCCACAAACTGGCGATCGCCACTTGCATCCATAGCGGCGGAGAAGATGCACCCCCAGCCAACAAACTTAGCAATGCTCACATCCTAAGAAACCATCGGAAACCTTGAGCGAGCTTTAACCTGCTTACAAAGCCTTAGCTCAGTTCCTTGAGCATTCCACTGAACTTGATCAAAAATTTGTTCTAGAATATAAAGCCCTCGGCCACATTCCTTTTGTTCATGAAATAGCTGGGCATTGCAATCATTTGTGCAAGGAGAAGATGGGTCAAACCCAACGCCCTGATCAGCAATAATCCACCAATGCTGATTGTCAACGATATAGAACTCAACTAAGACAGTTTTACGAGGGTCGAGATTGTTTCCATGCTTTGCAGCATTGACAAGAGCTTCTTGCAAGCCGAGGCGTAATTCAGCCTGCCACCGATTTGGAATAGCAGTCAGAAGAACATCAAGGACAGGGCCTAGATGTAGGGTAGAAGCGAAACTCACAGTACCCCATCTACGTCCATTTGGACGAGGCGTGATTGCAATCACTCTGTACTCCTCACAGCGCTCTGGTGGATGGGCAGTGCTTTTCTATGTCTTTCGACATAATCCTTATCTTAACACGGGTATCGGAAGAGCTATCTGTTTTTAACCTAGGACGATTGATGCCGAGGCGTTCTGTTACCTCGAATAGTTCAAACCGTGATTAGCCGTTTGGATAGTGGCATTGATGTAATATTTTTTGAACACGGGCATCTCTTTTTTGTGAGCTACCCCATTTGCTGTAAGTAATTTTGATAGCCCAAGGCATCTAGCTTGGTTTGCTTATCCAAGACGGTGGCGCAGAGGCTTTGACGATACTGTTGCACCTGCTCCAGCAGAGTAGGTTGGTGACTGGCCAAAATTTGCACGGCCAGCAGCCCAGCGTTTTGGGCATTGCCGATCGCCACGGTTGCGACTGGAATTCCCGCGGGCATTTGAACGATGGAATATAAAGAATCGATACCGTGCAGATGGCGACTGGCAACGGGTACCCCAATGACTGGCAGGGGGGTCAACGCGGCCACCATTCCCGGCAGATGAGCGGCTCCCCCAGCTCCTGCAATAATGACCTTAATGCCGCGCAGATGGGCACCTTGGGCATACTCCACCATTCGTTCTGGGGTGCGGTGAGCCGATACGATCGCCACCTCACAGGAAATTTGAAATTGCTCACAGATAGCGATCGCCCCCTGCATTGTAGGCAGATCGGAATCGCTGCCCATAATTATGCTAATCAAGGGAGATGTCATATTTGATCAAACTCTAAAATTCTGTGCCCGCACGGCTTAGTCTTCGTCCATCCGCGCGACAATTACAGCGCAGATGGCAAATGCCATAACCAATGGCATCGGAGAATCTAAATATACGCCCACCCCGGCAAAAATTACAGCACAAGCCCAAGCTGCTCCAGACCAGAGACGCTCTTGAGGGCTTAAACCTTTTTGAGCCTTAATACTTTGCAACGCATCTGAAGGAATAGGCAGCGGCATCACAGCATGGGGTGGAAAAGCCCAATATTCCTTGCGTTCTTTAAACAAATCAGTCCAGCCGTTATCGAGACACCACTCTTGAACCCATTCTGTGCAGTACTTGTTGATACCCATGGCTTGACTGATTCGGTAAATCTTAATAAGAAGATGAAAACTCAAGACCGCAGAAGTTCTGCCGCCTTTTACCTGCTCCAAAGCAGATATGCAGATATTTAGATACAAGCAGGTGGGCGTAATTAAACATAAAACCCTAAAAGTCTGCGCTGCCCGCTGCGCGGGCGGCGCAGACTTTTAGAATCTTGTTTTTACTTAGGTTGAACTACTTAGATAAAACTGAAAAATCTTCGTGATATTACACAGATGTGATGTCACAAAGCTGGAAGCTCAAATGCTCTTGATATTTTGTAGATTAGCAGAGTCAAATCGATACCCGGTTGACAGGACATCAAATGTTACTTAACACACGGTAAGATAGGATGCTCTTAGGTGGCAAAAGACTCTCAGGCTAAGGTACTTAGGCGGTTGAAGCAATGGGAAATACCTTTGGGCAATTATTTCGAATTACTACGTTTGGTGAATCTCACGGCGGCGGGGTTGGGGTGATTATTGACGGTAGTCCACCTCGGCTAGAAATTTCAGCAGACGAGATTCAATTTGAATTGGATCGTCGCCGCCCAGGTCAAAGCAAAATTACGACCCCGCGCCAAGAAGCAGATCGCTGCGAAATCTTGTCGGGCGTGTTTGAGGGTAAAACTCTGGGTACGCCGATCGCCCTGCTGGTTCGCAACAAAGATGCGCGATCGCAAGATTACGACGAGATGGCAGTAAAGTATCGCCCCTCCCATGCCGATGCGACCTATGACGCTAAGTACGGCATTCGCAACTGGCAGGGTGGGGGACGGTCTTCGGCACGAGAAACGATTGGACGGGTAGCTGCGGGGGCGATCGCCAAAAAAATATTGAAGCAGGTGGCTGGTGTCGAAATTATTGGCTACGTTAAACGGATTAAAGATCTAGAGGGAGTGATTGATCCCAATACCGTTACACTCGATCAAGTTGAGAGCAACATTGTCCGCTGTCCCGATAAAGACTGTAGCGATCGCATGATTGATCTGATCGAACAAATTGGCCGAGCTGGTGACTCAGTCGGTGGAGTGGTGGAATGCGTGGCTCGCCACGTACCCAAAGGGTTAGGTGCCCCCGTCTTTGACAAACTAGAGGCCGATTTGGCTAAGGGTGTAATGTCGCTGCCTGCCAGCAAAGGGTTTGAAATTGGTTCTGGCTTTGGCGGAACGCTGTTGACGGGCATTGAGCACAACGACGAATTTTTTATCGACGACCAAGGCAACATTCGCACCGTGACCAACCGCTCTGGCGGCATTCAAGGCGGCATTGCCAACGGCGAAAATATTGTGCTGCGAGTCGCATTTAAGCCCACTGCTACCATCCGCAAAGAGCAGCGTACTGTCACTAACGCTGGGGAAGAAACCTTACTGGCGGCGAAGGGTCGCCACGATCCCTGTGTTCTGCCGCGTGCTGTGCCAATGGTAGAAGCCATGGTTGCTCTGGTGCTGTGCGATCACCTGATGCTGCATCATGGCCAATGTGATCTGCTGTAGCTAACTAAGTAGGTGGGCTTAAGTAAGTATAAAATCCTAAAACCCTGCGCCGCCCGCGCAGCGGGCGGCGCAGGGTTTTAGGATTTGATTTTTATTTAGGTTGAACTACTTAAGGGCAAAATAACTCAGTGAATGCTTTGAAGCCTCTGGAATATAAGCTGAAACCGGACGACCAGCTTTGCTACATTCATATTCCTAAAACAGCAGGCTCGACGCTAACGGCGATCGCCGATGCTAATTTTGACGTTCGTACCATTGCTCCAGCACCTCGACACTTAGCCGAGATTAACCCAGCGGCAAAAACTGCCAACACCTCTGACGAGATTGCAGAATTGCTGACACACTATCGGCTAATTCGTGGGCACTTTAGCTGTAACGAGATTCGGAAAGTGCTGCGGCAGCCCGTTTATATGACCGTACTGCGCGATCCTATCGATCGGGTAATTTCGGTGTATGAGTTCTTTAGGCGGGCTGGAGAGCGGGGAGAAGCGGAAACCCACGAATATGAGCGCCTGATGGCCGCAGCCAGTCACAATCTGCTGCATTTCGTTCAGCATCCTGATCCAATTGTGCGAGTTAGAACGTGCAATTATCAAACCCAACAACTGGCTCAGTGGGACGGTGCTCGGGCTGAACTATTGAAGCTGTCAGAAGCAGAACTATTAGATGCAGCAATACGCAGCCTTGAAACCTTTGCCTGGGTCGGGCTAACGGAGCAGTTTCAAGATTCGGTGTTCTTGCTAGCGTATATCTTTGGCTGGCATCCGGCAGTCGAGTATCAAAGTCTGCGGGTGGTGACTCAAAAATCTAGACGGACAGGCATTGCAGATGAGGTGATTGCCGCGATCGCCGCCCAAAACCAGCTTGACACAGCGCTCTATCACTACGCTAAACAGCGGTTTGAACGGCAGTTCTTGCAGATGCTGACAGAGCTAAATCAGCAATACGGGCTGGCAGATTTTCAGCTACCGAGTGTTAAGGGAGATGGCTGGGATTCTGCTGAGCTAAAGTGGGGAGATGGCGATCGCCCCACCCTAGCTCAGCTAAAACCCAGTCTGGAACGGCACTACGAAACGCGATTTTTAGCCGCTCATCCCTCCCCATTTACCACGTTAGATTTTGACTTTCGACAAGCCACATTTGGCACAGGCTGGCACCGGAGAAATGGCGGCTCAAATGGTCTGAAGTCCACAGGGGTTCCGTTTCGCTGGACGGGGCCGGGCACGTCCTCCACGTTAGACTTTCCTTTGGTCACCAAAACCGATTTAGCAGTCAAGCTACATATCTCGAATTCCGTTGCCGTGGATGTTTTGGACAGCTTAACCCTAACGGTTAATTCTCATCCGGTTAAGCTATTGCCCATAGAGTCCCCATCTGTCGAGCAGACGGCTCAGGCGAAGACAAGGGGAGGGCGTTCGGCTTTGCCGTCTCGCAGAGAATCGCGGCTGCTGCAAGGAACCATCCCTCGATCTGCACTCGTTAGCTCTAGAGGTTTTGTGCGCTTCACCGTCTCAGTAAACCGCACGGCACCCTTACTGTCAATCACCCAAAAACCAGCCGATACGCGTCTCGTCGGTGTCGCAGTGCGTCGGCTAGAACTGGTGCCAAGAGAGTCCTGGCTTAACCCGCTCAAACGATGGCATCGTTGGCGCGATCGCTAAAGGTGTCCACTGTTGACCCTCCGATGCTGTTGACCCTCCGATGCTGCTCTTGAGGTATTGCTTAATCCTTCAATGAATTTAGGGTAGTGGTATTGATGTAAGGATTTGTTGATGGGCGGGCTTAGCCCGCCCATCAACAAATCCTTACCAATTTAGGACTAATGAATTTAGTTTGCCCTTGACAGTGTAGGGTAGAGACTGTAGCAACTGGGTTGGTTGAGTGAGAATGATGAAAGTCCTACCTCTTTCTCTGGTCGTGCTGTTGTTGGGTGCTACAACTGCTAGCGCTGATCTGCCGTTACAAACTGGAACATACCAGGCAAGCGGACGTACCGTAAGGATTGCAGAGCAAGGCGGGCGGCTGTGCCTGCAAGGCTACCGGGTCAACACGCTCATTACTGCTTCGGTTGACCGTCCTGATAATATGGGTATCTACAGCCTGGAAGGAAGTGGCGAAGTCGTTTACCAGCAAGATTTACGAACGTTGCTGATAGGGCCACGACACGACCTGAGCGCCTACACACTGATCGAAGTGCCCGCTATTGCACCGAGTGGTCTTTTACAAGAATGTTTGCGAACAACGCGTGATTTTTACGATGAGAGTGCAGTAGTTGGCAGTGCAGAATTCTGAGTGGCTAGAAGTTGGCAAAATTGTTGCTCCCCAGGGCTTAAAGGGTGATGTGAGGGTCTATCCAGATTCCGACTTCCCAGAGCGATTTGTGGAACCCGGTCAGCGATGGCTATTGCGGCCTAATGCAGCCCAGCCGGAGCCGATTCAGCTTGTCTCTGGCCGATATTTGTCGGGCAAGGGGCTATATGTGTTGAAGTTTGATGGGGTTGATACGTGCGACCAAGCAGAGGCACTGCGCGATTGTCGATTGATGGTGTCGAGACGCGATCGCCCTGCACTAGAAGCAGATGAGTTCCATGTAGCAGATCTGGTCGGTTTAGAGGTGTTTGACCAGGCATCTCAAACCTTAGTCGGTATCGTGACCGATGTGTTCTCTGCGGGCAACGATTTACTAGAAGTGGCCTTGAGCCAGTCCGACGGGAAGACATCTCCGGTGCTAATCCCATTTGTAAGAGCGATCGTTCCCCTTGTGGATTTAGACAATCGCCGGATTGAAATTACGCCTCCTGCGGGACTGTTAGACTAACCTAGCGATCGCCCAGAAAGAGTGAACCATGGCCGTAGTCGCACAACTGAGCCGCATGGGTAACACTACTGATTTTTCATTACCCGTTCAATTTCGCGCTTGGCCTGCTTTTGCTTCAGGTCGTCGCGCTTGTCATGTAGCTTCTTACCGCGTACTAGGGCGATCGTGACCTTTGCCCAGCCCCGTTTCAGGTACATTTTGAGCGGCACTAGGGTCAACCCTTGCTGGTCTACCTTACCCATCAGCTTGCGAATCTCCTGCTTGTGCATAAGCAGCTTGCGGGCGCGGCGGGGTTCGTGGTTGAAATGCTGACTTGCGGTCTCATGGGGCGAAATGTGGACATTATGGAGCCACGCTTCTCCTTTACGAATCAGTGCAAACCCATCCCGCAAGTTGGCTTTACCATTCCGCACAGATTTTACTTCTGTACCTTGGAGTTCAAGGCCAGCTTCAAACGTTTCCAGAATTTCGTACTCAAACCGAGCCTGACGGTTCTCCGCCACAATCTTAAACCCACCATCGCTGCTCTCAGCCATTCTGCTTCTTCCTTGCCACACAATTATCGGCTTCGCCTGGGGCAATTCGATTGAAATCGCCCTATATCCTGTAGCCTTACTCCACTACAATTTTCCACTCATGTAGTTCATACTTAACACAACCGTTTTGAACTAACGGATCTTGGGTAGCGATCGCCTCTGCTTCTGGCCTCGATTCGGCCCAAAATAAGAGCATTCCGCCCCCGCGCTCTGCCCAATAACCTGTTTTGGCTTGATGTCCCTTAGCAATGAGGGCTTTTACATAGGCTCTGTGAGCAGGCACAGATTGATCAAACGTTGCTTTATCTACTAAGCCCTTCTCAATTTTGACAAACCACGGCATAAACGTTTTGTTTCTGGGTGGATTTCCAGGATACCGCGAGAGGGGAAGGCTAGGCGAAGGATGAGGGCTGCTTTAAAGTTGCACATTGAGTAAATGAATGATTTTTTGGAAGCTTAGACTTTGCCTGCACTTCAAAAATCATTACATCAATACCGCCACCCCTCGGTCTTGGTAGAATGCTGGGTAGTGGTATTGAGGTAATGATTTTTGAAGTGCAGGCTAAGCCCGCCCATCAAAAAATCATTACCAATTTAGGACTGCCGAATGCTGAAAGTGAATGCTGTTTAGAAATGGTGTGGTTATGAGTTCAGGGCTTGAAAGTACGCAAGGGGCTGATGCAATTGATGAAGCGATCGCGCGCGGCATTGATTTTGACGGTAGCCCGATTCCTGCGGCAAAGCTAGACCTTTACAGCCAGGTGATGGGACTAGAAGCAGGTCGCCAACGCAGTGGTGTGTCTAATACCATGCGATCGCGAATTGTCCGCATTGGAGCCAAGCACATTGCTCAAGATAAACTCAACCAAATGCTCACAGCCGCAGACTTCGCACCGCTTAAAGATAAAGAAATTGCGTTTTATTACGGTGGCAAGTAGTCAACTCCGTCAGTAGGGTGAGGCGGAGAGCTATGGTAGGGCATACTCTGAAGGTATGTAGTCGCAGTAAGACGCGAAAGACATTAACTTTACACTTTTTGAGCGGGCAATAGTTGTCAATGTTGGATATTAATCCCTTACTAGAGTTTTCTCGAAATCACTGTGTCGCGATTTGTGCTGTATTGGTACCCGCTAACTTAATAGCCACAACGCTAACGTTGTTTTCGGTAGGACAATATCGCCCTTCTCAACAGAGTCAGTCTAAAGCAGCGATCGCCAGTCTGTTTGCTCTAGTCATGGTGCTGCATGTAATGACTTGGCTGATGATAGGTGTGATCATGGCTCCAACCTTTATCTTGCTAGGTTTGGGCAGCGTATGTTTATTGACTAACGGATGGGCGATCGCTCACCCAGTTAGCTTGGCCAGCCTACTCAGTCAAGTAACTACCGCCTTTTTCTCAGCGCGTTCAGCAATCTCGATTCGCACCCGACAGTGGAAAACCTAACTGCAATTAATCCAGACTGGCTCGTCGGCGGGCTAGCGATCGCCATTCTGATGGGTAGTTTTTTGATGATGTTTACTAGCGTATTCACAACACGCGATCGGCAGTGTTTAAGCGCCAGTGTGCCGATGGATATAAAATTCCTGTTCGATTGACGGTAGCTGTAGTTCGCCTTGGGCGATCGCTTCCAATTCGGAAAGCTTAGTTCGCATCGTTGCAATCCGATTGACCAACATAGACCGAATGCCCTCAGAGCCAAGGGCAATGCAATTGTGGCAGACTTCACCCCCTACAGTGCCGTGGCGATCGTAGATTACCCCGATTAGCAGTTGGTTGGTTCCAGTACGAATAGGCCGTGCTGCTTGGCCGCACAGAACGCAAACAATCGGTGCAGTGCCACCGTAAACGCTTTGCTCCCAAACAATTTTCACACTCTTTCTCTCGACTTTTAAGTAGGTGGGCGTAATTAAACATAAAATCCTAAAAGTCTGTGCCGCCCGCGCAGCGGGCGGCACAGACTTTTAGAAGCTTGTTTTTATTTAGGTCGAACTACTTACCTTAATACTTCTCAGTTTGGCTTAGTTAGCGTTAGTTATAGCGGTAGCCATGATCAACAGGACGCCTCCCTGTCATTCCCGCGCAGGCGGGAATCCATCTGCTCGATGGGTGCCAGCGTCATTCCCGCCTGCGCGGGAATGACGCTGGCATGTCCTAAGCTTTATGACTATGGCTATACATCTATCTAGCTTACCGAGAACTGCATCTCGCCTATCTATATTCTTGCTCCTCTCCATAGAGACGATGAAAAGAATATAGCGAAGTTCACTAAACTATCCAAAATCAAGCGCATTGCACTGAAACGTCTATAAAAAAATGCCCCACACCAAGTTGGTAATGAGGCAAAGACAGTTAAACGTTATATATAGTGTGCGCGAAAATAGGGGTGGGGGCTTCTCCCCTGTGCCGATTTCTTCAGTGTCCATAGGATTTCCGTCTCTATAAACTCTCGGAAATTGTGTAAAGGTGCTGGTTTTGTGCGGTGACAAAATACGCAAAGCTGGTATCAAAAACCGTAACCTGAATTAGCAACCCCATCGGTCACTCTACTATTAGAACTGTTAACTCCTCATGCTCCTCAAGCAGCCCTTTCGGGCTGCTTTTTTGCTGTTTATTTTGTCGACAGTATTAATGTCATGATCTTTTGAACCGTAGGTGTCGCCTGCGCTTCAAAAGATCATGACACGTTGAGGACTACCGTTTTGCCAGTGCCGATTTGAAGTAGCTGAAAGAGGGGGTTTAGAACCATATGGGAAACTTAATAGCAGGGAGGAGTGCTTGATCTGCAACCCACCCAATAGATAGACCCAACAGCGAAACAATGGTTAATACAACTAGAGACTGCCAACGGTTTAATCCTATGGTTTGTAAATCAAAGCGGGCAAGCACTTCGGTTGCCATGACTAATAGGATGTACTCAAAGACATTAAACCAAACCAACACAAGCGCAATCGAAAAGGCACCGATTAACACTACAGAAAAGTAGCCAATATCCGATTTCAGCCATCCTCGAATAGCAGATCGAAGCCCTCGCGATAGAGCGGTCAACAATAATGCTTGAGCTAGGGCAAACACGGCCATTCCCACCCATACACTCCACGGAGCTGTGGATTGATACAGAAACCAACTAAAGGTGCCGTATGCCGTCAAGAGCAGTAGTAGAGAAGCAAAGGGAAATTTCTTCACGGATCGGCAAGTTGAAATAAAGGTATTAGTGGCGAAAGCTTAAAGGTTAGGCGAGATAGCTTGAACGGGACAGGTGGGAATGCACTGTTCACACACAACACAGCGCGATCGCATAAATTGGAGCTGGAAGGTCTGTGGATCTAGCGTCAGAGCCTCGGTGGGGCATACCCCTGTGCATAGGCCACAGTGTACGCACAGGTCTTCATCAATTAAAATTTCACGGTTAGCGGTAGAAATGTCAATATCTTGCGATCGCAGCCATTCCAGAGCTGCATCAAGTTGATCAATATCGCCAGATAGTTCTACAACTAATGTTCCAATCTGATTCGGTGCTACCTGTGCCCGAATAATATTGGCAGCCACATTAAAATCCTTTGCCAGCCGATAGGTAACGGGCATGTGGACGGAGCGCTTAGGGAAGGTGAGAGTGACCCGTTTTTTCACAACTGGAGCCTATAGAAAGTTCGGCTAAACTGGAGAAGTACCATTCTGGATGTGGAGCTAGATGGCTTGAAAAGCAGACATCGAAGATCGTTCAAGCCAGCCATCTGCAAGGAAATCTAATTTTCTATGACTGCCAAGCCCGATTCGCCCACTCCATTGATGCCTAATAGTTCGGAACGTACCCATTCTGACTCTACAGATTCTGGCATCGCTAAGCAAATTCGCAATTTTTTGATAGCCTTGGTGGCGATCGCCCTCAGCATTGCCATTTTCCTTGGAGTGCAGACAGAAACTGGCTCTGCCTCATTATCGGCGATTGCAGAAGCGGCTATGCCGCTAGAAGTTGCCCAAACAAATAACAAGCCAACGCTAATGGAGTTCTACGCGAATTGGTGTACCAGTTGTCAGGCAATGGCAAAAGATATGAGCGAACTAGAGGAAGCGTATAGCGATCGCGTTAATTTTGTCATGCTCAATGTCGATAATGACAAATGGTTGCCCGAACTTTTGAAGTATCGGGTGGATGGCATTCCCCATTTTGTCTACCTAACGCCAACTGGCGAGGCGATCGCCAATGCTATTGGTGAACAGCCTCGCCAGATTATGGCCGCTAATTTAGATGCCTTGGCGGCTCAATCTCCGTTGCCCTTTACATTCAATAGTGGGCAGGTATCTAAAGTAGACGCTGCCCTAGCTTCCAAGGTAACAGCATCCGACGACCCCCGCAGTCACGGAAGCCAGGTTCAGCCTTAAGTTCGGTTAAGGAGCAAGTAGTTCACTGGGTTGAAAATAGCTGGCTTGTTCGCGCAACGACTCAGCCATTTCGGTGTCGCCAGCTTGTTCATATAAATCGGCAGCGCGCCTATAGTTGCTGACGACACCCTCCTGTTCTTCAGGCTTTAGTGTGGTTGCTTCTGTGTAGATGGCATCCGCTAAGTCAAGGTAGGTACTGGGCTGTTTAGGATCTAGCTGAATCGCTTGATTAAAGGCTGCGATCGCCCCACTGTAGTTGCCAGCGCCAACTAAACTCAACCCATTCGCATAGGCCTGGTCGTAAGGAGTGGCAACCCGAACACTGACCTCATAGGTGCCAGCTTGGCCATAGGGGGATCGGGCGATGAGCTGATAGTCTCCGGTCGTCGGCAGAGTAAGGACGACACTTGGGTTAAGAGAACGGCCAAAATTGTCGCTGGTTGAAAGCTCAGCACCGTCGGGTGCAAGGATGGTCAGCGAGGAGTCTAAATCATCGCTAATAACTGTGACTAAAACCAATTGTCCGGCTGTTCCAGAAAAAGTGTGCGTGCCCTGAACAGACTCTAGAACGCCCGTTTGCCGCAGGGGCGAAATATCGGCAGAGGCCCGCTGTGTAGCTAGAGTGAGCGTTGCTGAAGTTATTACAGTCGCAACGGTTAATAAAATGCCTAGTGGCTTGAATGAGAATGGGTTTGTCATGTCAAATGTATTTAGGATGAATGAACTCTGCCACTTTGAAGCAGCAGGGCGATCGCCGTTTCGCCGTTTGTTCGTCGATATACTCGTTAATTACAGCCCGAATTCTCAGACTACAGCAATGCCCCACGATACTAACAAATCTCCCTGGGGTAACTTGAGTTCGTTACGAGATGCAAAGAACATGCGTCTTGTCAAATCCCAAGATTGATTTCAGCATTAATTGGGAATGGCAATATCCACAGGTATTACGGGGCTGCCCAAGGTATCGAGCGACGGCTGGATACCAGACCTATTACCCACCACTAACGTCACTAGTTTGTCGGGCTGTAGATAGGTTTGGGCAGCGCGCTGAATATCTTGAACCGTTGTCGCTTCTACTTCTTTTTGGTACCGGAAGATGAAATCGTTGGGATAGCTGTAGTATTCATAGCGAATTAGCCGTGCCAGGGTTTGAACGGGGGTTTCAAAGTTGAATACAAATGCATTCAGCGAAGAGTCTTTTGCCTGCTGTAACTCGGTTTCAGTAATGAGGCTAGTTCGGACTTTCTCAATCTCTGCTTGCCAAGCTTGAATAAAAGGCAACGTAGCCTCAGAGCGAGTTTGCCCACCGCCAAAGAATAAACCGGGGTGGTCAAACTGAGGAGACCAATAGGCATAGACCGAATAAGCCAACCCTTGACGCGATCGCAATTCGTTGACCATGCGCCCGCCTAGCCCATTCAACACATCATTGAGCACCGATAGTGGCGTGTAATCGGGATCTTTCAACTGCCCTCCCAAATGCCCTAGCTGAATATAGCTTTGGGTCAGTTGAGGTTGATCGACTAAAAACACGCCGCCTGTAGTGGCCTGAGCCACAGCGGGTAGAGTCGCAAAGTCAGGTTGGTCTACCCGGGGATCGCGCTGCCAATCGCCAAATCGTTGTTCAATCAGCGATCGCATGTCCTCAGTTTGAAAATCTCCTACGATCCCTAGAAGCATGTTGTTGGGATGGAAATACTGCTGATGAAACGCCACCAAATCTGAGTGAGAGATGGCATCTACCGTAGCGTACTCGACCGTGCGAGCGTAGGGATTGTCAGCTCCATAGATCAGCTTGGCAAATTCTCGACCTGCAATTCCTTCTGGGCTGTCATTGCGGCGAGCGATCGAACCGCGCCACAGATTTTTAGTTAATTCCAGTTTGTCTTCAGGAAATGCTGGGTGACGAATTACATCTGCAAACACCTCAAAGATGTCGTCTAGGTCTTCGCTTAGACTGCTAAAACTGGCACGACCCGCTACCTCATCAATGCCCGTTTCAACAGAGGCGGCTCGGTCTTCGAGGAATTGGTTCAGGGCCTCAGGGGGGCGTTGAGGGGTGCCGCCGCTTCGCATGACGGTTCCAACCATATTGGCGATGCCAATTTTGTCGCTTGGCTCTAACCGACTGCCAGCCCGAAAGTAGGCTGAACCGTTGACCAGCGGTAATTCATGGTCTTCTACCAAATAGACCACAATGCCGTTGTTTAATTCAAATCGGGTATAGTCTGGCAGTTCTACAGCGGGCAGCGGTGGAAACTCAAGCTGGTCGTAGTAAACGGCCTGATTGGCCTGAGCCGGACGTGTGCCAACCCACGGAGCGAACAGCAGTAGGAGTGCGATCGCTCCCAAAATTCCTAATAATCTCTGGGTCATGAATCGAGCACTGCTTGATCGAGAGGTGACGGGTCGTTTTGCAAACATCCTGAGAGGGGCGATCGCCTTACGTTGCTGAATCATTCTGGTTTCGCTTCGGGTAAGAGCCGACCAATCGTTAGCTTTTCGGGGACAAAGGTGGCCTGGGCAACTCGTTGTATGTCAACCGCTGTAACGGCTTCGATCGCCTTGAGCTGTTCAAATAGATTGCGCCAACTGCCAGTTTTTGCTTGATACTCGGCCAGCAGCCCCACCATGCCTTGGTTAGAGGCCAATAGTTGGAGAATGCCAGCGCGAGACTGGGTTTTAACGCGCTCTAGTTCTTGAGCCAATACAGGTTCAGTTTTGAGGCGTTGCAACTCGACATCAAGTAGACTAGCTACTTCCTCAATCGTATGCCCTGGGGCAGGTTGGGCGTAAAGTAGCATCAAGTTAGAATAGCGATCGCCCGGGAACCCGTTTGAGGCTTCTACATTCAACACGATTTTTTGCTCTACCAAAGTGCGGTACAGACGAGACGTGCGCCCTCCCGACAAAATCGACGCCATAATTTGATACACAGCATCGTCAGGGTCTGTGCTAGCGGGGCGCTGATACCCCTCGAAATACCAGGGCTGAGTTTGTAGATTAAGGGTAATTTCTTGAGGGCTGCTCTGCACTGGAGCCGTGGCGACGACATCAGGTGCCCGCGATCGCGTCTGATAGCGCCCAAAATAGGTTTCTGCCAGTCGTTTTACCTCAGTCGGGTCTACATCGCCAACAATGGCAGCCGTAATTCGATCAGGGGTATAAAACGTCGTAAAGAACTCTTGAACATCCTTGCGGCTCAGGTTGCGGATGTCTTGCTCAGAGCCAATCACAGGGCGACCATAGGGATGTCCGGGGAAGGCTGTTTCTAGAAATGCCTCGATCATTTTACCAACGGGAGAGTTGTCGGTTCGTAGCCGCCGCTCTTCCAAAATCACATTTTTTTCTTCGTAGAACTCACGGAATACCGGGTCGAGAAACCGCTCCGATTCTAACGACATCCACAGTTCTAGTTTGTTTGACGGGAAGCTATAGAAATAGCGAGTGGCATCAGCAGAAGTGGTAGCGTTTAGCCCTACTCCCCCAGATCGCTCAACAATTTGACCGTACTCGTTCTGACGCACATAGGTGGCGGCTTGTTGTTGCAGGGCATCAAATTCGCTCTGCAGCGTGGTCACTTCGGCGGTGCGTCCGGCGGCACTAGCGGCTTGTAGCTTGTCAAACAGCCGATCGAGCTGATCGAGGACTGTCTTTTCGGCTGGGTAATCGCTGGTGCCAATGCGGGTTGTGCCCTTAAACGCCAGATGTTCTAAGAAGTGAGCTACTCCAGTTTTGCCAGACGCTTCATAGGCAGAGCCAACATCCACATACGTCATGAACGAGATCACAGGTGCTTGATGCCGCTCTAGCACAATAAAGGTCATGCCGTTGTTTAGCGTGAACTCGGTGACCCGATCCACAACGCGGTCAATGTAAGGCTGGATTGTGCCAGGGGTAGGAACATCGGTGCGTGCTAAAGCCGCTGGCTGAGAAATACCCCACCAGCACAGGAGAGTGGTGAGGGCGATCGCCCCCCAGCGTTGCCAGACAAGTTGCCGAGGCAGCTTAAACCTAACGGTATGGATAAAATGCATGGAGTTGAGGAGGAGCCGGGAAGAAGTGAACAAACCTGATTCAACCGTTCGCATGGCACGGTTGAATAGACCTTTGGAACACCTTAGCGATAAAAAAGTTCCACTCCTTACCCTACACTGTTCCCTCGTCTACTGGGCAAAGTGGGGCATTGATGAATCTAGATAGATGAATCCAGATAAATAGTTCGACCTAAATAAAAACAAGCTTCTAAAAGTCTGTGCCGCCCGCGCAGCGGACGGCGCAGACTTTTAGGGTTTTATATTTAATTACGCCCATCTACTTAGTATTAGTGTAGCGATTGGTTAAAGCGCAGGCAGAGCCTGCGCTTTAACCAATCGCTACACGGTTAGGACTAACCATTTTTGAATTTTTCGTGGCGATATAGGGTGTAAGAGTCAAACAGCATTCCTACTAGACTGCACACCAGACTAATAATCAGTGCTC
>Ga0335394_10001452_pt1 | contig 26729 bp, 13 predicted proteins | sample MAT03_FD_205741 | JGI IMG/M metagenome (GOLD analysis project Ga0335394, IMG submission 205741) | Freshwater microbial communities from Lake Fryxell liftoff mats and glacier meltwater in Antarctica - MAT-03 (spades assembly) (version 2) ...
ACACCGGGCCTGTCGTGGCCGGCATCGTAGGCGTGAAGAAGTTCCAGTACGACATCTGGGGAGACACCGTGAACACCGCTAGCCGTATGGAGAGCAGTGGAGAAGTGGGGCACGTCAACATCAGTGAGGCGACGTATACGCTGTTGAAAAGCGAGCCGGAACTCACGTTCACTGCGCGTGGAAAAGTGCAAGCGAAGGGCAAGGGCCAGATGGAGATGTACTTTGTGGAGCCGAGCACGTCCCAAGCGCAGTGACCAGAGCCATCCGAATAGGGCGCATACCCCTCGGGCAAGTTGAATTGTGACCAACGGCATCCGGCTGTGGTGAAGGATCGCACTTGCAACGTGCGGAAGTAGAACTTTGTCCGCCCAAACCAGACCCCATGACCCGCCTATCCCACGAACTCGATCACCGCATTGTTGGAGATGACATGCAATGCGTGGAGATCACGCTGGACCCACAAGAGACCGTTATTGCCGAAGCCGGCACGATGATGATGATGGACGAAGGGATCGAGATGAAGACCATTTTCGGTGATGGCAATGGCCGCGAACAAGGTTTTATGGACAAGTTGTGGGGCGCTGGAAAACGGGTACTTACGGGTGAGAGCTTGTTCATGACCACCTACACGAACATCTCCGGAACTCGGCGCACCGCGTGGTTCGCGGCATCCTATCCGGGGAAGATCATGCCCTTGGACTTGCTCGACTACCAAGGCAAATTGATCTGCCAGAAGGACAGTTTCCTATGTGCTGCGAAAGGTGTGAGCATCGGCATCGAGTTCCAGAAACGCTTGGGTGTTGGCTTCTTCGGAGGTGAAGGCTTCATCATGCAGAAGTTGGAAGGAGATGGCCAGGTCTATATCCACGCAGGCGGAACAACAATACAGCGCGAACTAGCGCAGGGCGAAACGCTTAGGGTGGATACCGGCTGCTTGGTGGCCATGACGCAGACGGTGGACTACGACATAAAATTCATCGGCGGCATCAAGAACACCTTGTTCGGTGGTGAAGGCATGTTCCTTGCGCACTTGCGCGGGCCCGGACATGTGTGGATCCAGAGCCTGCCGTTCAGTCGGTTGGCGGATAACATCATAGCAGCAGCGCCAAGATCAGGTGGAAATGGGAAGGAGGAGGGCAGCGTGCTCGGTGGCTTGGGTCGGTTGCTGGACGGGAGATAATTGAACCTGCAGTTTGCAGTAGGCAGTAGGCAGGGGCAGTAGGCAGCAGCAGTAGGCAAGGAGCAGGAGCAAGTGCAACTCCTTGGTGGGGCAATTCCGTCCCTCGCTCCTGCCTAATGCCCTTGCCCTTGCTCTTGCTCCTGCCTTTGCCTTTGCTCTTGCCCTTGCCCTTGCCTTTGCCCTTGCTTCTGCACCTGCCCCTGTTCCTTCTCTCTTACTCATCACGCCGCTTGCCACCCCCATCGAAGGCACTAAGGACGCTGGTGATCATGGATAGGAGCAGGCTGAAACCGAGCGCCCACCAGAAGCTGTCAACATGGAATCCCTGTACAAGTTTCGCCGCGAGCAGAACGATCACGGCGTTGATCACCAGAAGGAAAAGGCCCAGTGTAACAAGTGTGACGGGTAGTGTCAGCAGGACCAGTATCGGCTTCAGCAAAGCATTCAAAAGTCCCAATACAGCCGCCACGAGCAATGCGGTAAGCAAACCATTGGTCTGGCTCATGTCGCCGAGGCTTACGCCGCGCAGAAGCAGGTCGGCAACCAGGACGGCGATGGTTGAAATAATGAGGCGGATCAGGATCTTCATGGTCCGGTAAAGATGCGAAAGAGAAAGGAGTCAACTGAGCTTGTTATTGGACGCAGCCGAATGCAAAGCGCTTCTTGTGTGATGCCCGTCAGTTCACTCACTGGTGAACCGTTGCATATCCCGCCGGTCCCGCTTGGTGGGTCGGCCATCGCCGGGGGCGCGGTGCTCTGTGCGTGCCAGCCGTGCCAACTCGCGTTTCTCCAGGTCTTCGAAGGAGGTGGTTTCACGGATGAGGTCAGGGACCAATTTGGCACCTACGCGGGAAGAGGGGATGGCAAGGATCTCCCAGGTCCGCCAGACCGGTGGTTCGCGCAGTGCGATGCTATCACCCACTTTCACTTCCGCCGAAGGCTTCACCACACGGTCGTTGATGCGCACCTGCTCCCGCTTGATGGCATCCGTGGCCAAGCTGCGCGTCTTGAAGAGGCGGATGCACCAGAGGAATTTGTCGATGCGCATATTCTTCTCAAGTTGAGGGTTGAGAGGTTGAGAGGTTGAGAAGTTGCGCAATTTCAGCGCATTTAACGGGTCATGTGCTTCCGAAAACGGGATCGTTGCGTGAACGCCTAGAAATACAAAGGGGACGGGCTCTTCAGCACATCCCCTTTTGTGACCCCGAGAGGATTCGAACCTCTAACCAACAGAACCGGAATCTGCCATTCTATCCAGTTGAACTACGGGGCCGTGCCCAAGGCTGGTGGCCGAGGGGCGGCAAAGATAGTACACCGATCCAATTTTCGTTGAAAAACAGTACCTTTGCACGCCTTTTCAAAAGGGTGGAGAAACCGCGAGGCTGCGGATCCACTTAGCTGAGGGTGAACGCACCAATGATCGAACTACGCAACATCGCCATTATCGCCCACGTTGACCACGGCAAGACCACCTTGGTTGACAAGATCCTGCACCAGTGCCAGCTTTTCCGGGAGAACCAAGCCACTACCGACCTGTTGCTCGACAACAACGACTTGGAGCGAGAACGCGGCATCACCATTCTTTCCAAGAACGTGAGCGTGCGCTACAAAGGGATCAAGATCAACGTGATCGATACCCCCGGCCACAGTGACTTCGGCGGCGAGGTAGAGCGCGTGCTCAACATGGCGGACGGCGTTATCCTGCTCGTGGATGCCTTCGAAGGTGCCATGCCCCAAACGCGTTTCGTTCTGGGTAAAGCACTGGAATTGGGGCTGAAACCCATTGTTGTGATCAACAAAGTGGACAAGCCGAACTGCACACCCGAAGAGGTACACGAACAGGTATTCGACCTCATGTTCACCCTGGAAGCCAACGAAGACCAGCTGGACTTTCCGGTGGTATACGGTAGCAGCAAGCAAGGTTGGATGGGTCCCGATTGGAAGAACCCGACCGAAGACGTGAGCTACCTGCTGGACATGATCCTGGAGCATATCCCTGCCCCCAAGAAGGTGGATGGGACCTTGCAGATGCGCATTACCAGTTTGGACTACAGCAGCTTCCAAGGCCGTATCGCCGTGGGCCGCGTACGTCGTGGTTCCATCAAGCCCGGCCAGAATGTGAGCTTGGTGAAGAACGATGGCCGCATCACCAAAGGCAAAGTGGCCGAGTTGATGGTCTTCGAAGGCCTCGGAAAGGAGAAGGTGAAGGACCGCGAATTGTATAGTGGCGAGCTCTGCGCCATCATGGGTTTGGAAGGCTTTGACATCGGCGACACCGTGGCCGACTTCGAGAACCCGGAAGGCCTGCCGGGCTTCAAGGTGGACGAGCCTACAATGAGCATGCTCTTCACGATCAATACCTCGCCCTTCTTCGGCAAGGAAGGGGAGTACGTGACCAGCCGTCACCTGCGTGACCGTTTGTTCAAGGAGATCGAGAAGAACCTCGCCATGCGCGTGGAAGAGACCAACAGCCCGGACAAGCTGCTCGTTTACGGTCGTGGGATCCTGCACATCGGCATACTGGTGGAGACCATGCGTCGCGAAGGCTACGAGTTCCAATTGGGCCAGCCGCAGGTGATCATGAAGGAGATCGACGGCGAGCGCTGCGAACCCATCGAGATCCTCACCGTGCAAGTGCCAGAGACGTTCAGCAGCAAGGTCATCGACCTCGTGAGCCGTCGTAAGGGTGAACTGCTCAGCATGGAATTGAAGAACGACCGCGTACACGTCGAATTCAACATTCCAGCGCGTGGCATCATCGGCCTGCGCAACCCGCTGCTCACCGCCACGGAAGGGGAGGCGATCATCGCGCACCGTTTCAAAGGGTACGAGCCCTACAAAGGTGAATTGGGCGTGCGTCGTGCGGCCAGCATCATCAGCCAAGGCACAGGCACGGCGGTGGCCTTCAGCATCAACAAGCTGCAGGACCGCGGTAAGTTCTTCGTGGATCCAGGAGAAGAGATCTACGGTGGCCAAGTGATCGGCGAGAACCCGAAGACGGACGACCTCGTGGTGAACGTGCTGAAGGGCAAACAGCTCACCAACATGCGCGCCAGCGGCACCGATAACAAGGAGAGCATTGCACCAGCCGTCAAATTCTCGTTGGAAGAGTGCATGGAATACATCGCCAACGACGAGTACCTGGAGGTTACCCCGAAGAGCCTGCGCATGCGCAAGATCCTGCTGGACGAGAACGACCGGAAGAAGGCGGGGAAGATCGTGATGGAGCAGTGATATTTCTGAACAGAGCAATTAGGAACGCCGACCTTTTTGGGTCGGCGTTCTGCTTGGGGGTGGTGCGTCGCGACTAGTGTGGTAACCCGTAAGTTCATTAACCATCTCCGCCCCTCTTTCACCTTCCTGCCGCGTTGGAACATTTCACCGTAGCGCCCGCTACGCCGTGCATGTTCCGCCTTGCATGAAGGCGAAATAGTGACCGATCTTCGGTTAACCAACTTACGGGTTACCACACTAGTGTACGACCATCAGTTTGGTTGCTTGGCCACTTTCCATACGCACCAAGTAGAGCCCTTCATCCAGTGTTGTTGCATCGAAAAGGATCGGCCATGTCGGTTCATGCCACTGCGCAACGATGCTCCCCGTCATGTCGATCACTTCAATTCGATCAAACTTGCTTGAAGAAGTGAAGGTCACGATGCCACGCGCAGGATTCGGGTGGATCGAAACCTCCAGCGGAACATATTCAGGAATTGCGGTTTGAAGATCGGTCAACCAAGCCAAGGCATCACGGATGTGTTCCTTGAACTGAACATCATCCGTGTAGCTGCTCCCTGCATGCCCCAACGCCGTATAGAACACACGTGAGCCATTGCCCAAGATCCGGTACCAGCTCATCGGCCGGGCCGCGTCGTAGGAATTCACTTGCCCGTTCGGGCCAACGGTCTCTTCCACTTCCAACACGGAAATGTTGTCCGGACCGAAGTAACCGCCTTCCCAGTAGTAGTACTCCTCGTTCTTCACCCAAGGGTCGGGCAGGTTGGCCGTTGAGGCGTGCGTGCCCACATGCGTCATGCTGTATTCGGGTGTTCCGTTCACGTGGTTCGGGTTCTCCTGTACACTGGCGCCGATCAGTTCCGGATAGAAATCCCACGTGCCGGTGTTGTTGCCGTTGGCGGCGCTGTGGCGATAGGTATCGCTTGCCGCGTGGATGCCAAGGACCGATCCGCCGTTCGCGACATAGGCTTCGAAATTGTTGCGTTGCGTGGCGTCCAGGATCGCGGCGCCGGAGGTATTTGAGAACACGATCACATCAAATTGCAGCAAGGTTGAAAGGTCGGAGAACTGATCACCGGTAGGGTCATCAACCACCGTAACGCCGATCTCGCCACCGATAGCCGTGAATAGGACGAACGACTGGCTCCGCGTGTTATGGTCGTAACCGGAAGTGCGCGTGAAGTGCAGCACACTTTGGGCTTGTACGGTGAAGACCGTGAGGAAGAACAGGAGTAAATTGGAAAGGCGCATGCTGCAAAGTACCAATTCTTAATTGTGACCCGCAGAAGCCGATCTGCGTCCCAACCCTTCCTATCATCCCTTATCTCCTTGCTATTTCGCCCTTTCAGGGCTTGATGAATTTTTGGGCTTCCATCTTTCGATGGGTCAATCCCACTGTACTGCGGGACCATCGCTCTACAATGCCGCCCTGTCATGGCCTTTACCGCAGTGGCAAGCATCGATCCAACCATACGAACGGCTCCGAAGGTTAACGCCAATGCGCAGCACTTCGGAACAACGTTCATCCCTCTTCCTATCATCTCTTATCAGCCCTTTCAGCGTCCGTCACCCCGGGCCGTCATCCCGGCCTGCGAGCCGGGGACCGGGAGCGTTCTATTTCCCCAAAGCAGATCGAACCTTTCCCACCCACCCGTGTACCGCTTATGCAAACAGCCCACACGAAGCATCCTACCTGTGGACACAAAACATTTCATGATGAACAAGAAACTGCTGATCCTGATAATTGTACTTGTTGCAACCAGTGCCTACGGGGTGCTGGTATCCTTCCGCCAGAGCGCGCCAACCGATGCGCTGTGCCATGTTCCCGCTGTCGAAGCCGATGCGAACGGAGTGAAGTTGGCGGACCTTTCCGAACCGAAAGGCTGTGTGTTCAAAACGATCTATGAAGGTGAAGGGCTCGATCCCAATTTCGTGCTTACCACACCGAAACCGGTCATGCTTTCCGAGGAACGCGGCTTGCGCTGGTTGATGAAAGCACAGGGCAACGATGGCGGCTTCGGCAGCGGCAGCCATGCGCGGCAGGATGTCATGGACCCGCACGCGGTGAGCAGCGATCCCGCGACCACCGCCATGGTGGGCATGGCGCTCTTGCGCATGGGCAACTTGTTGGAAAGCGGGGAACAGTCCGCACAACTGAAGAAGGCCACCGAGTACATCCTTTCGCAAGTGGAAGCATCGCCGCAGACGGCGATCAACATCACCACCTTGCAAGGCACGCAGATCCAAAGCAAATTGGGCGCGAACATCGACGTGGCCTTGGCCGCGCAATTCCTTTCGAACCTCGTGGCGAAGTTGGGCGATCAACATCCCAAGAAGTTGCGCTGCATGCGTGCCTTGAACACCTGTGTGGGCATGATCCAACGATCGCAGAACGCGGATGGCAGTGTAAAGGGCGATGGTTGGGCCGGTGTGCTGCAATCATCGTTCGCGGCCAACGCGTTGGAAAGCGCGAAGTCCATTGGTGCGGAGGTGGATGATGAAGCCTTGGACCTGGCGCGCGATTTCCAGAAGAAGAACTTCGATGTGGACAACGGCGGTGTGGCCACCGATCGTGCCGCTGGCGTAACGCTCTATGCGGTAAGTGGAAGCAGCCGCAGCAGCGCCATGGAGGCGCGCGAAATGAACGAGGTTATCGTAAAGGCGCGGAAGGAAGGCAAGGTGAAAGGGGATGCGCCAATGTCAGTTGGGACATTGGAAGACGCGGGATACAGCAAGGGCGAGGCGGAAAAACTGAACACGGCCTACCAAGTGTACAATGCGGCAAAAAGCCAAGCACAAGATGATAAAGTGATCAGCGGCTTCGGCAACAACGGTGGCGAGGAATTCCTAAGTTTCCTACAGACCGGCGAGTCGTTGGTGATCGCCAAGGACGACGGCTGGAAGAATTGGTACCAGCAGACCACCGGCCGTTTGGTGAACATCCAGAACGAAGATGGCAGTTGGAACGGCCACCATTGCATCACCAGTCCGGTGTTCTGCACGGCCACCTCGCTACTGATCCTTAGCGTGAACAACGACATCGCACACTTGCTCGAACAAGGTGCAGTGAAGTACAAGAACTAAAAAGAGAAGGGGCGCTGGATGCGTCCGATTGAACGGAGGCTGCATGAACAGAGGGGTTCATGTGGCCTTTCGTTTTGGCGCTATACCACAAATGCGAATGCCGCCCTTTTGAGGCGGCATTCGTGCAGGGGGAAAATGGTTGATCAGCGTGTAATGCTCAGCCGTTGGCGCTCTTGCATTTCGCCTTTGCTGTTGAAGAGCACCAGCGTGTAGCTGCCCACTACGAGAGTGGAAACATTGATGCGGTCCATGCCGTGCAGGTCCTGGCGCAACACCTCACGGCCGCGCACATCGAGGATGCTCGTGTAGGCAATACGTGTGCGATCGGAAAGGACGGTGATCTGGTCCTTGGCCGGATTGGGGAACACGTTGAACTGGCTGTCGGTGCCAGTTTCAGGAACACTGTTACCGCCTTCAACAATGATGATGCCTTTCATGCCGGAGGAAACGTGCGGCACGCAAACATACCAGTAGGTGCCGGGCTCGTCCAGTACGAGCGTATGGGTGCCGCCTGAGAATTCGAAGCCACCGACACCGGTGTTCTGGTCGTTGTTCCACGTGTCTTCGCTCACTTGGCGCATCACGTGGTTGCCCGTAACGGTAATGGTGATCGGTGTGCCGGCCGTTACGGTGAGCAGATCGGGGCTCCAAGTGAATTGGCTGGTACTGGTAATGGATTGCGCACCAGCGGTAAGCGATGCGGCAAGCAAAAGGGTAGCGGAAAGTATTCTCATGGTGGTTGTTCTGGTTAAGAGTGTGAAGCTAAGACACATGATCTTGGGGTGATGTTGCCTGTGTTCTTGAATGAAAGTTGAAAGTCCATCCAATACTCGAGTGCATGTTGTTGGTCCGTTAGTGTTGTGTGAGGTTCATCCTCGCTTACTGGTTCGATGTTGTTCGGGTTTGCGAAGGTGCTTTGGCATGCTAGAGATACCGACACAGGCGCTGCATTTATCTGTGTCCATCGTCATTCCCTGTCGCATGCCCGCATTTATCTGTGTCCATCGGTGTTCATCAGTGTTTCCATCTGTGGTTCCTCTTCCCTATGATCCGCCGCATGGCGGATGGGGGAGACCCGACATCCACACCAGCCGCATCCATGCAAACTATCCATTGATTACATTATGGCCACGCGATCGACATGAAAAACGTCGATCCCCATGTACCTCAACGCACACAGCTGGTTCAGTTTCCAATACGGGGTCATGAAGCCCGAAGCGCTCTTGGAAGCAGCGCAGCAGGCAGGCGTGCGCACGCTCGCGCTCACCGACATCAACTGCACTTCGGGCATTCCGGACTTCGTGCGCGATGCGGATCGGTTCGGTGTGCGGCCGGCCGCAGGCATCGAGTTCCGGCGTGGTGCGCGTTTGTTGTACATCGGCCTCGCGAAGAACAACGAAGGCTTCCAGCAGTTGAACGAATTGCTCAGTCCGCATTTGTTGGATGACGAAGCCTTGCCTGATCGTGCACCAGATCTCCAGGATGCCTTCTTCATCTATCCCTTCAATAATGCACCAACCGTTCTGCGCCCCAACGAACGCATCGGCATCATCCCGCGCGATCTCACGCGCTTGCCCTTCAGCCCGTGGGCGAAACGCACGCAGGATCTTGTCGCGTTATTGCCGATCACCTTTCGCCACAAGCGCGACCACAACACGCACCGCTTGCTGCGCACCATGGCGAAGAACACGGTGGTGAGCATGGTGCCGCCCGAAGAGCTCGCCGCTCCGGAAGAGGTCTTCCGCAGTGAAGAGGAAGTGCGGCGCATGTACCAGGACTTTCCGCAGTTGGTGCGCAATGCAGAGCGCTTATTGGAGCAATGCAGCATCGTCTTCGATGGTAGTGACAAGACACGCAAGGTCTTCGGAACAAGCGAAACATTGGACCGCGCGCGGCTACACAGCGACACTTTGGTCGGCCTGCGCTACCGCTACCCGAACGCGTCAGCAAAAGTGATCGCACGTATGCATCATGAGCTGGATGTTGTGGAACGCATGGGCTTCATCAGCTACTTCCTCATCAATCAGGACATTGTGCGTTTCGCGCGTAGCAAGGGCTACTTCCACGTAGGGCGTGGCAGTGGCGCGAACAGTTTGGTAGCATACTGTTTGGGCATCACCGATGTGGACCCGATCGAGCTTAACCTCTACTTCGAGCGCTTCATCAGCACTGCGCGCAAGAAACCACCCGACTTCGACATCGACTTCAGTTGGAAGGACCGCGACGAAGTGTATCGCTATGTGTTCGACAAATACAATGGTCCCCGCGCTCGAGGGTCGGGAGCGAGCGGTATCCATGCCGCGCAGATCGCCACGTACACCACCTTCCAATGGCGTGGTGCCATTCGCGAATTGGGCAAAGCGGTGGGGCTTCCACCGGAAGAGATCGATGCGCTATCGGAAGGCAGCCACGGCTACTACGCGCGCGGTCGTCCCAGTACGCATGCCACCAGCGCGGATCTGGACAAGGTGGCGCAAGCGGTGATCCGGTACGGCAAATTGCTCATCGGCATGCCGCACCACTTCGGCATCCACGCGGGCGGCATCGTGATCACGGACAAGCCGGTGACGCACTACACCGCGTTGCACCGTCCGCCGAAAGGTTTTCCGGTTACGCAGATCAGCATGTTGGAATGTGAAGACCTCGGCTTGCACAAGTTCGATCTGTTGAGCCAGCGCGGGTTGGGGCATATACGCGATGCGGTGGAGATGGTTAACAAGACTCAAGAGCCAAGTCTCAAGATACAAGGCACAAGTGTCACGTCGGGAGATCCGCATGAGTGTGATGACCTCCTTGACATTTGTGACTTGACACTTGGGTCTTGTGTCTTCCGCGCAGCGGTCGACATCCACGACATCCCGCGCTTCAAGGAAGACCCCGCGATCAAGGAACTGATCCGGACGGGCAACACGATCGGCTGTTTCTATGTGGAAAGTCCTGCCATGCGCATGTTGTTGAAGAAGCTGAAGGTGGACGATTACCTCGGGCTTGTGGCGGCGAGCAGCATCATCCGTCCGGGTGTGGCGGAGAGCGGCATGATGCGCGAGTACCTGTTGCGCCACAACGATCCGGAGCGACGCAAACAAGCACCGAAGGAGTTGATGGATATCATGCCCGAGACCTATGGCGTGATGGTCTACCAGGAGGATGTGCTACGCGTGGTGAGCCAGTACGCGGGCTTGGATCTGGATGAAGCGGACCAAGTGCGCCGGGGCATGAACATTCGTTATCGCGATCGTCCGGAGTTCAAATTGGTGCAGAAGAAATTCTTCGACAACTGCAGTACGAAAGGGTACCCGGCAGGGCAGCCGGAAGAGGTATGGCGGCAGATCGAGAGCTTCGCGAGTTTCAGTTTTGCCAAAGGTCACAGTGCGAGCTACGCGGTGGAGAGCTACCAAAGCTTGTACCTGAAAGCACATTATCCGCTGGAATTCATGGTGGCCGTGGCGAACAACTTCGGCGGTTTTTACCAGATGGAATTCTACCTGCATGAAGCGAAACGCGCGGGAGCAACGATCGAAGCGCCGTGTGTGAATAGGAGCGAGGAGTTGTGTTCGTTGGTGAAAGTGGCGAGTAAGGAGTGGCGAGTGGCGAGTGCTGCTTCCGACCAGCACTCACCACTCACCACTCGCCACTCTTCATTCATTTTCCTCGGTCTCGTAAACGTGAAAAATTTGAACGCGGAAACGGCACAACTCATCTTGCATGAACGTAAGTGCAACGGATCGTTCCGCGATCTGGAGGATCTATTGAAGCGTGTGCCCTTGCATGTGGAGCAGGCGCGCATCCTGATCCGTGTGGGAGCATTGCGCTTCACCGGAAAGAGCAAGCCGGCCTTGTTGTGGGAATTGACTTTGCTGCACCGTCCGGCCAGTGTTCGTTCGGATGGTGACCTCTTCATCACGAAAGTGGAAGCACCCAAGTTGCCCGATCTGCAGTTCTATCCGCTGGCCGATGCATACGATGAATTGGAGCTGTTGGGCTTTCCGTTGTGCGATCCGTTCACCCTGGTCGAGTACGAGCCCGCTGCTCAATTGGCGATGGTCGGTCGCGATGGCAAGCTGATGGGGAATACCGCTGTTGCGGCGCATGCAATGCAGACAGCAACAGCCGACAACGAGCAACCCTCTTTCCTCGCACGTCAGATGCCAACGAACAAAGGCAAGCGCGTCACCATGCTAGGCTATATGATCCACGTGAAGACCACTACCACGAACAGCGGATCGTACATGAGCTTCGGCTCCTTCATCGATCCAGCGGGCGACTTCTGGGACAGTACCCAGTTCCCGTCGGTGGCTGAACGCTATCCGTTCCGTGGGCGTGGGGTGTACGTTCTCACCGGCTATGTGGAAGAGGAGTTCGGTCACTATTCGCTGCGCACTCAACACATGGAGAAACTACCTTGGAAGGTGGATCCGCGGTACGGCGAGAATTGAGGAATGAGCAGAACGAAGAAGAGCGCCCATCACAGGCGCTCTTCTTTGCAGGGAAGGGAAAGTTCAATGCGCAATGATCAATCGTTCGTTCCAGATCGAACCACCTGCTCTCAGTTGTACGAGGTACAGGCCATCGTTCAACTCATCACCTGCCGTGGTGCGGGATATATCGACCATCGTATTCAATGTGCCACCTTCAACGGCGATCGTGCGTGAAGCGATCCGCTTACCGGTGAGGTCGAACAGGTCCATGGTCACTCGATCCACATCAGGATCAAGGTTACTGATCGTCACGAACAACTGATCACCTCGGTTCGGATTTGGATAGAGGGTGAGCGATCCTTGCGAAAGGTTGGAAGGCGATGGGTAATTGAAGTTGGATCCCCCACAACCGATGGTGACGTTGCAGACGAGGCCCCATGGTTCGCTGTCTGAACACGCTGTGTTCGCCGGACCGCCGATGCACCACGTGTTGCCGCCGTCCTTGCTCACGCGCACATCCACTTCGTAGGTCTTGCTGCACAGGAGTGGCGATGCAACGGTGCTGTTCCAATTCAGGTAGCGCGTAGGACTGGTCTGCGGAGGAAGCACGATGCACACGCCTTCGGCCGGTATCCGGAAACGGAATTGGAAATGAACACCCGTACCTCCGCCGTATGGTGCTGGTGAGAACTGCGGTGGCAATGCCGTGATCTTGTTCGCAGCGGTGTTCGTACCGCCAAAGCTTCGTGTAACGCCACAACTGTAGTCGCTGGTGTTCGTCGGATCGTCCTGCAATTTCACCAGTGGGCAAGCGGCACGGGCTGCATCCAGCTTCATGGTACACGCCGGGCCAAAGGCAAGGTTGGTGCCGTTCACACGACCACGTACACGAACATTCAACAACGTGTTCTGCGGGATCAACGGAGTCAACACAGAGTTGTACCAGTTGTTGATCTTCATGTGCGCAGCACGATTGGCCGTTGCAGGAGAGAACCCATCACTCACGTTGTGGCTGCGGAATTTGCGGTAGCTGTATGTGCCGTTCGGGTCAAAGGTCCAGAACTCGTAACCGCTGTTCGCATCCTGCACGCTGTTGGCTCCACCGACGATCCACTCCGCACTCACCGCCGCGTTCGAATGGCACACCAAGTACTTGTTGTTCACCCAGTCCAGCTTATCGCAGCTGCTCCAGGTCAGCTCGTCGGCGCTCATCGGTACACAGAAAGTTCCGCTGCTGGAGATCTGGCTTGTGCCGTTGGACATATTGCCCGTGTTGTCGATGAAGCGACGTCCGTTCAAACCTGTTTCACGCAATACGTAACCGACAAGTCCATCGCCACCGGCATCCGTTACGCGCAATTGGTAGCAGCCATCTGCGAGGCAAAGTGTTCGTGTACCGATGCTGTTCGCTGGCACCGGGTTGTTGCCACTTAGAACAGTCGTGGTTCCCGATTCGTTCAACACTTCGTAGGTCACGGCATTCGCATTGCCGGTACCGCTTTGGAACTCCAGAATGAAGTCATTGCAGCAGCTGTTGAAACCTTCATCGACTTGCCCATTGCAGTTGTTGTCGATACCATCGCAGATCTCTTGCGCGTTCGGATTGATGTCGGCGTTCGCATCATCACAATCACCATCGCAAACCGTGAACCCGTCAAAGTCAGCATCATCGTTCACGCCTTCATCCACTTGGCCGTCGCAATCATTGTCCAACCCGTCGCACACATCGCCGCCTGTCAGGTACTGCTGTGAATTCTGGAGATAGTCCTCCGGTACACAAGACCCCCATATTCCGTTCACACAACGATCGGCGCTTTTGATCGCACCGCTGCACACGCCGATCTGATTTTCGCAGAACACGAGCACCAGATCGGGATCTGCGGCATCCGTCAAGCCATCTCCATCGTTGTCGATGCCGTCGCAGATCTCATCCGCGCACCCGCCACCTTCATCCACGGAGCCATCGCAGTTGTTATCGATCCCATCACAGATCTCGGCGGCCCCAGGGAAGATGGCCGCATTGTTGTCATCGCAATCATCGGCGTTGGCTACACCGGGTGTATCGCAAGGCATTGGTTGTGAAAGATCGCCGAAACCATCGCCGTCGTTGTCGGCATACTGCTGTGGAAAACCTTCATCCACCTGCCCGTCGCAGTCGTTGTCCAAGCCGTCGCAGATCTCTATAACGGATACACTGCATGTTACACCGCCATTGCCATCGCACACCACCACACCGCCACAGCCGCACGACTGACCAAGACCCAGGCCTTCGTCTATTTGTCCGTCGCAGTCGTTGTCGATGCCGTCGCAGCTCTCAGTGGCAGATGTTCCCAAGCAAGTGCAGGCACCGTTCTCCACGTCATTGGTTGTACAGGGGTTGTTGTCGTCGCAGGGAGTACCGGCGGGCGCACATCCGCAAACGCCACCTTCGTCGATGTTAAGATCGCAGTTGTTGTCGATCCCGTCGCATACTTCGAGTGTGCCAGGGTTGAAGGCAAAATCCAGATCGTCGCAGTCAACCCCGAACAGTTGGCATCCGCTGCTGCCTGCTTGCCCGTATCCGTCGCCGTCCACATCCAGGCATGTGTCGATGTTATCACAAATGCCATCGGCATCGGCATCGTTCTCGATCACGCCGCATCCGCACGCACCGGGTGCTTGCTTGAGAGGGTCGTTCGGGCAGCCGTCCAATGCATCACAGGTCAGATCGCCATCCGTGTCCTGGAAAGTTCCGATGCACGCGCACGAACTATTCACCAGATCGTTGATGGAGCAGGGGTTTCCATCATCGCATGCGGTTCCCGCAGATACCATTTGGCCGCCGCCACAATTGCACGCGCCATCCTCTGTTTCATTAATTGTACAAGCATTGCTATCGTCGCAAGGGGTGCCGGCCGGCGCACATCCGCAAACACCGCCTTCATCGATCTGGAGATCACAGTTGTTGTCAAGACCGTCGCAGATCTCCACAGCATTGGGGTTGATGTTGGCATTGTTGTCATCGCAATCATCCCCGTTGGCTACACCCGGTGTATCGCAAGGCATTGGTTGTGAAAGATCGCCGAAACCATCGCCGTCATTGTCCGCATACTGTTGGGGGAAGCCTTCATCAACCTGGCCATCACAATCGTTGTCGATGCCATCGCATACCTCGGTGGTGCAACCGCTTCCGCAATCACCTCCATCATTCCCGTACTCGGGGCAATTGAGGAATATGGGCACGCCGTTGTGCTCGAAGCTGCCATCATCGCAGAAGCCGTCACCGATCCATTCCACAGGTACGCAGTTGCCATTGCAGTCGGGGATCTCACCCGGCGGGCAGCTACCCTGCACGAAACCGAGGCAGCTGCAGTTCGGCCGAACGATATCGTTGAACGTGAGTGGATCACCATCATCGCAGGCGGCACCCACAGTGGTGAGGTTCGGGTCCGCATCATTGCAATCACCGCTCACTAGCACAGCACCCGGGATGGGCGTGCAGCTAAGTTGTGCCGTAGTGGTGACACCGACGCCATCACCATCGGTATCCGTGTACCACACGAAGTCTTCATCCTCTAAGCCGTCGCAGTCATTGTCGATGCCATCACAGAGTTCAGCGTCAGGTATGCCTGCACTTCCAAAGAAACCGTCGAACGTCAGGAACTGCTCGGATCCGGTGTTCGTTCCGGTCTGGATGTAGCTTTCTTGGGCAAGCGCCACATCCACCTCCACGATGCTGAGGTTGAAACAACCCTGCGCAACGCAGATGGCCGCTTCACCAATGCTCGCATTGAATTCGTTGGAATAGTCGAGGACCACATCCCCCTCGGTCACCAATGAACCTTGGGTGACGACATAGTGTGCAGTGCCGGTCGCCACTTCACTTGCTGCGACCACCATCAACTGGATGGTGCTGGAAACGGCCGGGTCCGTATCGTCGCAATCGCCGCCCACTTGCACCGAACCGGGCACAGGAACGCACGAGGCTTGTGCCGTCGCGTCATCACCGAAACCATCACCATCAGCATCGGTGTACCACGTGAAGCCCTCGTCCACCGTGCCATCGCAATCGTTGTCCAACCCATCGCAGATCTCGGTCGCAGCCGGGGAAACGTTATTGTTGGAGTCGTCGCAATCGCCATCTGCGCCTACATGGTCCGGTGGTGTGGAGCAGGCCAACACGACCTGGTCTGTGTTGCCGAAACCATCACCATCAACATCGGGGTACCATGCTTGCAGGTTTCCTTCATCGATGTTGCCATCGCAGTTGTTGTCGATGCCATCCGCGGTTCCGCACGCATCGGGCATGTTCGGGTTGATGTCCGCGTTCGCATCATCACAATCCCCTTCAAGCTGCGTGAAACCAGCGCCCGGTGTTGTACACTGGATGGTACCGCTACCGATCACACCCCAGCCATCGTTGTCGGCATCTGTATACCAGGTGAAATCCTCATCGATCAAGCCGTCGCAATCGTTGTCCACACCATCGCACGTCTCGTTCTGTGTGGCACCACCAGGCATCACCGTGGGTACATCCACGGGGAAGAACAACTGGTCGTTGAATTGAGGACCGGACAACAACTGGCCGTTCGCGTCGAGCGCGACATCACCGGTCTGCACATGAACGGTGAGGCAGGATCCGTTGCCGCAAAGGACTACAGAACCGTAGCTCTGGTTCGCTTGCGGGTCGAAGGCGATGACAACGTCCGAGTCGAACAGCGTGCTTCCACTTTGTTCCACGGTAACGTGTGCCGTGCCTTCACTGGTGCCATCGTCGGCCAGCAACAGCACGGCGATGGGCGTGCCGAAGCAACAACTCCCATCGTCGCAATTGGCGTTCGCATTGTAGTTGGATGCATTGGTGTTGGTGCAACCGGACACGAGGTTTCCCAAGTTGAAGGACAGCGTCCCGTCCGCTGAGGACCCTGAAGCGATCGGGCCGAGAACGTCGCTTTCCACCGTCCAAGTGCCGGTTACCGGATCGCCGTTACCGTCGAGGAAGGTCGCGGAATAACAACCGTTCTCGGCGCAGATCCGCTCCAATACATTGCTCGTGGAGGTCTCTATCACAGTGCCGCTACCACCGACCAAACTGGCCTGTACCGGCGCATTGCCACTGCTGGCAAAGGTGACAGTGAGCGTATCGCACACCGGGCATTGCGCCATCAGGGATTGATAGGCTGCGAAGACGTTGAGCTTCCCACCGGTGATGGTGAGCGCATTCCCTCCGGGGAAGGGCGTGGTATTGTTGAGGATCGCGTTCTTCACCAGTGTGCGCGCGGCTTGCGGATCGTCCATGACCAGTTCGGCGAAACCCGCACAGGGCACCGAGTAGAGCAGCGCCACCGCGCCAGCCACCATGGGTATGGCGAAGGAGTTACCGTCCACGATGCTATAGGAGCCAGGGATGGTGGCCACAGGAATGTCCAAGCCTGGTGCGAGCAAGTGAACGGTGTTCGGCCCGAAGGCAAAGGGTGTCTCATTGCTCGGCCCATAGCTGGTCACTACCAAATGTTCGGCGAGCGCACAGTTGGCTGGGAAGTCGGTTCCCGATTCGATGCTGATGGGATCGTTCGGTCCACTGGCGACCAACAAGATCCCTGCATCCGCCATGGCAGTGAACAGCGGCTCGGCGAACCCGTTGCACGTGCCGAAGCCCGCGACCCCCCACGAGGCTGTGATGGACACCACCAACAGCCCGTTCGAGCCATTGCTCGCATTGAACTGCTCGCGCAGCGTGGTAGCGAACTCGAACTGCTCGATCACATCCGACAGGTCATTCGTCTCGCCACTGGAAACGATCTCCACATCCCAATTCACGCCAGCGATGCCGATGCCATTGTTCCCCACCGCACCCACTACACTGGCTACTTCCGTTCCGTGATCCGCACCGCCCCCTTGCGCTGGACTACCCGGCCAGATGTTGCCTGACAGGTCGGGGTGCGTGGTCTGCATGGCAAGATCGGAAATGCCCACACCGATGCGTTTTCCGTTTGCCATGGTGCCGCCGGTGGTGAAATCCCACACGGGCTCCACGTTGCTATCATCCATATTCCATTGCGTCCCGTACTGTGCATCGTTGGGCTCGGCATTGAACTTCAACTTGTAGTTGAGCGAGGTGGCTTCCACGCCGGGGATCTGCGCAACCAACTTCTCCAGATCTTGATCTGCTACCGTTGCTCCTTCGATACGCAAGAGGAAGTAGCGGCTCTCTTTGCCAAGGGGTTTGAAATCGCTCAGTCGCTCAGTCACGGACAAGGTCCGGACGAAAGCATCTTGAACATCGCTCGCTCTTGCATCCTTTGTCAGGTGGATGAGTACTTCTCCCGGCACCCATTGGGCTTGCTGTGAAAAGGCTATTCCGCTGTGGAATAGTGCTGCCAAGAGGATGAGGAATTTACAGGACCGGAGGAGCAGTGATTTGCGCATAGGAGTTGATGGGAGTTGTTCGGACCCCAAAACACGCGCATCGGCAGTTAATGGTCAATGTAACTTTCGTTACTACACGCTACATTGCCAAGCCATAGGATGCTACCATTCCGGAACGGTTGGAATAGCAAAACCGCGGTCGGTCCCATGATCCTCATCCAAGCCCGTCAATGAGTCTGAACCATAACGAAATTACGCTCGTTGTTCAAGCGCAAGAAGCGTATCGCCATATCACATGGGACTTCTCAGCAATGCTCTGGTGAGAAGTTGGATGCAGCCTACCACATGCCTATTCCACCGCCTTCCCGTTATCATCCGGCACCCGATCGAAGAACAGGTGCATGGGGTCGATCATCGCTTTCACGGGGAGTTCCTTGGAACGCAGGACCACGGTGTTCTCGCCGGTCTTCAAACGCAGGCGCTTTTGAGCCAATATCGCACCTTCCTCCTTGTCGTTCTTTTCTTCGCCAAGTACGCCGATATCGATCCAATCGTTCATGGGCACTTTGGTCTCACCGCCCAATGAATCGGCGTGGGCCTTTTCCGCAGTGAGTTTCACGGTGATGATGTAGCTGCTGTCGGTGTTCATGGTGGCCGAGGCTTCCGTGATCTGGTTGTTGTACAGGGTGATGTATTTGAAGTGGTCCTCCAGCAGATAGGTCAAGCTGTCCGGCGTCACCTTGCGGATCTCTCGGTACATGTCCAGCGCTGTGGGCCACGGTGGTTCCGCGTAACCGAAAGAATCCACCAATGCTTTGAACGCCTTGTTCAGGGTGTCTTCACCGAGGAACTCGCGCATGCCGTAGAGCACAACGCTGGCTTTGTTGTAGTGGATGTAGCCCTGGTTCTCCACACGCATCAACGGTGTTTCGCCAATGCTTTCAGAACCACGTGCATTCTGGTACTTGTCGCTTTCGTACTTCAGGAATTTTCGCATGTGGGTGCGGCCGTATTCTTTTTCCATCACCATCAAGGCGCTGTATTGCGACATGCTTTCGCTCAACATGGTGCTACCCTGCATCTCCGCACCCATCACTTGGTGCGCCCACCACTGGTGCCCCATTTCGTGCGCCACCACATAGAACACCATGTCGATATCCTCCTTGGCGGTGAGGTCGGTGATGAAGCCGATGCTCTCGCTGTAAGGCATGGTGCCAGGGAACGCTTGCGCGAAGGACGCATACCGTGGGAACTCGATGATGCGCGCCTGCTTCTGCGGATACGGACCGAAGTGCTCGCTGTAGTACGCCAGTGACATCTTCATGGAGTTGAGCATGCGCGGAACGTTCACGGCGTGTTCCTTCTGGTAATAGACTTCCAGATCCACGCTTTCTCCTGAACCCGCAGAAGGGTTCCATTTCTCACGAGCCACTTCATACCGTGCGCTCATGAAGGCATAGAAGTTGAGCGCCTTGTGGTCCAGCTCGTACCGGAAGTAGCGTTTGCCATCGGCTTGCCATTCCTTCTTCAACGAGCCGGGCGCAATGGCGATCTGGTCGAGCGATGTGCTGATGGTCGTGCGCACATTCACCCAGTCGCTGTTCGCCATCAGGTAGTTCTGCATGCGTTGAGCTGGATCCTCGGAGAGTTTCGGCATGCGGTCATTGGGCGGCAGCTTGTGCTTGCGGCGGTCTGCGCGGTCCTGCAATTCACCGCCAGCGGAGTACCCGATGGTGGGGATCAGCTCCATGTTGTTGAAGAACGATCCGTTGCTGACCAATCCCGAGAATTCCGTGCGGTTCTCAATGCCTTTCGACCGCCATCCGCCGGTCACCTTTACCTTGATCGACAACCCTGCAGCCAGTGCGGGAGACAGTCTGTACATGCGCTGATCCAACTTCTCATCGTTAAGGACCAACTCGCCGTTCGGGATGTCCAGCTTCACATCCATGCGATGCGGCACGTTCAGGTAAAGAGTATCGATCGCCTCGTTGCTCTTGTTCAGGAGCACGATATCGGCCGTGTATGCGATCACGCGATCCGCCGGATCGAGGTCGATGTTGAACTCCACATCCGTATAGTGCGGTTGCACCATGTGCTCATAGCGCTTGTAGGTGGTCTCGTAGCGGACTTGTTCCTCTTCGCTCTCATCGCTGGTCTGGTAGGTGTTGAGCACCTTGGTGTTGTAGTAACCGAAGCCGGCCATCACCAACCAACCGCCGACGGCCACGGCGGCAAGTGACCACGAACCGCGTAGGCGCGCTTTTGCGAGGTGCACGCGCCAGCGCATGGTCGTATCGTTCCCACGTACCAGAAAGAGGTAGGCCACGTAGATCAACAAGCCGGCGAAGAGGAGCCAGTAGGCGCGGAAGAAGACCCAATTACCCAGATAAGGACCGAAGCCGTTCATGTCCGAATAGCGCAGTCCGGAAGAGCCGTTGATGCGCAACAGGTTCGACTCCACATCGAGGCCGCTCCATCCGAACGCGTTGAGCAGGAACACCACGATGAACACGAAGAAGCCAAGGTACTTGTTGTTCACAAGCACGTGGATCAACATCGCCAAACAGGCCCAGATGATATACTGCACCACACTTGGAATGATGAAGTACGTGAGATAGACCATCGGTTGCAGCCGCGTGTATCCGTTGAGCAACTGCGTGATCATGCCAGCTGCGGTGGCGAAGAGGTGTACCACGATCACCACCCCGATGAGCGCAGTAAGTTTTGCCAACAGACCGGTGCGAGTGGCCATCGGTAATGCGTTCACTATGCCATCGATCTTCGGGTCGCGTTCTTTCCAGATCAACTGACCACCGTAGAACACGATGATGATCATCATGTACATCGTGAGCGATCCTTCGATCATGTCCACTACACCATACGTGACCGGATAGCTCGTGTTCCCATACATGCTTGTCACGAAGGACAGGCTAGTGAACATCTGCAGCATACCGAGGGACATGATGATGATGAACGGCGTGCTCTTTACGATGCCCTTCAATTCATTCCAAAAGAGCGTGAAGAACTGTTTGCGGCGGGTGCTCGCGGAAAAGTCCAAACGGACCTGAGGGATCGCAATACTACCATATGATGGTGGGGGCAATGTGTCAGGCTGAAGTGCCTTGGCCTTCTGCACACGGTCGGTGAAAGAGAACCGGAAATAGCCCACCAGGAACACGATCACAGAGACCGAGATCCATAGCACACGGTTCCAGAGCAACACACCGGTGAAGGGCAGCGTGAGCGTGTTCTTATCCTCAACGGTCCAGTACTTGGTCAAGAGACCGATAGCGCCAGGCCCGAACGGATCCAACATCGCACCGAGCTTTTCGTTCTCCAGGTCGCTGGTGAAACTGTCCGAGACGGAATAGCCAACGATGATGATGATGGCCGTGATGAAGGCCGCCATGGTTGTGCGCACGTTCACCGCCACCGCGAAGACGATGGCCGCACTGAACAATACGTTCGGCAAGCCCAAGAAAGCGAAGGCTTTCAAGTGTGGCATTAAGTGGTTCGGGCCCACTTGCGCGGCATCCAACCACCACATGTGGCTGCCGATCACTACGCCAAGGGATAGGCCGAACAAGGGCAACGATGCCACGAACGTGCTACCGAGGAATTTGCCCACGAGGTAGCTGAAGCGTGAGACCGGCGTGGAGAAAACGATCTGCGCCGTATTACTGGTGAAGTCCCGGATCGCCGTGCCGTTCACGAACGCGGTTACCGATAGTAGACCGATGAACGACATGACCGCGTACATGATGTACACGATGTAGGGCGCGTTCTTGAACGTGTTCCCACCACCACCCATGCTGAAATTCGGAAGGCACACGAAGCCGAAACCGAACAAGCCGAACACGAGGAAGAAGATGTACACCATAGGCTGCCTGAGCCAATAGCGCACTTCGAAGAGGAAGAAACGGGCGATCATGCGTGCGCTGGTGCTTGGTTGCTGGAATGGATGTACCCGAAGAACACATCCTCCAGGCTCGGGTCCGTGGAGACGAAGCCTTCGCCCGGTGCGCTATCACCCATAACATGGATGATGGGTTTGCCAGCCACCAGCTTGTTGCTGATCAATTTGCCGCTGGTCGCATAGCCTTCCAGTTCACTTTTCGCGATGCTCTTCTCCCACACCTTGCCGCGCATGTCGCGTAATGCCGTATCAGGAGGTCCGGCGTACAACAGCTTGCCCTTATTGATGATGGCCATGTTGCCGCAGAGCTCCTGCACGTCCTGCACGATGTGCGTGCTGAGGATCACCACCACATTCTCTCCGATCTCGGTGAGGAGGTTGTAGAAGCGGTTGCGTTCACCGGGATCGAGACCCGCGGTGGGTTCATCCACGATGATGAGCTTAGGCTCGCCGATCAGCGATTGCGCGATGCCGAAGCGCTGTTTCATTCCACCACTGAATCCACTGAGGCGGCGTTTGCGCTGCTCCCACAGGTTCACCCGTTGCAACAAGGCTTCCACCAAGGTCTTGCGCTCGCCCTTGTGCGTCACGCCTTTCAATAGCGCGATATGGTCCAGCATCTCGTAAGCGCTAACCCGGGGATACACCCCGAATTCTTGCGGCAGGTAACCGAGCACCCGGCGCACGGCATCCTTGTCTTTCAGCACGTCGATACTGCCGAGGGTCGCGCTGCCCGCATCCGCTTCCTGCAACGTGGCGAGAATGCGCATCAATGTGCTCTTGCCTGCGCCGTTGGGCCCGAGCAACCCGAACATGCCGGTGGGGATCGTGAGGCTCACGTTGTCCAGCGCTTTTACGCCGTTGGAGTATGTTTTGCTGAGGCCGTTGATGACGAGTTCCATATCGAAGTGGTTTGGTGCGCTGCGAAGATGCATGAAATAGAGGGTTGCTCACTCCCTGTTACACGAGCGGCAGATCCCGAGGTTTGGAGGTATGACCGGATCAACGGTCAAATTGTTACAGCGGACGCGCTGGATCCGGCCCGAATGCGGCCTGATCAGGGAGGCCAGGGTGAAGGGACCGTCTGTTCACCGTCCGAAATACCGGTTCACGGCTTCGGTGCGGTTCTGCACATGCAACTTCTCGTAAATGCGATGGATGTGCTGCTTGATCGTGCCGGTGGTGATACTGAGCCTGTCACCGATCTCCTTGTACAGAAGGCCTTCGGCCAACAACGCCAGCACCTGTTGTTCGCGCTCGCTAAGTCCATCCTTAAGTACTCTGGTATCGTCCCTTAGCGGTCGCAAATGTGCAACTACACGTCTCGCGACATGGGCGCTCATGGGGCTTCCACCTTCGTATATTTCGCGAATGGCGGTAAGTATCTCATCCGGAGTACTGCTCTTGAGTATGTAGCCGTTCGCTCCCGCCTTGAGCGCCTCGAAAACACGTTGGTCATCGTCGTGTACCGTGTACATGAGGAATTGGGTTCCGTTGCAGCGTTGGCTGAGCGATCGTACACAATCTATGCCACTGGCCCCGGGGAGATTGATATCCATCAAGACCACATCCGGACATACCCCGTCCAAGCGAAGTTGGGCATCTTCGGCGTTGCTATGTACCGTGAAGACTTCGATGCCTTCTTCGAAAATGAACAGCGAACGCAAGGTTTCGCGAATGACCTTGTTGTCTTCAACTATACTAACCTTGATCGAAGCTGCTGTGCCCATTGTGCGAAGGTCTTAGGTGCTGGTCGTTCAGGCAATAGAACTTTCGTTACCTATTTGTGCCAGCGGTATGCTGAAGTGGATGTGCGTTCCGTTCTGCGACCGTACCTCGATCCTGCCTTTCAACGAAAGGATACGTTTCCGGATGTTCCTCAGGCCATTGCCCTCACCCAGGTCCGCTCCTTCCGGTAAGCCGTTCCCATTGTCCGCGATCTCCACGCTCAGGTCTGAATGGGCGGCAATGTGCAGCGTGACCTTCGATGCGTTGGCATGCTTCACCACGTTATGCAGGGCTTCCTTCACCGATAGGAAGACATTGCGGCGTTGTTCTGAGGTCAACGATCGTTCTGGCCAAGGTCCGTTGGCCACCACGTTTAGTTCGTAGGAATGCTCCAGAGCGTAGTTCCGTGCATAGTTGCAGGTGTAGACCACGAGATCTTCAACTTTCGCTTGATCCGTGTTCATGGACCAGATGATCTGGCGCATATTTCCGATAAGGTCTCCAGCAGATGCGGCAAGTTTTGAGAGTTGCTCGCGTTTGTCCGAGTCCTGCTCCACACGCAAGGCCATTTCGCTGCGCAGTTTTATTCCGGACAGGCCAACGCCGATATCATCGTGCAGGTCACGACCGATCTCTTCGCGTAGCTGGAGTTCATGGATCAGACCAGCTTGTTGTACACGGAGCGTTTCGCTTTCCGCCAGCTGGCGTTTATTCCTTTGGCGCGATGCGTTCACGTAGTAGATCATCGTTAACGCGACCAGGATGAGCACTCCGCCGATCAACCACATGCGGCGCCTGTATCGCTCAATGCGAAGCACCTCGGCCACACGTTCACGCTCGGTCCTTTCGATCAAGAGTTCATTGTCGGTTCGCAAGAGTTCGGCTTGCGTGGCCAAGGCCTGATGGGTGTTCCGTGCGGCGATCGTACTGTCCAAATTCCGCCAGACATGGGTCTGGGCCAACGCGTTCTTGACATTGCCCATGTCCTCGAATGCACGAGAGGCATCACGCGCGAAGTTCCGGCGTGTTGCCGCACCGATCGCTTTGAAGTGGGTGTTCAAGTGATGCGCTGCGGTGGTGAGCGTGCGTTCTGCTTCCTTGAACTGATGTAACGCGATCAGTGCTGTGGCTTTCCCTCCCAAAGCGTCCAAGGCCACGTCATGGTCCTTTGAAGTCAAAGCCGCTTCGTATGCTTCCTTGAAATGGGTTGCTGCACTGTCTGCATTGCGCTGTTGTAGATCCAGTTTGCCAAGCGACCAATTCGCCACGGCGATCGCACGTGGCTGATCGGCTTCTGTAGCAAGTGCCAAGGATCGGCGCAGGTGGTATTCCGCGCTGTCGATCTCCGTAGAGGAGGTCAAGTAGTTACCCAGATTTCCGTGGATATGATGAAGATCTGATAGCGGCCATTGCGTCCTTGGTCGAGCGGGGAACCAGTTCAAGGCTTTTTTCAAATAGGGTATGGCCAGGATACCATTCTGTATATTCTCGTGCAGCAATCCCTTCATATTGTACACGTTCGAGATCTTCAAACTATCATTCAACTGGAAGGCTATTTTCTCGGCGCGGTCCAGATCGCGCATGGCTTCGTTGAACAAACCTTCGTAGTAGAGCACTTCCGCCCGGTAGCTCAAGAGGAAATAGCGTATCTCCGTCTCATCCTGTTCCACCGTGCTCAAGAACGATCCAATAAGGGCCATTGCACTATCCCCATTGAAGATATCCATTTGGTGCAGGATGGCAGCCATTTGGCCCTTGTAAACAGGATCCGTCATCTGTTGCTCCTGTGAAGTGCGTGCGTTCACATCATCTTGGGCAGGCGAATTGTCCATACCATTGAGGACCATGGCGAACAAGACCAGCGCGTTCTTGGTCACCCTGAAATAGAACCGAGGCGTTCGTGGTTGAGAGATCTGTCGCATCAGCTTGGGGTATACTGGACAAGTGCGGTGATTGTTCACCTCCCTTGGGTTCGTGCTACTTCGGAAAGGTATTTTGATCAAATGTTCGAAACTTGCGCCATGTACAAGATTACGCTCATTGTGTTCATTTCGAATGTGGATCTGTTCCAAGCCTAACAATGAACTGGACCGCGGATGCCGGACGGGGCGGGGAATAACGGCTTCGTTTCGGCATTGCTTCTGACACTTTTGGCCATGTGTATTGGGCGGGTAGCATTTAGGGTGCCTCAGATCCGAAATGAAAGGATGTGTGTTCAAGCAACGCACGGGGCGCGGCTAAAAGAACAACCATCTTTGCATTATGCATAAGCTTTCACTGACCCTCTTCCTGTTAGCAACCATCAACCTGCAAGCCCAGCAATGGAATTGGGCCGTGAGTGCCGGCGACGGCAGCAATGTGGACCAATGCTATGGTATCGCCACGGATAGCGAAGGCAATGCGTATTGGGCAGGTAGTGTGAGGGGGACCTCCGAATTCGGTTGTGGGACCATTTCGACGGGAAGCAATACAGCGGGTGTTCTGGCCAAGTACGATGCGGCTCGTAATTGCCTCTGGGTACGCAGCGTGCTGGTCTCATTCGACGATGCCTTGGCATACGACATCGCTATCGATGCGGAAGACCGCGTGTACATCACAGGTAGTTATAACGGCAATGCGGTCTTCAGCAACGGTGTGACCTTGGGTTCTTTAGGAAGCGATGACATCTTCTTGGCCCGGTACGACGTTGATGGGAACTGCCTCTGGGCGCGTCGGGCCGGAAGCAGCGGAAGCAGTGATGAAGCGCGCGGGATCGCCGTGGCCCCGGATGGCGCTGTCTTTATTTGTGGAATTGCAGGCGGGAACACCATATCGTTCG
>Ga0335394_10001453_pt1 | contig 26722 bp, 26 predicted proteins | sample MAT03_FD_205741 | JGI IMG/M metagenome (GOLD analysis project Ga0335394, IMG submission 205741) | Freshwater microbial communities from Lake Fryxell liftoff mats and glacier meltwater in Antarctica - MAT-03 (spades assembly) (version 2) ...
CCCTCGGCGTGAATGTTGGTAAACCTGCTAAATCACGTTATAGCCGACGCAAAGTGGTTTTTAAGAAAACGGAATTGCAAGATATTCACAATCAATATTCTAAACCCTTCTAAACCACTCTAAACCCTTCTAAACACAACCCAACCATTCATCATCGAAATTTTAAATGCCATGTCTAAAACAAAATTATTAGCCGTATTTCTGGGCGGTATCGCCGCAGGCACCGCTATTGCATTACTGACCGCTCCCCAATCAGGCAAGGAGACCCGCAAAAAAATCAAAGTTGCCAAGGACAAATCCATGGATTACATGGACGATTTGGTTGACGAAGGCAAAAAAACCTGGTATCAGGCCAAAGGTAAGACAAAAGAAAGCGCCGGTGTAGCTGCAGACGAACTCGACAGTTTCATGCGCCATATCCTGGCTACGGGTAAAAACTGGTGGAAAGGCGCCAAAAAACAGGCGGAAGATGTAGCAGACATGACCACCAATGCCGTTAAAGACACGTATGAAAATGGCAAAACAGCAGCCGGTCGCATGTCAGAAGATGTCAAAGGACGCACCTCGTAATTGCAGGTAGTGTTCATCATAGTTGCCACAAAGGTCAAAAAGGGTTTAGGCAGACTTAATGCAAAATCTCTTTGAGACCTTTGTGGTGAATTGTTATTTGCAGCATTTAATTTATAACCATGGAATTGCTCCCCCCCGATACTCGTTCGCATATAGATAGTTTATACAAGCACCTGCTGGAGTACATTGACACCCGTTGGGATTTGATCGTGCTGAATTTAACGGAAAAATTATTGAGAATCATTTCCGAGCTGGTCACCGGTTTTATTCTGGCAATATTCGGCGGCATTGCGCTTGTTTTTTTGAGCATCGGCGCTGCAATATGGTTGTGTCTGGTGTTAAACAATCCGTTTGTTGGCTATTTTATCATGGCGGGCGTATTTATCTTTATTTTAGTTCTGGCGCTTGTTTTTGCCCGAAATTACCTCCGCACTAGAGTGATAAATTCCGTACTCGAATCCATACAAGACGACGATGAAACCGAAATCGTATCCTAAGTTTCAGCAGGAGCGGGTGCGCTTGCGCCTGCGACTTGAAACGTACAAGCAGTTTATACAGGACGACTTGCACGAATTGAAAGAATCTGTACGCCCTGTGGCGCTGGCTAAAAATGTGTTGAGTCAGGCGGGCGATCAGTTCAAAAACAAGATGAGTTTCTCTACAGGCGCCGGCTTGGCGCTAAAATTTATACCCGCTGGCAGCCGTATTGGCACAATAGGGCGGATGCTAGTGCCTTTGGTGGTAAAAAATATCCCGGGTATTGCCAGGTTTATGGCCGAAAAAAAGCCGGGTTTTAAAAAATCGGCTATGCTGGGCGGCTTGCGAAATGCCGTGCATAAGATCCGTACGCGCATATCTCCACAAAATGAAGCCGCCAAGCCTTAAACCAAGGTAGCAGTATTTGCCCAATACTGCCAGATGTTTCGGGTCACCTCCAGCAGTTTATCGAAGGAGGATGGTTTGGTAATAAATGCGCTCGCCCCCAGATTATAAGCCTGTAGCACGTCTTCCGGCGATTTCGATGTGGTAAAAATGATCACTGGAATATGTTTAAACGCCGGAGATGCCTTGATTTCCCTTAACACTTGTTTACCATCTTTTTTAGGCATGTTCAGATCCAGCAAGATAAGGTTGGGCAATCCTCCAGTGCGTTTCTGGTATTTGCCGCGTTTATGGAGCATATCGATAACATCGCTACCATCTTCGACAAACTCGATACTGCAAGATATTTTATTCTCCTCGAATGCCGAACGGGTCAAATAACGATCATCTTCATCGTCATCCACCATCAGAATCGTCAATAGAGGCTTATCGTTATTTTCCATTGTTAGGTTTTGTTCGCTCCAGGGAGGCAACGGGTACCAGGATGATTCGCTGGGGTTGGACAGTTTACATGCCTATTTAGTGTCTGTGATCGGAAAATCAAAGATACGCCGTTTCCTAAAATTCTACCAATAGTCGACGCAAAGTAGTTTTGAAGGAACCGGAATTGCAACATCTGCGAGGCGCCTGCTTGAATTTCACTTTTCTTCAACCCGATTTTGAGAATATCCCATATTGTGCAATAAATTGCCCAATTTTGCCACTTTATGGTTCGGCACTGTTTTTTCATAGGGAAATATATTCCTCACTTTGGAAAACACTGGTACATGATACGACAACATCAGCATCTTGGTCAAAAACAGCTTCTAAAACTATCTCCACAGCAAATTCAATTATTGAATTTCCTGCAACTTAACACGTTGGAACTGGAGCAAAAAATCAAAGACGAACTGGAAGAAAACCCTGCACTGGAAGCCGAATTAAGCACGCTGGAATCTGATATTCCGGCGTCGGAACTGGCAGAATCTGATTCTGCAGATGAAGAAGCTGGCCGGGAGGATGCGGAGGATTATGACCCATTCGAAGTGCTTGACCAATATCAACAGGACGATGAAACGCCCGATTATAAGACTGCGTCAGATACGCGCAGCAATGACGAAATCCCCTACACCCCGATCATCGTACAAGGCAAGGATTTCCGGGAGCAGCTAAAAGATCAACTCAGCGTGATGACGCTGGCCCCGCGCGAACGCCTGATGACCGGATATGTGGTAGACAGCCTTGACGACGACGGCTACCTGCGGATCGAACTCGCCGATATGGCCGATAATCTCTCCTTTGCTCAAAGCATTTTTGTTGAAGAGGATGAACTCGAAAACGCCCTCAAAACGGTACAAGGACTTGATCCTGCAGGCGTCGGCGCGCGCGACCTGCGGGAATGCCTGTTGCTACAACTCGAAGTAAAACACCACCATATAAGTTGCATTAAACTTGCCTATACCATTGTAGATAACCATCTTACAGATTTAGCAAATCGAAACTATGATAAGATGATGCATGCCCTCGGCGCATCAGCGAAGGATATGAAAGCGGCCGCCGCCATCATCGAAAAACTGAGCCCGAGACCTGTGGGAAGCAGCACGGCAGACCTGGTAAAAAACCAGAATATCATTCCTGAATTTATCGTGGAAAAAGGGGAGGATAATACCTTCAATATTCAACTGACCAACAGCAATACCGCCGGCTTGCGCCTGAGCAGCGACATGGTAGATATGCTGGAATCCATGCGGCGCGATAAATCGGGTAAACAAAGCAGATCGGCCGTGCAATACCTGCGTTCCAAAGTAAACTCAGCCCTCTGGTTTATGGAAATGGTACGTCAGCGCGAACATTCGATGCTCAAGACAATCCAGGCAATTGTACTGCTTCAGGAACAGTTTTTTCGAAATGGCGAGTTCAAAGACCTCCGCCCTATGATCCTGAAAGACGTAGCCGAACACACCGGCCTGGATATTTCGACGATCTCCCGTATTACCAGTATGAAATATGCCCTGACCGATTTCGGCATCGTTCACCTGAAAGAACTGTTTAACGGCGGTTTGGTCAAGACCGACGGTGAAATGGTCACTAAAAAAGAAATCAGTAACCTCATAGATGATTTAATTCAAAATGAAGACAAACAAAACCCCATTGCCGACCAGGAAATCGCTGAAATTTTGCACAAACAGGGCTACACCGTAGCCCGTCGAACCGTTGCAAAATACCGGGACGCGATGAATCTTCCGGTGGCAAAAATGCGGAAAGCCCTACCCCAGATGTAAGTACCTCACAAAGCCTTGACAATCAATTCTTTTAGTTAACCTCTTTCGCGCTCATTATCAATTATGGAAAAAATTCTCATTATCGACGATGACCTCGATATCTGCACCCTACTTAACCGCTTCCTGACCCGAAAGGGTTATGTTGTAGTGACCGCAAACAGCGGACAAAGCGGCATCAGTTTGGCGGAAGCCGAAAAACCGGGCGTTATTCTCACCGATTTCCGGCTTGGCGACATGGAAGGCAGCGAAGTAGTTCAACAAATAAGGGAAAGATGGCCCCATATACCCGTATTGGTCATGACCGGCTATTCCGATATCCGCATGGCCGTCAACGTGATGAAACTCGGTGCATTCGACTATATCACCAAACCGATCATCCCCGATGAAATCCTGCTGAGTATCCAGCGCGCCTTGCAAGCGCCGCCGGCTTCATTGGGCAACCACCAGTATGCCGAAGTGAATGGCGGAGGAGTACCCAAGACCAAAACGGCTGTTAATACAAACGCCAACGACTACGTGATCGGCACAAGTCCGCAGGCGCAGGCCTTGTACAAACAGATCGACCTGGTAGCGCCCACGAATTACAGCGTAATCGTTTACGGCGAGAGCGGTGCAGGCAAAGAAGCGATTGCCCGGATGATACACGACCGCAGCCCGCGCCGAAATTTACCTTTTGTCGCGATGGACTGTGGCGCTATATCCAAAGATTTAGCCAACAGTGAATTGTTCGGCCACGAAAAAGGGTCCTTTACCGGCGCTTTGGGCGTAAAAATCGGTCATTTTGAGATGGCCAACGGCGGCACCCTGTTTCTCGACGAGGTGAGTAACCTGCCGTACGACGTGCAGGTCGCCTTGCTTCGGGTAGTGCAGGAACGACGCCTTAAACGGATCGGCGGCTCCAAAGAAATCCCACTCGATGTGCGCATCCTCATAGCCAGCAACGAACGCCTCTTAATCTCGTGCCGCAATGGAAAATTTCGGGAAGACCTTTACCACCGCTTCAACGAGTTTTCCATAGAAGTACCCGCACTACGCGAACGCCGCGAAGATATCATGCTCTTCGCCGAACGTTTTCTGGAGACAACGGCCCATGAATTGAATAAAACGGTGCAAGGATTTTCCCCCGATGTCGTGCAGATTTTCATGCAATATCCCTGGTACGGCAACGTACGGGAGTTGAAAAACGTGATTAAACGCGCCACCTTGCTGACAGACGGCCCCTGGGTGGAAGCTAAAACGCTGCCATTCGAGATCGCGCATTTTGCAAAACTTGAGTTCGACGAGGAGCCGGAAGAACCCGTGGCGGAGGTTCAACAGCGGATATACAACGTCCCTGCTTTTGTGGTATCAGCCCCACCCGCAGTCATGCAAAGGGCTCCCATACCCGAAAAAACCGACCTGAAAGCCGTGGCCAGCAATGCCGAATACGAAATGATCATGCAAGTGTTGCAGGAAGCCCGGTTCAACAAAAGTAAAGCAGCCCATCTGCTCGGCATCGACCGTAAGACATTGTATAATAAGCTGAAGAATTATAATATTGAGTGAGGGAAATCATGAAAATAAAAGAAATTGATGGAAATTGATAACTGGATACAAAGAACAACAACTTCTAACGAAATGGAGAAGGATCCGGCTTTACACATCTTCGAATGGGCGCCTATCGGCATGTTGCTTTTCGAAAGCGAAGACAGCACATGTGTAGCCCCCGAAGGATGGGTGTGCACAACAGCCAACGGCAATGCCTGCAATATGATCGGTCGCCTGCCGCTGGAAGGACTGACGCTCGCGGGCCTGTTTCCAGAGCCCTTAGCCATCAGCTTAGCCGACCCCGTTGCAAACAATCCGTCTTCGAATGTCGTCGACTTTTTCGTAAGCGAATCTGGCATTTGGTTGCTTGCCAGCGGCAATCGTGTGGCCACCCGTCTTATTATAACCCTCACCAACATCACCCTGCAAAAAGAGGCGGCCTTTTCGGATCACCGGATGCTGACGCTGTACCGATCCCTCTCTAATAGCTTGTCCGATAATGAAATCATATTATTTGATAAGGAACTAAATATCCTGCATACACAGGGTGAACCACGTTTTGTTCGTCTCAACACAGAAGGGGAACTTAAAGGTAAAAAAATAAACAGTTTATTTGATCAAAATGAATTTGCATTCCTGGATGAATACGTAACGCAGGCATTCGGCAGCGGCCGAAACGAAGTGGAAAAGGAAATCAACGGCACCTTTTACAAAGCAAGCGTTTATTATGACAAGCGAGACCACAACGGCGAGGAACACGTGGTCGGGGTACTGCTCCTCAAGGACGTTACCGAACTGAATAAAAAACAACGCGAACTCGAAATGCGGGTGCAGCAACTGGACCGCTCTAATAAAGAACTGGAAGACTTTGCCTACGTAGCCTCCCACGATTTGCAAGAACCTTTGCGTAAAATAAAATCTTTCGGCGAACGCCTGCAACGCAAATACGGCAACCAGCTGGCCGAAGAGGGTCAGATGTACATTACACGCATGAGGGAAGCCGCCAAACGTATGGAACGGCTCATCGACGATCTGCTGGTTTTTTCCCGCGCCACGACAAAGAACGGCCACGTAGCGTCCACCGACCTGCAAAAAACGCTGGCCGAAGTCATCGAAGATCTTCATACTATCGAGCGCAAACAGGCCACCATAGAAGCACCCGATAATCTGCCGTTCATAGATGCTATGCCCAGCCACATGCAGCAGCTGTTTCAGAATATTATCGACAATGCATTGAAGTTTTCCAAACCCGGCATCTCGCCGGTGATTAGCATCCAAAGCCGTGTGTTGAAGGGCGCGGATTGGCCCGAACACATCCTAATATCCGATGAAGACTATTGCCTGATTGAATTTAAAGACAATGGCATCGGTTTTGAGCAGGACAACGCCATTCGTATTTTTACGATTTTCCAGCGCCTGCATGGCCGTTCGGAATACGCGGGCTCCGGTATCGGGCTTTCGATTTGTAAAAAGATCGTAGATAATTACAATGGGGTGATCACCGCGAAAGGAGAAATTGGCGTAGGTTCCGTATTTACAGTTATTTTGCCCATAAGGCATCACTAACGCCGTTCCTAAACCAACTAAACGATTACTCCATGCCTAAGAAAGTACTACAGGTTTTACTGGTTGACGATGATGAAGAAGATTTCATGCTTATCTCTGACTGTTTGCATGATATACCAGACTACCGCATTAACATTATCTGGGCCGCCAATTACGACCAGGCTTTGGTGCATTTGTCTGAGGACTATTTCGATATATGTTTTTTCGACCACTACCTCGGCGCGAGAACAGGTCTTGATTTGTTGCGCATAGCCCGGGATTTGCAGGTAAAAACCCCTATTATCCTGCTAACCGGCAGAGGCAATATGCACCTCGACACCGAAGCGATGCAACTTGGGGTAACCGATTATTTGATAAAAGGCGAACTCGAACCGGAGAAACTCGAACGCATCATTCGGTACGCCATCGAACGGACAGCCTCCTTAAAAGCCCTCCGTGAAAGTGAACAGAAATACCGGGGGCTCTTCGAAGCTTCAATGGATGTGATCTGTTTGCTCGATGAAGCAGGTAATTTTAAAGATGTGAATGATTCCGCTACCCGTATGCTGGGCTTTTCAAGGGAAGAATTTTTACAAAAAAAAATCACAGATATATTTGAAACTGAACGGGCTAAGGCCTTGTTTTTAAACAACTTAATTAAAAAAGAAAGTATAGCCGACTTTGAGACAAACTTCGTGGCGGCAAATGGAGATATCAAACACTGCATTATCGCCTGTACCTGTCACCGGATGCCGGGACATACGGAAGCGGTTTTTTTTCAGGGTATTTTGCACGACAACACCCGCCGTAAAAAAGCCGAGCAGGATTTGTTGATCGCTGAAAAACTCGCGGCCACAGCCTCCTTTGTGCGGATACTCGGCCATGAAATACGCAACCCGCTGACTAATATCGACCTCTCCATCAGTCAATTAGCTGCCGAAAACCAAGATGCGGAACTGCTCGATTACATAGAAATCATCCAACGCAACAGCAAACGGATCGGACAATTGTTGACCGACCTCTTGCAATCCAGCAATCCGGGCCAATTGCATCTGCAATTGATCCAGCCTGAAGCGCTGATTGATCAAGCCATTGCCCTTGCCACCGACCGGATGGCTTTAAAAGGCATTCGGGTGCAAACATCCTACGACCCGAATTTGCATCCCGTTGCGGTTGACCCTGAAAAATTAAAAATCGCTTTACTTAATATCCTCATCAATGCGATAGAGATTTTACCGGAATGCAAAGGTTTCATTTCAGTCAGTGCCCGCCAGGACCTAAGCGGCTGCCGGATCACCATTCGGGACAATGGTCCGGGCATCCCGCAGGAGCACCTGAATAAATTATTCGATCCGTATTTTACCCGCAAACCAAACGGCATGGGACTTGGGCTGGCCAGTACCATGAACATCGTACAATTGCACAAGGGTTGGATCGAAGTACGTTCGGAACTGGGTAAGGGCGCCGAGTTTATCATACACCTAGGTGGACATAACACATAATAGCCACACTCTTTCCCATTTTGTAGAATAAATAACCGGGTTTTTCACCCGGTTTATCCTTTCCCATACGGCCCGGTTTTTTGTAAATATGTAAGATTCGCAGTTATTTAAACTTATCTTCATGTGCACAAACTCTATACAAGACGAATTAATTACGCGCCTTCACCGATCAGATTGTACCGCTATTTCAGATATCTATGAGGTATACAGCGGTGCATTGTATAATATGGTGTTACGTATTGTACACTCTCAGGAGCTGGCCCAACAGGTGCTGCAAGACACTTTTGTAAAAACTTGGTCCGGCCGCATGCAATATGATGCGACCAAGGGCCGGCTTTTTACCTGGATGTTGAACATCGCCCGTAATACGGCGATTGATGCGACCCGCACGGTTCATTATAAACACCAACATAAAACCGGAGAATTACATGAATTGATCAATACGCCGGGCCCTGAAACATTGAATACGGACACGATTGACCTCCAAAAAATCGTAGATAAACTCGATGTGAAATACCGGACCTTGATCCATTTGGTATATTTCAAGGGTTATACACAATTGGAAGCAGCACATCATACCGGAATTCCATTGGGAACCATCAAAACGCGTATCCGCTTTGCCATCCTGGAGCTGAGGTATACTTTTTCAATTGTGAATACTCCCGTAAGTTTATGACTTTTGCAGCGCAGCGCATTATTCAACCATGAAGAAGCAGTTTTCCTGGCATACATTGCCACTCGTTCTCTGGCGTAAAGGCGTCAATTTCTTTCACGTGGTGCGGCAAGCCGCAGGCGAATTCCATAGTGATAATGCCTTGAAGCTAAGCGCTTCCTTGTCTTATTACACCTTGTTTTCGCTGGCGCCGATGCTTATTATCGCGATTGCGATCAGCAGCATTTATTTCGGCAAGGAAGCGGCGGAAGGATATGTCTACAAACAATTTGAGGGCTTGATGGGCCCTTTGGGCGCTATGCAGTTGCAGGAAATGATCCGCAATGTGCATATCTCGGGCGACACACCTTGGGTGACGGCGATCAGCATCATCACGTTGTTGTTCGGTGCAACGGGCGTTTTTGTAGAGATCCAGGATTCCATTAACACCATCTGGTCGCTTAAGGTAAAACCAAAGCGCAGCTGGGTGAAATTTCTGGAGGACCGCCTCTTGTCTTTTTCCTTGATTGTGGGCGTCGGTTTTTTATTGCTGGTATCGCTTATTACAAGCGCCATGCTCAACATGATTTACGATTATCTCGCCCCCATTTTTGGGCAATATGTTTTGTTGACCATAGCCATAACCCAGGTGATCGACATCGGCACGGTCATATTGATCTTTTCCGTGATTTTCAAGGTATTACCAGATGCCAAACTAAAATGGCGCGACGTCCTGACCGGTGCATCGTTCACCGCAGTATTGTTTCTGGGCGGCAAATGGGTGGTCAATTATTATCTGGGCAAATCGGCCACCGTTTCTATCTATGGCGCTGCCGGTGCGGTGGTGCTAATCATTCTCTGGATTTATTACTCTTCCGCCATTTTGTTCTTCGGTGCAGAATTCACGAAAGTATACGCCAATAAACACGGCGGTAAAATCAGGCCCAACGCTTTTGCTGTCTTTATCGAAAAGAAGGAAGTAGTGGTAGATCACGTGGTTTTACACACGGAGGAACCCAAGTAGTATAGTCGGTTTAGCGTGGTTTAGAAGGGTTTAGAAGGGTTTACCCTCGTAAATAGGCTAGAATTCGTCGCTTTATTGACGCACACATCCCAACCCGCCATTGAAAGCACTTCTACATTCCTTGTTCGACATTCGATGTTGATGGGTGCATTGCAAATCTTCGCTTTCATCCCTGATGCGGGTGCATCTAAGGGGGTGTTAATGGTAGCGCGGCTTTTACTCCGCCGGTGAAAGGCCATTTATGGCCGTATTTATCGATATAAACGGCCATAAATGGCCTTGTACCGGCGGCGTAAACGCCGCGCTACCAGCAAATGTCGACTCAGGAGACAGTCTCTTTAAGATAGGGCGGATGCGAAAGTTTGCAATGCACCCATGTTGATTGTTTTTTGCATTACTTCCCTCTTAGACAAAGTAGTATTAAGGCCTCGGAGAGGCCTACTGCCGCCTGTCAAAATTCCCCAATTTGGGGCATTATCCAGACACTTTTGGGTGCGTCGGCAACGGCATAGCGTTTTTACCGCTCAGCATACACCATTGCTCACATTTAAAAAATTCCAGTCATGCTCAGATGGTCTTTCACCTTCCTCATCATTGCCATTATTGCCGCAGTTTTCGGTTTTGGCGGAATCGCGTCCAATGCCGCCGGGTTTGCTAAAATACTGTTTGTGCTGGCAATCATCTTCATTCTCGTCACCTTGGTAATGGGGCGCGGACGAATTAAAGCATAAACAATTAAGTTAACCGGCTTATCAAACTTAGAGGGATGTTGAAACGGTCCGTTTTAAGCCCTTTTTTCAAACTTTTCAACAAATTTTCAGACATGAGAATCAACAAAGCAATCCTGCTGGCTGTAGCCGAAAAAGGAAGGCGCCTCTGGGTTATGGGCATGTTCCTCGGAGCAGCCTGTTTGTTCACCTTCGGCGCTTGTGAAAGCAATGCTGCTTCTAAAAGCCGGGAGGCGCAGCAAAAAGATGCGGCTGATAAAATTTCCGACGGTCTGCAACAGGCGGGAGAAGGCGTAAAAGATGTCGCCAATGAAACCGGCGCCGCTATTAAATCCGAACGCGATGATCTGTCTAAACGCCTGAACCAAAAGGTGAAAGAAATCGACGCGGAATTGAATGCCGTGGACCTCAGAATTGAAAAGGCTTCGGCGAAGGAAAAAGTAAAATATCAGGAACGTCGCAATCGCCTCGCGCAAGAACGCGATGAACTCAATGCCGCCATCAAAGATTTGGGCAAAGACATGAAAAATGGTTGGGATGATTTTAAGGCGGAGGTAAACAGGACCATTGACAGAATAGATAAAGACCTGGGAGGAGATAATTAGAGAAAAATCTATTACAGTACGCACATCACAAAAACATGAAATACAAGCAAAACATGAAATCCAACTCCTTTTTTTTCTCGTCCTTTTTGGTGCTTTGCACCTCGATTACCTGCCTCGCTCAGCCGACCTATCAGGGCAATTTTCTGATCGGCACACGCGTGGGCTTTTCTGCATCCTCCTCTACTTTAAATGTGACCAGTGCCGATTTTAACTATTCCGGCAGAGGCTCTTTCAACTCACAATGGTCCGTGTCTCCGATTATGGGTTATTTTTTAGCAAATAACTTCGCATTCGGCATCGGCATGGAATATATAACCAGCCACAGCTGGAGGCCGGAAGACTCTGCTAATCCTGGAGGCGCTTTGGATGAAAATTACGACAGCGACCTGTTATTCGGCCCCATCGCGCGGATTTATTTTCCCACTTCGGAAGATAATGCGCTGTTTCTGAGCGCTTCATACGGTTTCGGCAATACGGTCGACCAAATTTCAATAGGCGGCAATACCCAAAACCTGCGCACACAATTGAGCTCGATGGGCGTTGGCGCCGGTTTCACTATTTTCAACAGCCGGGGCCTTTCGCTGGAAGCATTGGTGAAATACAACTACGCCCGCAGCCGCAATACTTTTGATATTCAGGATGTGCGACGTACGACCATCAGCCAGACCAATGCTGTAGACCTTTCTGTAGGCCTGCATTTCTATATCGGACAAGGTGGTTCAAACAGGGGGTAAAACAAAACTGTGTATTAACTATGCTGACAATGGATAAACAGCCCCTCTACATTCGCGGCACGTTTTTTCTGCTCTTTATTGGGCTGATCCTGCTTTTTCTCTACATTGGCCAACCTTTGCTGGTACCGGTTATCGTAGCTTTATTGTTTGCCTTTCTGGTTTTGCCGATCGCTAAAAAACTGGAATCCTGGAATGCGCCCCGCTGGCTGTCCTCTTTTGTCGGCGTATTGACCATTCTGGTGGTGACTGGTGGCTTATTTGGGTTTTTGTCCTCCCAACTGATCCGGGTTGCAGACGATTTTCCAAGCATGAAGGCCTCCGTAGATGCGAAAATGAAGACTTTATATAAGTATGTAGAAAGCAATTACAGTATCAGCCGACGCGAACAGTCCAAATGGGTGCTGGAAAAAAGGCAAACTCTACTGGATTCCGGCGCGAACAGCATGATGGCGTTTTTTTCGGCCACGGGCGCAGTGATAGCAAGTATGGTGCTCATCCCGATTTTTATGTTTTTTATGTTGCTGTACCGGGATAAGTTTAAAAAATATCTGGAGTTGCTAAATCCGACCACGCACGAACAAGTATTGGAGGTGTCCCGTAAAATCTCACGGGTTTCTCAACAATACATCCGAGGTTTATTCATCGATATCGCTATTCTGACCGTGCTGAATGCCATCGGGTTTTTACTGCTTGATCTAAAATTCGCCATTTTGCTGGCCTTAGTCGCAGCGGTGCTCAATATCGTTCCTTATATCGGCGTATTAGTGGGAAGCCTGTTACCAATTGCGGTTGCACTGGTAACCAAAGATTCAGCGATGTATGCTGTGGGGGCGTTTGGCGTTTGCGTAGTCGTGCAGTTTTTGGACAACAATTTTATCACGCCCAATGTAGTGGGTTCCAGCGTAAAACTGAACCCATTCGCTTCGATCGGCGCCCTGTTGTTCGGGGGTTTGCTTTGGGGTTTGCCCGGCATGATACTGGCTATTCCCCTGACGGGAATGTTCAAACTGGTGTGCGACCATGTGCCGGATCTCCGGCCTTTAGGCTTCCTACTGGGCGAGGAACATGAATATAAGCCGTTTAAATTCAAGCGTATATCCTTGCCGGGTTTGAGCCGGGCGAGTGGAGAAAAATCAAAGTAGTTCATTCACCACAAACAGGAGTCATCCCGAATTTTTTAAGCCAAGGTCACACTATTCCCATACCTCGGGACTGTCGCATCGGGCTTACTCAGGTGTTTCAGGATCAGGTAATGCTTGCGCAAGGCTACCCAAAACGAAGGATTTTCCTTATATTCAATACCGAACTCACGGGCCGTTTCGCTGATGATATCGGTAAGTGCCGCATAGTGTACGTGGCAAACATCGGGGAAAATATGGTGCACCACGTGGATGTTGATGCCTCCCATCAGCCAGGAGCTGATTCTATTGTTGCGGGAAAAGTCGGCGGTGGTTTCCATTACGTGCAGGGCGTAATTATTCTCAATGTTTCCGTCTTCGTCCGGAAGCGGATAAGTCGTACCGTCGTACACGTGGGTTACCTGAAAAATCAGGGCAAAGGTAATCCCCGGCAAAATATGAATGAGTACCCAACCGCACAGGATCAGCCACACCGGCGCCGACAACACGAGCAGCGGCAATACCAGCGTCAAACCGAAATAAACAACTTTGGACACCATCAAAATAACGTATTGCCGAAATGGATGCCGGATGTTTTTTTGATTTCCGATATGGGATTCGCCGAAAAACCATTTAAAGTCTTTCAATGTCACCCATTGCAGCATCGCAAGACAATAAAGCAAAAAGGTATAAATGTGCTGAAAACGGTGATAAGCGCGGTAAGGTTCGTCGGGCGTAAAGCGGAACATTCCATGTGATTCCAGGGTCACGTCGATGCCGTGAATGTTGACGTAGCCGTGGTGCGCACCGTGCATACGCCGGAACAAATACTGGGTACCTCCGATAAAATTCATCGAGTAACCGAGGATATTATTCACTTTTGGGTTCGACGAATAGGCGTCATGCGTGGCATCGTGCATCACGTTGAATGCGATAAAAATATTGACGAAGCCGAGGAGCGTAAATGCGCCGAGCAGCCACCAGGGATGGGCGCTTAAACTATCGGACATGATCCATGCGTATACGCCGATCCATGTGGCGAAGGCAAAAATGGTTTTAATAACCATCTCTGCGTTGGCATGTTTTGAAATTCCTTTTGTTTCAAAGTATTCGTTCACCCGTTCCCGTAGTACGCGGATAAAAAGGTCTTTGTGCGGAGTGCTTTTGAATCGAACACGTTTGGCAGAGGTTGTCTGACTAATCATAGTAATAAGTTTTTAAGCCAATATTTATGCTGAAAAAACAGGCTGATGTGTAGTATAGTCGGTTTAGAATGGTTTAGAGTGGTTTAGAAGGTTTAGAGTGGTTTAGACGGTTTAGAGTGGTTTAGACGGTTTAGAATACTTGATTGTCAAGATATTATAACCCTGTCTGCGTTCAAAACCACTTTGTGTTGGTTATAGCATTAAAATGCGTGCCAGCGCAAAGTTAGCAAAATAGCCTTGTTTCGGCCAAAACCTTGTAAAAAAAAACGCTTCCGGAGAGCAGAATGAGCGCAGGAGCCTGAATCGGCCTGGCAGTGTTTTAGTGAACGATTTGGGGACTTATCTGCCGGCCCCGGTACGCGGGAGCGTTTCCTCAAATCTTACTCTGGCAGCGCGTGATTTGTAGCGATGGAAATTTTTATTGCCGTACATTTCGGGCGGGAATCAATAAAACGAAACACTTTTTCCACATGAACCGAATATCGCCTACGCTGCTGCGGCAAACACTTTTCCTGCTGATCACGATCTGTATTGGCGTTTTATTGTTTTGGCATTTGCGCTTTTTTGTGTCGGCCGTATTGGGCGCCTACACGCTTTTCGTATTGCTGTCCAAACCCATGGCCATCCTGACGGAGCGCTGGCGCTGGCCACGAACCCTGGCAGCCATCTTACTGATGCTGCTTTCATTCGGGATCGTATTTTTGCCTTTGTTTTATTTTTTCCGCATGCTTAATTTCAAAGTCATGGAAGCGGCGGACCAGATGCCGCTATTGCTGTCACAATTGGACGGCTTACAAAAATACATAGAACAGGAAACCGGGTTTAAAGTGCTTACCACTGAAAACACCAAAGAGGCGATCAACTGGACGCTGGGCGAAGTCCGGATGTTGCTTCAGTCGACGTTAAAAGGCTTAGGCTCCATCATAGCCACCTATTTTATCCTGTTTTTTATGCTCTGTAAAGGCCGGAACATGGCCGATGATTTTTTCAACTGGCTACCGCTCAAAAATACCAGCGTACAATTCGTCCGCGCGCAGCTCGACCGCCTGGTATATTCCAATGCGTTGGGCATTCCAATCATGAGCCTGGTGCAGGGCACAGCCGCTTTGATCGCTTTGCTGATTCTGGGCATAGAGTCGCCAATGTTCTGGTTCGCCATGATCTGTATCACCAGTGTCCTGCCTTATGTGGGTGTAATCTTAACATTTGTGCCGCTTTGCCTTGTGCTATGGTCAGATGGGATGGCGACCAAGGCGCTTATATTGATGGGTTATGGGCTGATTGTAGTGGGCTCTGTGGACAATTTGTTCCGGATGTGGTTCCTCCAGAAAATAGGCCATACGCATCCGTTGATTACCGTTTCCGGTGTTATTATTGGGCTAAAATTGTTCGGGTTTATCGGATTTATTTTCGGACCTATCCTGGTCTCATTCTTCCTGCTGCTGGTTCAATTATACGATAAAGAATACGGAGAGCACGTATTGAAGGATGAATAAGAAGGGCGCAATATAGTCGACGCAAAGTGGTTTTGAAGGAACCGGAACTGCAAGATATTCACAATCAACATTCTACCACTCTAAACCACTCTAAACCGACTATAGCCGCGGTAAAGAAGCCTAAAAAAGCGCCGCCCTTAGACCGAAGTCCAAGGGCGGCATTTACACTTAAAGAGAGACACGAAGAAAAAACGTGTCTGATTTTAACGGGTGCTTAAAGGAAACCTGGAGGCTTAAGGCACGTTGGTGTTTATTTGCAATGGGTGTTCACGGTACTTTTTTGGTGAAATACAGATGTGCCTGATTCTGAGCACAAAGAACGGACGCGCTTTTATCGCTGTCAAGGACAAACTGATAACTGTGTAGGTTTTTCCTGTAATCGTGTAAAATGAAAACAAAAACCGTTCCTTATCCGTCATACTTATCAGTTTGTTGTAAAAATCCAGCGCGCATTGCCTACCTTTTCGGGTTAAAAGTCCGGCTATGGGACGTTTTTGTCTGTTATTTCTGCTATTTTGTGCTTTTGCAGGTCGTACACAAATGCCTGCCTACCTGCACTATGGGTTGCGCGACGGCCTCCCGAGCAACCTAGTTTATTGCTGTATTCAGGATCATAACGGATTGATATGGTTGGGTACAGATAAAGGGCTGGTTTGTTTCGACGGCATCCGCTTTCACAGCTACGGGATGAAAGACGGGCTGCCGGACCCGGAAGTGATCAATATCCAGGAAGACAGCCAGGGACGGATTTGGCTATCCTGTTTCCGAAAAAGCCCTTCCTATTTCCTCAAGGGCCGCTTCTATACCGGTAAAAATGACTCCTTGCTGGCGCAGATTATCCAGGAGTCTGCCTCCAATATTATATTTGAAGATACCGACAGCAGCATCTGGATCGCCAACAGGGGGCGCTTTGTCTATAAAGTGACGGATCAGGATGTCTCAAAATACGATTTTAAACTGGGCGTGACCCGTTTCGATCGAACGGCAGACGGGTTCTGGAGCTTGGGTACGGCTATAATCAAAAAACAAAACCTCAATGGTACCTGGGATTCCGTGTTTACCATCAATGAGCGCCCAAGTTTGTTTACCCTGAAAGGCGCCAATATGCACAAAGACCATATCCTGTACGCGTTTTCGAACCGGCTGGTGCTATTGCATTGGGCAAATGGCAAAATGACGGAAATCGACCGCCGGTCTAAACCGATCGGCCGTGTTTCTTTGGATCAAAACGGCGATTTTTGGGTTTGTTCCACCGAGTCCGGCGCGACACATTTTGAAAATACCGGCAAAAACCTAAACCATTCGAGCACCTACCTGCCTGATAAAAAAGTCACGATGATGATGGAAGATCGGCAGCAAACGCGCTGGTTTTGCACCATGGACGATGGCATTTATGCCCTGCCCAAAAATGCTCCGATCACATACCGCTGCCGCGATTCCTCCTATTCGAATAATATTATGGCCCTGGCCTCCGACCCCGAGGGCGGTATTCTGTTCGGCGATGATGAAGGGAATGTTGTCCGCCTGAGTGCTTCCGGGATGGAAAAAAAGGCTTACAGCAGTATAACCGGCTATAACCGGGTTCGGCGAATTATCGTTTTACCCGACAACAGCCGCTGGATCGCCACAGATGAGGGCCTGATTTGCGATCAAAACGGCCGGATCATTCAGACTAAGATATTTACCAATCCAAAAGATATCCTCCAGCAAAACGGAAAAATGTGGTATGGCTCCTCGTCGAGGCTCGGCGCCGTCGACATGGCTACGTTCGATACCGCAACATTCGCCAAAAGGCGCTACACAGCCCTCGGCATGGATGCGGAAGGCATTATTTGGGCCGGCGGAATCGAGGGCGTTTATGCTCAGCGCGATCATTTCACCGAAAAGCAAGGGGTGGCTTTCCCCGCTTTACAAGGCCGTATCATCGCAATTCAATCCGCCGGACCGGGCCGCCTATGGGTGGTGACGCCGGAATACGGGCTATTGCGCCTTGGCGTCAAAGAAGGACTGGTGACGGACCTGGAGATCGTCAACAAACGCCTGAAAAAACCGATTGAAAACATCCAGGCTATTTATACAGAACCGGGAGGACGCCTTTGGATGGCCACCAACGAGGGGGTTTACGGGCTGGACGACCATTGGAACGTGCTGCATTTCGACACCCATCAGGGGCTGGCCGACAATGACGTAAACGCCGTACTGGTGCAAAATGACACACTCTGGGCGGCAACCGTAGCCGGGCTTACCTGTATTGCGCTGAAATCCAGCCAGGCTACCTATGATTTTGCTTCCTTGGTCTCCGGACTGCGGTACCGATTGGACAATCGCCCGGTAGACACCAGTTTTATCGCGTCCTTCCATCAAACAGGGGATATCACTTTGCCCGCCGACGCGGTGTATGTCGAGCTGAAACTGGCCGGTTTAGATTACCGCAACCGGGGCAATTTGCAGTTTGAATGCGTACAAACGGTGCAGTTGCTGCCCTTTCCCTACTGGACGCCCGGCAACCTCTTACAAACGCTCCGCACCAAACTGTTCGGGAAAAAAGATACGCTCACTGCCGAAGCCGGCGCCTTGAATTTTGGCGTGCACCTGGCCCCGGGGCGTTATCAAATTCAGGTGACAGGCTATAGTGTGGGTGGAATACGCAGCAATAAGCCCGATTTTATCACCTTAGTCATGCGTCCGCACTGGTATGAAACGATCTGGTTTTGGATCACGATCTGGAGTTTGCTCGCGTTGGCCCTGCGTCGTATTTACCGCGCCCGGATCGCCTTTCGGGAACTGGTATCCTCCGCTTCGGAGTTGCAACTGCAAGCGCTGCAGGCCCAAATGAATCCGCATTTCGTCGGCAACAGTATCAACGCCATCCAGCAGTTTTTTTATCCGCCCGATCCGGCTAAAGCCAGCGAATACATTGCGCTTTTCACCCGTTTGCTACGTCAGACGATGTTGTTTTCCGAACATAACTTCATCACCCTGCGGGAAGAGCTGCAATACGACCTCGATTACCTGAAAATGATCCACCTGCGATTCGGCGAGCGTTTTCGCTTCGAAATTGCCGGGGCGGAACAGATTCCCGATACCTTGCCGTTCCCCGCCATGCTGCTCCAGCCTATCCTCGAAAATGCAACGCTACACGGGTTGGCGCCCGAGGGTATTTCTCGTTTGTGCGTAGAATTTTCCTATTCAACAGGCGGCATCCTTACCTGCACCATTTGCGACAATGGGGTGGGGATCAATGAGATGCTGCGGCGAAAAATGGAATCCCCCGTCGAACGAAAATCAAAAGGTATGGAAATACTCGCTAAAAAGGTGAAGACGATTAACCGCCTTTTCGCGATCAATCTCCGCCTGGATTATAAAGACTTATCCGAAACAGACCCGGCAGGGCACGGTACCTGCGTATCGCTGTCGTTTGCACCTGAAAAGATTAAAAATCCAGTGGGTAACGCAGGGGTATCGGTTTAAAAGTCCTTAGAAAAGACATTAGAAGACATCAAAAATAAACTGCCCGATGAAACAAATCACGACCCTGATCATCGACGACGAAATAAGCGCCATTCATACGCTTCGGGGCATGCTGGATAGCTTTTGCCCTGAAATCAAGGTATTGGGCCATGCCTCCACGGTAGGCGATGCTCTGGAAGCAACCCGCCGCCTGAAACCCGAGCTGATCTTTCTCGACGTTGAAATGCCGCCCTTCGGCAATGCCTTTGATTTTATTAAACAGATCAAAGACCCGACTTTCGGCGTTGTTTTTACCACTGCTTACCCACAGTATGCTATCCGCGCGATACAAGCGGTACAGCCATGGGCGTATTTAATAAAGCCGTACAGTGTCAGCGATCTGGTGGAAGCCGTGGCAGTGGCCGGAAAAAAACTCCGGGTAGCCGGAATGCTCACCGCCGGCCAGGCAGAACAACACAGCATTGTGATCGCCGATCCCCGTAAAGGCAATGTCGTGGTACGCAGCTCGGATATTCTCTTTTGCCGCTCGGATAAGTCTACGGTCGACGTATGGGTAAGGCGCGAGGAATCGTTCGAAAAGTTCGTTTTGTACCGTTCGCTGAAAGAAATGGAGGCCGAATTACCTGAATCCCTGTTTTGCCGCACGCACAACAGTTATCTGGTGAATATGGACCAAATTGAGCGTTTTGAGCGCACCGGCCGCAACGGCACCATTCATTTGCCGGGTCCTTTCGAGGTATATATCTCCGTTCAACGTATGGGCGAATTCGAGCAAAAATTTCAGGCGTTTTTAAGCCTGCCAAAAATTTCCTGAGTGTCAAAATCCACACTTCTGGACATTTTTTCTATTAATGCAGAATCAATCTTGCCTTTATAGCGCACCTTTTGCAATGATGAACAAAAACACACGATGCTCCATCTTTGTCTTCCTGCTACTGCTGCTGACTACCGGGCTGGGCGCTCAGTCCTTCAAAAAAGGCTACAAAAAGTACGCAAAAAAGAAGGATTATCCTGCGCAAAAAGGGCAAAACCGGCGATCTCACACCCGAACAAACAAAACGGCTCGAAGACCTGCGCCAGATGAATCCTCTATTGGATTTGCTGGAAACCAACGCCGACACCACGATGGTCCTTGGTCGGGTGACGCAATACGTGACGCAATATGCGCCGCGCTTCTCCGCTTATCTCCTGATGCAGGAAGCCCTGCAATTTTTCGTGGAAAAACGCGCATTCAGCAGTGCTGGCGCGCTGCTGAATGAAGTGCGCGTTTATTTTCCCGATACCCTGCCGCAGGGCTGCAACAGCAACTTCGATTTTCAAACCCGCGCCAAACCCTTTATCGACGGCTTGATCCCGCTGTTGAAAAAACCGCTGGAAAAGGTAGTGCTATCCCCGGTCTACAACGTCAACACGCCGGAGGGCGATGAAGGCAACCCGGTGCTGACGCAGGATGGCAAAACCATGTATTTCAGCGTCTCGGGCAGGCCGGATAATAAACGCCCAAATGCCGGAAAAGACGTCTATGTTTCAGTCAATCAAAACGGCGCCTGGAGTACGCCGGCGGGGCTCGGGGCCGGCATTAACACCGATAAACAGGAAGCTGCGCCGTTCTTGCACGCCGATGGTAAAACGCTTTATTACACCAGCACGGGTTACCCCGGCCTTGGCAAATCCGATGTTTTCCTGTCCTACCGCCTCGGCGAAAGTTGGACGCGCTGGTCGCGGCCGGTTAATCTTGGGAAGGAGATCAACGATACGCGGCAGCATACGGGTTTCGGGCACGTTACGGTGGATGGGGGATCGGCTTTTTATACGCGGAACAGGAAGGAGGATGGGAAAGGGGATATTTGGGAGACGCGTTTGCCGGCAGATGGACGGAATTGAAAAGAGTGTAAAGCAGGTTAGTGAAAGATACGAGTGAATTGATAAATCATAAAAGCCGGTGAAAAGCGATAACTTTACGCACAAATTTCATATTATATGCAACCAATGCGCGTCGCTAAATTGGAAATTCATCACGTAGGTCCCTTTGGTGACCTGGTGCTGAATTTTCTAGAAAAGCCTGCCGGCATCGAAAACAAAGCTGAAATCCATATCCTGACGGGTGAGAACGGCACCGGCAAGACAACCATATTGGAAGTGATGGCAGATTGCTTAAAAGATCTAATGTCTAGGCAATTACTCACTAAATGTCGCAACACAATTAAAAAAAACGCAAGCGCTGCCATATCAATCCCCGGCAACAATAGCCACGCTTCCAAATTCAACAAGGTGGCAATTATGGGGGGAGGGCTTCGTCCATTTAATAATAATGAAAAAATTAATAGTTATTGGGAAAAAATCAAAAACCCGTGGGGAGACCCGGCTTTTTCTTTTGCGTTTTTTGCTTATGCTGGCTATCGAAGAATATCAAATATACAGATATCAGGTATCCAAGAATTAGATGAACATCCCTTAAAGAATGCTTTAGATTTTCAGTATACTGCTGATCCCCAACCTATTTTACAATGGATCGCGAATACTATTGCAGCCGAAGCAATCGCCAATACACAAAACGAAAAAGAAGAAGCCAAGCAACGAAGAGAGGCCATTGATCGCCTGGAAAAATCCATCGGCAATATTATCGACAAAAAAATTTCTTTCAAACTAGAAACCAAACCTTATGCCGTCAGAATCGAAGTAGACAGTGAACGCCTTGATTTTAATCACTTGCCTGATGGTTTGAAAAGCATCGTTTCATGGCTATCCGATTTGCTAATGCGCATGGACCGGGTAAAATGGAAAAATGAGATAGCCGTCTTTGAGCGTAATTTCATCCTGTTTTTAGACGAGATCGAAGTTCACATGCATCCAGCCTGGCAACGCAAAATCCTGCCCGTCGTGCAAAATCTTTTTCCGAATGCGCAAATTTTTATCAGCACCCATTCGCCCTTCGTAGTCGGTTCGGTTGATGGGGCCTGGATTCATAAATTGGTGAAACCAAATGGCGACAGTCAATTGGCCGAAGGATATCCGAAGTTGTCGGAAGACGCCAGAAGTTTCCGCTATTGGCTGGACGAAGTGTTCGATATTACTTCCGAATATGGGGTGGAAGCAGATAAACAGTTGAAGCATTTTTATGCTTTACGGGATGAGGTATTTAAAGGGGGTAATGGAATCATACAAGAATCTCTTATTCAAGCCGGTCAGGCTTTAGCCGATCAAAGCCAGGAAATGCGGCAAATCATTGAAATGGAGCTGCGACAAATCAACCGGCGGTTGTCATTGCAATTGGGCCTTTAAATCTCAACTCCCGGAATCTCAATGAAATACTTTAAACGGCTTGAAGAACCTGACTTTTTATTGCGTAACGCAAGGCGTTGGATCCAACAATGGACTAATCTAAAAGGGCGCAAGCCGGGGGCTTTGTTCCAATGGTATAAGTACGAAGGCCTGCCCGTCAACCAACATCTTTGTCCCTTACTTGCGAGGCAAACTCAAGATCACTGTTCCTATTGCGATGCATTTCCCGCCCGGGCGGCTGACGAGACAATTGATCATTTTCGTCCAAAAAGCGATATTAGATTTTACGATCAGACATACAGCTGGGGCAATTTATATTTTGCCTGTAGCCATTGACAAAGCACCAAAATGGAACAATTTTCGGACGATCTGCTTTGGCCGGATGCCGATGATTATACTTTTGAACGCTACTTTATATATAACTATGCCTCGCATGAAATAGAAATTAATCCCACCGCCTCTGATAATGATAAGCGAAAAGCATCTGAAACAAGCAGAATATTTTATTTCAACCATCCTAGTCAAATTATTTCACGCAGGCATTCTTGGGAAAGATGGAACGACAAAGCGGACGTAGATCGGCTTACCGATTTTTCATTTCGTTTTATACTGATGTAACATCAGTCCGACGGATATGTACGGCTCCAACTAAGCCTCACCCAACAAAGTCTCCGCAGGGATTTTCAAATGATATGCAAGGCCTTGATCGTCAGACTTCTTTTTCCATTGAGCGCCTCCGATACTCGGTTTTCGCCAAGAAATTATTCCCAATTTGGGAAATTATTATTTTCTGCTGCCTCGATCGCGCGTGGCCGATGCCGTTAACCTAAGGCCTCGGAGAGGCCAAACGTTTGTAGCCCTCAAACCGCCGCCATCGGCAGCTCCAGCGTCCGCGCCAGATAATATTCCACGTTTTCCCGCACCACAATATCCAGCGGCAGGTATTGATGCCGGCCAATCTCTTTGTTCAGGATCAGGTGGTTCACAATGGCCATAATACCAAGATATCCCTGGTGCCAGGCATTCTGATTGATGAGAAACTGAATCTTATTCTCCCCGAGGTAGTGTAGATTGGGTTCTACCAAGTCAAATCCTACGATTTTGATGCGCCGCAGCAGCTTGTCGTCGAGCGCATCCACGAGTTTATAAGCCCGGGAATTGGTGACGAAAATGCCCGTGAGCCTTGGCGTTTGTTCGAGTTGGCCGGCCATCCAGGCGCGCAGTGCGGACGGGTCGTCGAAATCTTCGAATACTTCGTAGTAAACAGTCACGCTTTTATCGTGTACGCCGGTGAAAAAATCGCGAAAGCCCTTTTCCTTGTCGAGCAGATGTCGGGCATTGGTTACGGCTTTATCTAAGTTGAGCACCATCGCATGGTCGCCGTCGTTGAGCTCGAAATTGAGCAGTCGCCCAGCCAGCACCCCGCTCTGATAGGATTCCTGGCCGATATAACACAGGCATTCCGCGCCTTCCAGGTTGGTATTGATGGTCACCACGCCTACGCCACGTTCGGCTGCCTCCAGCAATAGCGCCTCCCCTTCCCGTCGAAACAAGGGCGCAACCAATAAGGCGTTGGGGGCTGTGCTCAGGGCTTCCCTGGCCTTCTGTTGAAAATCGGCCGCATCGAAGATTTTAAAAAAATGAAATTCCACCCGTACACCGTAATGTTCCGCAGCGGCAGCGGCTTTTTCCGCCCCTTCTTTGGGCTGTACCCAGTACTGGTCCTGCCGGTAATCGGGCAGGATCGCCGCAATGCGCAACACCCGATTATTGGCCAGCATGCGGGCCAGGATATTGGGCTCGTAACCAAGTTTCTCCATAGCCTGTAAAACTCGTTCGCGTACCTCCGCAGCCACATGACCACGGTTATGTATGACCCGATCAACCGTACCGATGGATACACCGGTCTCTTCGGCGATATCTTTAATGCGTATGCGCTGGCTCATGGATGGCGGTGTAACTTTTTGTTATTCAATGTTCCCTGCAAAAATCACAATAATTTTGACCGTGTTCGCACACGGAGCAAAAAAAAATTTCCGTTATCGCACACGGACTTCAAATCCTTGTGTATTTTTGAACGAAACAAAACTGTTCTTTCACTAAACCTTATCTAAAGTATGAAGCTCAACCTTTACAAAGTGGCGCTTAAACAAGCAGCCTTGCTGGCCATTTTTTTGCTGGCCGCCACTTGGACACAAACTTTGTTTGCACAGACCGTGAGCGGCAAAGTGACTGATGAAGCAACCGGAGAAGCCTTGATCGGGGTGACCGTTGCGGAAGACGGCACCCTCAACGGCACCGTCACCGATGTCGACGGTAATTACCGCATTCGCCTGACCAATGCGGTTTCAACCCTGAAATTTTCGCTCATCGGGTACACGACGACCTTGATACCGGTAGAAAACCGGACAAGCATCGACGTGCCCATGCAGTAACGCCAATTTTGCCATCAACTTTTTACCGGCCAACGTCGACCAGGCATTGCTGGCCAGCTATGACGGAGAAGGCGCTACCCGCGAAGGTGTGGAGCAGGAGTTCAACGACAATCAGTTTACCACCAATCCGTATTTCGCGGCGTATAAATTCATCAACAACTCCGATAAAGATCGCTTGATCGGTCAGGCGATGTTGCGCTACGATTTCAGCGATTGGCTGTACATCCAGGGCCGTATCGGCGAAGACTTCTACCTGAACCTCGCGACATCCGTGACGCCTACCGGCACTGCGTATCGCCCGGCGGGCGACATGAGCGAGGTGAGCCTGAAATTCCTGGAAATCAACTCCGATCTTCTGGTCGGCGCACAGCGTAGTTTCAATGAAAATTTCGGCGTGAACATCGGCGTAGGCGCTAACCGCCTCGACCGTAAATCCGAGCGTATTAACCCGACCGGCGGCACCTTCGTTATTCCTTACCTGTACTCGCTGGGCAATTTGCTGAGCCGTACTGGAAGTGGGCGCCGAACTCCGTTTCTGGAAAAACCGCATCAGCCTCGACGTGGCCTGGTACAATAAAAAGTCGACCAACGACATCGTGGCAGCCACCATTTCCGGCACCCCGGGTACGGCTCTGCGGTATTCAACCTTGGCGAACTGACCAATACGGGCATTGAAGCCTTGTTGAGCATCACGCCGATCCGCTCGAAAGCGTTTTCCTGGACGACGTCCTTCAATTTCGCCAGCAACAAAAGCGAGGTCGTACAATTGGCCGGCGACCTGCAAACGCTGCAGGTAGACGGTTCCCGCACCCAGAATGCCTATGTGCACCAGACGGTCGGTTTGCCTTTTGCCAACATCAAAGCGTTCGATTACAAACGCGACGCACAGGGCCGCGTGCTCTTGAGCAACGGTTTGCCACAACAAGGCGAGTTGATCGATATGGGCTCCGGTATTCATAAAATTACAGGCGGCTGGAACAACGAGTTTATGCTGGGCAATGTCAATCTGGGTGTCCTGATCGACTTTAAAAGCGGCGGCAAAATCTACTCTGCCACCAATTCATACGCCTATCTGTTTGGCGTACACCAGGAAACGCTTCCGGGCCGCGACGGCACGATCACGGCAGAAGGCATCGACGAAATTACTGGCGAAGTGAAGTACAGACTTCGCATACGAAACTTGGCGTACCAACCTCATTTACCTCAGCACCATGATGCAGCACATTGCCAACGTCAACAATATCTTCAAGGGAGCCGTCAATATAAACATAACACCTCAGCACCATGATGCAGCACATTGCCAACGTCAACGGCTACTGGGTGGGCGATAAAAGCCGCAACAACCCTGGTTACGAAGCTTCTTATTTTGAACGGGCTTACGACGAACAGGTCAAGTACATCGTGGATGCCGTAGAACTGACCCGCGGCAATGCGGAGCGGACCAATCTGCACAATGTGGCCCGGATTACCAAGGCTATGATTTTTCACCGGCTCACCGACATTTATGGCGACGTGCCATATTCCCAGGCGGGTCTCGGCTATTACCAGCATATCTACACGCCACAATACGATGCGCAGGCCGATATCTACGCCGATTTGTTGAAAGAATTGGAAGAAGCCGGCAACGCCCTTGACGTAAACGGTGATGTCATCAAAGGCGACATGATTTTCAACGGCGACATTGC
>Ga0335394_10001454_pt1 | contig 26702 bp, 20 predicted proteins | sample MAT03_FD_205741 | JGI IMG/M metagenome (GOLD analysis project Ga0335394, IMG submission 205741) | Freshwater microbial communities from Lake Fryxell liftoff mats and glacier meltwater in Antarctica - MAT-03 (spades assembly) (version 2) ...
TAGCTCCTCCGATCGGTGGCCCGCAAACACTGAATTTCACTTCCATGGTCTTGGCCAAGCTCTCCACTTCGCGCCGATCCAATCCCTTGCGCATGCGCGTGCCACCACCTGCCGCTCCGCCACGCAAGCTGTTGATCACCACCCAACCCTTGGCTCCGGTAGGTGCATCGTTCCATTCGAATACGATCTCGGGTGCTCGCTCTTCAAAACGGCGCAGGATCTCACGCATCATTTCTTCTTCGCAGGTGAAGGCCAAATGTAGCATGTCGGGGTGGGGGACTTCGATCGATAGGCCCCAGTTGTCAATTGCCGCGTGTTAGTTGCGCGGATCCTATCGCCCGGGTGTGGCCCGCACCCGCGTTCCGATCGTCCCTGTTCGCCGTGTTCGTGGGACCAATTGCCGGTGTGCGCGTGAGCAGGCACAGCCGGTCCTCGTTCACTTCACCACGGTTGCCACGGCATGAGCAACAACACCTTCTTCACGACCAATGAAGCCCATGGTCTCGTTCGTTGTGGCTTTTATGCTCACGGCATCCAGAGGGACGTGCAGCAGTGGCGCGATCACGGCCCGCATCTGCGATACATGGGGCAGGATCTTCGGTCGTTCCATGACCAATGTGCAATCCACGTTGCCCACCTTCCAATCTGCAGCGTGTACCAGATCCACGACCGCAGCCAACAGGAGCTTGCTGTCGGCCCCTTTCCATCTCGGGTCCGTATTCGGGAAGTGCTGTCCGATATCGCCCAAGGCCAAGGCACCCAAGAGGGCATCGCACAAGGCGTGGAGCAGCACATCGGCATCGGAATGGCCTAAGGCACCAACGGAATGTGGGATCAACACCCCACCTAACCACAATTCCCGCTCCGGCACCAATTGGTGTACATCGAAGCCGAAGCCCACGCGCATCATCCGCCCTCCGTTTTCTTCTTCTTGTCCTTGCTGAACTTGAAGCCGAGCGTGAAGCGGAGCGTATTGGCCAACGGGCTGCGTTGGGTGTTGGCGATCAGGTAGCTCAGGTCCAACGAGAAAATGCTGTAGCGAACGCCAGCGCCCAAGGTGAAGTACTTGCGATTGCCTTTGGTGTAATGCTCCCAGAAATAACCGGCCCGGAATGCGAATTGGTCGGCATACCAATACTCAAAACCACCGGCCAAATTGATCTCGCGTATTTCTTCCTTGAACTTGCTGCCCTTCAATACGGTCACGTTGCTATCACCATCATAGGTTACCACACCGGGCGCATCTGAGAACGAACCAACGATACCACTTACGATACCCACATTGGGATCACGACCACTAAGCACCAGTGTGCGACCCGTTACTGGATCTATTTGGTTATTTGGATCGTAGACGGGCGGTGTGGGCACCAACAATTTATTGATGTCCAAGTTGAAGGCGATGCTGTTGTACTCGTCCAATTGCAGCTTAAAGCTCGGTCCCAACCGGAGGTTGATCGGTATGAAGTTCTGTGCAGCCGTCTCGGTATAGGACATCTTGGCACCGATGTTCGAAATGTTCAATCCAAAAGAGAAGGTAAGGTCCTTGTCGCCCACGGGTATTTGGTCCTTCGTGTAAAAGACGGAAACGTCCGCAGCCACGGATTGCCCGGCCTTGGAGTTGGCCCCTTGCACACTGAGGCCGCCGGTAAGGTTACTGTTGACGTACCGCAGGGCGATACCACCGGAGAAATGGTCGCTGAACTTTTGTGCGAAAGCCAAGTCCAATGCGAATTCCGCCGGTTTGAAATCCCTGATCGTGGAGCCGTTGATATCGGTGAACACGATGTTGCCCAAATTGAAATAACGTAAGGACCCGCCGATCGCGCTCCGTTTGTTGTTCAAGCGCTTATAGCCGGCCAGGTAGGCCAAGCTCATGTCCGGGACCAAGTTGCGCAACCACGGACTGTAGCTCATGCTGAATTCGCCGTCGTTCTCGGCGAATGCCAATTTGGACGGGTTCCAATGGATCGAATTCGCATCGGCGGAAAGCGCGACTCCGGCATCTCCCATACCACCAGCCCGCGAATCCGGGCTAATGAGCAGAAAAGGAACAGCTGTCGTGATCGTGTTGAGCACACCCTGATTGCAATCCTGCCCCGTAAGTTGATTGATGCACGTGGTACTTACTTGTGCCCACGAGGTGGACCCGGCCAATGCGAAGACGGATAGGAGGGACCAATGGGTACGCCGGATGATCATGTACAGGGAACAAGTTCGGGAAAAGGACGGCAAATATACGTGGAAATGAGGGGTTTATTGTCCTAACGCAAGATCACGAGCTTCTCGAACTTCTCCGCCCGTTCACCTTCGGGTGTGGCCACGTTCACACGGTATACGTAGACACCGCGACCCAGTTTGTCCCCGAAGTCGTCGTTGCCATCCCAAGGCAAGCCCTCTGTGCGGTAGCCGGTACACTCCAGCTGGCGGTTGTTGATGGTCTTTACCAAACGGCCACTAACGGTGAATACCTGCACTTGCACATCGAGGTTTGTGCAAGGTCGGTTGTGTTCGAAATAGAACTCCGTATGGGTGGTGAAGGGGTTCGGATAATTGAGCACATGGGCCAAGGCCAATTCCTCCGTGGCGGCAACGACGAATTCGGTCGTGCTTTCAGATGAATTGTTGAATACGTCCCACGCCTTCAACCGCAGGGTATGGTTCCCTTCAGAGAGGTCCTTGAACTTATAGCGGACTTCACCGCTCTTGTAAGTGTCCAGGTCGGCTTGGTAAAGGTCGTTCAGCACTACGGCTTGTTCCGTGTTCTCATCCAGCACGGCGAGCAGATCGTGGCCAATGCTGCTGCCCACGGTGTTGATCCCGTTCTCATCAAAGAGCTTGCTGAAGAGCAAGGGTGAATTGTCCGTAAGGCCGCCACGCACGAAGTTGTCATCATTCATGAAGAGGTCGATCCGGGGTCCGACCTCATCGGTCGCAACATCGGTAGCCGTGCCACCCACCAGCTGGTCATTGTCGTACCCCACGGCATTCATGCTCATGCTTTCAGCATAACAGCTGATGCGGCCGGTACCCACTTCGTAATTGATGTCCTTGGGCACCACGAATGTGAATCTGAAGGAACCGTTGTTCACGGAAGCACGCCCTTTGTAGATCACGTTGTTACGCAAGTAGAACGAGAACGGGGTCCCTCCATCATTGGCCAGCGTGAATTGTTGTTGCGACTTGTCATAGATGATCGGTATCACCTGCCCGTTGAAGCCTTCCATGGGCTGTCCGCTCCCGTTGTCCACATACCCTTCTATGCGCACGGTGGACAGTGCTTTCAAGGTATCTACGGGTACACCCAGCGTGTCCGTTACCGATGTAATGTTGATGGTTCCCCGGGGCAAGGCCAGGCGCATACTGGGGTCTCCCACCAGCACGAAGTTGCGGTGGTTGTATTGGCCTGCGGTCCCGAATGCACCTTTCGTTTCGCGATAGACATCGCCAAGTCGTTGTAGGCGACCCAGATCCTCTAGTGGTTCAAAAATGTGGTCGAAGAACTCATTGGCCAAGGTGTTGTTCTGGCTGGAGTAGGCGATCCGTGAGGTCGTCATAAGGCCTATGCCCCCGCCGTTCGGATTCAGGAAGACGTACTCCCCGGCAGAGGTCCGTCCGGGATCATCCCACCGGGTGAATTCGCACGTTGCCGTCATGAACAACGGCAGCCGGTCACCGTTGCGCCAATCCAAGATCGTGCTGTTGTCCAAGAATCGTTCATGGGCCCATCCGACCTCTCCACCATGGCCTACATAGTTCACCAAAAGCAGTCCCTTTTCAACTTTCTGGCGCAATTCCGCAGTGGCCTGTGGGTAGCGCTCACCACCGGGGGTACTGATCTGTTGGTACGCATCCAAGTAGATCTTCTCCACGTTCAGTTGCGGGTATTCCGTCTCAACACGGCGGGCCAGTCCATCGCATTGGGACATGTGTATCACTCCCTCGAACCGGTCCCCTTCCTGGTCGTCGGATGTGAAGAGCACGTGCGTACGCCAATCCGCAAGCCCACCTTCGCCGGTCTCGGAGCAGGCCGAACCGGTCAAACCAAGCAACTTCAACTGGTCGTATGCCAAGATCTTGTTCACCACATCTTCCGCCATTTGCGAGCTCGACACCGGAAAGCGCCCGATACCGATATCGACCTTATCGGCTTCACTTTCGCCTTCGGTCGCGTCCAACAAGCCGAAGTAATCATCGCTCACATAACACGAGGCCGGTATCAAGGACTCTTCGGTCTGGTAGCTCGGGATGAAATTCTGGTTGCTCGGTGCTTGGGAAAGGTTGTTGTACGAACCATCGCCAAAGAGGAGCAGGTACCTGGGCATTTCCTCCGGTGTGGTGGCCTTGTCGTAGAGCATGCGCATGTAGCGCTTGATCGCTGTGGCATCGCGGGCACCACAGGAGAATTCGTTGTACACCTGCTGCGGTGAAACAATGATCACGTTCAGCCCCTCACTGATCCTGCGTTCCGCCAAGCGCGAAGCCGCACCTTGGAACTGGGGAGGACATACGATCACCAGGTCCATCGGGGCCGGGGTGGCATGTAGATTTTGAGCAGGTACCGATCCGATCGGCGTGGGCACGGGCACATCGGAGTTCCGGAATGCCATGAATTCGCGGAGGCTGTCCGTTTGAACGGTGAAGCGCTTGGAAACGCCGTCCGTGGTGTAATCCACGTAGCGCACATTGGTCGGGTCGGTCGTTTCCCAGATCCTATCAATGCTCTGGGCTTGGTCCACCACGAACTCGGATACTTGGCCAGGGGCGACCGAGGCCGGATCACGGAAGGACAACTGGGACCCCACCATGCGTAATTGGCGTTGGCAATTCAGTTCTAAATGATCGAGCCACCCTATCGAAGACACGGGGTTGAATTTGTTGAAGGTCACGGAGATGGGTACCGTATTTCCACTGGGACTGAACGCGTAGTTGTTGTTGAAGTAACGGGCGTATTGGCTGGTATAGTTCTCCGGTACACCAGCCACGGTGAACGTCTCGTTCAAATTGGATCCGGACGTGACCACAAAATTGCTGTTGTTCCCATTTCCGATCGTGCGCGCCGCCCCGGTTACACGGAGGCTCGCCGTGGAGCCGGATACGAGGAACGGTGTGGAAAAGCTGTAGTTATAGGACAGTGTAAGGTCGAAGAGATCACCGAACCAGATCCTGCCGGATTTCAACAAGTTCAACAGGTCATTCTCTATGAATTGCCGGTCCTTGAAGCTGGTAACCGTGGCTGTGGGTGCATCGCTGGACTGGCTGGTCTGGGCAATACGCTTGGGCGGGTCCACATCGATCCCGATGAAATAGCAGGCGGAATCCGAATAGGCGTTCTTGGTATGCACGAAGTCGTCGCCGGTCCTATCCCAACGGTGCGGCCCCGTGGCGTAGAACAACAGGTGGTCGTTCGGTCCGAATTGTCCGTCGCCCCCATCCTCTACGCTGATGGCGTTCAACAACAGGTCCGTTGGCCTTTCCACATTGTTCACGTAAGGCAATTGTCCGAAATGGCTGCCATACACATTGATCCGGTCACTGGACAAATTGTTCATGTCCATGCCCATGTCACGCAAGAGGTCGTAGGTCACCTTGTACACGCCATCCGCAGGCACGGTAACACGGAACCAGCTACCTGCCACCAATTTGGATATGGCCGGATAACTCTTGGGCCGCGCCGTTCGGCCGCCGCTCTGCTCAATATCCACATGGAAGCTCACCAATCGTTCGATCCTTCCGGTTGCGCGATCCCGACGGTAGGGTTCCACTGATAGCTGACCTTGGGGCACTTTGCGGAGCGTGCCCAACGAGGTGGACACAACCGGTTCAGGTCCTACTTCACGCAACGCAGGGTACCGGTCCAAGAACATTTGGGGCACCGGTTCGTACACCGCATCGGTCAGCGTAGCATTGAAGGTGACAGTACCTAAGGGCAAGGGGATGGCTTCCGTCCAGATCGGCAGGTCATCGCGCTTCGTGTCCAAGTAGGCATCCTTCAATACCATGGGCCCATCGGTCGGCTTGGCTCGGTCCACTGCGGAACCTGCCACCTGCTTGGTCGCAGACCCGGCATTCGGAATTGTGGATATATTGTCCGCCCATTGGAGCGACCGTTGATGGCCAATTTGTGCCGAAACGGGCAGTGCCAGTGCGAAACAGAAGAAAATGGGAAACGAAGCGGTGAGTTTCATGGAGGCCTATCAACAGGTTTTCAACAAGACGGAACGAAAATACTACCTTCGACCCGTGTATACAGGAACACCCCACCAACGATAAGAGTTCGAGCTTATTGTCAAGGAAAAGAAACCGTAATGCCAGTGCGTTCGTATACTTGGCGTTGTTCAAAGAGCCCCGATCGATCAAGAGCATGAAGGAATGGACCGTTAGGCGTGCGGCCATAGGGTTTGCACTGGGTGTGTTGGTGTTAATGGGCGCACATGCCCAAGACCCCCAGTTCACGCAATTCTATGCGAACCCCTTGTACCTGAACCCCGCGTTCGCAGGCACCGCGAGGTGTCCGCGTGTGGTATTGAACTACAGGAACCAGTGGCCCGCACTGACCGGCACTTTTGTGACCACCAGTGCGAGCTATGATCAGCATGTGGATGCGATCAACGGAGGGGTGGGTGTTCTGGTAACACATGACCAAGCCGGCAAAGGGACACTGAACACGACCACGGTAAGTGGCATCTACAGTTATCAACAAGCGATATCGCGCAAATTTTCGGTCAAGGTGGGATTCCAAGCCACGTACTTCCAAAAATCATTGGATTGGAGCAAGCTCACTTTCGGTGATCAGATCGACGCGCGTAGGGGCTTCATCTACCAAACCAATGATGTGCCCCGGGGCGGAAGCGTGGGAAATGCCGACTTCAGTGCGGGGGTATTGGGCTATTCCGATATCTTCTTCGTGGGTGCTTCCGTGCACCACCTTACCCAACCGAACGAATCCCTGATCGTCGGTACTAGCAAGTTGCCATTGAAGATCACCGGTCACGCTGGGGCCGCCATCCCGATCGGTATGAAGGGAAAATACGGAGAGGCCCGCACAAGGATCTCGCCCAACGTAATATATCAGCAACAAGCTGCGTTCCGTCAATTGAACGTTGGCCTTTATGTGGACCACGGTCCGATCACGGCGGGGGTCTGGTATCGCGCACGCGATTCCTTTATCGCATTGATCGGCTTCCATACGGAGAAGTTCAAGTTCGGATATAGTTACGACATCACCACTTCCAAACTTACCACGAACACTGGCGGTTCACACGAAATAAGCCTGCAGCTCAATTTCAAGTGCAAAGCCAAGAAGCGTAGGTTCCGCGTAGTTGCGTGCCCAACCTTCTGAACCCATTATCTGCAACAGAAACCGACCGACCATGAACCTTATCAGGAAGATCGCCTTGCTCTCTTTTGGTCTCGCACTCTTCAGTGGGTGCCAGTTCGAAAAGAGCGGAGCCACCGGCTGGAACTACAACGATTCCAAGAACGGCGGTTTTGAGAAGACCGAATTCGGGGAACAAGAGAATGGCCCGGGACTAGTGCTCATTGAGGGCGGTCAGTTCACCATGGGTCGTACCACGGACGACCTCTTGCACGAGTGGGACAATATCCCCAGGACCGTTACGGTATCCTCTTTCTACATGGACGAGGTGGAAGTGACCAATTTCTATTGGCTCGAATACCTCTACTGGTTGGAGCGTGTCTTCGCGGCCGATTATCCGGAGATCTACAAAAAGGCGCTGCCAGATACCTTGGTGTGGCGTAGCAAGTTGGCTTTCAACGAACCCTATGTGGAGTACTATTTGCGTCACCCTGCGTATCGCGATTATCCCGTCGTGGGCATCAACTGGCTCCAAGCAAACGACTACTGCGCTTGGCGTACGGATCGGGTAAACGAAGTGATCTTGATCCGTGAAGGGCTCTTCGAACACTATCCCAATCAGATCAACGAAGACCATTTCGCTACGGATGCCTACCTCGCCGGCCAATATGAGAGCGGCAAGAAGGTGGATGGCGTAACCGACTTCAACCCGAACAAGGATACCCGCAACGTGCGCATGGAAGATGGTATCCTGCTACCCCGATACAGACTGCCGACCGAGGCGGAATGGGAATTCGCTGCGTACGGCCTGTTGGGCAATACGGTGGATGAACGCGTGGTTGAACGAAGGATCTATCCATGGAATGGTCACTGGGTGCGGTATGACAGTCGTAAGAAAGGAGGTGCGTTCTATGGCGACTTCCGCGGCAACTTCATGCGTGGCCGTGGTGATTACATGGGTGTGGCAGGCAGCTTGAACGACAATGCCGATATCACTGCTCCGGTGTTCAGCTACTGGCCGAACGATTATGGCTTGTACAATATGGCCGGTAACGTGAGCGAATGGGTCATGGACGTCTACCGACCACTTAGCCCGGAGGACAAGGACGATTTCCGCCCCTTCCGTGGCAATGTGTTCAAGACCAAAGTGCTGGACAGCGATGGCGCCGTGCAGGACAAGCACGATCTGGTGATATACGATGTGAACGGGATCAAGTACTACCTGACGGAATTCCAAACCGCCATGCAAGGCCGCGCCACGGATGAGGAAGCCGCCTTGATCGATGAGCTGTTGACCACGATCGAGCAGGCCATTGAGTTCAATAACACCCGCAAACAGGATGCGGCCATGCAACGCGTGCAGGACATGATCGATAACATCAAAGGCAAGGACCTTGAGATCAGCCCAAAACTGCTCAGCGGTATCAGTGATTACCAATCCGATCAGCCCGGTGATGTGCGCGTTCGGCAGGTTACCGTGGAAGAGAACATCGATCGTCGTAATTACCGTAGCAGCGATAACATCGATTTCACCGATGGTGATGTGCAGAGCAGCATCTACTACGAGCAGCCCGATTTCGAAGGCAACCCCATGTATGATTGGGGAAAGACTTCTTTGGTGAACGATCGGAGCCGGGTATACAAAGGGGCCTCTTGGGCGGATCGCATCTATTGGGCAAACCCAGGGACGCGTCGCCATCTGGACGAGCGCCAAAGCACACCTACCATCGGCTTCCGCTGTGCCATGACCCGTGTTGGAAGTCCACGCGGTCTAGGAGACGACAAAAAGAGCAAGAAGCTCCAGCGATAGATCGATCTGGCATGATCCTATCTTCGGACCCCGGCCCAAAAAGGTCGGGGTCCTTTTGTTGATGACCGCATTGGAAGCCCTTTATTCCCGGTTCTTGGAATGCTCGGGAGTATGCACGGACACGCGCAACGTATTGGCAGGCGGACTCTTCGTGGCGTTGAAGGGTCCGAATTTCAACGCGAACGCATTCGCCAAGGAGGCATTGGAGAAAGGGAGTCGCTATGCGATGGTCGATGATCCGGCCTTTGTTCTGGACGAGCGATACGTCTTGGTCCAGGATGGTTTGAGCGCCCTTCAGCAGTTGGCCACCCACCACCGTAGACAATTCACAATTCCAGTGATGGGCATAACAGGTACCAACGGAAAGACCACCACCAAGGAGTTGGTGCATGCTGTGCTCGGTGCTGATCGATCCACATTGGCCACGATCGGCAACCTGAACAACCACATCGGTGTACCGCTCACCTTACTTCGGCTCACGGCTGAGCACCGTATCGCCATCATCGAAATGGGGGCCAATAAGATCGGCGACATCGCGGAGTTGGTCGCGATCGCGGAGCCTACCCACGGAGCCATCACCAATGTGGGAAAGGCGCACTTGGAGGGATTCGGTTCCTACGAAGGCGTTGTTACGGCCAAAACAGAAATGTATCGCTATGTAAAGGACCATGTAGGATTGCTGTTCGTGAATGCCGACGACGACCTGCTCATGGCCAGGAGCACAGGCACGGAACGGGTAACCTATGGACGCGATCCGCAGGCTGACACGATCGGTAACACCAGTGGATCTGGCCCGTTCATGGGGGTCTCCTTCACCGGGCGCGATGGGTCCAACTACCGATCTGCAACCCGGCTCATTGGCGATTACAATCTGCACAACGCCCTGCTTGCCGTGGCTATTGGCCAGCACTTCGATGTTCCTGACCAACGGATCGCCGATGCCTTGACAGCGTACGTACCGAGCAACAACCGGTCGCAATTCACCGACACCGGTAAGAATGAACTGATCCTGGACGCCTACAACGCAAATCCTACCAGCATGAAGGCCGCACTGGAGAATTTTGCAGCCATCCGTACCGATCGACCGAAGCTTGTGATCCTGGGTGACATGCGTGAACTGGGCGCGGATAGCGCAAATGAGCACAGCGCAGTTGTGGAATTAGCGAAGTACCTTCAACTGGAAGCGGTGTTCGTTGGAACCGAATTCCAGAAGGTCCGGAAAGCAGGATACGAAAGTGTTCGAGACCTTCTGATAACACTGAAGGAACGGCCGATCACCGGGAAGTTGATCCTGGTGAAAGGATCTCGAGGGATCAAATTGGAGGAGGTTGTTGGGGAGTTGTAATTTGGCTGAGGGTTGACGGGTTGAAGAGGTTGGAAAGTTGAGGGTTGAATGCCCGCTTGGTTCGACGCGCCATGGTAAATGGTACCTAATACCGGGTACAAGTCGTCGGTACTCGGTACCCTGTACCAGTCAGTTACCATATACCCAACCCTCAACTTCTTCAACCCCTCAACTCCTACCCCTTCAAAACCCCACGGCTGATCACGATACGCTGCACCTCACTGGTGCCTTCGTAGATCTGGGTGATCTTGGCATCGCGCATCAAGCGTTCAACGTGGTATTCCTTCACATAGCCGTAGCCGCCATGTACTTGGACCGCTTCCACCGTGGTGCGCATGGCCACTTCGCTTGCAAATACTTTGGCCATGGCACTTGCTTGGCCATAATCCAAGTGTTGGTCCTTCAACCAGGCCGCTTTTAAGCATAGGAGACGGGCCGCCTCGATCTCGGTGGCCATATCAGCCAACTTGAAGGCGATCGCTTGGTGTTCGCTGATCGGTTTGCCAAAGGCCTTGCGCTCCTTGCTGTACGCCAACGCCAATTCGTAAGCCCCGCTGGCAATCCCCAAGGCTTGTGAAGCAATGCCGATGCGACCGCCGCCCAAGGTCTTCATGGCGAAGGTGAAGCCGAACCCATCTTCGCCGATACGGTTCTCCTTGGGCACTTTCACGTCCTGGAACATCAATGTATGTGTATCGCTTCCGCGGATCCCGAGCTTGTCCTCCTTGGCACCCACCACGAAACCGGGCATGCCTTTTTCCACGATCAGACAATTGATGCCCTTGTGCTTCTTTGCCGCATCGGTCTGTGCCATGACCAAGTAGGTGCTGGCAGTCCCGCCGTTGGTGATCCAGTTCTTCGTGCCGTTCAGAAGGTAATGGTCGCCCATGTCCACCGCGGTGGTCCTTTGGCTGGTCGCATCGGAACCGGCTTCTGGTTCGCTCAGGCAGAAGGCACCGATCTTTTCGCCTTTCGCCAGAGGTACCAAGTATTTCTGCTTTTGCTCCTCGGAAGCGAATTGCTCCAAACCCCAACAAACCAGTGAATTGTTAACGCTCATCACCACGCTGGTGCTGGCATCGACCTTGCTGATCTCTTCCATCGCCAGCACGTAGCTGATCGTGTCCATGCCACCACCACCGTAAGTCGGGCTGACCATCATGCCCAAGAATCCCAATTCTCCCAATTGCTTGATCTCCTCCTTCGGGAAGCGTTGTTCACGATCGCGATCGATCACTCCGGGTTTCAAAACGTTCTGTGCAAAGTCCCGCGCTGCATCGCGGACCGCCAACTGCTCTTCAGAGAGGTCGAAATTCATACCGGCTTGGGTGAGGGTCTCTTGCATGGGGGGCTTTTTCAACTAGGGAAGCAAAAGTAGCGGATACCTTCGCGCAACGGAAATGGAACCGGGTGGAAATGGTCTTTTTGATCGCCTAAATAGTTCAGCCGACCGACAATGCAGCTTGATCAACATGGTACCACAGCAATGAGCTCGAACTATTCGGCCATCGGGGTCATGTCCGGTAGTTCGCTGGACGGAATGGACCTCGCGTGGTGTGAATTTGCCGAGGAACAAGGACGATGGACATACACCATCCGCGAAGTGCGGACCATACCCTATGCGAAAGGAATGCGGGACCGGTTGCTCGCCGTTATGTCCGGTACCGCCCTGGAACTGGCCCGGTTGCACAGCGAACTCGGCGATGCCATCGGTGCGGAATGTGCGGAACTGTTGGGAGGAGAAGTCGTGGATGTGATCGGTTCCCATGGGCACACCGTTTTTCACGCCCCAAATGAAGGGCTGACCACGCAGATCGGTTGTGGAGCGCGGATCGCAGCAGCCACAGGGGTAAACACCGTATGCGATCTTCGGTCCATGGATGTTGCGCTCGGAGGCCAAGGTGCGCCTTTGGTGCCACTGGGCGAGAAACTCCTTTTCCCGGACCAGAATGCATTTCTCAACATCGGCGGGATCTGCAACGTTTCCTTGCACAGTTCAAAAAGTGTCTTGGGATACGATGTTTGTATCGGCAATCAAGCACTGAATGCGTTGGCGGAAGAGGCAGGGTTCAGGTATGATGAGGATGGTGCCATGGCGCGCTCAGGTACCGTGGACGAGGCCTTGCTCAAAGCATTGAACGATCTCCCTTTCCACCGGCAACCACCTCCACGATCTTTGGGCCGGGAGTGGTTCAATGAGCAGGTTCTCCCCTTGATCGTGGATCAGGGAATGAGTTTGGCCGATCGCATGCGGACCACAGTGGAACACATCGCCACCCAAGTCTCCTTGGCGTTGAATGGTCAAAAGGCTCCTGTGCTTGTTACCGGTGGTGGTGCGCTCAACACCTTCCTGATCGAACGAATGCGCGCATTGGTGCATGTTCCCCTCGTTGTGCCCGACCGCGTTACCGTGGAGTACAAAGAGGCCGTGGTGTTCGCACTGTTGGCGGTGCTCCGCTTACGTAGTGTACCCACTTCCTTGGCCACCGTTACCGGTGCAACAAAGGATAGCGTGGGAGGCGCGTTGTATTTGGGGAGTGGTTGATGAGTGATCGGATCTTTCAGATCCAACGCTCAATCATTGTCATCTGCGGGCAACTCGTTGAACGATCCATGTCCCTGTTCATCTTCGAAATAGAAAACACGCATCATCGCCGTGTCCTTCAACAGGTCGATCTTGCCGATCTCGATGCGTGATACCTTCACTCCCAATCGTTCGTGAAGGTCCGCATACAAGGCTTCCCGATTTGCGGGTTTGATCAGTTCGATCCTTTCATAGACCAACAACTTCACCGCCTCGTGCCGGGTAAGCCACAGGTGCTCCAACGCGTAGGTCATCAACAGGATCATTCCATCGGTAAAGACCAATTCGGCCACGCTCACCTTCTTGCTGGCCAATGAGTTGATCACCGCAATGCTGATCACAGCGAACAGATAGGTCATGTCCTTGATGCTGATCTGCTCGGTCCTGTACCGCAGCACGCCGAAGATGGCGAACAAGCCGAAGGCAAAGCCGATGCTCAGCTTTACACTGTTGAGCAATACGCACAGGAAGAAGATCAACGTGTTGAACAGGAAGTAGGTGAAGAGGTAGTCCTTCTTCTTATGGATCGGGTAGTAGATCAAGCGGATCAGGATGAAGAGCACCGTTGCATCCACCCCGAACTTGAACAGGAGTTCCCACATATCTGCGTGGAAAAGCGGCATTCCGAATAACTTCATGGTCCTTGGGGTTGGTCAAGCCGCATTCTGGATCCGCTCCAGTTTCAGCAGCACTTCCTTGAATGCGTTGTGTTTCACGTTCTTCTCCATGAGCAACATGCCCACGCAGTACTTGCTCATGCCGGAGGCTTGGATCACTCGCTTACGCATGATCCGTACGAATGGGGAGGTCCTGTCGGCCCGTTCCTGTTTCAATTCCGCGATCACGATCCCACCTAATTCGCGTTCCTTGTCCACGTCGGAATATCGCAGGTCCAGGTCCATGGTCAACCGTTCGGGCGCGTGCTTGTTCACGAACGTGTACCGGGTGAAGTAATTCCACAAGGTAGCTTCCACGGGTTGTTCCATCCGACTGGCGTTGGTAACGAACGCATGTTGATCAGCGCTCAATGCTGAAGGGATCGATGGGACCTGTATCCGCTTCTTGTCCGTCCGGCCGCGGCCGGTCTTGCGTTTCACCTCCAAAAAGACCAGGTCGCTCCCGATGTATTCACGAAAGCGAACCTTGCTCCGAAATGTCCGCTTGTTGTGGTGGTCCTTGTAATGTTTCAGATCGTGGGTGTCAAAGTACAGGCTTTGGTACTTGGTGCCTCTTATACCTTCCACTTCCAGCAGCCGATAATCAGCCAACATGGCGGTAAGCACTTCCGCAAGGCGACCCTCACCGAAAACATACTTGGTATCCATTCGGTCCTGCAATTTCACGCCGTCCATCTCGTCCAAGGAGATCGGCTGGAATTGTTGGAGGATCGAAGTGGTCGCGTTCATTCGGTGGTTGCAAGCGCTTTCCGGCGAAGGCAAATGTGCGGACGTTTTCAGGCAAGGGTGCGAATTTAGGGGTCTTCCACTGGGCGATGGAACTTCAAGGGCTGAAGATCCCAGCTATTGGTCGTAATTTCACCCACTTTTCCGCCTGTTGGCGGCCTCGTGATCTTCGCCCATGGCAACCTCCAATTCCGTCCTGTTCGAGTATCTCTTGCATGCCTCTGCTGCCGAATTGCCCGAAACGGACCGTGTCTTGTTGCAAGCCGCGCATGATGCCGCCCTGCGCGCTTATGCACCCTATTCCAACTTCCTTGTAGGAGCAGCTCTGCGCACCACGAGGGGGGAACTCTTCACCGGAAATAACCAAGAGAATGCCTCCTTCCCCGCCGGTATCTGTGCCGAGCGCACCGCCTTGCATGCCGCCATGTCCATGGATCGAGATACCGTCGTGCAGACCATGGCCGTGGTGGTCCCTTCCGTGAAAGGCGATAGGCCCGTAAGCCCATGCGGGATCTGCAGGCAGGCGTTGCTGGAACAAGAGGTCCGCCAAGGTCGCCTGCCCATCCGCCTATTGATGGGAGCTCCGGATGGACCCGTGGTGGAATTGCAGAGCGCAGGGGCCTTGTTGCCGCTTTCGTTCGATGCGTCGTTCCTGAACGTCTGAATCCTGTTCCTGAACGTGGCAAGGTTATCTTTGCCCTTCACGTTTTCGCCGCACCATGCCTACAAAGACCGCAGCCGCCAAAAAGGGTGGAAAGTCCACAGAGACCGAGAAGACATCCGCCACCAACGGTGTATCCTTCAGCAAGGAAACCTACCTCCGCTGGTTCAAGGATATGATGTTGATGCGCCGCTTCGAGGAGAAGACCGGCCAGCTCTACACCATGCAGAAGTTCGGTGGGTTCTGCCATTTGTACATCGGGCAGGAGGCGATCCTGGCCGGAATGGTAACAGCGATCCGCACATCGGACCGCATCATTACCGGCTATCGGGACCACTGCCATCCATTGGTGTTGGGGGTGCCGGCCAAGAACGTGATGGCCGAACTCTATGGAAAGATAACCGGCACCAGCAAGGGAAAAGGTGGAAGCATGCACTACTTCGATAAGCAACGTAACCTTTTCGGAGGTCATGGTATCGTTGGTGGACAGATCGGCTTGGGTGCCGGGATCGCATTCGCTGACAAGTACCGCGGTGAAGATCATGTGACCCTTTGCATGTTCGGCGACGGTGCCACACGCCAAGGGATCCTGCATGAGACCTTCAACATGGCCATGACGTGGAAGTTGCCGGTCATCTTCATCATCGAGAACAACAACTACGCGATGGGCACTAGTGTGGAACGTACCAGTAACGTGCATGACTTGAGTACGCTGGGCGAGAGCTACGATATGCCCGGCAAAAGCGTGAACGGTATGCGCTGCGAAGATGTGCATGAGGCGATCGCGGCGGCGTGTGAACACGTGCGCGCTGGGAATGGTCCGGTCCTGTTGGACATCAAGACCTATCGTTACAAAGGGCATAGCATGAGCGATCCCCAGAAATACCGGACCAAGGAAGAGGTGGCGGGCTACAAAAAGCAAGACCCGATCGAAGAGGTACGCACCACCATACTCACAAAAAAGTGGGCCACAGAAGAAGACCTCGATAAGGTCGATGCCGAAGTGAAAAAGGAAGTGGAGGCCGCCGTGAAGTTCGCGCAGGACAGCCCCATGGCCACGGAGGAGGAATTGTACATGGATGTTTACACCCAGAAGGATTATCCCTTCGAGAAGGACTGAGCAATGGCAGAGATCGTACGCATGCCCAAATTGAGCGACACCATGACCGAAGGGGTGGTGGCCGCTTGGCACAAGAAAGTCGGTGATGCCGTGAAAAGCGGAGACGTGCTGGCCGAGATCGAGACCGATAAGGCCACTATGGAATTCGAGAGCTTCACCGACGGGGTGCTGCTCCACATCGGTGTGCCGAAAGGCAAGACCGCACCTGTGGACAGTGTGCTCGCGGTACTCGGGAAAGCAGGGGAGGACATCACCAAGTTGCTCGCCGATGCCGCTGCTGAGGAACCTGAGGCAAAAGTGACGGAGGAAGAGAAGGAAGAAGAGGAACCGGCAACGGCAAAGGCAAAGGAGGGGTCCGCTCCGGCACCAGCCTCGAAAGCGGAGACGAAGGATGCAGCACCTGCGCCCGTGGCGGAGAAAGGCCCTGCACCCGCTCGACAGGCCGCACCTAGGGCCACACCCGAAAATGGTCGGATAAAAGCCAGCCCATTGGCGCGCCGGTTGGCCGAAGAAAAAGGCATAGATCTTGAGCGCGTACATGGTACCGGTGATGAAGGCCGCGTGACGAAGAAGGACATTGAGGAATTCACCGGCGGCGGTGCCGCCTACAATGTGCCACAAGTGGAGGCTTTTGAAGAAGTGCCCGTGAGCCAAATGCGCAAGACCATCGCCAAGCGGTTGGGCGAAAGCAAATTCACGGCTCCGCATTTCTACCTGACCATTGAAATGGACATGGAACGCACGATCCAAGTACGTGAGGCCATCAACGAACAGATCAAGCCTGAGAAGATCAGCTACAATGACATCGTGATCAAGGCCGTGGCATTGGCGTTGAAAAAGAATCCGAAGGTGAATAGTAGCTGGCTTGGCGACAGGATCCGTTACAACGAGCACGTACACATCGGTGTGGCCGTTGCGGTGGATGAAGGCCTGCTTGTTCCCGTAGTGCGCTTCGCAAATGGTAAGAGCTTGCGCACCATTGGCACCGAAGTGCGTGAATACGCGAAACGGGCGAAGGACAAGAAATTACAGCCCGCTGATTGGGAAGGTTCCACCTTCACCATTTCCAACTTGGGCATGTTCGGGATCGATGAGTTCACCGCGATCATCAACCCACCGGATGCGTGCATCTTGGCGATCGGTGGTATCGTGGCGAAACCCGTGGTGAAGAACGGTTCCGTGGTGCCGGGCAATACCATGAAGGTGACCATGAGCTGTGATCATCGCGTGGTGGATGGCGCTACCGGTGCAGCATTCCTCAATACTTTCAAGCAGTTCATGGAAGAGCCAGCGTTGCTTTTTGGGGAGGGCGCGATCTAGGCGGAATTTGATGACGGAGGTGGTTTGACCATGCAAGGAAAGCTCCTCGTATTCGGACAGTTCGCGTGCATTGCTCTCCTGCTCTTTGGAGGTGGTTGGTCGCTACCATTATGGGCTTGGGCGCTCTTCGCGCTAGGCTTGATCGTCTTCGGAGCTGCTGCATTCTCCTTGGGCAACAACAATTTTACCATCATGCCCGATCCGCGTGTGGGCAACACTCTTAGCCAGCGTGGGATCTACCGCCTGGTGCGCCACCCGATGTACACCTCCGTGTTGTTGTGTGGAAGTGCGGTCGCCTTTGGTGCGCCGAGCATGTTGCGCTGGATCGCTCTTGCCGTATGTGTTTTGGTGCTCGTCCTTAAAGTGAGGTACGAAGAAGGGGTGCTTGCCCATCGCCATCCGGAATACCCGCAGCGCATGGCGGGTACGTACAGGTTGTTGCCGGGGATCTGGTGAGTTGTAAATTTTATACCTTGGGGTATTATACCTTGGGGTATAAAATTAGGGATCCATCAATTGCAACGGAGTTCCCATGAATTCGCGCCTGAACCACAATTCGAAACCGGGGTCCAAGAATCCCCAGCCGCTGCCCGTGCGCTCAATGATGTCCTTCGACTCCAGGACGATCCGCGCTTTTTGAACATTCCTCGGAGTGCCCAACCGGTGCTCATGCATCACGGCCGCACTGGTCAATTGGGTTTCCCCTTGGGCAATGGCCTTCAATAGGTTGATCCCCGTGGTGCTGATCTGTTCGCAATGGAGCTGGTAGAAAGGGGTGTTGGCATCGATCACGAGTTCCAATGCGCGTTCCAGACCAGCGCGATCGGCCTTTTTACGGGTACGCTCCCAAGTGAAATGTGCCAATTGCTGTATGTACCAACTGTGGCAACCCATGGTCTTGGCCAAGCTGGTGGCCAGTTCCGGCGAGATGCTCTTGCCCGTGCCCTTGAACCTTTCCACAAGGAACGGGATCCAATGTTCGATGCCGATGCGCTGCAACCAGAGCAGGTCCCCGAACCGGTAGAACGGCTTTCCACTGCTATCAAAAAGCTCGGCCATCATGTGGCGCTTGCTGCCGTATAGCACATACGTTACGTGCTTGTGCCGCTGCCAATGCGCACGCATGAGCTTCTGCATCCGTAGATCATCGCGCCATTCCTTCAGGTTCTGGAATTCGTCGATGCAGACCACCAATCGCACTTTCTTTGCTATTGCGATGCGTTCCGGAAGGTCCAAGATATCCCCGGCATGTTTGCGTGCCTCCTTCCAGTCGAACCCGATGGAGATCTCCCCTTCCAATTCCGACCCCACGCTGATCTTGGGTGCTACCGCCTTGAAGAAGCTCTTCGCATTGCGCACCTGCTCTTCCCAGCCGCTGGAAGTGGCTTGCAAGACCGCCCGTGTGTAGTTCTCCAGGAATTCCTCGAACGAACCGCAGGTGAACATGTCCATGATGGCCACACGACTGCTCTTGCGTTGGGCGCATAATTCCAACGTGGCCTGTTCCACCAGGGAACTCTTACCCCAACGCCGCGGGCTGATCAGGATGGTGTTGATCCCACCGGCCATGTTGCCCTTCAGGCGGGCAAGCTCCTTGCGCCGGTTGTTGAAGGTGCCTTGCACGACCGTGCTGCCGAAATCAAAGGGTGTGGTGATGGGTTCCATGTTCGAATGCAAATATACCCAATGGTATTATACCTTGGGGTATAAAATGGTTTGCGGATCCCTAGTGGCGCCACTGTTTCCCAAAGGGGCGTTCCCCAAAAGAGGAACTGCGCATTGAATAGCGGAGTAGCTTTGGTGCCCTTGTCGGAAACATGAACGGGATCATTCATCGCCTTTTGCCGAGTGCCCTGCGCACTGCGATCCGCGACCGCGTATTGTCAGGCGATACCGTCCACTGCCCGATCTGTGAACGCGGTGCGATCGCCTACCTGCCATCCGGCTCGCCGCCGAGGCCGCATGTGCTGTGTCCTTTCTGTGGATCGCGGGAACGCGCCCGTATGACTTGGCTTTTCCTGAAGGAACGGAAGCTGCTGCGACCGGGCCTTCGGATCCTGCATGTGGCTCCGGAGAGTTGCCTGCGCGAACGGTTGCAAGCGATCCAGAACGTGGAATACATCGCCGGGGATAAGCACGAGCCGGGTTACACCTACCCAAATGGCACGATCGATCTGGATATTACCAAGATCCAATTTCCGGCAGACCGTTTCGACCTGATCCTGTGTTCACATGTGCTGGAGCACGTACCGGATGATGTTGCAGCCATGCGCGAATTGCACCGCGTACTTGCGCCGGGTGGGACCGCGATCCTTATGGTCCCCGTGGAGATGCGCAACGCAGTGACCGAAGAGGACCTGTCGATCACCGACCCCAAGGAACGCCTCCGTCTGTATGGCCAATTCGATCATGTCCGACTGTATGGGCGTGATTATATCGAACGGTTGAAACGTGCATCGTTCGCCGTGATCGAGGATACAATGACCGAACGAATGACACCGGAAGCGGTCTTCAGGGCCGGTTTGTTGCGGAGTGAAGTGGTACACGCCGGGACGAAATAGGACCCTTTCGGATCATTGAAGGTGTCGTTCAGTTCCGAACAGTTTTCAACGCAATACCTGGAATTCCTCCTTGCCCATGTGGAAGTATCCACCATTCGCCGTGGTCGGGAATTCCGAGCCGAATTGTTCCAATTGTTCATCCAACCAAGCGCTGTATCCCGGCACCAGGTCGTTACTTGTCATTGGCACTATCGTAACCACGGAGTCCGGGCCTTGGCATGCGGAAAGGATGAGCACTTCGGGCGGGTTCAACTTCGCAAGCGGGGCTACTATGCGGCCGGGTGGTTGGAACGTGCGGTGCTCCAGATCTACGCTTCGGCGAATGCCCTGCCGCCGGGCAAATGCGATCCGTTCCTCCATCCATTCCACGCGTTCCGTGTAGGTGCGTCCAACATACGTGCTCCAGCCGATCCGGAAACACAGTGAAAGGGCCAACGCGATGCGGACCAATTTCCTTGCGCCTTTGACATCCATCACTCGTAGGCCGATCACCAACACGGTCCATGCCGTGGGGGTGTAATCCAGGATCTCCCGGTAGCGATCGTGCGTGGCATCCGGAAAGAAGAGCGAGATAAACACGTACATCGCGAACAAGCCAACACAGTAAACGAATAGGCCCCAGGTGTCCTTGTTGCGCACCAGCACAACTGTTGCCAGCACAGCAAGCACGAGCGTATCCGGGTAGTGCCAGATACCTTGCAGGAATTGCCCCAGCAAACGTCCCGGAGCAAAGATCCAGAGCACTCCCCAAAGATCCAGCCGAATACTAACTGTGCCGAATGCGTTTGCCTCGTATGACGTGAGAAAGTATAGCCTATGTGAAAGTTGCACGATCAACAATGCGGCCAAGAGCATCGATAATTTCGGGTGCCGCCAGATCTGCACCAGTGCCAAAGCGAGCAGCATCACCAATAGGCCCATGAAGTGGCTGCTCACCACTAACACGAACGAGACGGAGATCAACGTCAAGCGCACCAATAAGGGGAGCCGATCGCTATATAACAACGCGAAGAACAGGACCAATAGCATGGCCCCGTAGTAGAATTCGAAGATGGAGCAGAACAAGGCGTGCGTGATCCCTACGAACTGCATGGCCACCAAGCTGATACCCGCCGAATGGTTGCCCAACACGCGGGTAACAAAGAGGTATAGCGCTAAGAGCAGGACGACATTCCCCAACGAGAACAAGATGATGATCGTTCCCATGGGCAGCCCCAAGTAAACGCCGATCAGCGCCATCCATTGGCTCATTGGTATCAGCCAGCGGCCATTGATGATGTGGAAATTCCCATCAGCGACGACCTGTGTGAGGAAATAGGCGCTGTCTGCGTACAAGCGCTCCTTGGCGTATACGACCGCGAATACTGTGATGAAGAGGATGCCCGCCCATGCGAGGGTCAATTCCCATTTTGGAAGGTGCCTTGCTTCACCGAAGGTTCCCTTCAACGGACCCCAAGAAGTCGTGCTGCCGAACATGCGGTGAAATTTAGCGAAGCTGCGCTTGGTAATTTCCCCCCGTGGTAGCGATCCTGGACACACCCATCGAGTTCCTCAAGGGAGCGGGCCCCCAATGGGCCGCGTTGTTGCGGACCGAACTGGACATACACACCTATGCGGACCTCCTACAACACTACCCCTTTCGGTATGTGGACCGAAGTCAGTTCCACCGCATTTCGGAGTTGAGCGAAGAGTTGCCGAACGCGCAGTTGCGCGGTGTGTTGGGACCCTTGCGCACAGTGGGTGAGAAGCAGGGGAGAAGACTTACTTCAACACTTACGGATGAGAGCGGTACCGTGCCTTTGGTATGGTTCAAGGGTGCTCGTTGGTTGCACGCTTCCTTGAAACCCGGCCAAGACTACATCCTCTTCGGAAAGCCCAACAAATTCAATGGCCAATTCAGTTTTCCACACCCCGAATTGGAACTTGCCGCTACATGGGAACAAGGATTGGACGCGCGTTTGCAACCTGTGTACAGCACCACGGAAAAGCTCACCGCCAAAGGACTGGGAAGCCGTGCCCAATGGAAGCTGCTGAAGACCTTGGTGCCGTTGTTGCAGGGCCAGTTACCCGAAACCCTGAACCCTTCCTTGGTGCAATGGCTCGGGGGTGTTTCCCGTGAAGACGCCTTCCGCCAAGTACACGCACCACAGGACCAGACCAAACTCGATGCCGCGATCAAACGACTGAAGTTCGAGGAGCTGTTCTTCATCCAGCTTCTCCTTTTGAAGCAGAAACAAGAATTGCAGCGACACGTTCACGGAAATGTGTTCCGACATGTGGGCGATCATTTCAACCGGTTCTACAACGATCATTTGCCCTTCGAGTTGACCGGTGCGCAAAAGCGCGTGGTGAAGGAGATCCGAAAGGACATGGCCACCGGTGGGCAGATGAATCGCTTGGTACAAGGCGATGTGGGCAGTGGGAAGACCTTGGTGGGACTCTTGGCGATGCTGATCGCGTTGGACAACGGTTTCCAAAGCGTGTTGATGGCACCAACGGAGATCCTCGCCCAGCAGCACTTTGCAACGATCTCAAAGTTCCTGGAAGGTATGCCGGTGGTTGTTCGTTTGCTTACCGGAAGTACCAAGACCAGTGAACGGAAGAGGATCCTTGCCGCATTGCAAGCGGGCGAAGTACACCTCATCATGGGCACCCATGCCTTGTTGGAGGATCGCGTCGTCTTCAATAAATTGGGACTGGCCGTGATCGATGAGCAACACCGGTTCGGAGTGGCGCAACGTGCTCGGTTATGGGCCAAGAGCACAGTGCCGCCGCATGTGCTGGTGATGACCGCTACGCCCATACCACGTACGTTGGCCATGACGCTCTATGGCGATCTGGACACCAGTGTCATCGACGAATTACCGCCGGGTCGAAAGCCCATACGGACCGTACACCGTAGTGATCATTCACGGAACGCCGTCTTTGGTTTTCTGGAGGAGGAGATCAAGAAGGGAAGGCAGGTGTATGTGGTGTACCCGCTGATCGAGGAAGGTGATCCGGCCAAAATGCAAGGCCTGGAGTTGAAGGACCTTACCGATGGTTTTGAAAGTATCTCGCGCCGGTTCCCGTTGCCGAAGTACGCGGTGAGCATGTTGCACGGCCGCATGGACCAGGCCACAAAGGACTACGAAATGGCGCGCTTCAAGAAAGGGGAGACCAACATCCTTGTGGCCACCACGGTGATCGAAGTAGGGGTTGATGTGCCCAACGCAAGCGTGATGGTGATCGAGAATGCGGAACGTTTCGGCCTGTCCCAACTGCACCAGTTGCGTGGCCGAGTGGGACGCGGTGCTGAGCAAAGTTTTTGTATCCTGATGAGCGGCGACAAGCTCGGCAATGATGCCCGGGCGCGGATCGAGACCATGGTGCGAACGAATGACGGTTTTGAGATCGCAGAAACGGATCTTCGTCTTCGTGGCCCCGGCGATCTAATGGGCACCCAACAGAGCGGGATCCCGGAATTGCGCATAGCCGATCTTGTGGCCGATGTTGATCTGTTACAGCAGGCAAGACAACTCGCCATGCGCATTTTGGACAAGGACCCTTATCTGAAGGATCCCGAGAATGCCAATATCTCCCGTGAGTTCGCCGATCGCAGCGCAGGTAGACCCGTGTGGGGAAGGATAAGTTGAGGGTGGCTGGCTACGTGGTCAAAGCCGCCTTCCGTCGGATCTCCTCAGGGTCCAATACATGCAGCAATGCGCCGGATGCGATCAATACTTGTGCCACGGCATAGGTGAGGATCACTGACCACTCCGCGTGGTCCATGGGGTGATGGAACGTATCGGTGGCCAGGATGCTGTCCGAGGTAATGAACAACAGGGCACCGATGAACACGTACACGAAGCTCTTGATATACGTGCGTCCCAATCGAAAGGCGGCGGCGACACCCATCAAGCAAATGGCGACGGTGTAGATCACGATCGGCACTACCACGTACTCATCCAAATAAGGCATAAGGCGGCTGGCGAAGAAGTAGCCAAAGGTGATAAGACCGATCCCCAGTAATGAGGAGATCAAGGTGCCACGCGCCGGACCCGTTTCCATGATGTTATGGATGAAGGCCATGGCATAGCACAACTGGGCGATCAGGAACGCGGCCAGCCCGATCAGGAAATTGAACTCGTCGTGTTCCTGGAACATCAATGCCACGTCCCCGATCAAGGAGAAGAACAGGCCGGCCTGGATGAGTATCGTGAACCGATCACCCACACGCCGGCTGTTGAAATAGAACCAGCTGCCCAACACGATCATCATCAAAGGCTTGCATACATACACCAACCCTTGCGTATTGGTCACCTCACCCACGATCGTGCCTATACTGACCAAACCGTAGATCGAAAGATTGAGAGGTGTGTTCTTGAGCAGGTCCATGGCGGTGAGTGCGAGGGCAATCGAGGAAGCCGCCAATGTACTAACCTTCCGATCGTTCCTTGTGATAGCCCTTCGAACTACGGTACAAGAACGGGATCGGGACAAGCAGTGCGACGGTCACGGTGATCATCGTGTAAGCTCCTAAGGAAAGCGAGATCCACAGCAGAATTGCGATCAATGCCAGCGAGCGCACGACTTCAGCGATCAGCGCCCATTTGCGACCTTCAAGCATTGCGCCCAGGTCCAGTACCCACCAGATGACCAAGGCTCCTAAGGACCATTGCAGCGCGCCCGACAGCAATTGCTGTTGGAAGAGGAAATAGGAGGAAACGAGTAGCAGCATTACGAACTGAAGGCCGATGTAGCTGGACCAGGAATTCGGGATCCGTGTATCGAATTTCGTGTAGGTCGTTTTGTCCCACTCCTTTGGTTCAACCGGACCGCCCAACTCCGCAGGTTGCCAGCCGGGTGACTTCAGGAAAACACGCATCCTGTCCGTCCATGTGGATGTCCGTTTCGCCATGGAGACCAACTCTCCCCAATAGTGGAAGTTCGCCCACATCGGGTCCCAAGTACGCAGGGGTGCTGTGATCCCGTAAGTGGGTTCCTCCTCTTCCGCTTGGAAGGTGCCGAAAAGCTTGTCCCAGATGATCAAGGTGCCAGCGTGGTTCCGGTCCAGGTATTTTGGATCCCTTCCGTGATGCACGCGGTGGTGGCTTGGTGTGTTGAATAGCCATTCGAAAGGCCCCAGATGACCGACCGCTTTGGTGTGTAGCCAAAATTGGTACAAGGTGTTCACGGCACCTACTGTGATGATCACCAATGGGTGTATACCCAGCAGGGCCAAGGGTAAATAGAACCACCAACTGAACAGTCCTTGCCACCAACTCTGTCGCAGCGCGACGCTCAAGTTGTACTCTTCACTTTGATGATGCACGATGTGCGCGGCCCACAGGAAATTCACCTCATGGCTCAACCTGTGGAACCAGTAATAGAGCATATCCACAAGCAAAAAGGCGAATACCCAGGTCAAGGCCGTGGATCCCAACGTGAACCATCGCCAACGGTCGTATACCACGAGATAGAACGCGAAGATGAAGGCCTTCGTGAAGGCACCGATCACTTGCGAGCCTATGCCGCAGCCCAGGTTCGAAATGAAGTCGTTGAAGCGATAGACCTTTCGACGTGTCCATGCGCTCCAGACCAGCTCCACGCCGATCAACAGGAAGAACACCGGGATCGCCAGCGCGATTGCATTCATGCCGTAAAATTATGGGATGATGGTGAGGAAGTGAGGAAGTGAGGAGGTGAGGAAGTGAGGAAGTGTACCTCGACTGCGCTCGGCAACCGAGGAAGTGAGGAATACAAGGTTCTGGTGATGTTGCTCATCATTCGCTTGGGATCAGAGAGGTAGTCGTGTACCTCGCACAACACAAGAGAGTGGAGGCGGGATCCATTCCTGCCAACCTTTTGCCACCGGGATCTTGATCAAGGTTTCCGGCCGACGACTACGATCTCATCCGCCAGCTGTGGCAGGAACTTGATCGCGAGGTTCTTCTTCCAGAATGCCCGGTTCCATTCAGGATGATTGTTGCGGAGCGTAGCACTTTCGATCTTGAAGCCGGTCTCCGTGAACAGTTCCTTGATCTCGGGAAGCGTGTATTCCTTCACGTGCATCCAATCGTCCCAGATCTGCTGCATGCCCGTACGGTTCCATTCCTTGGCCCGTTCAATGAAAACCTTGTTCTCCACCGGAGGCACCCGTTCAGAATTGGAACGACCGCGAAGGAATTCTGATGCCCGCATGTAGGAAGTGGCATTCACTGTAGATAGGAACATGTAACCACCACTCGGCAAGGCATCATATAACTTCCGCATGAGGATGTATGGCGAGAACCGGAAGTGCGCGATGCAATGCGTAAGAATGAAGCAATCGACCGGTTCCTTGATCACGGACAGATCACCGGTGAAGAATTCCTGAAGGTAGATCGGGATCCCCATTTCCTTGGCCCAGGCCATGTTCACCTCCTGCGCCCACGGTGCTTCCACCGCAACGGACTTCACCCCACGTGAATTCAGCTCGCGCGAGAGCAGTCCGTTCTCGCCGGGGCCGAGTTCGCAAAACATCTTCGCGTTCAATGCTACAATGTCGTCGACACTGTTCCTGATGCGCCGCTTTTCGTATTCCAACTCCGTCATGATCCCG
>Ga0335394_10001455_pt1 | contig 26697 bp, 20 predicted proteins | sample MAT03_FD_205741 | JGI IMG/M metagenome (GOLD analysis project Ga0335394, IMG submission 205741) | Freshwater microbial communities from Lake Fryxell liftoff mats and glacier meltwater in Antarctica - MAT-03 (spades assembly) (version 2) ...
AAATCGGCAGGTCTCGAAACCGAAACCGAAACCGAAACCGAAACCGAATCCGAAACCGAATCCGAAACCGAAACCGAATCCGAAACCGAAACCGAAACCGAAACCGAAACCGAAACCGAAACCGAATCCGAATCCGAAACCGAAACCGAAACCGAATCCGAATCCGAATCCGAATCCGAAACCGAATCCGAATCCGAATCCGAATCCGAATCCGAATCCGAAACCGAATCCGAAACCGAAACCGAATCCGAATCCGAATCCGAAACCGAATCCGAAACCGAAACCGAAACCGAAACCGAAACCGAAACCGAAACCGAATCCGAATCCGAATCCGAAACCGAATCCGAAACCGAATCCGAATCCGAATCCGAATCCGAATCCGAAACCGAATCCGAATCCGAAACCGAATCCGAATCCGAAACCGAAGCCGAATCCGAAACCGAAACCGAAACCGAAACCGAAACCGAATCCGAAACCGAAGCCGAAGCCGAAGCCGAAGCCGAAGCCGAATCCGAATCCGAAGCCGAATCCGAATCCGAATCCGAATCCGAAACCGAAGCCCCCCCGGCCCCGCTCGCGGAGTTGTTGCGAGCCCTGCCCCTCGGCTTCGCGCTCACCAACCTCGACAAGGTGCTCTATCCCGAACAGGGCCTCACCAAGGCCGCGGTCATCGCGTACCTCGCGGTCATCGCCGACCGCATGCTGCCTCACGTCGGCGGCCGCCCGCTCACGCTGGTGCGCTGCCCCAACGGTCGCGGCAAGCCGTGCTTCTTCCAGAAGCACCTTGGCGAAGGGGCGCCCGCCGCCATCGGCGCAGTGGACGTGCCCAGCGACGAGGGCATCGACCGTTATATGCGCGTCGACGACCTGCCTGGCCTGGTCGGCCTCGCCCAGCTGGGTTCCCTCGAGATCCACACCTGGGCGTGCCGCGCCGACCAGCTCGACCGACCCGATCGCCTGGTCCTGGATCTCGACCCCGACGAGAGCCTGCCGTGGAACCGCGTCGTCGAGGGAGCCCGCGCGCTGCGGACTCGGCTCGATGCGCTCGGGCTCACCAGCTTCGTCACGACCACCGGGGGTAAGGGCCTGCACGTCGTCACGCCGCTCGAGCGCCGCCACGGCTGGGACGCCCACAAGGCCTTCGCTCGCGCCCTCGCGATGCAGCTGGTGCGCGATCAGCCCGACCGCTACGTCGCCAGCGCCGGCAAGGCCCACCGCCGCGGCAAGATCTTCATCGACTATCTGCGCAACGGCCGGGGCGCCACGTTCATCGCGCCGTACTCGATGCGCGCGCGCCCGGGCGCGCCGGTCGCCACGCCGCTGGAGTGGGACGAGCTCGACGGCGTCGTGCCCGTCGAGCTCACCATCCAGACCGTGCCGGCCCGGGTCGCCGCGCGGCCCGATCCCTGGGCGGCCCTGGCCACCACTCGCCAATCCCTCACCGCGGCGAGGTGGCGCGCGCTCGATGCCAAGCCGCCGTCGGGCGACTAAGGGCCCGCGAACGAACAAGTCGACCGTTCTCGCGGCCGATCCATCCCGGCTGGCTGCGTTGCCGGTTCCGGTCCTCGGGTCACCTCCGTCGAGGATGCTCCCCTGCGGTCCTCACCGTCGCCTTGCCCTCCGAGCGCCTCGACCGCGATCATCGATCGACTTGTCCACTCGCGGGCCCTAACCTTAGTCGCGCGCGGCGTTGGCGACCACCGCCGGCACCAGCTCGTCCCACACCCCGGGCGGCAAGTGATGGCCCATGCCGTCGACGACGTGGAGCTTGGCGCCCGGGATGGCGCGCGCGGTGGCCCGCCCCGCCGCCACCCGGATGAGCGGATCGGCCGAGCCGTGCAACACCAGCGTCGGCGCTCGCACGCCGGCCAAGCGCTGGGTCCGGTCGCCCGACGCGCACAGCGCGGCGAAGTGACGGCAGAAGCCGCGCGGCGACGGCTTGCGCTCGAAGGCCAGCCGGCCCATGGCGCGCAGGTGGCGCTCGTCGGACGCGAAGCGCGGTCCGCCGATGACCTTGAACATCTCGACGGCATACTCGCCAGATTCATCTGCGGTGCGCGGCGGGCGGCCCAGGAGGGCCTTGAGCGCCGAGGGCTTGGCCTGGATCGCGTAGCGGCGCGCGCCCGGCGTCGACATGATCGACGCCAGCGACGCGACCCGGGTCGGGTGCTCGAACGCGAGGTGCTGGGCGATCATGCCGCCCATCGACACCCCGACCACGTGGGCGCGGTCCCAGCCCAGGTGATCGAGCAGGCCGATCGAGTCGTTGGCCATGTCCGACAGCGTGTAGGGCGCGTGGGTGTCGAGGCCGAGCAGCGCGCGCGCCATGGTCGGCACCGGCTTGGGCACCGGCAGGTGATCGAGGCGCGTCGACTCACCGATGTCACGATGGTCGAAGCGCGCGACCGTGAAGCCCTGGCTGGCGAAGCGCTCGACCAGGCGGTCGTCCCAGAAGATGCGCTGGCTGCCGATGCCCATGATCAGCAGCAGCTGCTGGGGCCCGTCGCCGGTGACGTCGTAAGCCAACTCGACCTCGCCGACCTGGGCGCGGCCGGTGCGCATCAGGGCGTGGCCGCGGCGCCCATCGGCTTGAGCGGGATGATGTCGGGATCGCCGGGCGGATCGGGATCGACGGGCGGCTTCACGACCGGCGTGCCGGAGCCCTTGTCGGGATTGGTCGGCGTCGCGCCGGTGCCGCCAGGCTTCTTGCCCGACCCGGTCGGCTTGCTGCTGCCGCCGCCGCCGGGCGCGGTCGCGGGACCGTCGGGGCTCGTCGACGGTCCGTCGCTGCCGCCCCGGTTGTCGACCACGGGGACCCGGTCCTCGGCGACCGGCGTCTTGCGCCCGGGCCGGGCCTTTTGGGGGACGACCTCGACGACCTCGGGCACCGCGCCGCCGGCGGACGCGCCCTCGACCTTTTTGAGCTCGCCGACGTACTTCACGTCCTCGACCGGAAGCAGCTCGATCATCTTGCCGCCATAGCCAGCGAGCTTGAGCGTGTAGCGCCGGGCATCGTGGGAACCCGGCAGCTCGAAGTCGAAGGGCGTGTTGCCCACGACCTCTTTGCGGGTCATGTCGTAGATCTCGGCGCCTTGGGGCACGGTGTCGATCGAGATCGTCACGCGCGCTGGCACCGCGCTGTCGGTCACTGGCGGCGGCGTCCCCGGCGGGCTGACGCTCGAGCCGATCGGCGTGGGCCCCGGTGGGGCGGCCGGCTCGGCCTTGGAGCCGCCGGCCACGACCACCACGATCACGGCGACGATCGCGACCGCGACCACGGCCGCCAGGATCAGGGGCAGCTTTGATTTCGGCGCAGGTGCCGACGGCGCGTCGTCCTCGGTGGGGATCGAGACGCTGCCCTTCCACTGGGTGCGAGCCGCGGGCGCAGCGGCGGCCTGGGTGGTCCGCGGCGCCGCTGACTTCGCGCGTGGCACCGTAGACTCGAGCACCGGCTGGGCGTCCTCGCCGTGCAGCGCGCGGATCGCGTTGGCCATCTCGTCGATGGTGTCCCAGCGCTCGGCGCGGCCCTTGGCCAACGCCTTGTGGATGATGAGCTCGATCTCGGGCGGCGCGCCGATCTCGGCGAGGATCTCGGGCCCGATCGGCGGCGGCGGCTCGGTCAGGTGCAGGCTCAGGATGCCCATGAAGTTCTCGGCTTCGAAGGGCACCTTGCCGGTGCAGAGCTGAAACAGGATGCAGCCCATCGCGTAGATATCGACGCGGTGGTCGACGTTCTCGCCGCGAGCCTGCTCGGGCGACATGTACTCGGGCGTGCCAAACAGCATGCCGGTGCGCGTGAGCTTGCGATCGCCGTCGGCACCCTCGGTGAGCTTGGCGATGCCGAAGTCGAGCAGCTTCACGAAGTCTTTGTGACCGAGCCAGTCGACGAGATAGATGTTCTCGGGCTTGAGGTCGCGGTGGACGATGCCGTGGGAGTGCGCGGCCGCCAGCGCCGAGCAGATCTGCAGGAAGATCTTGCGGCTGCGATCCCAGGGCAACCGGGTCTTGGCCAGGCGCGCGCGCGCGATCTCCTCGTGGAGATCGTGGCCGTGGAGCAGCTCCATCGCGAAGAACACCAGCCCGTCGGGAGTCGAGCCGAAGTCGCTGATGTCGATCACGTTCTCGTGACGGATGCGCGAGGCGGCGCGCGCCTCCTGCATGAAGCGCTCGACGAGGTCGGGCTTGCGCGCGAACTCGCCGTGCAGGATCTTCAGGGCCACCGCCTTTTCGAGGATGGTGTGCTTGGACAGGTAGACCGCGCCCATGCCGCCCTCGCCGAGCTTGCGCTCGATGAGGTAGCGCCCGGCGAGGACCTGGCCCAGCAGCGGGTCGACCGGCGGCACGTAGACCGGCGCCGCGCTGTGGGTGATCGGCTTGAAGTCGCCGCCCTGCGTGGTGTCGCCCCAGCTCTGCGAGCCGGCCGCGGGATCCTGCGCGTTGGGCTCGGGCGGCGGTGAGGTTTGAGCGACCAGGCCGCCCGTGTACGGGCCCGCCGGCGCCGGGGTTCCCATCCGGGTCTTCTTGTCGGGATCGGTCACAGAGGCCTCAGCCTAACACGGCTAGTGGGTTGCAGCCGCTTCCTCTTCGGCCAGCTCCACGGCGCGGATGAACGCCGAGCAGACGTGCTGCACGTAGTCGATCCGGACCGTGCGATCGACCGGGTTGCCGGCGATCCCGCCGAGCCCGCGCGCGGCGGGCGGCACCGCATAGTCGTTGTCGAGCCGGATCTGCTGCCGCAGCAGGTAGCCCAGCGTCTCGAGGATGTCGTGGCGCAACGCCGCGCTGGGGTGGCCGTGGTACTTGCCCAGGAGATACGTCGAGATGCGGGCCTCGCTGTGCGATCCGGCCGGCGTGTTCTGCGGCATGACGAAGGGCGTGAGGTTGTGCGAGCCGACCAGGTCGGGCTGATCGGGATAGTCGCCGGGCCGCGCCTGGCTCTTGCCCCAGAAGTCGGCCAGGCCGTTGCAGAAGTCGAGGTACGGCGCCTTCTTGACGTAGGGCGCCAGGGCCTCCGCGGCGATGCAGGTCCAGTGCTCCTCGCCGTAGAGGAAGCCGCCCATGAAGAAGTCGTACCACCCCACCAGCCAGTCGAGCCCGCGCTCGGCGGCCTTGGCGTAGCGGACGTCGCCGGTGACCTCGTACATGCGGGCCAGCGCCAGCGTAGCCTCGCCCGAGAAGTACAGCAGCATCGTCTTGTCGTCGCGGAGTTGCTTGGGGACGTTGTAGAGGTGGCGGAACGAGCCGTCGTCGCGCTGCATCCACACGATCCACTCGGTGAGCGCGGTCGCCAGCGGCAAGAACCGCTGGTCACCAGTGGCGCGCTGGTATTCGGCGAGGGCGACCACGCCGAGCGCGGTCGAGCCGAGGTTGGCGGTCTTTTCACCGCGGTCGATGACGCACGCGCCCTTGATCCCGCCCGGCAAGGTCACGGCGCAGCCGCCAGCCTCGACCAGCTCGTCGAGGTGACCGGCCGCCCGCTCGATGGGCTCGCGCAGCCACTCGGCCTTGGTGTGGCGGTAGACCTCGGCGAGGAAGTACGTGGTGCCGGCGTGGCGCGGCAGGCTGTAGGCGCCGCCTTGCGGGTTGGTGCCGCGGCCGGTGGTGAGGTTCTGCTCGTAGACGTAGCGGCCGGTCGGCGACAGGTGCGCGACCAGATAGCGCGCGCCGGCCAGGGCCGCGGCCTCGAGCGTCGCCGGCGTGACCGGCGGTCCGTACGGCAGGCCGCGCGATAGCTGGAGCGGCGGCGCGGCATCACCGGGCACCTCGACGAAGGCGTCGGTGCGGAAGCGGAAGTAGCGGCGGTGCTCGGCCTTCCAGCCCGGCGCGTCGAGCTTGGCGCGCCGGGCGAAGATGGCGTCGGCGCGATCGAACTCGACGCCCATGCCGACGTCGGGCACCATCGCGGTGAGCGGCTTTTTGGCGAGCAGCCCCTCGAGGAACATCTCGTCGGGCAGGAGCAGCAAGGTCGGATCGTCGGCGCCGCGCTCGACGGTGACGCCGAGGCCGTCGACGCCGGGGTGGAGCGCGACCAGCTCGACGATCGCGTTGGAGCGGTCGATGGGGCCGCGCCCGACCACCACGTCGACCTTCCAGCGGGCGCGCGCGCGGGCCGCCGCGTCGAGGCCCTTGATCGCCGGGTGCATGGTCGCCACCGTCGCCGCGGCGTGGGTGGCCTCGGCGATGGTCTTGCCGTAACCCTCGGTGCGCGCGACGATCACGCCGTCGAGGAACAGGCTCGCGACCACCGGCCCGTCGCCGGGCAACCGGCGCGCCAGCTCGGGATGACTGGGCGCGGTCGCCCCGGCCTCGCCCAGCGCGCCGCGCAGGCTGCCGACCACGGCGGACCGGGCCTCGGGCGACAGCGGCGTCGGCAGGTCGATGCGCCAGCGCGCGTAGACCACCCACGCGTAGCCGAGCAAGAGCAGCGACGGCAGGACCCACACCGCGGCCAGCGCGATGGCGCGGCGGCGGGTCACGAGGCCGCGGCCTTGCGCGCGGGCGCCAGCCCGAACGCGCGACGCCCGGCGCGGGTGAGTGACCACTTGAGCTGCAACGCCGGCAGGAACGCGACGCACTCGACGACCAGCGCGACCGCTAGCATCATCCCCGACGCGGCGGCCTTGCCGAAGGCGCCGTACACGCCCGACAGGTACGACGCGGTCGTGATGAGCAGGACGATGAACGCCACGGCCCACAGCAGCATCACCGCGCCGCCGCTGATGGTCATCCACCAGCCGACCCGGCGGCCGATCGCGGTGCCGACCGCCATGACCGCGGTCGCCAGCGGCAGGAGGTAGAGGATGATCCGGGCCCAGGCGTGCCGGTTGTGCAGCAGATCGGCGAGGACGATCACGTAGGCGATCGTCACCACCACGTCGATCGCGACGTAGATGAAGCGGCGCGGATCGAGCGCGGCCCGAGTGGCGGGTGCAGCAGGTGCAGCAGGTGCAGCAGGTGCAGCAGGTGCAGCAGGTGCAGCAGGTGCAGCAGGTGCAGCGAGCGCCGAAGCCGCGACGGGCTTGGCGGCGGCGGGCTTGGCGGGCTTGGCGGACTTGGCCATGGCCCGCGAATGTAGCCCACGCCGGCCTGCGCCCGCGCCACCCCGCGCGTCCGGAATCCGGACGTCACCGCGGTCCACCAGACGCCAACGCCGGTCGGTGCCGGAGCGACGCGACGGGCGGGCTTGCGAAGTGCCGTCCCGGTCAGTTCGTGGCTCGGCGCGCGATCGCCATGGCCTTGCGACGAGCGCCGACCGCGAGCGAGCTCTGGGGCGCGGCGCTGGCGAAGCGGTCGTACTCGGTGCGCGCGGCGTCGAGCTCGCCGATCGCCTCGAGGGCGGTCGCCAGGTAGTAGCGCGCGTCGACGTTGCCGCTCTGCTCGACGCGGCCAGCCAGCGCCAGCTCGAGCTCGTGGCGGGCGTCCTTGGCGGCGCCGGTCTTCACCAGCGCGACACCGAGGTAGTAGCGCATCTGGGCGGCGCGCGGCCCCTCCTCCTCGTAGGCCAAGGCGCGGCGCAGCTCGGTGATGGCCTTGGCGTGCTCGCCGGCGCGGGCCGCGTCGAGGCCGGTCAGGTACCCGGCGTCGATGATCTCCTCGCGCGCCTTCTTGTGGCCCTGCTCGAAGACCGCGCGCTCGGTCGCGGTCAGCTCGGCGCTGGCCAGCTCGGGGTATTGGGTCACCGCGTCGGTGCGCTTGCCGCTCTGCAAGAGCTGGTAGTACTCGAAGGCGCGGGCGGCGCTGCTGGTGCGCGCGGCGAGCTGATCGTCGAGCACCTTGGCGCGGGCTCGGGCCAGGTCGCGCTCCCCGACCGCGCTGTCGCGGTTGCGCACCAGCTCGCCGGCGCGGGCCCGGTACAGCATCAGGAACGCGCCGCCCAGCACCAGCGTGAAGATGAAGTACGCGACGAAGGAGTTCACGCTCATCCAGCGCTCGCGGCGGCGCTGGCCCACCACGACCCGCCCCATCGACTCGGCCAGCTCGGTCACGCCTTGCTGGGTCTTGCGGAGGACCATGGCTTGGTCGTCGAGGCGGCGGCGCAGCGCGTCGAGATCGGCTCGCCAGACCGCGGCATCGTCGGCCGGCTCGGTCCCGGGCGGGGCGGTGTCGTCGGTGGTGTCCATGGGGAGGCGGAGTATCGCCGAGCCGGCGCCCGGATCAAGCCCGCTCGCCGAAACCCGCATGCGAGCTTGAGCCACCGACTTGCCGCTGCTACAGTGCGCGCGGCACGCTCTGCGCGCCGCATACCATGCCTCTACTTTACGACTGGCTCAGCCGCGCCGCCAAAGCCCAGGGAAGCCAAAAGAAGGCCCTCGTCTACCGCGACAATTACTTGTCGTGGCGGGGGCTTCTGGAACGGGTCGACCGTCGAGCCCAAGAGTTCAAGGCGATGGGCATCAAGGAGGGTGCGTGGGTCGGGCTGATGCTCGGCAACGTGCCCGACTTCGTGGTGCTCGCCCTCGCGCTCTCCAAGCTGGGCGCCGCGATCGTGCCGATCGATCCCACCACCGGCGCCCGCGAGCTCGAGCTGATGCTCACCGCCGCCCCGTTGCGGGCGCTGGTCACCCGCCCGCGCGGCTCCGAGGGTGCGATCAGCGCCAGCGGCCAGACCACGCCCCCGCCGCCGACCCAGCCGGCGTCGAGCGTGCCACGGCCCCGCGGCGCGCGCACCACGGTGCCGCCCGCCCCCGGCGGCGGCGCGATCGGGGCCGCCAGCGCGGCCAATGGCCACGGCGCCTCGCCCAGCCCCGAGGGTGGTGCCGAGGTCCGCCGCCGGCTCCAGGGCACGCTGCTCACCTGTAGCGTCTACCGGCACAACCAGCTCGATCTCGCCATCGATCCCTTGGCGATCTTGTTCACGTCGGACTCGCTGGGCGACCCCAAGGCCGTGCTGCGCAGCGAGAAGAACACCGTCGCCGCCGTCGATCAGGCGATCGAGGCGCTCAGCCTCGACGCCCAGAGCCGGATCTTGGTCGCGGTGCCGCTGTTTCACGCCTACGGTTGGGATCTCGGCCTGCTGCCCACGTTGCGCCTCGGCGCCACCATGTTCCTCGAGGAGGAGCTGTCGGCGCGCCGCATCGGCAAGCTCATCCGGGAGCACAAGATCGACATCCTGCCCGGCACGCCGCAGATGTACGCCGACCTCAACCGCCAGCCGACCGCCAAGAAGCTCGAGGTCGACAAGCCCCGCTACCTCGCCGCCGGCTCCCGGCTCGATCCGGTCGTCGCCGAGGAGTTCGCGACCCGGTACGGCGTGAAGCTCCTGTCCTGCTACCACTCGACCGAGGCCGCCACGATCGCCCTCGACGCCACCGGCAAGAGCCCGACCTCGGTCGGCAAGATCCTCGACGGCGTCGAGGTGCGGATCACCGGCAGCGACGGCAAGGTCGTGGTCGGCAAGGAGGGCCTGGTCTGGGTCCGCTCGAAGGCGCTGTCACCCCACGCGCTGGGGCCCTACGACCACGAGGTCGGCAAGACCCTGGCGACGCCCGGCATCGGCGCGGTCGACAAGCAGGGCTGGTTCCGCACCGGCGACCGCGGCAAGCTCGACAAGACCGGACGGCTGTTTCTCACCGGCCGCGAAGACGACGTCGTGAAGGTCGAGGGCAAGCGGGTCGCGCTCGGCGAGGTCGAGGGCTGTCTCGAGTCGTTTCCGAAGATCAAGCAGGCACAGGCGCTCGTCATCACCGACCCGATGGTCGGCGCGATGGTCGTGGCCCGCGTGGTGTCGAAGTCCAAGTGCGGCGCTGAGGAGATCATCGACCACTGCGCGCGCAACCTGGCACCGTACAAGGTGCCGCGCCGCATCGAGTTCTGCGACGCGATCTAGCTAGCGGCGAACGCGCTCACTTGGGGCGCCCGGCCTGCTGGATCTTGGTGGCGCAGGCGGCCAGCTCGCCGCTCGCCTTCTGACCCGCGGCGTCTTGGGCCGGCGTGTACTTGTACGCGGCCAGCTCCTTGCCGTGCGCGAGCAGCCAGGTCGACATGGCGCGCTGAGCCTCGTCGACACACACGGTGTCGGTACACGCGCAGACCCGATCGCGAAAGCCGATGAGCGTGTCCATCGCGCGATCGACCTCGGTCTTGGCGGCTGCCGACGGAGGGTTCTTCTTGCAGCCGCCGAGCGACAGCGCCATGGTCACGATCAAGAGCCGAGCGAACATCCGCGCACTATACCGAAAACACGAACGGAGAGCCGAAGCTCTCCGTCGCGGTGCCGGCGTCGAGCTTACGCTCGCCGTCGTGGATGGTCAGGTCACGGGCTCGCGGGAGGGGCGTCAGCGCCCATGCCCATCGCCTTCGACATGCACTTGGTGAGCTCCTCGGTGATCGCCGACGCGGCCTTCATCTGGTCCGCGGTCACCTTGGTGTCCTTGTTGTCCTTGCTCATCTTCATCATCTTATCGGTGACCTTCTCGGCGCACGCCTTGTCCTTGCAGGCGCACATCTCGTCCTTGATCTTCTTGAGCTCGCCGATGGCCTCGTCGGCCTTGCCGCCGCAGCCGGCGCCAGAGAGACCGAGGAAGAGAGCGAGGACAGCGCCACTACGCAGGATGTTCTTCATTTTGACCGTGACTCCTTCAGATACTGGTTGCGCAGCGGCGTCACAGCGACGGCGCTGGAGCTGTCATCCAGCTCGATGCGGAACCGACCATACTCCTGCCGCCCCGCCGAATCATCGGGCGCGAGCCAGATCCGATTGAGCGGACAAGCTGACGCAAGACCGGATGCGCGGACCACGCCCGAGGAGAAACGGCCGAGCCCCGAGCCGCATTCCCGCGACGCTGGTTTCGGAGATCACGCGCCGCGCAAGACGAGATCGCGCTTGCCGAAAATGCCGCCACGCCCTCGACAAGAACGAGGCTGCCCACCATCACGACCGGTCCTTCGGCGGGTCGGTGGCCGGCGGGTCGGTGGCCGGCGGGTCGGTGGCCGGCGCAGCGTCGGAGGGTGCGACCGGATCGCCGCTCGGCATCATCAGCGCCATGCCCGGCGTGACCGGCACGATGGCGTCGGCCTCGTCGCCGAAAAAGTCGCTGTGCTCGTAGTAGTTGACCAAGTGGCGGAGCAACACCGCGACGGTGGCGGCGATGGGCACCGCGAGCAGGATGCCGACGAAGCCGAGGAGCTTGCCACCGGCGACCACCGCGAAGAGGGCCGCGGACTCCGAGAGGCCGACCTTGTGACCGACGATCTTGGGCGTGAGCACCGCGGCCTCGAGCAGGTGGAAGACCACGAACAGCGCGCCGACCTCGGCCAGCATGCGGCCACCTTGCCAGTCGAGCAGCAACACCAAGACGGTGACCGCGGCGCCGACGAAGGTGCCGACGAAGGGGATGATGGTGAGCGCCCCGACCAAGAGGCCGATGGGCACCGCGAGCGGCACGCCGATGATCCAGAACGCGAGCGCGTAGAGCAGCGCGAGCATGGTGGTGACGATGGCCTGGCCCCGTACCCAGCCCGACACGACGCCGTCGATCTCACCCATCATGTCGCGCACGCGGCTGCGCTTGCGGGGCGGAACGAACTTGATGATGCGCTCGGTAATGTGCGGAAAATCGAGCAGAAAATAGAACGCAAAGACCGGCACCAAGAGCATCTCGGCGAGGAAGCCGAGCACCGCGAAGGCGCCACCCACCGCGACCTCGGCGACGTGCTCGAGGGGGCCGGCCGCCTCGCGCGCGTACTGCTGCAGCTCCTGCGCGTTGAGGTGCGAATTCAGGTCGAAGTCGTAGTTCTCCTTTTTGATCCAGGCGTCGACGCGATTGATCATGTCGGGGAAGCCGTTGATGAACGCGCGGACCTGATCGACCGCGGCCGGGATGAGGAGCATGAGCACGCCGGTGACGACGGCGAGGAAGCCGACCAGGATGAGCGTGGCGGCCACCATGCGCGACATGCCGCGCGCGACCAGCTTCTCCACGATGGGGTCGAGGAGGTACGCGATGCCGAGCGCGACCAGGATGGGCGCCAGGATGGTCGCGAGCTTGGACACCACGCCCCAGCCGATGACGACGAAGATGAGGATCAGCCCCCACCGCACCAGCGAGTGGACGAGCGGATCGGTTCCCAGAGTCGGCTTGGGCGTCGGCGATGGCGGCACGGGCCGCACCTTAGGGCCCGCGAGTGGACAAGTCGATCGATGATCGCGGTCGAGGCGCCGGGAGGGCAAGGCGACGGTGAGGACCGCAGGGGAGCATCCTCGACGGAGGTGACCCGAGGACCGGAACCGGCAACGCAGCCAGCCGGGATGGATCGGCCGCGAGAACGGTCGACTTGTTCGTTCGCGGGCCCTTACTACGGCAGTTGCGGGGCCAGCGCGATCGTCAAGCGGAGCCGCTGCGCCGGCCCGAGATCGAGCTCTTGGTAGTGGCTGAAGTACGCGTCGTGGTGCAGCTCGAGGCGGTGACGACCGGGCTCGACGGCGAACCCGCGCTTGAGGTCGGCGACCGGGCCGACCAAGACGCCGTCGACCCACAGCGCGGCGTCGGGCACCGGCACGGTGAGGTAGACGATCGCGTCGTTGGCGTCGACGCGATCGGGGCGATCGGGCGCGGGCCGAGCGCAAGCGACGAGCGCGATCGCGGCGAGCGCGGTGGCGACGAGGCGGGTCACTGAAGCTTCACCACGACCACGCCATCTTCGACGCGGGTGCGGGCCGAGAACCCGGGCGTGACGCGGGCGACGCCGGCGACCTTGTCGACGCTGGCACCGACGACGGCGAGCGCGACCGCCCCGACGCCAACCCCGGCGTAGCCGACCGCGGTGACGCCGGGCGCGCGCGAGAGATCGGCGCGGATGAGCGCGGCGGCGTTCCAGGCCCCGTCGCCGACGATCCGGACCGTGATGCCCCATGACGCGACCAGGGGCGGCGCGTCGACGACCCGCGCCGCGGGCACGGCGCTACCGAACCCGTGGCTCGCGAGCTGGGCGGCTGCGGCGGTGGCGGCAGCCAGCGGGACTCGCTCGCGATCGCCCCAGGCGCCGGTCACGATCGCGGCCTCGCGCAGGCTCCGGTTGGTCTTCACGTCGACGAGGTGGAGCCAGGCCCGCGCCGGCGCGGCGACCAGCGGGGTGCCCCGCACCGGGCCGACCGCGCCGACCGCGACGCTCACCACCAGCGCAGCGTCAGCGCCGACGTCGGCGGCGAGCGCGCGGGCACCCAGATCGTCGACCGGGAGGTCGCCGTCGGCGTCGGGCGGCGGGCCCGCGGCGCTGGCTGGCACGACGCTGTACCCGCCGCGCTCGAGCGCGCCGACCAACAGCTCGGCGCCCACCACGTCGCCGCGCGCGGCCGAGCCGAAGGTGGCGGCCAGCGGACCGGCGCCGGTGAGCCGGTACAGCACGGTCGCGCGACGGCGCTGGACCACCGGTGGCGCGGGCGCGGCGCCGGCAGGATCGCGCAGCGTCACGCCCAGCTCGACCAGGCGCGTGGCGAGCTTGCCGTGATCGATGCGCACATCGACGGTCAGCTCGAAGAGGTCGCCGGGCCTGGGGCCTTCGCGCTGCACCGCGAACGACACCACGAAGCGGCGGGCCCGCTTGACGATCTCGCGGTCGACGGCGGCGGCCTGAGCGCGAGCGTTGGTGCCGGCGAGGTCGGCGACCGCCTCGGTGACCGCGCTGGCGAAGGCGGCGTCCAGCGCGTGGGTGCGGGGATCGACCTCAGCCGCGTCGACGCTGCCGGTGCTGCTGTAGGTGACCACCGGATCGGCCGCGACGGCGACCGGAGCTGCCAGGAGCAGCGCGACCGGAGCGAACCGGCGCAGCGCGACCGGAGCGAACCGGCGCAGCGCGACCGGAGCGAACCGGAGCAGCGCGACCGGAGCGAACCGGAGCAGCGCGACCGGAGCGAACCGGAGCAGCGCGACCGGAGCGAACCGGAGCAGCGCGACCGGAGCGAACCGGAGCAGCGCGACCGGAGCGAACCGGCGCAGCGCGACCGGGAGCGTCGTCGACGTCACGGGTCCGGACGTACCACCACGACGACCGCAGCGCCAGCCGGCGGCAAGGCGCCGTCGAGGTCGAGCTGTCCGGCGCGGGCGGCGGTCGCGCGCACGCTGGTCGCGCCCGGCGCGCTCGGGATGGTCGTCGCGTAGCGGATCGCGAAGGCGGCGCGGTCGACGCCGTGGGCAAGGGCGAGGCCGATCACCGGCACCGTCGACGGCTGGTCGCGAGCGTCGACGATCCAGGTCTCCGGCGCGGCCTCGTCGGCGGGCGCGGGCCGCGGGCCGGTGATCGCGAGGCGGAGCGCCTCGGTGCCGACGGCGATCGTCACCCGCACCGAGCCGTCGGTGCCGAGCTGCTCGTCGACCACCGGCGCGGCCTCGACCTCGGTCGCGAGCCGGGTCGCGTCCGCCACCGTGCCGAGCGATCCGCCGACGGCCGGCAAGCTGCCCACCGCGGCGAGGAGCCGGGCCCGCGCGCCGGAGATCGCAGCGCGCCGCGCACCGACTCGGGCCACCGCTGGCGACGGCGCGTTGCGATCGGCGGGCCCGACGCCGCGCGCGGTCACGATCGCCCGGGTCCAGTCGACGGTCACGCCGGGCGCGACCTCGGCGACCAGCGGCGCCGCGCTCGCCGGCACGGCCCCGCTCGCGATCAGCAGCGCCAGCGCCGGCAGCGCCTTCACTCCCACTCGATGGTCCCGGGCGGCTTGCTCGTGATGTCGTAGACGACGCGGTTCACGCCGCGCACCTCGTTGATGATGCGCGCCGACATCGTGCCGAGCAGCTGGTGCGGCAGCGGGACCCAGTCGGCGGTCATGCCGTCGAGGGACGTGACCGCGCGGATCGCGATGGCCTCGTCGTAGGTGCGGTTGTCGCCCATGACGCCGACCGAGCGCACCGGCAGCAGCACCGCGAAGGCCTGCCAGATCTGCTCGTAGAGCCCGGCGGCGCGGATCTCCTCTTCGACGATCGCGTCGGCGCCGCGCAGGGACTCGAGGCGGGGCCGGAGCAGCTCGCCGAGGCAGCGGACGGCCAGGCCGGGCCCGGGGAACGGCTGGCGGCTGATCATCGCGTGGGGCAGCCCCAGCTCGGCGCCCAGGAGCCGCACCTCGTCCTTGAACAGCTCGCGCAGCGGCTCGACCAGCTTGAGGTTCATGCGCTCGGGCAGGCCGCCGACGTTGTGGTGGCTCTTGATCACCGCGGCCGGGCCGCGCACCGACACCGACTCGATGACGTCGGGGTAGAGGGTGCCCTGGGCCAGAAACTGGGCGTCGCCGACGGTCTTGGCCTCCTCGTCGAAGACGGCGATGAACTCGTAGCCGATGATCTTGCGCTTGCGCTCGGGGTCGGTGACGCCGGCCAGCGCGTCGAGGAACCGGTCGACGGCGTCGACCACGCGCAGATCGATCTTGAAGTGATCGCGGAAGATCGCCGCGACCTGCTCGCGCTCGCCCCGACGCAGCAGGCCGTTGTCGACGAAGATACAGGTCAGCCGGTCGCCGATGGCGCGGTGGATGAGCGCGGCGGCCACCGACGAGTCGACGCCGCCCGACAGGCCGCAGATCACGCGGCCCTCGGGCCCGACCTGGGCCCGGATCCGGACCACCGCCTCGTCGGCGAAGGTCGCCATCGACCAGTCGCCGCGCAGCCCGGCGACGCTGAACAGGAACCCGGCGAGGATCTCGGCGCCGCGCGGCGTGTGCACGACCTCGGCGTGAAACTGGATGCAGTAGATCTTGCGGGCGACGTCGGCGAAGGCCGCCCTCGGGCAGTTGTCGCTTTCGCCAAGGTGGACGAACCCGGGCGGCAAGACCTCGACCGAGTCGCCGTGCGACATCCACACCGTGAGCTGCTCGCCGGTGGCGAGGGTGCGGAACAGCCCGGCCCCGCCCTGCTTCACCCGCACCACCGCGCGGCCGTACTCGCGCTTGTCCGAAGGCCGGACATCGCCGCCGAGCAGGTGCGCGGTGAGCTGGGCGCCGTAGCAGATGCCGAGGATCGGCACGCCGAGCTCGAAGACCTCGGGCGTGACCGACGGGGCGCCGGCCTCGTAGACCGACGACGGCCCGCCCGACAGCACGATCGCGGCCGGAGCCAGCGCGCGGATCTTCTCGATCGTGAGCGCGTGGGGATGGACCTCGCAGTACACCGCGTGCTCGCGGATGCGGCGGGCGATGAGCTGCGTGTACTGCGAGCCGAAATCGAGGATGAGGACGAGCTGGTGGGACATGGGTTGCGCTTCTATTCGAGCCGATAGTTCGGCGCTTCCTTGGTGACGATCACGTCGTGGACGTGGGACTCGCGCAGGCCCTGCGACGTGATGCGCACGAACTGCGCCTTGTCGTGCAGCTCGCCGATGGTGGCGGCGCCGACGTAGCCCATCGACGAGCGCAGGCCGCCGACCAGCTGGTACAGCGAGTCGCGGAGCGGGCCCTTGTACGGCACGCGGCCCTCGATGCCCTCGGGCACCAGCTTCTGGGGTGCGCTCGACTCGATGTCGTCCTGAAAGTAGCGGTCCTTCGAGCCGTCGCGCATCGCGCCGATGGAGCCCATGCCGCGATACGACTTGTAGCTGCGGCCCTGGTACAAGATGACCTCGCCGGGCGCCTCGTCGGTGCCGGCGAACAGGCTGCCGATCATGACGGTCGAGGCCCCGGCGGCCAGCGCCTTGGCGACGTCGCCCGACGACTTGATGCCGCCGTCGGCGATGATGGGCACGCCGCCGGCCGCGTTGGCGGCCTCGACCGCGTCGGCAATGGCGGTCAGCTGGGGGACGCCGACGCCGGCCACGATGCGGGTCGTACAGATCGAGCCGGGGCCGACGCCGACCTTGACCGCATCGACCCCGGCCGCGATGAGCGCGAGCGTGGCGGCGCCGGTCGCGACGTTGCCGGCGACCAGCTGGATCTGGGGGAAGTTCTTGCGGGTCGTGCGCACGACCTCGAGGACGCCCGCCGAGTGACCGTGGGCGGTGTCGATGCAGATGAGGTCGCACCCGGCCGCGACCAAGGCGTCGATCCGCTGCTCGCGATCGCCGCCGACGCCGACCGCGGCGCCGACCCGCAGCCGCCCGAGCTCGTCCTTGGCGGCGAAGGGGTAGGCCTCGGCCTGCTCGATGTCCCTGATCGTGATGAGGCCCTTGAGGCGGCCGCTGTCGTCGATGACGAGCAGCTTCTCGATGCGGTTCTTGTGCAGCAGCTCCTTGGCGGCGTCGAGGCCGACGCCGTCGCTGCAGGTGATGAGCTGTTTGGTCATCACGTCGCCGACCCGCTGCGACAGGTTGCGCTCGAAGCGCAGGTCGCGGTTGGTGAGGATGCCGACCGGACGGCGCTCGCCGTCGACCACCGGCAGCCCGCTGATGCGGTGCGCGCGCATGATCGCCAGCGCGTCCTCGAGGCGGCGGTCGGGGCCGACCGTGACCGGATCGACGACCATGCCGCTCTCGGCCTTCTTGACCCGCGTGACCTCGCGCGCCTGGTGCTCGATCGACATGTTCTTGTGCAGGAAGCCGACGCCGCCCTCGCGGGCCATGCGGATCGCGGTGGCCGACTCGGTGACGGTGTCCATCGCCGAGCTGACCAGCGGCATCCGCAGCGCGATGCGGGCGGTGAGCCGGGTCGCGACGTCGACGTCGCGCGGCAGGACCTCGCTGTACCCGGGCACCAGCAGGACGTCGTCGAACGTGAGGGCCTCGCGCAGCTTGTCGCTCAGCATCGCAGCTCCTTGTCACGGGCCATGGGCCCGATGGGCGCGGACCATACGGGCCCTAGCCAATCCAGACAAGGCTGGGAGCCGGGCTGCTGGGTTGGGGGTGTCCCCCCCACCCGTGTCGACTCAGGTCGACATCATTTCGCGCAGGTCGGCGCTGGCGCGGCGCTTGCTCGACGGTAACACCATGCGCCGATCGCTCGCGTTCGTGTTGATCTCCGCCGCGGCCGGCTGCGCGGGCGAAGCCCCCGACCTGACCGCCGTGGACGCCGCGCCCCACGTCGACGCCGGCCAAGGCCTCGACGCGACTCCGACGGTGACCTTCGCGCTCACCGGCAAGGCCAAGGACTACTTCACCGGCCTGCCGCTGGCGACGGTCGACCTCGCCACCGAAGGGATGGAGCCCGCGCTGGCCGGCACCAGCGACGCCGCCGGCGACTTCCGCCTCGACGGCGTCCCGCCCGGCAGCGTGTTTTACGTGACCACGTCGCGCCTGCAGTTCCGGCCCACCCGCAACCTGCCGGTCCGCATCGACAGCGAGTCGGTCCAGAGCGACCTGCTCGTGGTGTCCCTGCCCGACTCGCGCCGCCAGTACACCTCGCTCAACCTCGCGCCCACCGCCGGCGCCGCGGTCGTCTTCGCCGAGCTGCGCCGCAACAACGGCATGCCGTTCGAAGGTCTCGCGCTCGACGCCATCGTCCTCGTCGACAGCGCGGCCGCGCCGATCGGCCTCGGCCCGTACTTCTTTGGCGCCCAGGGCGACCTGGTCTCGAACCTGACCGTCGCGACCTCGACCGGGTTTGGCGGCCGGGCCCGCGTCGGCTTCCTCGACGTGCCGGCCGGTCCGGTCACGCTCGAGGTCACCTCGACCACGGGCATGGGCGCGCCTCAGACCGAGCGGATCGAGCTGATGGCGACGGCCGATGGCGCGACCCTGGCAGTGACCGGGGCCACCGGCATGGGCGGCGGGGGATCGGGCGCGCGCACCTTCACTGCCGACGTTTACCCGAAGCTGCAGACCGCGGCCAACGGCGGCCTCGGCTGCGCCAACTGCCACACCGCCGGCGGCCTCGCCGCGGTGCTGCCCTACGACCTGCCGGTGATGATGACGTACGACGCCATCAAGGCCCGCCTCGGCGTCGTCGATCTGATCACGCCGGCCGACTCGCTCCTGCTCACGAAGCCGCTCTTCGAGGCTCCGCCCAATCACCCCAACGCGACCTTCCTCGACGTGAACGATCCGGACTACCGGGTGTTCCTGCAGTGGATCAGCCAGGGCGCCACCCTGTAAGCGCGATCACGCGAGGTGGCAGCGTGACGACGAGGCGACCAGTCGTGCGACAATGGGAACCATGCGCCACGCCTTCGCTTTGCTATTCGTGCTGCTCGCGGCCTCCGCGTGCGGTGAGGTGGTCCTCCAACCCGACGCCGGCACCGACGCGCTCGAGATCGACGCGGTGGTCGATCCGTGCACCCAGGCCGAGGTCAGCATCGACGACTTCTTCACCTGCCTGAGCCAGGAGATCTGCGACGTCTACACCGACTGCGCCGGCAGCAACCGCGACGGCATCGACTGCGCCGACCTGCCGTTCTACGTCTTCGGCGGCCTCCCGCCGACGCCGCTCAAGGTGGTCATCCGCGACGCGGTCGACAGCGGCCGGGCCCAGTGGAACCCGACGGCGGCCCAGGCCTGCCTGCAGGTCCTGCGCAGCACCGGCTGCTCGCTCTTCAAGGGCGGCGACGACGTCTTCGCGACCTGCGCCGCGATCGTCGGCAACGTGAACAACGGGCAGCTGTGCCAGAACGACATCGAGTGTGCCACTCCGGGCGCCCAGTGCGTCGACAACAGCATCATGGACGGCAACCTGTGTACGTCGCAGGTGTGCCGCGCGCCGACCCCGGCCGGGCAGCAATGCACCGGCGGCGCGTTCTGCCGCCCCCAGGATCGCTGCGTGTCGCGCTCGAGCGGCAACGGCGACATGTCGGTCTGCGCGACCGGCGAGGCCGGCCAGATCTGCGACGGCGACGAAGACTGCGACGGTGGCCTGTTCTGCAACGGCGGCCTCAACAACAGCACCGCGGCCGGCATCTGCACGATCTCGAAGCCGTCGGGCGCGGTGTGCCGCACCGACGCCGAGTGCATGGGCGAGCTCCTGTGCGTCGGTAACACCCAGACCTCGTCGGGCACCTGCCGCGACGTGCGCCCGGCCGGCGCCATGTGCGACCGCGGCAACCTCACCGGCTGTTTCGGCAACCAGTACTGCGACGCGACCTCCAGCACCGCGGTCGGCACTTGCAGCGCGGCGCCCCAGGCCAACGAGGCCTGCGGCCCGGTCAACGGCGTGCCCCGGTTCTGCGGCTTCTTCATGACCTGCGACAACGGCGTCTGTCGCGCGCCCGGCGTGCTCGCCGAGACCTGCAGCGACGACGGCGGCTTCGGCTCCGACGACACCGGCTGCAACCTCGGCCTCTACTGCGCGATCACCACGGGCAGCCAGCCGCCGGTCGGCGTCTGCGCCGAGCTGCTGCCCAACGGCTCGACGTGCATGAGCCGCGGCGGCGGCGCTGGCGAGTCGGCCCAGTGCGCGAGCGGCTGGTGCTCGGACAACGCGACCTGCTCCGACTTTCCGACCTGCGACTTCTGATGCGCGCCGCCGCTGCGACGCTGCTGCTGGTCGCCGCGTGCACCCGCACGCCGGCTCACGATCGGGCGCCAGGGCCCGCGCCAGCCCCGGTCGCGCCGGCCCCGGTCGCGCAGGCGCCGGTCGCGCCGGCCCCGGTTGCGCCCGACACCGACTCTAGGCTCGCCGGCGACAGCTGCACGAGCGACACCGACTGCACCGTATCCAACTGGCCGGGTTGCTGCGCGTGCCCGCAATGCTCGACCGGCGAGCCCATCGCCCGCTCGACCGCCGGCCTGGCCGCCGCCCGGGATCAGTGCAAGCTCGTACGCTGCAACACGTCCATCTGCGACCTCGCCGGTGCCTGCCCCCCCGGCCAGGATGCATCGGCCTTCGTGCCCACCTGCCGCGCCGGCACCTGCGTCGGCGTCCGCCGCTGACCCGCTGCCCCACCGACTACCCGATCGCTGCGCGAGCCAGATGGATCGCGGGGCCCCAGAGCGGGTAGGCTGATCCCTCCGACAGGAGGCGTTCGTGAGCTGGCGGCAATTCGTGCGTCGCTCGACCTGCGCGGTGACCGCTTGTCCTGAAGGCGGTCAGTCGCAGGCGACCGGGTCGAGGTCGATGTGACAGCGCAGGCACATGCGGCCATTCTTGCTGGCGAGCGCGCGGCAACGCGAGGAGCCACGCCAGCCCGGGCCGTGCGGCGAGATCTGGGGAGAGGCCGACTCGGCAGAGTGGCATTTCAGGCAGGTCTCTTCGCGGTGGCACGACGTGCACTCGCGCAGGTTGGCGCGGGCCGGACCGGCGTGACGGTTGGGCAGGGCGCGGTCGGTGGCGGCCCAGCCGTCGGGGTGAAACCGCCGCGACGCCACGTTGCTGCGGAAGTCGGTCTGGCCGCGATCGGCGAGGCCGGCCCGCTCGTGACAGCCAATGCAGAATGACTGCGTCTTGTGACAAGCGGCGCAGTCTGGCACGTTGCGACGAGCCTCGACCGGGTGCAGCGCGAGGTAGTCGCCCGGGTGGAAATCCATCGGCCGGACCACGCCATTGTGGCAGTCGATGCAATCCCGCTCTTCATGACAGGACGCGCAGGCCGCCGGGTTGCTGCGCGCGATCGCGGCGTGGTCGCGCCCGAAGTCGCCGCCGTGGTCGGCGCCGCTCACGCCGCCGCGCGGGGTCAGGGCGCCATCGGCCAGCGCGGTGCGGACCCGTCCGCCCGCGGTCGCCAGGTGACACGTCGTGCAGCTGCGGTCGGCCCGAGCGCCGTCATGGCAGCCCAGGCAGGTGTCCATCGTGGGCAGGTCGCGCACGGTGGCGAGCCCGGCGCTGGCGACCGTGGGGTGGCAGCCCGCGCACGCGGTCGAGGCGTGGGCGGCGTGGCTGAACTTGAGGCTGGGCGGCGGGATGACGACGCGCGCGACCGCGAGCCCGGGCTCCCAACCGGCGTGGCAAGCTGCGCACGCGCCGGTCGCGGTGGCACCGGCGACAGCGCCGCGTCCGCGATCGATCGCGTGACAGCCGCGACAGGCTGCTTCCGAGGGCGTGAGCAGATCCACCGCCGAGCGCGAGGTGAGCGCGCGGTCGTGACAGGCCGTACACGCCATCGCCAGCGCGCCGACGTGCTGGGCGTGCGAGAAGACCAGCGGGAGCCGCTGCGGCGCGAACACCACCGGCGACGGACCGCGATCGCCACCGGCCAGCGCCGCGGCCGGCACCACGATGAGCAGCAGCAGGACCAGCGCGCGCAGGCTCATATCTCGGGCTCGAAGGCGAGATCGACGACGAACAGCGTGCGAAAGGCCAGGCCGGCCAGCGGGCTGTCGGTGAGCTCGCCGCTGGCGTGGAGCGCGATGCCGTCATCGACCTGCCACTGGGTGGCGACCGCGAGGCTGGCCGAGGTGCCGGTGACCCGGGTCGCGAAGTCGGCGTCGACGGTGATGAGACCGGCGCGGCCTGTGAACACGAGGTCGCGGGTGCGCTGCCAGCGCGCCATCGCGAGACCGCCCAAGCGCCGCCCGCCGTAGCCGTCGTCGACGAACAGCTCGCCCTGCCCGCGCCAGCGCGCCGCGAGGTCGACCTCGGCGGCCACGGTGCCGCCCCCGGCGTACTGGGCGAGCGTGACGTCGTCGGCATCGTAGCGGCGCAGCCAGCTCGCGGCGTGGCCGCGGTAGCTGCGGTGCTTGGGCGCGTACCGGTACGACAAGCGGGCGTCGGCGCTGGCGCCGACCGCGAACACGCTCCAGATCGAGTCGGCGTCGAAGACCGGTCGGGCCCGCGCGACCTCGGGCTCGAGGATGTGGGCGCCCCGCTCGACCCGTAGGCCGGCGCCGGCCTCGTCGACGACGCCGTGGACCAGCGAGTAGCGAGCGTGGGCCCAAGGCGCCAGCCGGGTGCGCCCGATCGCGACGGCGCCACGCGCGCTCGCCGCCAGCGTCTCCTCGTTGACGCCCCAGGATGGGGCCTGACCGCGCTCGTTGGGGTAAAGGCCGGTGTCGGGATGATCGAGGCGGTCGACGCCGTCGATGACGCCGACCGTGCGCGACTGGCTGCGCCGGTAGCTCACCCGGGCGTCGAGGTGGCGCAGCCCGTCGGTCTCGAGCGCGACCGACGCGGTCGGCATGAGCGCCTCGCGCTGCGGGCAGTCCGCGAGGTCGGAGCCATACCTCGAGCCGGCGCCGGCGCGGCTGCGATCGATGAGCTGCCAGGTGCCAGCGCCAGCGGTGGCGGCCTCGACATACTCGCGGCAATCGGCGCCGGCGGCGCCGTCGAGGTCGCTGCCCGCGAGCGCCAGCGGGCTGGTGTCGCGCACCCGCAGGCCGCCCTGCACCTCGACCAGCACCGGCGTGCCGGTGTGGAGGCGCGCGGTGAGCCCGTCGACGGCCCCGCTCTCGAGCTCGTCCATGCGGAGCTGGCGACCGAAGCGCAGGTCGACCCGCCCGCCCAGCCCGTCGACGGCGAGGTAGCCATACGGGATCGCGAAGCCGAGGCTCTGGCCGGCCAGCTCGGGAATCTCGTCGATGGCGTCGAGAGTCTGGCCATCGACGTCGACGGTGCCCATGGTCCACGCGCCGAAGTCGTGATCGAGGCGCAGGTAGCCGGTGAACCAGATCGTCGGGCCGTCGTCGACGGCGCCGGGTCGGCGGCGGGCCCGGGTCGCGGCCAGATCGCCGACGTCCCAGATCGACAGGTTGAGGGTCTGCGTGAAGCGCCGGCGCGACAGCCACAGATCACCACCGAGCAGCCGCATCGTGGGGAGCTGGTAGAGCTGGCCGATCGTGCGCGCCGAGAGCTCGTAGCTGTACGCGTGGACGGTGGCGGGCGCGGCCGACGCGACCAGCGCGCAGGCGAGGACAGCGGCGCGGCGCACCGGCCGACCGTATCACCTTCCGATCGTGATCGACTCGATCGCGACCGGGGCGCCCAGCGACGCCACGCCAAGCGCGCCGCGCACGCGGTCGTCCTGCGAGCACGACAGCACCACGGTGCCACCGGCGACGACGCGCAGCGTGGTGGCGGCCAGCTCGACCTGCACCGCGAAGCTGCCGGCCGGCGGCGCCGCGTTGCCCCGACAGCGCACGGTGGGCACGCCGGCGCGGACCTCCTCGAGCGCGACGGTCTGGCCCGGGATGATCGCGATGCGGTCGTGATCGCCGGGGTCGACGAAGCTGGTCAGGATGGCGACGCCGGTCGGTGGCACCACCAGGGCGAGCTCGGCCCGCAGGAGCCCGGCGGTGGGGCCGCCCACGATCGCCCAGCTCGGCGCCGACCCGCCGACCCGCCAACCGCCGTTGCGATCGACGCTGGCCGGATCGAGCGGCGCGAGCGGCGCATCGGTGCTCGGGTCGCCCGGGACCAGCGCGAGCGCGCCGGTGAAGGGCCCAAGCAGGCGGGGCCGGAACCGCCACACCGCGGCGCTGGGCGCCCCCCCGGCGTCGCGGCCACCAAAGACCAGCACGGTCCCGTCGTCCCAACGCAGCGCGGCCGGCGATCCGGCGATCGCGACCCCGGGATCTGCGACCGGCTGCCAGTCGTGTTGGCTCGGGCGGTAGCGGACCGGCGCGCCGTCGCCCAGGCCGATCACCAGGCCGTCGTCTTGCGTCACCAAGACCGCGCCGGCCCTGGCGGCGATCATCGGCGTGGCCCGTGCGGTGGCGAGGCCCGGCACGATCACGGCGCCGCCGGCGCGCGCGCGGTCGACCGGGCCGAAGGCGGTGACGAAAGCGCCGCTGTCGAGCCGCGCGATCGCGCTGCCGGCGTCGATGATGACGGTGGGGGCGCCACCGTCGAGGGACAGCCGCTCGGCGCTGGTCACCGGCGCGCCGCTGACGTCGACCCCGCCGGTCAGGACCGCGGTGCGCCGACCGTCGGCAGCGACCTCGAGCACGCCGGCCCCGTCGAGGCGCGCGATGGTGAGCGTGGGGCCGGCCCCGATCGCGCCGGTGGCGAGATCGACGATGCGGGCGTTGCGCCGGGCGTCGCCGGCCGCACAGGCGCCGTCATCGTCGACGATGCCGCAGCCGGCGGCGACCAAGACGTGGGTGGCGTCGAGGGCGAGCGCGACGTGATGGGATCGCACCTCGGTCAGCAGCGTCGCGACGGTGAAGCCGCGCCCAGGCTCGTAGATCGCAAAGCCGGGCCGGGCTCCGCCGATCAACGCGGCCCGCCCGTCAGGGAGCGCGGTGAGCGACGCGCCGACCACGCCGCCGAGGCCACCGAAGCCGGGCGGCAGCTCGACCGGAGTCGAGGTCTCGGTCTGCGGATCGTAGCGCTCGGCGCTGGCCGTGGCGGCGCCGCCGACGACCAGCACGCCATCGCCGACTCGCGCGATGCGCGCGCGATCGCGGGCTGCACCCAGCACGCCGGCCGGGCAGATGCCGTCGGGGGCCGCCATCGCGATCGGGATGACGTCGCCGTCGGCCAGCGCGTCGAGCACGAAGGGCGCGGTGCGACCGATCGCGACCACCTCGCCGCCGGGCCCGAGGATCTCGACCGCGAGGCTACGGGTCGCGGCCGGAAGCGCCGCCAGCTCGACCGCGCTGCCCAACTCGATGGCGCGGCGACCGACGAGGAAATCGCCGAGCGGCGTCACCAGGATCGTGCGGGCGTCGTCGGGGTGGCCGCACGGCCCGGGGTTGGTCGGCGCGAGCCGCAGCCGCGCGCCGTCTTCGCCGCACGCCGCGATCGCGCACGCGACGCACGCGAGGAGCCCGGAGACGCGCACCACCGCATGATACACTCGCGCCAGATGACCGAGCTGCCGACGACGTTCGGCAAGTACTTCCTGACCGACAAGCTCGCGGTCGGAGGGATGGCCGAGATCTTCCTCGCCAAGCTGATCGGGCCGGGCGGGTTCGAGAAGGCGATGGTCATCAAGCAGATCCATCCGGCGCTGTCGTCGCAGCGTGCCTTCGTCGACCTGTTCGTGGCCGAGGCCAAGACCTTGGTCAGCCTGAGCCAGAGCAACATCGTGCCGATCTACGAGCTCGGCGTCGTCGATGACACCTACTTCATCGCGATGGAGTACGTCGACGGGCCGACGCTGTGGCAGCTCACCGAGGCGGTGCTGGCGCGCGGCGATGCGATGGCGCCGGCGATCGCCGCCCACGTCGCCGCCGAGATCGCCAAGGGGCTCGACTACGCGCACCGCAAGGGCGCCGGGGTCATCCACCGCGACCTGTCGCCGCGCAACGTGATGGTCACCCGCGACGGCGAGGTGAAGCTGGTCGACTTCGGCATCGCGGTCGGGCTCGGTGAATCCACCGACGCTGGCGATGGCGGCCTGCCCACGGGATCGTTCGCGTACATGTCGCCCGAACAGGCGCGCCGCGAGCCGCTCACCGGCCAGACCGATCTGTTCTCGCTGGGCGTGCTGACCTGGGAGATGGTGACCGGCCAGCGGCTGTTCGGGCGCGCCGATGCCGACGCGACCCTGGCCGCGGTGACCTCGGCGCCGATCGTGGCGCCGTCGACGATCCAGCCCGAGCTGCCGGCGCGCCTCGACGCGATCGTGATGCGCATGCTCGAGCGCGACACCGCCGCGCGCTGGCCCAACGCCGCCGAGGTAAGCGCGGCGCTGCAGCGGTTCCTGGCCGACGAGACCGAGTTGCGCGGCGGCCGCGATCTGGCCGCGCTGGTGGCGCGGGTGTGCCCGCCGACGGTGAGCGGCGGTCGTGACGCGCCCGCCACCCATCACGACGCGGTGGAGGCGGCGAGCGGCGATGGCGGTCCGTCGACGCAGGTCGTGCCGCGCTCCGGTCCGCGCGGCAAGCGACGCCCGACCGTGCGCGAGGCGACCTTTGCGACTCACGTCGAGCTGGATCGCGTGCTGGGCCCGGTCACGGGTACGGTCACGGATACGGTCACGGATACGGTCACGGATACGGTCACGGATACGGCCACGGATACGGCCACGGATACGG
>Ga0335394_10001456_pt1 | contig 26695 bp, 18 predicted proteins | sample MAT03_FD_205741 | JGI IMG/M metagenome (GOLD analysis project Ga0335394, IMG submission 205741) | Freshwater microbial communities from Lake Fryxell liftoff mats and glacier meltwater in Antarctica - MAT-03 (spades assembly) (version 2) ...
ATAGATAGCCATCAGCGATGATCGATGGCAGCCGGTCTACATGCACAATGTGGTAGATTTTCGGCTGCGTGGGCACTGTCATTTAGCCAACTCCTTGGTGCAGCTTTTTCACTTCCTCTTAGACTTTGTGACTCCCTCTGGGTTTTGTACCTCCATCAACTTGACCAGCTTTCCTTTACCACCCGTCTATTTTTGGGGAGTGCAGAGATAGACTTATCGTTGAGGTATTGTAGGACGAACTGACTACTGGAAGCATAACTTCTTACTTAGGCGGAAAGTTTCCGCATATCATCCCAAATTGGGTGGATAGGCCGAAAGTTTCTGCATATCACCCTAAACCAGATGGATCGGAGGAAAGTTTCTCCATACTATGGGCGATCGCCCATCTCAGTGCTTTCGACCCGATATTTTTGACACAATTTGCCGATTTAGGTCTTGACGATGTGGCGGGTATGCCCGTACTGTGTCTGGTTAAGGTTGTTGAACGATTCTGTAGTCGAGCAACCTCAATTCGCTCCAAAAATCTAGCACCGCCCAATGCTGTTGCAACCAACATTGAGCGGCTAACCCCCAAACTGAGTAACGCAGTCTGGCGGCTAACTGGGAATTTTAGCATTCTCTCTAGCCACCCTGCTTTGTAAATGCGCGGGGTGGCTAGGTTTTTGGGGTTTCCCTCTTACCGCTTATGCAGGAGAACCCCGATGGTTGAGATGTTTGATGCACCGTCTGTACGCAGTTTTTTGACGGGTAGTGAGGATGAGATTCGCCCTCAGCCGTTAGTTTTGCCGCTCTACGTGATGCCGTTGGCACCGGAACAAGAGCAGATCAGGATCTTGCTAATTAGCAGCCCTGCTTGGGTGCGCGAAACGATTCACGATCTGCATCGCCGCAGTTTTGCCAATGCCAACGATTGGAGCAGTTTGCAGCCCGGTGCGAATCCTGGTGAGGTGGTGAGCATTTTGACTCGACGGCGATCGCGCCGATAGGCGGAGTGTAGTGTCGGGGGCGGTCTATCTCTGAACTGACAAGAACTGACAACCAGAGGAGCTATCTAATGCTGCTGATGTCGTCTGGCGTGTTGCAGTTAAAGAGTATCTGAGTGTCGTTTAACGGCAGTTCTGCCACGGGATATTGCGCTAGCCAGCGCTGAAACGATCGCCCCCCAGATTCGACAAAGGTTTGTAACCCAGACAGACTGCTGCGTCGGTAGAAGCCACAGAGCGCCTCCCAGCCCTTGGGATGACGGGGGAGACAGGCGATCGCCGCTGGATCAACCTGGTCTAACTGTTGCGCCCAGGTTTGTAGCACGTCTGCTCTAAGCTGCGGCAAATCGCACGCCAACAGCAACACCCAATCTGTTTGCACCTGCCCTAGCGCCTGGGCAAAACCCATAAGTGGTCCCTGAGATGTACCGTTGAGAGCAGCAGTTTCTCGAAGGAACTGGCAGTCGGGTGGCACAATCGCCTGGTAGCGCTCAACCCAGGGCGTGACCACATACACTGGGTCAGCACACTGACGGGCGATCGCGCAGACCCGTTGCAGCATTGGCACCCCATTGATTTCTAGCAACGCTTTATCTTGCCCCATGCGACGGCTTTGCCCACCTGCTAGCACCAACGCAGATAGTTGAATCATGCAAGGCATTGCTTAATCTGGGTATGATTTTTTTGAGAGCGGCGCGCCCCTTTCAAAAAAATCATACATGAAATCAGCAACACCTCATGCAATTCCTGCCACGTCTAGTATTTTTTTTAACGTATTTAAATTCACAAAAATATCTTCAATTCGAGGGTTTGGATACAGAAATTGATGCATTGAATATCCAAGGGGCAGGTCTCCTAAAAGATAGAAATAGTCTAATTTGATGACGTTACTAATATACCAATAGCAAGAGTAAACAAAATTAGGTGAAAAGATTTCAATTATTTTGGTTGATGGAGCGCAAAAGATAGCATTGGTTAATCCGCTACCGTGGGAAGCGACAATCACCTCGGCACTCGCAAACAACTGCGCTTGTTCTACAATGGATAGCGCTTCTAAATCAATGCTGACAAATCCAAATTGCTCTAAATATTGTACTAATTCTGATTCGTTTATAACCCGGCGAGTGGTTGTATTTTGGCGGCTAATGTAGAGTCGAGTCGGATAATTGGACTGATTTGGCTGGTCGGAAAATGAATCGGTTACCTGATTTAGAAAAGTTGCTTTAAGGAAATCACCCACCCACGGCTGAAACCAGGCGATCGCCCCCGGAAATGACGGCACAATTAGTTGAGTTGCTTGAATATGAAGATGTTGTTCAATCGGCAGTATTTTTGAATTGGGAATACCCAACATAGCTAGGCTTTCTTGTTGAAATGGCTGGCGATCGCCAACTAAAAAGTAATCTACTTCGGTTAAATCTACTCCACTTAATTGCAACAATTCAAATCGAGGCAAACAATCCAATAGCCAATGAAAATAGACATTGTTAGATAGCCCTGCTAGTACTACAACATTGCCTTGAATTAGCTCTGGCGGTGATAGCTTCTCTGCTCTAAACGTCCAATGCTGGCCGGGTTGCTGATCAGGATGTCCGGGGCTAAGAATTGGAAACTCTGGGGAAAGGTCGGCAAGAATTTGATTGTTTTTGGTAAAAATGGCGCTGCTGCTTTGATCTGGATCTAGCCAGAACCGTCCATTGGCTAAGGTGACTAAAAACGTTTTAGGAATCGTGATTTTGCGTCCAAATCTAAAGCTAAAATGAGGCGCAGAATTAGAGTTCGTTTCAATCTGTTTTGGAGGGGTAAGAATTACAGTCTGAGGCGGATGAATTGGGATGTAATCATTCGCATTCAGACTCGTCTGATGAATCCATTCCTCTGTGGTTTCGTGCCATCCAATTGGCGCATCAATCGGAGTGATTTGAGCTAAAGTGGCGGACGGTGCTAATAGCGCTTGGGTTTGAAGAGATGTAATAAAATTCCAAACGACTGGCGCTAAGTTTGAATTCAGATTCAGAATTGTTTTGAAGCAAGCGATCGCCTCTTCATCTCTATGGCTATGGGCAAGGGCGATCGCTAAATTACACCAGCATTCAATTGCAGTTGGTGCAAGTTTAAGAGCCGTTTGATAGTGTTTTGCAGACTCATCCCACTGTCCTCTGAGTCGAGCGACATCGCCCAGAAGGATATATCCATCTGGCTGGATTGGTGCGAGGGCGATCGCCTGATTAGCCAAAGCAATTGCCTCTTGATACTGACCAAATTTGACTAAGATCCGTCCTATCCCTAACAGCGCCTTTGTCGAATTGGGTGTTAGTTGCAGAACAGTTTGGTAGGCATTAAATGCAGCATCCAATTGATTAACTTGAGTCAAAACATGACCCAATTCCAGGTGAAATTGAACGGCACTGGGTTGAAGCGTCACGGCTGTTTGGTACGCGGCAATCGCCAGTTCCGGTTGTCCTCGCTGACTCAGTAACGTTCCCAGATAGCCATATTGCTTAGTCTGGGGCTGAAGTTGGGGAAGAGAGATGCACTCAGCGCGCTTCTCTCTCTCATCAAATTCCCCAGATGCATCACTGCAATCCACGGTGGCAGTAGGCAGCAACGACTGTAAAAAATCAGCGTTGAGTTGCAAAGCAACCGCAGCCGTTCCCTGCTTGACCCAGTTGCAGTAGGTTTCGACAGTATGAGGCTGCATCTGAACGGCTAGCTGAAAATGCGCGATCGCCGTTTCCAGATTGCCTCGTCGAAGTTGGGCATACCCTAAGTCTCCCCAAGCCGCCGCACACTGGGGCTGCCGTTGGAGCATTTGGGAAAACTGGGCGATCGCCATCTCCCATTGAGCCTGCTGGGTGTAACACAGTCCTAGCAAATGATAGAAATCAGCTCGGTCAGGCCGAAGGGTTAAGGCTTGGTGGTAACAGGCGATCGCCTGCTCAATCTGCCCCAGCTTTTGCCAGACTTCGGCCTGTCGTTCCACAGGTTCAATCCATTCGGGCTGAAGGGTTGTAGCTGTTTGCCAGGAGACCAACGCGCTGGTTAAATCGCCCTGTTCAGCTAAGATATTCCCTAGCGCAAGCTGAATTTCAGCCGCATCGGGTTGCAGTTCTAATACCTGTTGGTAGAGGCGACTGGCTTGGTCGGGTCGGTGGTGCTGACATTGGCGGGTGGCTTCAGCGATTAGGAGATCGGCTAGGTCGGTTGTGAGTTGATCGGCTTGGTCGGGTGCTGCTTGCGCCAGAGCAGTGATCCAAACGGTTTGAGCCGCTGCTTCATCCCCCTGCAATAGCCAAGCTAACCCCAGATACCAGTACGACTCGACAATATCAGGCTGGTCTTCAATCGCGTGTGTGTAGAAAGCGATCGCCGCCCCATAGTCATCTACCCCATAGTGATTCGCTACAGCATTCATTGCAGGGTTCATTGCACTGTTCACCGCACCGTTCGCTATCCCATTCGTCAAATCATGCCAAGATACTGCTACACCAATGACCAACGGTCGTCAGTTTGCTGCGCTCATCGTTCAGCCACCTCTTCAGAACTGTAGACCGGGAGAGTAGCCGTGGCGATCGCTGGCGGTCGTGTCCCTTCGCGGGGTAGAGATAGATACCCCGTCAGATAGGGTAACAGTCCCTGCCACTGCTCATCTGTCAGAGCATCTACTAGTGTGATATGAGGTCCGTCATCACTCAAGCCGAAGTCTTCAGCTTGAGCTAGCGTTAACGCAATGTCGGAAAGTATCAGGTTTGCCGTTTCTGCATCACAATCTTGTTGAGTAATTAACAACGTAATGTGCTGGAGGTTGGGATGGACTGCCATGCTCTTCAGGCAGTTTTTCAAGTCTTCAAATAGAACAGCTTCAGGTTGGTGCCAATCTGGAATAATCAGTAGATTAATATTGGTGATATTCAGCGCATTCAGAATAGGAGAAAGTTCTGAATAATAGCGGTTGATGTAAGCAATATTGGCATCCCGATAGGCCGACAAGTGCTGATTTAGTCTGTCTTGCTCATGGCGATCGCCTGTTGCTTCACTGACGGCTTCAATATAAACTTTGCTTTGCCTAAATCGACTCGACTCCTTTACAAACGCCATATCGAGCTGCCACAGCGCAAAATCGGCGGGGCGGTTATGTAAGTCAACGAAGTCGTAGGCTACGAATCCTTGCGATCGCATCAAATCCATCACCTCATACATCTGCCCAAACAGCGTCACTTCCACAATCACATAGTCTGTTTCTTGTAGAATTTGCGTCGCCCCAGCCAATACATCAGGTTCCTTTCCGTCTACGTCAATCTTGATCAAGAACGGTGGCTCTAGGTGTCGCTCTTGATAAAGTTGATCGAGACTAACTGTAGGAATTGTTCTTAAATAAGAGTGCTCAGAAACATCTTCCTCGACTGTCCGCATAGTGGAGTGAACCAGCGCAGGCGTAACTTCTAAGGTGCACGTTCCAGGTGTCTTAGCCGCTGCTGCAATCACATATTCAGCATGACCAATTGCCTGACAAATTTTTGCTAGGTATGGCTCGTTTTCAGCAATCGGTTCAATTAAAATATGCCGCGCTTCAGGAAACACTTCGTATAGGTCAAATGTCCCCAACGCCGCGCCTACGTCAATCACCGTACGTGGCTCTAATCCGAGCGATTTGATTTGCAACAGTGCACCACGCATAGTAGAACGGGCAGGGAGAGGCATAGGAGGATAGGGGGTGTGGGTAGGGTGAGTTTTGAGTTCTAAGTTTTGAGTTTTAGTGTAGATCCTTCATCCTTCATCCTACCCTTTTCCCACCGGGATCTCTCCTGCACCTGACTGGGCGATCGCCGCTTGATCTTCGTGGAGTAGGGCTAGGCGTGTGGTGAGGTGAGAGAGCAGGGCTTGCCATTGCGTTGGCATCAACGAGGGAAGCAGGATAATTTCGGGGCTGTCGTCGTCGAGGTCAAGTTCAGTTTCGGCGAGCAGATCTAGGGTGACGCTAGAGAGCACCAAGTCGGCGGCTTCAGCGTCAAAATCTCCCGTGTAGATTAGCAGGGTGGTGTGCTGGCGATCGCTAGCGGTGAGAACCGTTCGCAGCAGTTCTGTCAGCGTTGTAAATAGGATCTCGTCTGGCTGATTCCAGTCGGGGAAGGCGATCAGGTTTGTTTTCTGAAGCCGAAAGGTCTGAGCCAGTTGGGTGTGTTGATAGGTGTGAAACAGCGATTGAAACACCATGCTAAGTTCTGCGCCGTAGCGATCGCTGTTGAGGAAACTAGGGTTGCGCCCCATCGCCTGTTGAATGCGATCGCGCAAGCCCTGGCGGCGCGTTGGGTCAGTCCCCAGGGCGATCGCCAGCTCTATGTAAGCAGCGGCACCGTCGGCAATTAGCTCTGGCACCTGCAATTCTCGCAAAAACGCCGCGCCGCGCCCCAGCGACACCGGAACATCCGTTTCTACAACGACGACAGGCAGGCCAATTTCTAGCGGCTCTAGCAACGATGTCATGCCCGAAAAAGGATAGGAGTCGAGGTAGATATCGGCTAGCTTCAGCCGCTCAATCACATCGGCTCGATTTGGAGCCGCCTCTAGTATCACCACGCGATCGACATCCAACCCTTGATCGGCAAAATGAGCCGTCAGCCGCTGACGAAATGCCGCCGCAGGATAGTGATTCGTCCAGTTGGGGTTAAAGGGGTACAGCAGCAAGATCGAATTGGGCACACGGGCGATAATCTGCGCCCAGGCAGTGTCTAATTCGGGTGTGATTTTAAAGAAATTAGCTCCCGACACAAACACTACGGTATCGGCGGCAATGCCCAAACTCTCCCGGCTGACGGCAACAGTGGGCAGCAGGTCGCCCTCGGTGGCAAAGTCAAAGCACTGAGCCGCGCCCGATAGCGGCACCAGAGTCTCGCTGTAGTGCCGCTGCACATTCCAGGTCGGATTGGTCAGGCGACTGGAGAGGTAGTAGTCGATCTGGGGCATTCCCGTCGAGAGGGGGGAGTTCATTCCCGTAATTTGCACGCGCGCCAGTCGGTAGGCAGAAAGTTGGGCAATGGAGTTGGCGATCGCCGTCACATTAGTCGCAATAAACAGAATATCTAAATCGGCACGGCGGATCGTCTGAACTTGGTCGGGGAGACTGGACGGCAGTTCTATCACCGCATCGACAGACTCAGCACAGTGGCGCGCCAGCCGATGTTCGATTGGGGCGATCGTCAACAAAATCACCTCAAACTGCTGCCGATCGAGGTGCTGAAACACGGGCAAGGTGGCAAAGGTTTCGGTTTGGGGAGCAAAGTGGTGAGCCAAAACCCCCAGACGTAGCTTGGAGCGATCGCCACTGTTAACCGGAAATTCAAACTCTAGCGGTTGCCCCAGGTCGGCCAATGTTGCACTTAAAATTTCTGCCCGCTGCTGATACAGGGTTTTTAACTCCCGCTCAACAAAGTACAGCGGCACATAGCTAGACTGCTGAGCAACCTGCTGGGCAACCGTTTGCCAGAGGCGATCGCCCGGTTGACTCATCACGTTTTGGTGAATATGGGCCGTCCACTCCGCTACATAATCGGCATGATGCGCCAGCTCGCCTTCGTGCCAAAACAGGCCAGGATTGGTCACTAAAAAGCTGACATAGTTAGGCAGTATCCAGGTGGGCAACAGTGGTAGCGGCAAAGGAGTCGGTAGCTGGTAAGGATGGCAGTACAGCATGGCGACCAGCAGCGGAGCCAGTAAAGGCGCGATCGCCTCCTCAGCCATTTGACCATCCGCCATTTGACCAGCCGCCCTTTGTCCATCTGTTCCCACACCCGCCTGGAGCGTAGCCAGAATCGGGGCGATCGCCGCTTGCTCGACCTCGGTCAGCCGCTCGTCTTTCAATCCACTGCTAAGCAACGCTTGCTGAGCCTGCCCCAGCACGCCCCGATAGCCGGATGGTAGGACTTCAGGGGTAAGGGATAACCAGCGCTGGGCGAGCTGTTGGCGGGCATCGCGCAAATCGTCCAGCGCCGCCGGGTCAGCGGGGTCTTGCTGATAGGCGCGAATGCAGGGCAGCAGATGGGTTAGCAAGGCCACATCTGGAGAGATAGGGCGAGGCGATCGCACTGCATCAGTGAGCGCCTCACTCACCATATCGGCCATCCGCTGCCAAGAAAATTGACGAGCTTGGGTGAGTCCAGTGGCAATCAGGCGATCGCGCACATCGGGTTTCTGCACTGTTTGCAATGCTGCTGTTAGACCATCCACATCGTCCGGCTCCACATAAAGCACCGCCTCACCCCCCACTTCGGGAATAGACGACGTGCGACAGGCGATCACCGGGCAGCCACAGGCCATTGCTTCTAGCACAGGTAGCCCAAACCCTTCGTACTTGGATGGATAGACCAAGGCGATCGCGCCCGAATACGCTACCTTCAGCTCGGCATCGCTGAGGGGCAGTAGGTGAAGGGTAGCATCTGCTGCATAGGGAGCCAGCTCTGGTTCTAGTGTTGTGTTGAAGCCCACCGCCACGATCGCACAGTCCTGTCGATTTGGCAGTTGAGCAAAGGCTTTGAAGAACTGAATGGTATTTTTATAGCCCTGCCACCCCAGGCGATCGCCCACCACCAAAAAGTAAGGCTGCTGAATGCCATAGTTTGCCTGAAACTGCTGGATTTGCTGAGCGCTAGCGGGCTGAAAATCAGCATCTAAACCACAATGCGCCACCGTAACCAGCTCAGGCAGCACCTCGGGAAAAAATCTGACCAGATCGCGGCGAGTTGAGTCTGAAATAGCCAGGTAGGCCGATGCAGAATGGATGGAGTCATGCTTCTGCTGCCACATTGGATTGTCCAAATCTTGCCCCAGCACCTCTGGAATCATGTCATAAGCTATAAACGCTGAGGGCGTGATCAAGGGACTGGTGTAATAGGTAGACACAAACAAATCTGCCGCTTCTTCATCACAGATTTGCTGCATCAGCAGCCGATCGTCGGCCATCGTGCCGTAGTCAAAGGGAGGCACTAAGCAATAGCGCACGCCAAAAATTTTGGGGGCAGTGTTGTTGCGATCCAACACCAAAATATTTTTGATAAACCCGGTTTTGGCCCATTCCATCAATAGCGATTTCCAGACCCGACTAATGCCCGACTGCGAGCCAAATTGAAAAAATACGCCATCCACAACAATCTTCAGCGGCTTGAGCGACTTAAGAGAACTAGCGATGGCTGGGGATGCGTCCCTTTCTACCCAATCCGGTATCTCGTCAGAAGCTGCATCAGGAGCTGTAAACGAGGCTGGGTCAGTAGAGTGGGTGGGTATGGTGGCAGAATCGGTAGCGGGAGCCGAATCGGGAACGAGGGCTTGAATATGCTGCTGAAGGGCGGTGGCGATCGCCTGATTGCCAAACTCACTCTGGCGCTGAGCTTCTGTCGCCAACACCTGCACCAACTCAGCCGTCCAGCGTTCGATCTCCTCTGTATTGCCATCCGACATGGCTAGGAACCACGCCGTTTGCGCGTCGATCTCCTCTCCTTGTAGCAACAGAGCTAGCCCGTAGTACCAATAATGCAACTTGACTTCAGGTTCGGTTTCTATTAACCGCTCATAATACTGGCTAGCTTGAACGTAGGCTCCAGCTAAAAGCAACTGAAGTGCCCTGTATTGCAAGTCTGGAGAGGTACTTGAGGCATTGGCGCTAGCAGCGTCTGGGGTGGTTTGCGGCAGCATTGGCGGATCAACCCGCTTTTTGAGATAGCCGTTGGTGTTCCAGGTCAGGTTGTAGCCAAAGAAATCGCAGTAGCTGCCATCAATAACGTAGTCATCGGGGTGGTTCGCCAAAAATTCTTTGAGGGCACGATGGGGGCCGCTGTTGTAGCCCAAATCGCGCGTGTAGTCAGAAATAATGCCGTCTTCCACCACAATGTACTCGTCTGCCCGGAGGTGAGGATGAAAAAATTCCAGGATGTGGTGGGTCGTTTCGTAGGCATGATCAGCATCGTCAATCACCAGCCACGGTCGCGGCAAGCGTGCCAGAAGTTGGGAATTCAAAGTTTCTCTCAGCGCTCGTCCATTGCCCTCCAAAAAGGTCACACGGGGATGCGAGACCTCAGTAACGGGCACAATGTCGATCGAATAGACCTGTGCATCGATCTCATAGGTGGTACACAAATCGGCCAGCCACAGGGCGCTACCCCCCTCCTTAGAGCCAATCTCGATAATCGTGCGGGGCTTCAGGTTCCAAATTAGGAGCGGATAGAGCGCAACGTCAAAGGGATCTTTGATCATCGGTACACCCCGATGGCTGTAGTGGTGCGAAGCCAAGTGAATCGATTTCAGCGTTTCGTAAGGTAATCCACTGTGCCAGGGGCGTTGAGCCGTAGGGATCTCTGGCTGCACTGGTTTTGTCAGCGATCGCCTCAATTCATCTACTTTCGCCTGAGCTTGAGTGTGGTTAGGGTCTAGAGCCAGTTCCGCTTGGGCAGCCGCCAATCCTTCTTTGTGTCGCCCCACATTGCACAACATCAGACAGTGGCAATAGTGCAGATTGGGCACAGATATGTCCAACGCCAAGGCGGCTTCAATCTGGCGCAGAGCTTCGACTGGGTTACCCTGCTGGGTGAGGGCGATCGCCGATTGCATGAGACGCTGAGCTTGGTCTGCGAGGTCGGGTTCCGAGACGGCAAGAGGGTCAGCAGGGGTTGGAGATGCCGGGTAGGAACTGGAAATGGGGGACGTATAGGCAGCGGGGGCGGGGGGCGGCGTATAGAAAGTGGCAGGGGGCGGCGTGACCTGAGGCGAGATCTCACTGACACGGTAGCCTTGCAAGTGGGGCGGCAGAATCCAGTGGACGCGGGGGTCGGGTTGGTGCGCCACAGGCTCAACCGCACCGCGCCACGCCACGCCCATAATCTGCATCGTTTGGTACACCATCGTGTTCCAACCCTGCTGCTTGAGGTAGTCCAGCCCCGCAGCGACATCAGGCGATGCCAGATCGTGTAGCAAAATCATGGCATCGGCTTCGGCTAACTGATCACAGGCGATCGCATCTTGCAGCGGCCCCGGTGCCTCGTGGTCGCCGTCAATGAAAATCAGCGACCATTTCCGCTGGTGCTGAGTGGCGATCGCCTCCACGGCCTGCGGACTGTAATCGGCAATTAGGGTAACGGTTGCGGATACGCCTGCGGCTTGCAAAGAACCGAATACGCTGTCGTAGATAACGGGATTGCTCAACTGCGGATCAATCACGTCCAGCACCACGCCAGCTAGAGCCATATGACAGGCAGACCAACCCATCCAGCAGCCAATTTCTAGGCCACGTTTGCCCGCAAACAGCAATGCGTTGTTGTACAGAATGTGAGCCTCGTCGCGGCTAAGAAACCCTACGGTGGGTAGCCGTTGATCAACGTACCAGTTATGGGGAATTTCGCGTCGCAGGTAAGGCCACGGGCAAGTCTGTGGATTACCCACAATCAAATTGGGAAAGGCCTCATCGGGCTGCACCAACGCCAGCTCTGGCGACACGTAATCGTTGGGTGAAAGCAGCGCTCGTTGCAGCACCGTGATGGTTTCTTCAACCATCCGGGACTGACGAAACATTTGGCTGGCGCGCCGCTGCTCCGCTTCTCCCACGGCTCGTCGCGCTTCGGGATTAACTGCCCAAGCTTGAATGGTGGAAACCAGCTCGTCAACAGTGGCTTCGGGATCAAGGGACGGATTCGTTAACAATTTTCCAGTAGTGCCGAGTTCTTCAGGAATTCCGCTGACAGCAGACGCAATCACCGGCACACCCTTGGCCATTGCTTCCATAATGGCTAAGGGCATTCCCTCTAGCATGGAGGGCAAAATAAACAGGTCAGCCGCCTCTAGCCAGTGAGCCACGTCCCAGCGCTGCCCCAACAGGGTGACGCGATCGCCCACCTCTAACTCAGCCAGGGCATACTCTAGTTCTGGCCGCATACTGCCTTCACCAGCCCAAACAAAATACAGATTAGACCAAGCCGAGGTATGGCGCAGAGTGGCGATCGCCTCTAGCTGATACTGAAACCCTTTTACAGGCTCCAGTCGAGCTGCCGTAAAGCACAGCACCCCCTTGGCAGGAACGCCTACTTCCTTGCGGAGGCGATCGCGTACTGCGCCATCGCGAGGCGAAAAGAAGTGCTCTGGCCTGCCGTAGTGAATCACCCGCCCCTTATCGCTGGGTAGCCGAAACAGCTTGTACAGCAGCTCCAGATTTTCTCGGCAGACGGCAATTACCTCCCGTGCTCGCCGATACTGCCGCTCTAACATACCGAGGTAGTATTCTCCGTCTGCGCCCTCACCAAACCGTTCAACCAGGTAAGGCGCGACAAATCCCAAGACAATCACATAGGGGATGCCAAGCTGTAGCGCCACCTCCTTGGCCGCAAAATTAGACAGGGGACAGCAGTCGCTGAACAAAATTAGATCTGGCTGGGCACTCGGAAAGATAGCCTGAGCATTGGAGGAGTCACCGACAGATCTACCAAACTCTTTCACGGTGTCATAATCAAGCCACTCGTGCTTAATGCCTGCTCGCTGCTGAGCTGTAACTAGCGGATTGTCACTCTGCGTTTGCACAATCGTGACGCGATACCCTTGCGTACGCAATCCCAACGCTATCATGTCGTTATATTGGGCAACGCCGCCCGCACCGGGGTCATCGGTATACAGCAGAATGTGTTTGCTCATTACGTTGGGAGTAGCCGGGGTGGGAAGCATAAAAGCAGAGATACGCCTAAGTCAGAGTGCCTAAGTCAGTGGTTTAGCTAGGCTTCCCTTCATCTTAGAGAAGGTTGATTGAAAAGTAGCTTGGAAGATACTTGATCAATCAGCCTCTCTTGATCAATCAGCCTCTATATAACAGGCTTCCCAACTAAACCAGGTCAGCCTTTATTCAATCACGCCATTCTTGCCATTTCATTATTGCCATTATTTATGAACAGGTTGTTTCTCGGATTAGGGCTGGCGATCGCAACCAGCATGGGGGCGATTACTTGGCTGCAAATACCCCAGCTTCAACAGCTCAAAACTCGCAGCGAAACAGCCCCTGTTTCCAGCATTCAGCGCGAATTAGACGCCGAGAAAATCCGCTTAAATCTGCTCCAACAACTTCCCTCTTTTGGATTTCAGAACTTAATTGCAGACTGGACGTTTCTTAACTTTTTGCAATATTTCGGAGACACTCCAGCAAGAACACGCACCGACTATAGCCTCAGCCCAGACTACTTTGAAGTCATCTTAGGGCGCGACCCCCGCTTCCTACCCGCCTACACCTTCCTCTCTACGAGCACGGCGCTTTACGCTGGCCTCCCAGAGCGCTCGATCGCTATCACCGCCAGGGGGCTAGACTATCTGACCCCAACTGTACCTCAAGGCTCTTACTATGTTTGGCGTAGTCAAGGTGTAGATGAGCTTTTATTTTTAGGAAACGCCCTAGCTGCTCGTCAGTCTTTTACGACTGCCGCAGAGTGGGCAGAGGCATCTGGCACCCCTGAAGGGCAAGCGGTTGCCCAGCTCTCTCGCCAAACTGCCGCATTCTTGGCTACTAACCCCAACAGCAGGTTTGCTCAGTTTTCCGCTTGGACAATGGTACTCAGCAATGCCCCAGACGATCGAACCCGAAACAAGGCCGCTGAACAGATTCGGGCACTTGGTGGCAGCATCGTTCTTCAAGCAGATGGAACCTATCAAATGAACCCACCTGCTCAAGACTAAAACACAGAACGTTTAGCATGGCTCACAGCATCCACTCCATCCGTAAACGTCAATGAGTAAACGTCAATGAGTAAACGTTATAATTCGGGTGTGTCCAGTCATATCGGCCTGTTGTAACCGACTTATGTGTCAATTTTGGATAAGTAGGCGGGCTTAATTAAATATTAAGATTCTAAAATCCTGCGCCGCCCGCTGTGCGGGCGGCGCAGGATTTTAGAATTTGGTTTTTATTTAGGTTGAACTACTTTAGTACCCAAAAACTTGAAGACATGACATGCTTTGGCAGAGGCACGACACGCTTTATGAAATTGAGTTAATATTAGTTAACAATTAAGATTTTGAAACAAGCTCAATCTTTAGACATCTAGCCCCCCTGAAGATATCGCTTAGGCAACATCTTCGGACTCAGTAAGGCAGACCTTGAGGTCTGTTGCCTTTGCGCCAGAAACGTTATGGAGGAAAAGCCTCAGTGAATAAGCGGTGGAGAAATGCAGGACTATATGCCCTTTTAGTAGTGGTGGTTGTATTCTTAGCAACGGCCCTACTCGATAGAAAACCTCAAGACATTGATTCTTGGCGCTATAGCCAGTTTATTCGGGAAGTTGAGCAAAGCAATGTTGCCAAGGTAACCATCAGTTCCGATCGCACGCGAGCGTTGGTTTACCAAGAAGATGGGAACAAAGCAACCGTCAACTTGCCTAGCGACCCAGAGTTGCTCGATATTTTAACCAAGAACGGGGTAGACATCTCTGTTTCGCCGCTAGACAGTGACAACGGCTTGACAAAGGTTCTCAGCACTCTCCTCATTCCGTTCTTGTTATTAGTCGTTCTGTTTTTTGTTCTCCGCCGCGCTCAAAACGGTCCGGGCAGTCAGGCTATGAACTTTGGCAAGTCAAAGGCTCGAGTTCAGATGGAGCCGCAAACGCAGGTGACGTTCGGCGACGTAGCTGGAATTGATCAGGCCAAGCTGGAGCTGGCCGAGGTCGTAGACTTCTTGAAAAACGCCGATCGCTTTACTGCTGTAGGGGCAAAGATCCCTAAAGGGGTTTTGTTGGTTGGGCCTCCAGGTACTGGAAAAACTCTGTTAGCAAAGGCAGTTGCGGGTGAAGCAGGGGTTCCCTTCTTCTCAATCTCCGGTTCTGAGTTTGTGGAAATGTTTGTGGGCGTGGGCGCGTCACGCGTTCGTGACTTGTTTGAACAAGCCAAAGCCAATGCCCCCTGTATCGTGTTTATCGATGAGATTGATGCCGTCGGTCGTCAGCGGGGTGCAGGTTTAGGGGGTGGCAACGACGAGCGGGAACAGACGCTAAATCAGTTGCTGACCGAAATGGACGGCTTTGAGGGCAATACTGGAATCATTCTAATTGCTGCCACCAACCGCCCCGATGTCCTTGATGCGGCGCTGTTACGTCCCGGTCGATTTGACCGACAAGTCGTAGTCGATCGCCCCGATTACGCGGGCCGTTTAGAAATCCTCAATGTTCATGCTCGTGGTAAAACCATGTCGAAAGACGTGGATTTGGAGAAGATCGCTCGTCGTACTCCTGGCTTTACTGGCGCAGATTTAGCGAACTTATTGAATGAAGCCGCTATCTTGGCCGCTCGTCGCAACTTGACCGAAATTTCGATGGATGAAGTCAATGACGCGATTGACCGCGTTTTGGCGGGTCCCGAAAAGAAAGACCGCGTTATGAGCGAAAAGCGGAAGTCCTTGGTGGCCTATCACGAAGCGGGTCATGCTCTGGTGGGCGCGTTAATGCCCGACTATGATCCGGTACAAAAGATCAGCATCATTCCGCGTGGGCGCGCCGGTGGGTTGACTTGGTTTACCCCCAGCGAAGATCGGATGGATTCTGGCCTTTACTCTCGTTCGTACTTGCAAAACCAGATGGCCGTTGCTCTGGGCGGGCGCATTGCAGAGGAGATCATCTTCGGCGAAGAAGAGGTTACTACTGGAGCTTCTAACGACTTGCAGCAGGTGGCACGGGTCGCACGGCAGATGGTAACTCGTTTTGGCATGAGCGATCGCCTTGGGCCAGTAGCGCTGGGTCGTTCTCAGGGCAATATGTTCTTAGGACGTGATATTGCTGCTGAGAGAGACTTTTCTGAGGAAACAGCCGCTGCAATTGATGACGAAGTGCGTAATTTGGTCGACCAAGCCTATCGCCGCGCTAAGGCAGTGCTCACCGAAAATCGTCTAGTGCTGGAAGATCTGGCGGCGATGCTGGTTGAGCGTGAAACGGTTGACTCAGAAGAATTGCAAGAATTACTTGCAACCAGTGATGTAAAGATGGCTTCTATTGCATAACTGCTTAGTTGGCATTAGCTGGCCTAAAGCCCAGCCTAACTAAATGCTAGAACCCCGCCTGCTTAAAGCAGGCGGGGTTCTAGCATTTAGTTAGGTTTTGTTTAATTAGTTTTTTCAAAAGCCGATTGCTTGCTCAAACCGAATCATTTCTAGACTGCGATCGCCGTACACCCCTTCAATTTGTTCTTGACAGCAGGCGATCGCAAACTCATTGATTTCGTCGGCTTCAATTCCATACAGGTCTCGAAAAACATCCGCTTCTACCCGACAAAACCGAGGACGATCGGCATAAATACGGCATTCTCGCGTATCCGCATCAAAGTTCACACACCAACCATCCGCTCCCACAAGACTGAGATACAGCTCTAACTCTGGAGCAGAAAGGTACTGATCCAAGTCGGGACGGTCTGCTGGGTCAAGATTACAGCAAGCACCGCACTGCTTTACACAACGCCAGGTTGCCATGCATCGCTCCACATACTATATTCACGATATCGCTCTTGGGGCAAACTGGGCAATTTGAAGCCGCGATCGCCGCAGGTGTGCAGGCGCTGGTGCTCCAGTCCAAGGCGGTATTGATTTACTATACCCGTGGAGTAGCGCTAGATGAGGTGGGCAGATTCTTGGAGGCGATCGCCCTCTCAAGCAGACTCACGATCTGCCTCAGGAAAAGGCAGCAGGGTTTCTGCTCACACAGCCGATCATGCTGTGTACAATGCTATTTTAATTAGCCTCGCAGTTTTTTGCTCCTATGCCCCATCTCGCCAAAATTCTTGTCTATCCGATCAAATCGCTGGATGGGGTCGAAGTGACTCAAGCAAAATTACTTGTAGGCGGGGCGCTGGCTCACGACCGCGAGTTTGCCCTGTTTGATCAACAGGGCACGGTGATTAATGCCAAGCACACTGAGAAAATTCATGCCATCCGGTCAGAGTTTGACTTGGTGGGTCGAACTGTTACAGTTTGGTGCCAGGGTGAGAGCGATCGCCAGACCTTTGATCTAGATCAAGAACGTTTGGCTTTAGCAGCCTGGTTCAGTGACTTTTTTGGTTATCCCGTCCTGCTCCAGCAAGATTTACACATGGGCTTTCCCGATGACACTCACGCTTCAGGGCCTACGGTGGTCAGCTCTGCCACCTTAGAAACCGTTGCATCTTGGTTTCCAGCCATGAATGTAGAAGAAGTCCGGCGTCGCTTTCGCGCCAATTTAGAAATTGCGGGAGCGCCTGCATTTTGGGAAGATGGACTATTTGTAGAATCAGGAGATCTGGTGCCGTTTCAGATTGGGGAGGTGACATTGCTCAGCAGCAATCCCTGTCAGCGATGTATTGTGCCGACCCGCAATCCGTGGTCAGGCGATCGCCTCCCCAATTTTCAGAAAGACTTTAATGCTAATCGTAGAGAGAATCTGCCGATTGGTGTAGTGTCAGCTCGATTTAATCACTTCTACAAACTCACAACCAACACCCAAGTCCCTGCCACCGAAGCGGGTAAAACAATTTGCCTTGGCGATACCATTCAAGTCTAGGTAATATAGCCATAGAAGGATTGGTTAGGACGGGGTGCAGGGGTGGAACCCCTGGCTGGGGGCAAAGCCCCCACACCCCCTTTGATCCCAGTGTCCTAACCTTTGTGGCGACAGCTATACTTGCAGCGATTTTCAATCGCCTAGAATCCAATTGTTTTTGTGACCGCACTCCACGCGGCTCTCACAAAAACAACTGTGGCTGACTCTAAAAATTGCTGTAATTCAGCCATAAAGCAGAGTTAGGAGGCGCGCTGAGCACGCCTCCTAACTCTGCTTTATGGCTTAAGCGATAAACTACAAGCGATAACCTAGCGAAACATGCTGCTAACGGAGCTATCTTCGTGAATCCGCCAGATGGTTTCGCCGATGATATCAGCAACCGAAAGCACTGTTAGCTGCGGGAAGTGATGTTCTGGCGGTACGGGAATGGTGTTGGTAACAATGACCTCTTCAAACAATCCAGCCGCTAGTCGCTCAGGTGCCGGGGGTGAAAAGACAGCGTGGGTTGCACAGGCATAGACCTGACGCGCCCCCTGGCTACGCAGCAATCGCGCCCCTTCGCAGATCGTGCCAGCCGTGTCGATCATATCGTCCACCAACACAGCAGTTTTTCCCGCTACGTCTCCAATCACATTCATGACTTCCGCCACGTTGTGAGCCTGACGACGCTTATCAATAATAGCGAGTGGAGCGTCATTGAGCTTTTTGGCAAACGCCCGCGCCCGTGCCACCCCGCCCACATCGGGCGAAACCACCACAATATCGGAGAGTTGCTTGCTGGCTAAATATTCAAGGAGAACAGGCGAAGCGTAGACGTGGTCAAAGGGAATGTCAAAATAGCCTTGGATCTGAGCAGAGTGCAGATCCATCGCTAGAACTCGGTCAGCTCCTGCCTGCGTGATTAAATTTGCAACCAACTTTGCTGTAATAGATTCTCGCCCAGCCGTCTTCCGATCGGCTCTAGCATAGCCATAGTAAGGAATGACGGCGGTGATCTGCCGAGCAGATGCCCGATGGCACGCATCAATCATGATCAACAGCTCCATCAGGTGATCATTGACCGGATAGCAGGTCGGCTGCATCAAGTAAACATCACAGCCGCGAATCGATTCCTGAATCTGAACGTAAATTTCGCCATCGGCAAATCGCTTGCGAACCATTGGCCCCAAATCCATGCCCAGATAGCGGGCAACTTCCTGGGAGAGCTTTGTATTAGCGGAACCAGAAAAAATTCTAAGGCGATTGTTATCGGAAATTTGGGGGAGAGGAGGCTGAAGAGCTAAGGTTGCAGAGCGGATCACAACAGTTCCTCAAGAATAGTCAACGCGATCTTATCATCCCAAATGAAAAACAACATCTGGGGTTTCTCTAAGGCGATGATGCTTTAAAGCTTGCTGGTTACTCCTCGGTGCAATAAACAACGAGCTTCTAATCTTCAAAAATGTTTCAAAACAGACCTGAACTGAGTAGTTCAACCTAAATAAAAACCAAATTCTAAAACCCTGCGCTGCCCGCTGTGCGGGCAGCGCAGGGTTTTAGAATATTAATATTTAATTAAGCCCACTTACTTACCCAGATTTCTAAATATGTCACTAAGGTAATTGGAGTCAAGCTTGTTACAGGAAAAGAGCATAGTCGCTTTGCACTATGCTGTGAATTTACCTGACGTGCTCTACAGGTCACCGCCTCGAAATGCCAGCAGAAAAATGACCACAGGCCCAGCAATCATGATCATGCCTACTAGAGCTAACTGTGCGATCGCTTCCCAATTTAAGCTGCTGATCAGTTCCATTTGTGCCTCAAATCCAGCTTAGGTAAAGTTTATGACGGGTAGGAATGTGTACCCGAAGCTATTTTACCCAGGAAGGGGGCACATTTATGAGGAAGTTTGCAAAACTTGCAATAAGCCGCGTCTAGTTCATGTCTGGGACAACGCGATCGCCCGTAGTAAGCAGATGGGCGTAATTAAATATAAAACCTTAAAAGCCTGCGCCGCCCGCTGCGCGGGCGGCGCAGGCTTTTAGAATCTTGTTTTTATTTAGGTTGAACTACTTAGGATTGCGTACAAATTAATTAACCTGTAATCTTTTTTTGGAAGTGCCGCGCTCCGCGCGGCACTTCCAAAAAAAGATTACAGGTTAATTAATTTGTACGCAATCCTTAGCTGAGAATTGAAGCTGCTGTTGACACTGCCCCAGGGTCAATCTGGGAGATAGACCTTGGGGAGCAACGTCTGAACTAGTGCTCATGAAGGTGGAAAGCTGGGGCGACGGTCTTAACACCGTCGCACGAGAATTGCCGAGAGTGCCCCGCACATCCAATCTACTAGACCCTGAAGTGGTAGCCTGTAGAGTAAGATTTCTGGCATGGTCTTTACAACTTTTCACAACTAAAGTGGAAGATCATGCTCTCCAAAAGGCATCCAGGAAGTCTAGTTGGTCTGGTTGACTGACAAAAGTCTATAGCCCTCACCCCCAACCCCTCTCCCAGAGGGCGAGGGGAGTTGATCTACCCTTCCGGTTCCCTCTCCCATCGGGAGAGGGCTAGGGTGAGGGCTTTCGGGGATCTGACTAACAAATTTTGTCAGTCAATCAGCTAGTTGATACATCTATCATCTATAAGGAAAATGGCTATGAGTGCAGAGGTAGATCCCATTAAGGTGATGAAGCAGCAAGTCGGGATTGCAGCAGCTCAGCGCGTGCAGTCGGGTACTGTCGTGGGGCTGGGGACAGGCTCCACTACTGCTTATGCCATTCAGCATTTGGGCGATCGCCTCAAATCGGGTGAGCTAAAAGATATTAAAGGAGTACCCACCTCTTTCCAGGCCTCCGTGCTGGCTAAGCAGTATGGGATTCCTCTCGTAACTCTAGATGATGTCGATAAAATTGACCTGGCAATCGACGGAGCCGATGAAGTCGATCCAGCCAAAAATTTGATCAAAGGCGGCGGTGCTGCCCATACCCGTGAGAAAATTGTGGATGCTTTAGCAGACTACTTTATTGTGGTAGTAGACAGCACCAAGCTAGTTGACCAGTTGGGATCTACCTTCCCTTTACCTGTCGAAGTTTTACCGCTAGCCGTAGCGCCCGTCACACGCGCGCTAGAGAAACTGGGTGGCAAACCCGAACTGCGAATGGGCGTGAAAAAAGACGGGCCTGTGATTACCGACCAGGGAAATATGGTGCTGGATGTCACCTTTGCAAGCATTGCTAACCCCGCCGAGTTAGAAAAAACCATCAACAATATTCCCGGTGTGTTAGAAAACGGCCTGTTTGTCGGGCTAACAGATCTGGTTTTGATTGGCGAAATTAAAGATGGACAGCCAATCGTCAGGGAACTGTAAGGCCATTCTCATTTACATTCACACCCGGATCATAATTCTAAATACGTTTTTCAAATACGTTGTTTACTAAACCTCTTGCGTGAGTCGTTTTCCGGCGAAGCTGGAAAACGACTCACGCTCACGAAAAAGCATTCACACAAGAAGTTTATTGTTGAATGGTGCGCCGAGCGCACCATTCAACAATAAATATCAATTCAGGCTGGTCATTTACGGATAAGCCCCTCTCACCGCATCGTTTAATTGTTGGTGGGCCACTGTGGGCAAAGGAGTTCTCAATAGGGTTCCACTGACCTTAGACAGCTCACCAACCACCGCTTCTGACGTATCGTTAGACACTACAACAAATAGCGCTGAAGCATTGGGCGTTAGAGATGCTTCGATACTGGTGAGAAAATCTACGTCAAAAATACCTTGGTTAATTTTAATCGTACGATGAAACACAATGGCACTAATAACGCCACCCCAGAGGTCATTTTCTAGCTCTGGCACAGGTTCAAGCAAATCGTGATAGGCCTTGACACGCACCTTACCCTCAGAGTTCTTAACCACCACAACCGCATCTTCCAAACTGGCCAAGTTTGTCTGCTCCAGCTTTAGCAGATTTAATAGAGCTTGCTCAGCTTTGAACTTATCATCAAAACTTACGACTACTAATTCACTCATAATTTTCACTCATAATTTACAAATGGGGGGTAGTTCTAAATTGGTAAGGATTTTTTGATGGGCAGGCGAAGCCCGCCCATCAAAAAATCCTTACCAATTTAGAACTACCCAAATGGGGTTTAGACACTAGAAAAGTCAGTAGCACACAATAGGGTGCGTTGCATCCTACCATCCTGGTTACATATCTTTGGTAAAAGATAGTTTAAGGAACAAGTATCAGAGGCGCTGTTTTTTGATAACGCTCTTAAATTGCCTCTCAGAAAATGTGCTCGGAAACGCTCCAACCTATCTCTTAAACCGCGTTCTCTACTTTTTACTCCTCCCATGAACCCCGACGACGAAATTCGACATCTCGCTGAACTGATGCCTGCCTCTGGGCGTATGTACGTCAAATTAATCGACAGACCAGTTCAGGAGAAGGTAATCGACGCTCGACTACCCTTGCCGTGGGAGCAAAGCCGTCCGGTATACCTTAACTTTGACCTATGGGAAGAACTAACTCGATCGCAACGAGACATGCTGTTGCTGCGAACCGTATGCTGGCTCAACGCACCACGATGGTTCCAGTTTGATTTATCGCGAGGGTTGTTGCTGGTTGGAGCAGTTGGAACTTTTGTAGAGGTCGTGCAAGGCGATGCCATCGGCATTGTGGCCGCTGGAGGATTGACTACACTAGCTGGACTCCAGATTTGGCGCAACGGGCGCAGTTCTCAAATGGAGCTAGCCGCCGATGAATCAGCCATCAAAGTAGCCCGACAGCGCGGCTATGCGGAAGCCGATGCTGCCCGTAGCTTGCTGAGTGCTATTGAAGCCGCCGCTAAAATTGAGAATCGGTTTGGACTGGATTTTGTAGAACTGCTGCGCTGTCAAAATTTGCGGGCGATCGCCGGACTTTCGGGAGTCAGCGTGCCCGATGATCTCAGAAAAAGGTAGTCCTATCGTCATAATTTTTTGAAGCGTCAGCTTTGCCCACGCTTCAAAAAACTATGACATCAATAACACTAAGTAGGTGGGCTTAAGTAAATATAAAGCCCTAAAACCCCGCGCCGCCCGCGCCGCCCGCTGCGCGGGGTTTTAGGATTTGGTTTTTATTTAGGTTGAACTACTTAGCTAGAAAAGAATAAGGCTCAGGCAAGAGTGAGAAATTCGTCCTGTTCTGCTTCAGCTTGGTCTAAATCAGCCTGGGCTTCATCTTCCATCGCTTGAATTGCCAACAGTAAGATCTCTTCCTGTTCTTCAAACTCTGCTTCGGGCAAATCGTCCATATCAAATGCTAATTGCAGCGATAGTAATTGTTTTTTTAGGTTCTCTTTTTCATTTAGCTGCGGCTCTGCCTGCTCTAAAATTTTTCCGGCAATCCAGTTCATGCCAGTAATGGGAGCAATGATGGGGGCGAAGAGAAGGTCGAGAAACATAGGAAGAAGGATAAGGTAAAGTAGTTCAACTTAAATAAAAACAAGATTCTAAAAGTCTGCGCCGCCCGCGCAGCGGGCGGCGCAGACTTTTAGGGTTTTATGCTTAATTACGCCCGCCTACTTATGAAGGCTGAAAGGGTTAAATATCGGGGTACGGGCGAAGCATCTGGTCAATCCGTCTCGGTCATATTCTAGAGATGCTGGCTAAATGCTTTGTCCTTACGAGTGTGATTCTTGCTCGTCGAGGTTGGCGAAGTTGTAGGGTGCGGTGAAGTTGTTGTAGCGGATTTTTAGACGTTCATCGAAGTGTTTGTCTAACTGTTCTACTTGATGCCCAAAGTCTGGTTCAGTATCCCAGGGGATCAAGAACGCGGTGTTATAAATCATAGTGTCGGTCAGCAAATCGTTAGAGATGCTTTCCGATGCTAGTGGGCTTAGAGTTCCCTGAAATGCTTGGATGATATCGTTTTTGCGTTGTTCGATCGCCCGCTCAACGCTTTGTCCAATTCGCACCACTTCATCCATGCTGAGGGTTTTGCCCTCAAGGCGATCGCGTTCTGCGCGCAACAAGTCGTTTTCTTGCATTAACGTTTCCAGTTCGCGATCGCTCTGCCAAAATAGTTTGACACTCACCTCTCGCTGCCCGTCTAACTTGGCAAACAAATGTCGCAACCGGTCTCCTTGAGGCAAGATTAGCTGCGATCGCACCGTTTCCCAATCGTTAATAATCAGACCAAACTGCAACGGTAAAAGCGTCCGAAACCCTTTCTCCATCGCCTGTTCTAACACCCGCTCGTGTCCTAAAAGATGCTTGCGACTGGTCAAATATCGCTCTTGTTGAGTCTCAGAATAAAGAAAGACAAACCCATCTACTGTTGCCGTCTGCACTGGCTGCTGATCTAACCCAACCAGATCTAACCCCTGCGGACCCGGCGCAGGGAAAATTCCATACAAATACAACCCATATCCCATAACTAACTCTGCTGGGGGCAATGCTTACTCCCAATAGGTTACCCATCTCAGTGAGCCACTGCCCAAAGCAGACACAAAGCTATAGATACAGCGCTTTGCGCTTGGATAAATTTAATTTTTTGATGAGCTGCTGCTGATTGTAGCTATGAATTTTAATTTGGGAGGCGCGCCCAGCGCCTCCCAAATTAAAATTCATAGCCGGATTAAGCAATGCCAAAAAGTGCTGTATCTTTATTCCTACCCATGTTTGGTAGTCCTAACTACTGAGCAGTGCGTATGATTGACTGAGAGACCTTAGCTAGCTTCCATGAACTCTACGATTGCCCAACTCAAAGACCGCTTTAACCAGGCACTCGTTGCTGCCTTTGGCGATGACCTGGCTGGAACTGACCCGATTTTGGTTCCAGCTAGCAACCCAAAGTTTGGCGACTACCAGGCCAATGTAGCGATGTCGTTAGCAAAACGGCTGGGGCAGGCACCGAGGGCGATCGCCGATCAAATCGTACAGCAGCTTCAGCTCGCAGATCTGTGCGAACCGCCCACCGTAGCAGGGCCGGGTTTCATCAATCTGAGGTTTAAATCAAGTTATATTGAAGCCCAACTGAAAGCCATTCAAGCCGATTTGCGCCTAGGCATCGCTCCCACGCCCCAACCCCAGCGGGTAATTGTCGATTATCCCAGTCCCAATATTGCCAAAGAAATGCACGTCGGGCATTTGCGCCCCTGCATTATTGGCGACTGCCTCGCCCGCATCCTAGAGTTTTTGGGACATGACGTGCTGCGCCTCAGCCACATTGGCGACTGGGGCACCCCCTTCGGCATGTTGATTGCCTACCTGCGCGAAGCCTATCCCGCTGCGTTGACTACCGGAGCGTTAGACCTTGCTGATCTGGCAACTTTTTACCGTCAGGCCAAACAGCGATTCGATGGAGATGAGGCGTTTCAGGCGATCGCCCGCATATCCGTCGTGCAATTGCAAGCCGGAGATCCAGAGACAATTCAGGCGTGGAAAATCGTCTGCGCTTTATCCAACCGGACGAACCGTAAATTATTTGACGTAATGGGTCTGTCGTCCTTAATCAAAGAGCGGGGCGAGTCGTTTTACAATCCATTTTTAGCCGATGTGTTGGTTGAGCTGAAGCAACTGGGGCTGCTGGTCGAAGATAGTGGCGCTCAGTGCGTATTCTTAGAGGGATTTACGAATAAAGAAGGCAAACCGCTGCCGCTAATTGTGCAGAAAACGGACGGGGGCTACAACTACGCTACGACCGACCTAGCGGCAATTCGCTACCGGGTAAACGTCGATCGGGTGCAGCGGGTAATCTACCCGGTTGGGGCAGAGCAAGTTAACCACTTCGCTCAAATTTTTCAGGTGGGGCGGCGTGCGGGTTGGATTACCGACGACGTAGAGTTTGTCCACACGCCGCTGGGCAGCATTTTGGGCGAAGACGGCAAAAAGCTGAAGAGTCGATCTGGAGAAGCAGCGCGGCTACAAGATTTGTTGGTGGAGGCGATCGCCCGTGCGCGTGCCGACCTGGAAACCCGACTGGTGGAAGAAAAACGGGTTGAAACCGAGGAATTCATTGCCAACGTGGCTCAAATCGTTGGCATGGGTGCCGTCAAATACGCCGATCTCAGCCAAAACCGCACCAGCAACTATATCTTCAGCTACGATAAAATGCTGGCGCTACAGGGTAACACTGCGCCCTATATGCTCTATGCCTACGTTCGGGTGCAGGGTATTAGCCGTAAGGGAGGCATCGACTTTTCCACTCTAGGAGCCGACTGTCCGATTCTACTCCAGGATGAAACCGAATTAGCTCTGGCTAAATATTTGTTGCAGTTTGATGAAGTGCTAGATGCTGTCGCCGCCGATTTATTACCAAATCGTCTTTGCGAATATCTGTTTGAACTGAGCAAAAAATTCAATCAGTTCTACGATCGCTGCCCCATCTTGCCAGCCGAAGAACCCCAGCGCACCTCGCGCCTAGTTTTGGCCGACTTGATGGCTCGCACCATCAAGCTAGGCTTGTCACTGTTGGGCATTCAGGTGCTAGAGCGGATGTAGAGCAGTGCTGATTCTAATTAATTGTGTTTTTCAGTGTATAGCGGTTCCTCGTAACATGAGGTACACATTAGACAGACAGGGCAAGGGTTTCAGCTTGTTATTTGTACCGCACCAGATCAGTAACTGCTATATTCTCATCATGAGACTACCTTGAGAGTTCTGCACCACTTAGGCATGAAAGGTTGAAAATCTGGAGGCAGCTATGCAACGAAAATACATCTTTTTGTCTGGTTTTTTTGCACTCCTATCTCTAACTGCCCTTTCATTGGCTGGCCTGACGGGAGACACTCCCTTCTGTTACATCCGCGATCGCTTCGGTCGAACAGTTAATCTTAAGGGGTTGTGTCAACAACAACGAGTTTCTTCCTCATCTGAGGAAAATCCTCTAACTGTTCGAGAGGTTGATCAAAACGGCTCTGTCATATTACAAGACGGAACAGTTGTCATGAATGATGGATTTTCGTTTCGTCCTGTCTACCAGGACGGACAGATAGTGCAAGTAGATTTAATTAGACCCGATGGGTCGGTGGCACAACCTGGAGAAAACTTTGTTCTTCCTGATGGAAGAGTTATTCGTTTACCTCCTTCAGGCGAATCAGGTATTGGTATTGGCGTTTGGCTTTGGGATAGGGCGAACGCATACGTTTCTTAACAATTAAGGCGAAAGGGTTGAACTGCTTGTGAGAAGCGCATAGAATCCAGAACATCCCTGGATTCGAGGCAAG
>Ga0335394_10001468_pt1 | contig 26616 bp, 20 predicted proteins | sample MAT03_FD_205741 | JGI IMG/M metagenome (GOLD analysis project Ga0335394, IMG submission 205741) | Freshwater microbial communities from Lake Fryxell liftoff mats and glacier meltwater in Antarctica - MAT-03 (spades assembly) (version 2) ...
TTTGATAGGTGCGGCTAATTCTGATTTTGTATTTGGCAGCAGTTGATTTCGAATGAAAAAATGTACTTTGTCCACATCGTTTGTAAAGAAAGGCGCGCCGGTTTCTGCTGTGTAGCCTACAATGCCATCTCCGACGTGCAGCCTGTGCCCTCGTTCTTTTAATTGTCTGCCAATTTCGCCGCTGCCCTCGCGCATCACAAAATCCCCGTTTTCCGGATCCACGACATAAATATGAACATGATAATACCCAAAGTTTTTTTGAAGCAGGTTCACCACTTCTTTTAATAATTCCTGCGGGTCCAGTGATGCAACCAACCCTTGATTAATTTGATACAAAGCATTTGACTCTTTCAGCGCTTGTTGTATGTTTTCCAATAAGTGTGCGTTTTGAATGGCGATGGCGGCATGTATGCCCAGTTGTCTGAGCATTTTTACATCATTGACTGTAAAGGCGTACGACTGGCTGCTTTGAATGCTGATCGTTCCGTATTTTTGTTCGCTGGTATATACAGGAGTGACCATCAGCGAGCGGTAGGCAGGTTCTACATCGTCAAGTTTTATAAAACGCGGGTCAGATTGCACGTCGTTGATGTTGACTGTTTCTCCACTGACCAGTACCTGCCCTGCAATGCCTTGGCCGAGGTGGATGTTCTTTTTGCCGCCCTCGGAATCTTTGAACCCGGCAACTGCTGCCGAGGTCAGCGTTTTTTCCTCTTCATCAAAAAGATGGATCACGGTCTGCTCTGCATGACTGATCAGGCTTTGGGCTGAGGTAACAATCAAATTCAATACGTCGCTTAAACCAACGCTCTCGGTTTCGCTCAATGCCTGTGCAATATCTGCCAGGGCTTGTGTTTCGCTCAGGCTGCGCTGCAACTCGATCTCCTGTTGCATATCCCATACTGCCAGCGCGATCTGGTTGCCTGCCTGGCGGGCGCGATTGATTTCCAGGTCTGTGAAGTGATGTTCCGTTCGGTGTGTGACGATCACTGCGCCCAGTTTATGCTTTCCGTTGATCAGGGGGATTGCCAGAGCCGAGTGGATATCGAATTGACGGACCACAGCTTGTGAAACGTGCGTGGAATTTTGCACATCATCCTCCGCGATGACATCACCCGCTTCCAGCGCGGAAGTTGTCATATTTTTTTCATTCCTTGGGAAGATCATTTCTTTGTAGGGTTGGTTCAATTTGGCGCTGGTCACAATCGGGGTGACTTGCTGTCTTTCTTTATCCCATTTTGTAATGTAACAATCGTCGGAATTTAATAATTGGGTCATGTTGTTTGCGAGTAACCCCATGGTTTTTTCGAAATCATTATTGATCAGGGTCGAGAGCGTCATTTCATTCAAGAGACGCAGAAAATCCTTTTGTGCAGTCAGCGCTTCTTGTGTCAGTTTGCGCTCGGTGATATCGCTTTGAAAACCCACGAAGTGCGTGCAATTCCCGTTTTCATCCAGAATGGGGGAGATGCGCAGAAAATTCCAAAATGGGGTTCCGTCTTTTTTGTAATTGAGGATCTCGCCTTCAAAGTGTGATTTTTGTTCAATGCAGGTTCTGATTGCTTTAATGGTGTCTTTATCTGTATCCGCTCCTTGCAGGAAGCGGCAGTTGCCATTGAGAACTTCTGCGCTGGAATAACCAGTCATATTTTGAAAGGCCGTGTTGGTATAAAGTATTGGATTATCCGCTTTGCTAAAGTTGGTAATGATGATTCCTTCTGCTGCGCTTTCAATGGCGCGGCTGTTCAAAAGAAGTTGCCGTTCATTCTGCTTGTGCTCGCTGATGTCGCGCGTGATGATCGAAATTTCGCTAAAGTTACCCAGCGCGTCTTTGATCGGCGTGATCGTGTTGGATACGAAGAATATCTCCCCGTTTTTGCAGCGGCGCGTCGTTTCAAAATGCAGAATCTCTCCTGTTTTAGTTAATTCAAGCATCTCAGGCATCGTAAATTCAGGGTCCGGCGGCATGAGCAGGGAAATGGATTGCCCGATGACCTCATCCGCCGTATAGCCGTACATTTTTTCGGCGCCCTGATTCCAGCTGGTGATGATGCCGTCTGTGGTGCGGCTGTAGATCGCATCGCTTGCAGATTCGACAATCGCCGCCAGCCGTTGCAGGCTGACTTCTGCCTGTTTCAAATCCTTTTCCATGCCGCGCTTATAAAGCGTCATCTCGATCGCGGTGCGAATCTCCTGCTCGCGGAAGGGTTTGATCAGGTAGCCGTACGGCTCGGTCAACGCTGCGCGCTGCAGGGTGGCAGGGTCGGAGTGCGCTGTCAGATAAATAATCGGGACAGAAAACCGCGCGCGAAGTTCGGCCGCGGTTTCAATGCCATCTTTTAAGCCTTGGATGTGAATATCCATCAGCACAAGATCCGGGAGATCATCTTTCACTTTTTGAAGCGCGGTATTTGAATCCGCGGCAATGCCTGCCACTTGATAGCCGAGCTGCATGAGGCGCTCCTCCAATTCCATGGCAATAATGGATTCGTCTTCAACGATCAGTATTTTTGCTGTAGCCATAAGTTTCTCGCTCTGTAAAATATGTTTCGTTACGCACTGCTGACGCGGTTGCGTCCTAAATGTTTTGAGTGATAGTTCGCGCGGTCTGCGGCGCGTAATAATTCCGCGGGGTCGTTGGCATGTTGCGGCGCACAGGCAACCCCAATCGATACGGTTACTTTAATATCCACATTGCTAACATGCAGGCCGGTTGCGCTGATCTGCACCGTAATCCCCTCCATTTTTTGGACTGCGAAGTTCAGCGGCATATCCGGCAATACAATCACAATCTCGTCGCCGCCATAGCGGCAGACCAGGTCACTTTTACGCAGCGATAACTGCACGATCTCGGCAACGTGCCTTATCATTCGATCTCCTACTTCATGGCCGTAGGTGTCATTTACAGATTTGAGCCGGTCTATATCCAGCATGGCTACCGATAAGATCGAGTTGCTTCTTTGCGCGCGATGAAACTCGCGCACCAGAGATTCATCCAGATAGCGGCGGTTATACAAGCCGGTCAGCGCGTCTATGTTGGCCTGTTCGCGCTGATAGCTATCGGCGCGGTGTTTATGAATTGCCATTTCAATCGCCGCGCGCAGTTCTTCTTCGCGAAAGGGTTTGATCAAATAGCCAAATGGCGTGGAGAGTTTTGCCCGCTGCAGGGTGGCATTGTCGGCGTAGGCCGTCAGGTAGATGATGGGGATATCGTAGCGCGCGCGGATATCTTCCGCCGTGTCAATGCCGTCTCTTGCGCCTTGGATGTGAATATCCATCAACACTAGATTCGGCAAAGATTCTTCAATTTTTTGAAGCGCAGAATCGCTGGTTGCGGCGCTGCCTGTTACAGAATATCCCATATGCGTAAGGCGTTCTTCCAACTCCATCGCAATGATGGCTTCGTCTTCCACGATTAAAATTTTGAATGGCGCCATTTTTCTCTCGCTTTATGAATCTTAATTATGCTTCACGTGGAAACGAAATGACATAGCGCGTGCCCTGTTCGGAACTGACGCGTTCCAGCGTGCCTTGAATTTGCTGCACCAGCCGCTCGATCAGCTTCGAGCCGAGAGAGGCCGCGGAACGCGTTTCGAAATCGGCGGGCAGTCCTGCGCCGTCATCACTGAGCGTTAAGTTAAAGCGCTCCGCAGATTCAAGGCTCAGGATGATTTGGATTTTACCCTGCCGATTATCCACAAAGGCGTATTTCAATGAGTTGGATATGATCTCGTTGATGATCAATCCGCAGGGCACGGCGTTTTCAATATCCAGCACGAGACCGTTGTCTTCGACCGCTAACGCCACGCGCGCATGTTCCACGCCATAGGATTGGAAGAGCGAGCTGGCCAGATCGCGGGCGTAGCCGGAAAAGGAGAGGTGCGCCAGGTCTGTAGATTGATACAACTTCTCATGGATCAACGCCATGGAAGCGATGCGATTTTGGCTTTCGCGGAACATCTCCTGCATGTTCTCATCTTTGATCTTAAGCGATTGCAAATACAAAAGACTGCTGATGACCTGCAGATTGTTCTTAACGCGGTGATGGATTTCCTTTAGGAGAATTTCTTTTTCTGCCAGCGAGGATTTGACTTTTTCTTCAGCCAGCTTGCGTTCGTACAGCTCAACTTGAATTTCCTGATACAAACGCGCATTCTCCAGTGCGATGGCAATCTGGTCGGCCAGCGTTTCCATAACCATCACGTCGTTTTCATCGAAAGCGTTCAATTCCAGGCTTTGAATATCCAGAATACCCAAAAGGGTTTTACCGATTCGAATGGGTATGCTTAATTCAGACTGGGAGGAAATGGTGTTCGGATACAGATTAACGTAATTCGGTTCTATGGCGACGTTGTTGGTTAGAAGGGTTGTCCCCAGCTTTGCGGCAGTACCGACCATGCCCTCGCCAAATTGCAGATGATGCCCGGCTGGATAAGTATAAGGATCTATGCTGGCCTGGGAATGCAGTACTAAAACAGTCTGCTCCTTGTTTGGGAAGAATAAACCCACATGCTGGTACCCAAAGCCAGACTTGACCAGAGTAGCCCCTTGCTCCAAAATTTTATTGGTGTCCAATTCGGCGGTAATCTGCGCACTAATTTTGCTCAATAAACTTAACTGGGACACACGTTGATGGATGATTTTTTCCGCCCGTTTGCGCTCCGCGAGCTCGTATTGGTTGGAATCCAAAAGCTGCGCGTTATCCAGCACCAGCGCCGCCAGCTCTGCAAAGTGGGTCAGCGATTGAAGTTCGATAGGCGTGAATTGGTGCGTCGTTTTCGTATTGACCACCTCCAAAACGCCTATGATCGCATTCCCGGCTTTAATCGGAATGCCAACCAGCGCGCGCAAATTTTCGCTTTGATAGGAGGGATCGCGGAACTCCCATTCGCTGTAGTTCTCCACCGCCAGCGTTTCCGCGCTTTGCCAGACCCGCCCCAGCACGCCGGTTCCCGGTTTTGGCTCGCGCCGGCCGATGTTTTTTGCAAACCCCTGGGTGGCAGCCGCCAGAAAAAGCGTATCATCTTCGGGTAGGAAAATAAAGGCCTGCTGCGCGTTCACAAACGACAGGACATATTGGACAATATCATTAAGCAGGCTTTGCGTATCTTTACGGATGAGCAGGTCAAGCGTGATTTGTTGGAAGCTCGACAGGGTCTCGTTTTGCTGGAGAATCTTTTCTTCCGCCTGTTTACGCTCGGTGATGTCGCGCAGGATGACCGTATAAAACTTTTTCCCTTCGGCTACGATTTGGGAAATAGAGGCTTCCATTGGGAATTCATCGCCATTGGTGCGTAGCCCAAAAATAGTACCTAGATTCTCCATCGCACGATTGGTTGTCCCGGTAAGTCCAAAGCTATTTATATGCTTTTTATGCACACTCCGATAGCGATTTGGAATAAGTTGTTCAATCGATTGCCCCATAACTTCACTGGCGTTACAACCAAACATTTGTTCAGCAGCGAGATTAAACAAAATAATCCGTTGCTCTATATCAATACCGATAATTGCATCCATAGCCGACTTAACGACATTGACATACCGCGTTTCACTTTCGCGCAGTTTTTCTTCCGTCCGTTTGCGTTCGGTCACGTCGGTCGAAATTCCGATAATCCCTATTAAATTGCCATTTTCATCTAGGATAGGCGAATTAGACACAGCCGCCGGGAAAATAGTGCCGTCGCGGCGCTTTACCATGAATTCACCCGACCAGGTCTTGCCCGCACTCAGGAGTTTCATAATCTCGGCCGCTTTATCTTGTGCAATATCGGGCACATTAATTTCGAGGATGTTGTGTCCGATTGCTTCTTCTATCGACCAGCCATAGAGTTCTTCGGCGGCACGGTTGAAGTAGGTTACAGTTCCCGTCAAATCCGTGGCAATAGTCGCCTCACCTACACTGCCCAACAAGGAAACTTGAAAATTTATTTGGGCGTCATGCTCTTTGCGTTCGCTGATGTCTTGAAAAATGCCTGTCAGCTTTATGGGCTTACCGCTTTCCATTGTAACAACACAGGTTGTGCGCACATCAATTTTTCTGCCCTTCGCCGTATACGTTTCCAGATATAAATCATAGCCTGCGCCTCGGGTCATAGCAGCATCTAACGCCGCAATAATAGTGGCCTTTGATTCTGGTAAATAATATCCTACCCCTGCATCAACAGTGGGGATAAATTCCTCTGGAGACGTGTCATGAATTCGATATGTTTCAGCCGTCCAGTAAAGTTCACCTGTAATTATGTTCAACTCCCAGCCACCCAATCTGGCAATGGATTGCGATTCTTCCAATAAGAGATGACTTCGTCGCAACGCTTGTTCGGCCTGCTTGCGTTCGGTGATGTCTTGAGACAAGACTATGCCCGCCGTGACTTGTCCGCTCGCATCACGCACAGGTATGATCTGCGAATCATAAACATGCTCGCCCAGAGTTGGCTCGTAGCGCACCGTCTCGCCCGTCAGCGTGCGCCGGTACTTTTCCGCCAGAGGGGTTGCGTGTTCGGGCGGCAATACTTCTTCAAGCGTCTTACCTTCCATCTTGGCTTGATCGAAACCTGTTTGGCTGGTCAGCGGACCGCCGACCAGCGTGTAACGCAGATCGTGATCGAACAGATACACAGCCGAGTTCGGCAAATTTTCAATCAGAGTCCGATAGAGTTGTTCGCTGGCGCGTAGTTTTTCTTCAGCATTCCTGCGCACGCTGATGTCCACCACCACCGCGCGGCACTCCTGCCCATCCGCGGAGAGCGCGGCTTCGACCTGCACAATCAGCGGCGGCTTGTTTTTTCTAACCAGATTCAACTCGCAGGTTTGTTTCACCTCGGTCGCAAAGACGCGCTGGAGAAAGGCATTGAAAGCGGATGTATCAGATTTAGCCACAAATGCGCCAAAGCGTTTGCCTATATGGCGGGTGCGCTCCAAACCCAACAGCTGCGTACCCGCCAAATTTGTGCGGGAGATCGCGCCCGTGCGATCAAGTGTGAAATAACTCACGGGGGCAAAATCGTACAACTCGCTGTAATGCTCCAGCTCGGCTTCCACCTCTGCCCGCGACTCGCGCAATTCGTGGTTCTGCATCTCCAATTCGATCTGATGCACTTGTAGTTCGTGCAGCAGCATCTTGGTTTCCAGCGCCGTAAGCGGCTTAGGCGGCTTGACCGTTTTGGTCTGCTTCACCTGCGCTTCCACTTTTTTGCGCAGTTTGGTTGCAGTTATTTTTGTTTCATTTTTTTTCATAACTTATTCCTTTATCCACTGTCATTGCGAGGAGGATGCTCTTTCCGACGACACTTGCGCCGCACTCCCGGAGGACATACCGTACCTGCGTTCGGTGCAGGCGTCGGGACGATGTGCGTTCCCTGCCATCGCCTGTAATTGTCGTGCGTTCTGTGCAGGGAAAACCGCCTCGTAACGACATATAATCAATTTGTCAAGCGACTTTGCAAAAACCATGTTTGTAAACCAACGGGTCATTTTTCCTCGTTCCCGATCAACATTTCGAAAGCATGCACTACCTGCGGGTCAAAATGTGAACCCGCCTGCGAGAGGATATATCTCAGCGCTTCATCTGTAGGCCAGGCTTTGTGATAGGGGCGGTCATGGGTGACGGCGTCCCAAACATCGCAAACGGCGAAGATGCGCGCCGCCAGTGGAATGTCCATTCCCTGCAGTCCGCGCGGATAGCCTGTGCCGTCCCAGCGCTCGTGGTGGCAATAGGGAATATCCAGGGCGGGTTCAAGGTAATGAATCGGTTTGATCATCTCGTAGGCGTGCTGCGGATGCATGCGCATGATTGTCCATTCTTCATCGGTCAGGCTGGCGGCTTTTAGCAGGATGCTGTCTGGCACGCCCATTTTTCCAATATCGTGCAGCAACCCGCCACGGCGAATGTGGATCATTTCTTCAGCGGGGACGCCAAATTCTTTTGCCAGTTTGAGGGTCATCTCGGTGACGCGCGCCGTGTGGCGTTCGGTTTCATGTTCGCGCAAGTCAAGCGCGCGCGACCAGCCTTCGATGGTGGCATCGTACGCGTGGATCAATTCAATAGTGGAGCGCTCCAGATCGTTGAATAGATTGGCGTTATGCATGCCAATCGCGGCCTGAGTGGCAAGCGCAGTAAAATAACTCATCCATTCCGGCGAAGCATTGAAGGGGGAACGCTGGAAGATCTCCAGTACGCCGAGTACTGTGCCTTTGGTAATAAGCGGCACACAGATATAAGACTTGAAGCCCTCTTCAGTAATAAGAACCATGCGCGCGAGGTCCTTATCCAGCAGCGCATCTTCCGATGTTTGCGCGCGGCGTTCTGATACCGCGCGGCCTGCATAGCCTTCGCCGATATTAAGAGAAGTTTGTTTGATGATGTTCGTGTCAAAACCAAGCCCGGCACTATAATCAAGTTTATGCGTAGCGGGGTTGATCAACAACACCGCAGCGGCATTCACTTTCAACTGTGAAATGGTTTCAACCAGCAAAACATGCAGAATTTGCTGCGCGTCAAATCTGGAAGTGATTGCAAGGTCGATATTCTGCGAGGCTTGCATGCCTTTAAGCCGCCTAAACGCATCGGTAAACAAATGGGCGCGACGCAGCGCGTTCCCAACCATTTCGCCGATCGTGGAGAGCAGTTGGATTTCAGCAGATGAAAAGGTACGCAGCGGCAGATATTTCCCCCACGCTACGATCAGTATGCCCAATACATCCGCCTCCGATTGCAACGGCATAAAAACGGCTGCCCCCAATTCATCCACGCCAAGCATGCCGGGCGCTCGTTGCGGGTCATTGGCCAGGTCCTGGGTGATATAGGCTTGCTTTGTCATTAAGACCTGGCCGCTGATACTCTGCTCAAGGCTGATATGCCGGCCTGTGTTGGGCGCGAGAGCCCCGCTGCCTGCTGCATAAGTAAGCTGTTGTGTGCCTTCCCCGCCCAGCAGCACAATAGCGCTCGCGTCTGTATTGAGCAAATGCTGTATTTCTTTTAATACGAGCGGCAACATTTCGTCAGAGGTACGGGCGGCGCGCAACTTTGTCGAGATGGAAAAAAGTATCTCCAGTTCGTTCGTTCTTGAAAGTAGATCGTCTTCGGCTTTCTTGCGTTCAGTAACATCAAACTGTACGCTGATATATTTGACCGGTTTATTTTGCTCATCCAGGATGGGTGAAATGGCCGCTTCGACCCAATACAAGGAACTGTCTTTCGCGCGGTTGCAAATTTCACCATGCCAGGTTTTTCCAGCGGAGATGATTTCCCACATATCCCGAAAATACTCCCTGGAATGGTAGCCGGAGTTGAGGATGTGCTGGTTTTTGCCGATAATTTCTTCAAGTGAATATTTGCAGATTTCAATGAAATTTTCATTTGCAAATTCGATATTGCCTTTTGTATCCGTGATGCTGACAATGGCGCCGGCGTTGATCGCACTCTGAACGCCTTTAAGGTTTGCGGTCAGTTGCGCGCTTTTCTCCTCGGTTAGAATGCGTTCAGTGATGTCCTGCAAGGTCAGGAGCAGGCCTGTCACTTTGCCCTCGGTATCTTTGACCGGCACGACCACCCAATCCCAGTAACTTATGCCGCGTTCATTATTATTTTCATATTCAATGGGTTTGGCATACACGCTGTACCATTGGCCGCTTTCAACTACATAGCGGAAGATGGCTTCGTTCTCGGCATTTGGATATAGTTCTAAATAATTTTTACCTGCAAAGAACTCAGGCGGTCTATTCTCTGCATTGGCATACGCGCGGTTGACACGGATAAAATTAAAGTCCACATCCATGTAGGCGAAGAGTGTATGGGTATGCTCGAAGACAGTATCCAGAATCTGATTGACTTGCTGCGGTTTTGATTGGCGCACGGCAACCTTGCCAGCGCGCGCGTGTTTTATTTCTCCCGTCTTTTTTGTCGCAGTTTTTTTCATGTGACTGATAACCTTTAAATTGTTTTTGCCATATTCAGTTTACAGGACATACCGATATTTTTTTTTAGATTGTGCAATCAGTCTGCATATTGTACCGAATATTTTGGTAAAACAGTTTACCCGCTAATAAAATAATCATGGCTTTCTCAAAGACAAAAATCTTTAACGCGAATGATTCGAATAAATCTATAAAAAATCCCCCACTCAGCAGAGGCCCGAAATTGAAGCGCTCTGAGAATGGGGGATGTTCTTTCGTAAAATCCCTGCTGATGATTATTTTGCGTATTCAGTTGAGCGGGTTTCGCGTATTACTGTCACGCGGATCTGGCCGGGATATTGCATGGTTTCCTCGATCTTCTTGGCAATATCTCGAGCGAGGCGGGCCGAGGCGAGATCGTCAATTTGGTCGGGTCTGACGAGGATGCGTACTTCGCGTCCTGCTTGAATGGCGAAGGCTTGTTGCACGCCCTCAAACGACATGGACATTTCTTCGAGTGAGCGGATGCGTTTGATATAGGCTTCGAGATCTTCGCGGCGGGCACCGGGGCGCGCACCAGAGATGGCATCTGCTGCTTCAGCGATGACCGCTTCCACAGTATCCTGATCTATTTCATGATGGTGGGCTGCGATGGCGTTGACCACGATCGGGTTGACGCCGTAGCGCTTGCAGAATTCTGCGCCCAAACCTGCGTGTGTGCCATCCTGATTGTGATCCATGGCTTTGCCGATATCGTGCAGGAAGCCGCCTTGTTTTGAGAGTTCAATATTCGCGCCAAGTTCTGCGGCGAGAATCCCGGCTAGTTTGGAGACTTCAACCGCATGCGCGAGTTGATTTTGACCATAAGAGGTACGGAATTTTAAACGTCCCATCATGCGTAAGACTTCGGTGTGCAAGCCGGTCACGTTGGCTTCATAGGCGGCTTGTTCGCCGGCTTCATTGATAATTTTCTCAACCGCTTTGGTTTCATCTTCCACGATCTTTTCGATGTGCGCGGGATGAATACGCCCATCCAAAATCAATTTGGATAATGCGCGGCGGCCAATTTCACGGCGGACAGAGTCGAAGCAGGAGACTGTGACAGAGTCGGGAGTATCGTCCACGATCACATCCACGCCGGCGGCTTGCTCAAAGGCTTTGATGTTGCGTCCGTTGCGGCCAACGATGCGTCCCTTCATTTCTTCGCTGGGCAGGGTCACTACGGCGCGAGTAACTTCCGCTACATGCTCAGAAGCCACACGTTGAATTGCATCCGCGATCAATTTGCGGGCACGTTTTTCGCCTTCTTCACGAGCTTCGGCTTCGATCTGGCGGATGATGCGTGCCATGTCGCCGCGGGCTTCTTTTTCAACCGCCGCGAATAGGTCTTTGCGCGCATCTTCCGGAGTCATCTGCGCGATGAACTCCAGTTTTTTAATTTGATCTTCGTAGAGCTTGTCAATATCGTTGGCGCGCTTATCTACTTGTGACTGGCGTTTGTTCAAGACTTGCTCGCGCTGTTCCATTTTGTCGAAACGGCTGTCTAGTTCGCCGCGGCGTTTGTCGAGGCGTTCTGTTTCGCGGTTTAGCTCGGCGCGCCGTTCCTTGAGATCATTCTCGGCAGCTTTGACAACTTTGGCGGCATTGTCACGTGCGCCGCTTTCGATCAGGCGTGCCTGTTCGCTGGCCACCTTGAGAATATTATCCGCTTTTTCATTCCGCGCTTTGGCGGCCTGATCTGCCTGATAACGATGGAAGAAATACCCCGCTGCAACGCCAATGATCAGCGTTATAAAATCTATAAAAAAGAAAAGAATCGGGCTCATGCTATGTCCTCGTTTATATTTTGTTGTGACTCCGTGTGTGTTTCGCTCCAAATTCTGGATACGGCAGGAGCGATGACGGAGTAGGAAAATCCACGACGGGCGAGAAACTCACTTAACTTTTTACGAAACTCAGTCCATTCCAACTCTTTGAATCTGGGCGCTCGTTTCGAACCAGCTGCATAAGCGAGGGCTTCTTCATCCACGTCAGATAGAGATGCCTGGATCGTTTCGTGATCGAGTCCCTTTTGGCGTAATTCCACCGAGAGGGCTCGTTTACTGCGCGGACGGAATGCACTGCGATTTTCCACCCACGCCTGGGCAAATTCATTGTCGTTGGCAAAACCTGCTGTGCGAAGTCTTTCAAGCGTTCCTTCGATCACATCTTCAGGTACTTCATGCTTGCGCAGGTTTTGCTGTATTTCTTTTTCAGAACGTGTGCGGTAACTCAGGTAAAGCAGGGCTTGTTGATAGGCCCATTCGCGCATGTCTTCTGATAGTAATTTGGCAATCTTTTCATCACTGAGTTCTTCGCCATGCTTCAACCATGCGGCTGTGATGTGCGCCACGCCAAAGGCGAATTCTCCATCAAGATAAATGTTTACCCGCTTGGGATTCTTCTTTTGGACGGAGATGGCGGTTATCTTTTTCATATTAAAAGCACACAGCCAAGGTTTCCGATGAGTCGGCCTTGGCTGTGAAAAATGTCTGGGGTGGCTGAACAGGCTCCAGGTTACGCAAGAGGCGAGCGGAGATCGTTCAAAGGCAAATGACGGGGTGTACGTCATGTACAAGCACAGGGTAGCGGGTGAAGCCCGTTTTTATCTCAAAAAATAGCCACATAGACTTCACAAATTAACTCCCATTGATTGGGGGAGGATCGTGCGCCAGTTTCCAGTTAGTTTCAAGCAAGGCCGCGAACGGCGAAAATTTCTTAAGCAAACCCCTAAAGTAGGGTTTCCTTAATTATACATGAATTTCTAGAAATGTTAACACAACTTTTTCGTTGCAAAGGGGTAATAGCATTTACAATAATCGTGACAAATGGAACTATGTGAATTCGGGGAATCGTGCAATAATTCAATAGACAACACAATTCAATGGAGGCTCTATGGCTAAGATCACACGTGAAGATGCACTTGAGTATCACCGATTGAAAGGCAAGCCTGGCAAACTGGCAATTGTGCCGACCAAGCCAATGGATACACAGCACGATTTGGGGCTGGCGTATTCTCCGGGTGTTGCCGAACCTGTGCTGGAAATTGAGAAAAACCCTGAAGACGCTTACGAATACACTTCAAAAGGGAATCTGGTTGCTGTCATCTCGAATGGCACGGCCATTTTAGGTCTTGGCGACCGCGGCGCTTTGGCTAGCAAGCCCGTGATGGAAGGCAAGGCGGTTTTATTTAAGAAGTTTGCGGATATTGATGTCTTTGACATCGAGCTGGATTCACATGACCCTGACGAAATTATCAAAGTTGTGGCGGCGATCGCTCCGACTTTTGGCGGGATCAATCTCGAAGACATTAAAGCCCCTGAATGTTTTTACATCGAAGAAGAATTAAAGAAAATGCTGGATATTCCAGTCTTTCATGATGACCAACACGGCACGGCCATCATTTCTTCGGCGGCGCTGGCAAACTCGCTGGAAATCATCGGCAAGAAGCATGAAGAGATTCGGATTGTGATTTCAGGTGCGGGCGCTTCGGCGATTTCGTGCGCTGAGTTGGCGATCAAATGGGGTGTGAAGCGCGAAAATATTATGCTGTGCGACAGCCGAGGCGTGGTCTATAAAGGCCGTACCGAAAATATGAATAAGTATAAGGAACGTTTCCTGGTGGATACGGATGCGCGTACCTTGACGGATGCCCTGCGCGGCGCGGACGTGTTCTACGGCCTGTCTGTGGCGAATGTGATGACGCCGGAGATGGTCAAATTGATGGCGCAGGACCCGATCATCTTTGCGATGGCGAATCCTGACCCGGAGATCAAGCCTGAGCTTGCGAAAGCGGCGCGCAGTGATGTCATCATCGCCACGGGTCGTTCCGATTATGCCAATCAGGTGAATAATGTATTAGGGTTCCCGTTCATTTTTCGTGGTGCGTTGGATGTGCGCGCGAAGGGCATCAATGAAGAGATGAAGTTTGCCGCATCGAAGGCCTTGGCCGCGTTGGCAAAAGAAGATGTGCCAGATTCAGTGATCCGCGCCTACGGCGGTGAAGCGATTAAGTTTGGGCGTGAGTATATTATTCCCAAGCCGTTGGACCCGCGTGTGCTGTTGTGGGAAGCGCCCGCCGTGGCTGAGATGGGGATGAAGACCGGCATGGCGCGCAAGACGATTGATATTGATGAATACCGCGAGCAGTTGGCATATCGTCAGGGCAAGGGCGAGCGTATTCGTTATTTCTTTCAGAACAAGGCGCGTAGTTCAGGCGGCACAAAACGTGTGGTCTTCGCGGAAGGTGAAGAGCAGAAGATCATCCGCGCCGCGCATCAAATTAAGGAAGATGGCATTGCCACTCCTATTTTGATCGGCCGTAAGAATGTGATCGATGAAAAAATTAAAAACCTGGGTATTGATTACCAGCCTCAGGTCGTTGACCCCGACCAGTTCCCTCAGATCGATGCATATGCCAAAGCCTATTATGAACTGCGTCAACGCAAGGGCCTGATGATGAGTGACGCCGCCAAGAAGGCGCGTGACCCGAATATCCTTGGTTCGTTGATGGTCAAGATGGGTGATGCGGATGCGTTTATTTCGGGACTCACTTTTGATTATCCTGAAGTGATTCGCCCTGCGTTGCAGATTCATCATACGGCGCCGGGTGTGGCGCGCGCGGCGGGTGTCTACATTATGATCTTTGAGGAAAAAGTTTTCCTCTTTACTGATGCCACGGTCAACATTGACCCGAGCGCCGAAGATCTGGCCGAGATCGCTTCTCTCGCCGCTGATTACGCTGTCAAATTGGAAATTGACCCGCATGTGGCCTTCCTCTCCTTCTCGAATTTTGGTTCCACACCGCATCCGCTTTCAGATAAAGTCCGCAAGGCTGTGGAGTTGATCAAAGTCCGCCGACCCGACCTGCGCGTGGATGGTGAAATGCAAGCTGACACGGCGGTTGTGCCGGAGATCGCGGAAGAACGCTATCCGTTCAGCGCGGTTAAGGATGCCAATGTGTTGGTCTTCCCGTCACTTGAATCTGCGAACATTGCTTATAAATTGCTCGCACGACTCGGCAATGCCAAGGCGATTGGTCCCATTTTGCTGGGGCTGGGCGCACCTGTGCATGTGCTCCAAACCGGTGATGACGTAAACGCCATTGTGCAGATCGCTTCGGTGGCTGTGATGGATGTAATGGGGCGTGAAGAGAAGGTCACTGAAAAGAAAGTAAGTAAGAAGAAGTAATCAGTAATTAATAATCAGTATGACGACCCTGAGTATCCATGCTCAGGGTCGTTTTGGTTGATGTGTATGTATAATATTGAAAATCTTTTTAAAGGAATATAGATGATCAACCTCGAAACCGTCGCACGTAAAATTACAGGTATTCTTTTTGCACAACAATCTCTCGCCTCGGCGGGATTCATCGCCGCCGCCACTATTAATTCCATTGTCGGCAAGGAACTTGGCGGAGATGCAACCTGGGCGGGTGTGCCCACCGCAGTCTATTTACTGGCAGGCGCATTCGCCGCTTTTGTGTGGGGCTATGTTTACGATGCCATCGGGCGGCGCGGCGGATTATCCGCTGGTTTAGGGATCGGCGTGATCGGCTCAGGCATTGCGTTTTATGCAATTGCGATTCAATCCTTACCCATTTTTTTGGGCGGAATGATCTTTATGGGCATTGCAAACGCGGCGGTTCAGCTTGGTCGTTTCGCGGCGGCGGAAGTCAACCGCCCTGAGCATCGCGGACGCGCCATTTCAAATGTGGTTTTTGGCGGCACAGTCGGCTCTGTGGTTGGCCCATTAGTTACAGGACCCGCTGGCAAGTTTATCGGCAACTGGGGCATCAATGAGCTCGCGGGCGCGTATCTTATCAGCTTTGTTTTATTTGCCATCGCGGCGGTGGTGGTGTTTATTGGGTTACGTCCTGACCCGCGCGAAATCGGAAAACTCGTTGCAGAAAAATTCCCAGATACAGTAGTCCGCTCACGGGTCGTGCGAAACATGCGCCAGATTTTTAGTCAACCTGCCGCCATGGTCGCACTCGTCAGCATGGTCTTGGGTCAAATGGTCATGGTACTGGTGATGGTCATCACGTCTCTGCATATGCGCGATCATAATCACATGCTGGGTGATATTTCGATTGTGATTTCAGCGCATACAGTCGGCATGTACGCCTTCTCGATTATTTCTGGCCGCCTCGCCGACCGCTGGGGGCGCGGACAGGTCATCATCGTTGGCTCGGCCACACTTGTGCTGGCCTGTATCGCCGCCACCATTTCGCCGGATGTGCTTCCGCTGGGTGTGGCTTTATTTTTATTAGGACTCGGCTGGAACTTTTGTTTCGTGGGCGGCTCCACTTTGCTTGCCGATCAACTTTCTCCAGCCGAACGCGCCCGCACACAAGGCTTCAATGACCTGCTCGTCGGACTCGCCTCCGCCATCGGAAGTTTAGGAAGTGGATTCATCTTCGCCGCGCTGGGATACAACACCATGTCCTGGATCAGCGCCGCAGTCGCTCTCATCCCCCTCCTCCTCGCATCTTTCTGGACCCTGAAACGGGTACGAAAAACCCCGGCAGTTTCTTAATCCCTGATATTCTTAAAACAAAGACGCGCCCTGATTTTTTTCAAGGCGCGTCTCTAATTACTGATTACTTAATTACCAACTACCTCTTCGCCCCGGCACTTTTCCCAACCATGGTAAATGCCATACCCAAACTCTTGGAGGCTGTTGCTTCGTCGAGACCTGTTTTCTTTGAGATTTCCTTCACCATGCCGCTGTTGTGCAGTAGATTTGAATCGATCTTTCCTGACCCCATTTGCTGAAGCATATCATCCAGATTGAAAGAGTTTGAATCGCGCCCTGAAGTTGGGTGATGGGCCAGCAGCTTATGCGCCACAAAAGAAACCACGATCATCGCGATCTCAGGCGATATCTTGGCTTTCTTAGCAAGCGATGTCACAAACGGCTGTAACAAACCCATAATGGGATCGTTCGCGCCTGTGTTTTGCCCGCCCATAACTGTCTCCAACAAACCCATCATACTGCCCAAGTCGCCAGCGCCAGATGGTTGTTGCGGCGCCTGTTGCTGTTGACTCGCTCCCTGTGATTGCTGTACTGCGCCCATCAATCCGCCGAGCAAGCCGACCACATCTCCAGCGTCCACGCCGTCAGACAAATTTATCCCGCCCTGTGATTGTGACGACTCTCCGCCGCCGAGCAGGCTGCCGATTATATTGGCCATTGGATCTGCGCCTTGATTCGTGTTTCCTGGCTGGCGTGAGTTGACAAGTGTTTTAAGAATATCTTCCATCGACATAAGGTTTTCTCCTTTTTGAGTTTACACAATGCAATGCCTGCTCAAATAAAAAATGACAACAAAAAGCGCGGCGCAATTTGCACCGCGCTTTGCAAGAACTTGGGTTATTCCGAACTTTCGCTCTTCGAGGATTTGCTCTCTGTAGCAGCTGTGCTTTCTTTCTTCTCGGCTTTTTCGGCCTTTTCAGCTTTCTCTGCTTTTTTGGCGCTGGAGGTATCTCCAGAAGGCGACTTGTGATCTGTGGCGTAGAAGCCTGAACCCTTGAAAATGATCTTGGTCGGTGTAATGACTTTTTTAAGCGCCTTCTTGCGGCATTCAGGGCAGGTTTTCAAGGGTGCATCTGTGAAGGATTGGTGACGTTCAAATTGAATTCCACAAGCTCCACAACGGTACGTATAAACTGGCATTTATTTTTCTCCTTGCATATCTTTAACGGAACAACATTAATGATTATAGCGTGGTTGAGAGGGCGGGGCAAGCCTTGTACGCGCCATGTTATAATTTTCTAACAATTAATTCTCTACCCTGCATTTTCAAAAACCAGCAATGTTTTCGTGAGTTCATTGACCGCAGACAGCGGACGACGGTCTGCGGTCAATGATCAATTGGGTGAAAAATATAGTTTGTACGGTGGAGAAACAAATAATAAAGGTTATAGTGCAGGAGAATTCCATGCTAAAAATTGAGATTACGTACTGCGCGGTCTGACACTACACCAAGCGGGCCGTGAGCCTGATGGACGACTTGCTGAAAGACTACGAGCACCTCATTGAATCGGCGGCGCTTATTCCCTCGGACGGAGGCAGGTTCGAGGTCAGCGTGAACGGGCAGTTAATCTACTCAAAGGTGCAGTTAAAACGTCACGCAGAAGCGGGCGAGATTATTAATCTGATTCGTAAAATGGTTGAGTAATAAAACTCTGTTGGTAGAGTAGCCCCGTGTTCTTCGGAGCGTATCGAAACCAACAATCATAAGAGGATAAAGAATGGCAAAAAAAGGCAGAGTCTTTTCGGGCGCGCGCCCAACAGGTCGCCAGCATCTTGGTAATTATTTGGGTGCGATGAAAAATTATGTGGCCATGCAGGAAGATTACGAATGTGTCTACTGTATCGTGGATGTTCACGCGTTGACGACCGTGGAAACCACGCAGGAACTAAAACTGAACACATTGGATATGGCGCTCGATTGGCTCGCGGCGGGCATTCGTCCCGAGGATTCGATTTTGTTCGTGCAATCGCATGTGCCGCAGGTGATGGAATTGCACACCTATCTTTCGATGGTGACGCAGTTGGGCAAGTTGACCGACCTGCCGACCTTCAAGGAAAAAATCCGCCAACAGCCTGAGAATATTAATTATGGTCTGGTCGGCTATCCCGTATTGATGACCGCGGATATTGTCCTCTACAAAACGGATATTGTCCCCGTCGGCATTGACCAGGCGCCGCATATCGAATTTGCACGCGAGATCGTGCGCTCGTTTAATTATCGTTACAAGACCAAAGTGTTGATCGAGCCGCAAGTGAAGCACACTGAAGTATTGAAAGTGGTCGGCATTGACGGCAAAGACAAGATGGGCAAGAGTTTGAATAATCACATCGAACTCGCCACCACTCCTGAAGTGACGGTCAAACGCGTTAAGGAAATGGTCACCGACCCTGCGCGCCAGAGACGCACCGACCCGGGCAACCCCGATGTGTGTAACGTGTTTACCATGCACAAACTTTTCTCGCCGCAGGAAGAAATAGATATGATCAACACCGAATGCCGCATCGCGGGCATCGGCTGTGTCGATTGCAAAATTCGTTTCGCCAATAACCTGAACAAGCATCTTGAGCCTTTCCGCGCGAAACGCGCAGAACTGGCTGCTGACCCGAATCATATTCAAGACATATTGCAAGACGGCGCAAAACGTGCGCGTGCCATCGCCGAACAGACCATGGTCGAAGTACGCGAGGCGATGCAATTGCCATAATTAATGAGTAAAAGGTAAAAAGTGAGAAGTATGGGGTACACACTTCTCACTTTTTACTCCTCACTTTTTACTTTCCCCATGCGTTTATTAATCCAACGAGTTTCCCGTGCAAGTGTCACTGTCAACGAGCAGACTATTTCCAAAATTGGAAAAGGTCTGCTGATTTTATTGGGCATCGGTCACGGCGATGGGGAAGAGCAGGCCGCCTTCCTCGCTGAAAAAACTGCAAACCTGCGTATCTTTGAAGATGAACAAGGCAAGACCAATCTCTCTGTATTGGATGTAAAAGGCGAAGCGATTGTCGTTTCACAATTCACTTTATACGCCGATACCCGCAAAGGTCGCCGTCCATCTTTTATAGATGCCGCGTTACCCGAAATTGCTTCGCCGTTGGTGGAGCGTTTTATTGAATTGCTAAACAGTCACGGCCTGCCGACTCAAGCAGGTCAATTCGGCGCGCACATGAAAGTGGAAATCCACAACGATGGGCCTGTCACTATCTGGCTGGAGAAATAAGATGCCCATCTCCAATCGAAACACAAAATTTTTGATGGCTTTTATTTTCCTTGTCTATGCGGGCCTGCGTTTGTTTACCAATCAACCCTCGCAAGTTACGCCGCGCGAGTTGGTGGACACCGCCGCTTATCTGCGAATCTCGCAGCAGCCCATTTCAGATATTCGCTTTTGGGGTGATAAACGTCCGTTTGTGTTTCCGCTTTTGCTGAAAATCACAAAGCAGGATTTTTCACAGACAGTCTCCATCCAAGTCGGATTTTCAATTCTCGTTTGGGGCTTGCTGGCGCTGCTCGTCAGCGCATCCATGCGGACCGTTTGGCTGAAACCGTTATTCTTTGGCATCATCCTCGCTTTGAGTCTGGTACGTCACCTGGCTCATTGGGATTATGTGATGATGACCGAGTCACTCTCCATTTCATGCTTTGTGCTTTTCCTCGCTCTGGGCATCTGGCTTTCCCACGGCTGGCGCATTGATAAAGTAATCGCCTTGTGTATCGCGGGTGTCTTTCTGGCATTCACACGCGATACAAATGCCTATCTCCTGCTCATGCTGGCTGGGATGTTAATCATTGCCGCTTTTCTTCGCTGGGCAAAACCGCGTGTCTTGATTCTTGCCGCATTCTTTCTGTTTACATTCCTGCTCAATAATTACAACTCAGAGATCGGCGAGCGTTGGGTGTTCCCGCTCAACAACATTGTGGGGCGGCGTATGCTGCTTAGATCAGAATCGATTGCCTATCTTGAATCTTGTGGAATGCCCGTCACACCCGCGCTGCTGGCAATGGCCAACAACTTTGGGCACAGTCAGGACAGTGCTTTCTACAACAATCCTGATTTGAAAGATTATCGCATCTGGCTTGGGCAGCATGGAAAAACTTGTTATATGAAATGGCTGTTGTTCAATCCACTGCGGAGTGTAGGCCAATCTCTGAGTCCGTTTCAAGGTTTGATTGCATTCGAAGACCTGAGTAAATTTTTTGCACATGGATATGACCCCATCCTGCCGTGGTTTATGGAGCCGTTTATTTACCCTGTTAAATTTATCTTTCTATTTTGGGTGATCCTGACCGCCTCAGCCTTGATCGCAATTTATAAACGCGCCTGGAATCTTAATCCGCTTTGGGGAGTATTTATTTTTCTAAATCTACCCATCCTGCCGCATCTCTTCATCACCTGGCACGGTGATGCCATGGCTCCAGAACGTCACGCGCTCTCTGTTGGTTTACAATTGGCTCTCTGCTTTTGGATGTTGATATTTTTAATTATTGACCAGTTCACTTCGCAAAAAAAATTCTCTGAAAAGGATACTGTTTAATTCTCTACAGTAAGACGGCCGTCTGCCGTCAAGCGCTTCATGAAAAATGTGCGCTAGAGAAGTGTTAAAAATAAAATCATATGACAACCTCAAAAACCCCCAGCGTTTTTCAACGTTTTCTGCACCGCTTTGCAATGCTGCGCTCCGTTTCCTCTGTGCTTTCCATCGTTCTTCATCGTTTGGATACAGTAATGTTGAAGGTCACCAAAGGCAAACACACAGTCGCAGAACTCGTCGGCCTGCCCATGATCCAGATCACGACCACCGGAGCCAAAACTGGCGAGCCGCGTACCATGCCGCTTGTCAGTTTGATCGATGGCGAAAAGATCGCGCTGATCGGTTCTAATTTTGGTCAAAAAAATAATCCTGGTTGGTACTACAACCTCAAAAAACATCCGCAATGTGCGGTATTGCTTAATGGAGAATCCATGCAATATATCGCCCGCGAGACGGATGGTGAAGAGCGTGAAAGATATTGGCAGATGGCCGTCTCGGTTTATGGGGGATATGCGCTATATAAGATCCGCGCGGCGCACCGCCAGATTCCCGTGATGATTTTAGAGCCAGTTAAATAATTGTCAAGATAAGAATTTCATGATAAAGTTGCGTTTGTAGGATGCAAGTGGCTTTTCGTTGTGGAAGTATGAAGACGATGAATCAAAGCACGACCTGTGAAACGTTTTGTGTAACCGCCCGATGAAAGACATACTGCGTCACCTTATTTTTTTATTTTGCTTAGGAGGCAAAAAATGTCTGATCGTGTAATCGGTACGGTAAAATGGTTCAATGGTACAAAGGGTTTCGGCTTCATCGAACGTGAAGGCGGCCCCGATGTCTTCGTCCATTTTTCAGCAATCAAGGGCGAAGGTTTCAAAAACTTGCAGGAAGGCCAGAAGGTTGAATTCACAATCGAAAACGGCCCCAAAGGTTTGCAAGCCGCTGACGTCGTAGTTCTCTAATTCTGAACCGCACAAAAGAGTCCCACTGAAAAGTGGGACTCTTTTCTTTTTATGGGAGTGTCTAAAAGAATGGGCCAAGAAATATTTTTACCACTGAGACCACGGAGTCCACGGAGATTTTTAAACGGGTTTTCTCTGTGATTTCTGGTAACTACTCAGCCGTTCATTTTTATCCGCATTTACCCCGCACGGGGATGAATTCCCGTGCTACGCAAAGCGTTACGAAGTCCGCTAAAGCGGACTAATCGGCTTTAGCCGATTTCGTAAGAGTAGCCCGCACGGTTTACCGTCGGGCGGGCTGAGTAGTTACGATTTCTGTGTGCTCCGTGGTGAAATCTTTTGGTAAGCCCACGGAATTAGATACTCTCCTTTTTATTTGAGGATGTTGATTTTTTGGCTGTGAGATTCTATTTTTCTTTTTGACTGAATCTACGCCCCCAATTTTTTTCTGCGCTATGAAAGCGCTTCTTTCGGCGCCCAGAAACTGACATCCATTTCGACAGCCATTGCCCCCGCTGAGAGCATATCCGCCGCGTCTTCGTCTGTCCACACGCCGCCTGCTCCGATGATGGGCAGGCCGATCATCGCCGCCGAGTGGACAAGTTCCAATGAGCGCGGAAACAGCGACGGCCCATACAGCCTGCCTGTGATTAATTTATTTTCAGCGCGTGATGCGATCAGCGCCCCGCGTGGACTGCTAATGCTGATGGCCGCCGCGCCCTGTTGAATCAACTTGGGGCCTAATGATAAAACCTGTTCAGCGGGCAATGAAAATATTAACGGGATTTCCCCAACACACATTTCCAAATTTAATAGAATAATATCGTCTGATAAAAGCGGCGCGAAGCCAAGCTCGATGGCTATTACGCTTTCAATGCTTTCAAGCTGATGTACCATGCGCATGGTTTCTTCGGGACGATCTGCCATTAGATTTACAATGATCGGAATATCAGCATGGTCCCAGCGTGCACCTTGTTTTTTAATCACAGCCGAGAGACCAGGATTCGGTAAGCCCGAATGTAGCAGGAATCCGCCGGGGAATTCGATCAAGGCCGGTTGGGCAGTGGGCAGGCGCGGGCGCAGAGAGATCGGATTTGTCACGAAGGCCCCGAGTGAATGAAAATCAATCCCGGCGCGTGGGTCGGGCGCGAATCCCAATGATCCCGCCGTGTTCATGATTGGTTTGCTAAAATATAAGTCGCGTTTCATAAATTTAACCGTGATGAACAGAGATGAACAAAGATGTGGCTTTTAGGCTTGTTTTTCTTTGTTGAATAATGATAGGAGAATTATGCAATCCTTACAAGGAATTCGTGTCTTGGATTTAAGCCGCGTGCTGGCAGGCCCTTATTGTACGATGGTTCTCGGTGACCTGGGCGCGGATGTGATTAAAGTGGAGCCGCCCGAAGGCGACGAAACGCGCGCGTGGGGGCCGCCGTTTGCGGAAGGGGAGAGCGCGTATTATTTATGTGTCAATCGCAACAAGCGCGATATTGTGATCAATTTGAAAAGTGAGGAAGGTAAAAATATTTTGCGCGAGCTGGCTTTGCAAAGTGATGTGTTGGTTGAAAATTTTCGGCCAGGCACTTTGGAAAAATTTGGCTTGGACTTTGAAACCTTGCATGAATTAAATCCGAGATTGATCTATTGTTCGATCACGGGTTTTGGACAGACAGGTTCGATGAAGGATAAACCCGGCTATGATTTTATGATTCAAGCGCTGGGCGGATTGATGAGTATCACAGGTGAACCCGAAGGTGAACCGATGAAAACAGGCGTGGCGGTCGTGGATTTGTTCGCGGGGCAAAATGCGGTGATTGCGATTCTGGCGGCCTTGCAGGCACGCACGTTGACTGGGCAGGGTCAGTGCCTTGATATTTCATTATTTGATTCTCAATTAGGCTGGCTGGCAAACGTGGCTGGTAATTATTTGATTTCAGGCAAATTGCCAAAGCGACATGGCAACGCGCACCCGAATATTGTTCCATATCAAAGCTTTCAAGCCAGTGACGGTTGGTTTGCGCTTGCGGTGGGGAATGATAAACAGTTTGCAGGGCTGTGCAAGGTAATTGGTAATTTGGAATTGGCAAGTGATATACGCTTTGCTGTAAACTCGGCGCGTGTGGAAAATCGTGCGGCGTTGATTCCGTTGCTTGCTGCTGCTTTTGCTGTTGATACTATTTCTGCATGGCTGGCAAAATTCGACGAAGCCGAAATTCCATGCGGGCCGATTCATAACTTTGAGCAGGTCTTCTCGATGCCAATTGTGCAGGAACGTGAAATGCTTGTAACAATGAATCATTCCACCATTGGATATTTGCCTTTGGTTGGTTCGCCGCTGAAGATGAGCGATACGCCTGTAGTGTATCGTCTCCCGCCGCCATTGATGGGGCAGCATACAGCAGAGATATTAAGGGAGTTGGGGTATGGAGATGACGAGGAAAGGAAGGTGTAAATAATTAGGCTTATACTATAGCGAAAGCATTTCAGCGTATTGTATTTTTATCTTTTGCATCCATAAGAAGTTATACCGTAGGATGTCGTCTAAACACTGGTTGGCAGGCCCCTTTCAAAATCATCTTATTAGGAAATTTGTAATGTCGAATGTGTTGATACCGCCAAAAAATCATAATGAATCTTCCGTTTTTTCCCCCGAAAACTTATTGCGTGAAGCAAGACGCCAAAAATCTTTACCTCATCAATCTGTACCAGAAATCTGCTTGTTAGACCCCGACGGCGATATAGTGCGTTTTTTGGTTTCCACCAATCAAGCAAGTAAAGACCCTGCTTGGGCTTGTTATCACACTGACCTTTATGATTTTGAACATGGAGGTTTTCAGTTTGGCGTTGTGGGTTGTGCGGTAGGGGCTTCTTTTGCGGTTCTCGTTGCAGAAGAATTATTTGCTTCAAACTGCAAATTACTGATTAGTATTACTTCCGCAGGACAGATAACCGCAACTCGCACCCCGCCTTACTTTATACTAATTGATAAAGCCCTTCGAGATGAAGGTACGAGCCATCATTATCTTCCGCCATCGGATTACAGCAACATAAATAAAGACTTATTAACTAACCTCACGAATTTATTGGTTACGAGTTCTATTCCTGTTACCATCGGCGCAACTTGGACAACTGACGCGCCTTTTAGAGAAACCGAATCGGCTATTAATCACAGCCGCACTTTAGGAATATTGGCGGTAGAAATGGAAGCATCTGCGTTATATGCTTTTGCACAAGCCAAACATAAGCCCGTTATTTGTTTGGCGCATGTCACTAATCAAATGGCAAGCATTGAAGGCGATTTTGAAAAAGGTATCGCAAACGGAAGTCAAGACGCGCTTCAATTACTAGCTGCAATTGCAAACATCTGGCGCAAGGACATAAAAGAGTCCCAATGAAAATTCTACTGATTATTAACATGCGCTTTGCCTAATCAAGTGCATCCGCAAGGCTATTACAACATTGAGCATATACTATTCAGGTTAACCATAATTGCTTTACAGATTATGTCCAAAAATATGACTTTTTTGCGTAAAGTTTGTTAGGCAATCAGCGTTAACCTGAATAAAGCCAGTTATCAGCAAAGGTGGTCTGGTTAAGTCTTGATTTGATTGAAGGCGTTAAAATCAGCACAATGAGTCAGTTAACTTTGTGGTACGTCGAATCCGATAAAGTTATTACGTTCTAAAAACAAAGCTAATTTCCAAGTCAAGAGCGTGCCAACAAGGTGTGTACCGAGGCTAGGGAGTCTGCGCCCGCTTTTTGTAGCAGTTTTTGGTTATTGAGCTTGTCGAGACACTCCAAATTTTTGTATGGGGATAATACTTGAAAGCTGACCTATACGCTTTACTTCCGAATCTGATACATCCTCAATAGCGGAGTCCCGACGCTTCAAAGTCCTGTATCGGGGTGTCCCCGGGTAAAAAAATCTCATTGAAAAGCTAGAACGTTAGTTCTAAAATGCAGCGAATGAGAATTGAGATGAACCAACTATAGGAAAAGAAGCTTGGCCAAAGAGTATTTTCGCAATTACCTATTCGTTGAAGATTTGGAAGCCGCAAGAGAGTATTATAAAAAAGTTTTCGGCCTGCCAGTGGAGTATGAAGATAGAGACTCGACTGTGTTTAAGTTCGGAGATACGATGATCAACCTGTTGAGGATTTCAGAGGCGCAAGGACTGATTGAGCCTGCAAAAGTAGCAAGCCGTGAGGCTGGGTCTCGTTTTGTATTCACCATCAGCGTGGAGGATGTCGATGCGATGTGCGCCGAGCTAACTTCACGCGGAGTTGAGCTGCTGAACGACCCAATAGATCGGCCTTGGGGCATTCGAACAGCGAGCTTCATGGACCCAGACGGTTATATCTGGGAGATTGCGAAGTAGCAGTGAATAAAGTTCAATAGGAATTTCCGTGATAGACCAGCATGTCTGGCGGCGCATCACGGCAAATTCTGGAGAACCGTTAATAAAAACCCAACAACTAGAATCCAGCGATGAAATCGCACCTTATAAAAAACTCCGAGTTCTTCAAGAACTCGGAGTTTTTGTTTTTGTTTTACGCTGTTTCTACTAATCCCATTGCCTGTAACATTTCTTCATTACTGGCAAACTTGAATTCTTCAAGTCCGCGCTTCTTGGCTTCTTCAATTTCCACTG
>Ga0335394_10001471_pt1 | contig 26590 bp, 25 predicted proteins | sample MAT03_FD_205741 | JGI IMG/M metagenome (GOLD analysis project Ga0335394, IMG submission 205741) | Freshwater microbial communities from Lake Fryxell liftoff mats and glacier meltwater in Antarctica - MAT-03 (spades assembly) (version 2) ...
TCTTGCCATAGCTCTACTATCAAGGCTTCTTTTGCCTCGTTCGATAGTTGCTTTAAGTTGGGGAGTTTTTCCATTCCTTTATCTAATGTCTATCTCGTCTTCTTGTCAAGGGGGTTGAGCAATTACGGTATATGTTGCCAGACGGAGAATTCCGGGCTGGTATCGCTGGATCGTCGGTGTTGCTTGGCTACGCAAAAAACTGGTTTAACAGGTTACAGTCAGAGGCTCCCAACAAGGTTAAAGCCTTACAGGCTGGAGGTTTTACAGGTTACGTTCAACCAGTCACGATTCCCAGAGACTCAGGGCTGCGGGGAGCATCACGAGCACAAACAATTAGCCTCAAAGACCTTGCCGCGCTAATCACTGTCGAAGCACTCTCCGGCAACAAACGAGCGATCGCATTACAAGCGGCATTCACGCTCGAAGGTTTGGACGGGCGGTTCCGGGATGCTTTTGGAATCCAACAGCGAACCACCGATGAGCGTCGGCGCTTCTTTGGCTTGACTTACGGGGAATTCTTGGAAGCTCTCGCAGAGAACCGAGAGGAACTGGAAGCGCTGCGGTTGCCCGGTGACGATATGGCTTACCCAGAACCAGATGAGGAGGCGTAAGGAAGCTAGTTAATGCAAACACGGATGTCTAGCTTCGTCAGGAACTTTTGGTGCAACCAGACGGTGACTACCGAACGCAGCCCAACCCAAGCGATCGAGTGTGTGTGGAAAGACCCATTTTTTACGCCAGACGGTTTTTGATTCAAAGAAAATCAAAGCTTTACTAGGTAAGGGTTATACGCCAGACAGTATTCAAAGAGAACCTGATGAGGGGGCAAGTGCGGGGAGGCAGTCGGATTTGTGCGTTGCCGCTAGAAGTTATCGGCGCTTACTGGCTGTGGCAGGCGGCACGGGGAAACAAACAAGCGTTAAGTCTAGTTATGGCCCTGCTGGCTGAAACCTTGGAGCGGCGGTACGGGTGAAGCTTTTGGCATCACCCGCACCAAACTTGATCGCAACCAACTGCTCAGCCAACGCGATATTAGCGAGGCTTTCTGGGTGGAGGATGAGATTAGGATGGAACGCGACAACTAAGAACGGCTGCTTCGGGAACACGGCATCGACCCGTGAGGACTTCCAGGGGCTTCGTTAAGTTGCTCAAGCCGGGACAAGGCAACCAAACACAGGAGAAATTATGCAAACCCAAACCGAAACCATAACCAAACCAGTCACGTTTGACGAGTTCGCAGCCTGGTATCCAGAGAACTCGGTCAAACGCTACGAACTACACAACGGAGTAATTGTCGAAATGCCTTTAGGAACTGGCCGTCATTCCGTTGTTACGGGTTTTACACGGGACGAAATCAGCGCAGAAATCAGGCGACTGAAATTGCCTTACTTTATCCCCGGTGATTGCCTGCTTAAACCCACTCGTGATGAAGCTGGTTATCAACCTGATGTGATTGTCTTAGACGAAGCGGCTCTACACCAGTGCGAACCGCGATGGGATAGGGAATCTATCATCACGATGGGTTCCTCGGTGCGACTGGCTGTAGAGGTAGTCAGCACGAACTGGCGAGATGATTATCATTTCAAATTTGCTGACTATGAGGAGATGGGCATCCCCGAATACTGGATTGTTGACTACCTCGGTTTAGGCGGTCGCAAATTCATCGGTAATCCGAAACAACCCACCCTCTTGATTTGTCAACTGGTAGAGTCCGAGTATCAGATCAAGCAGTTTCGGGGCGATGACACAGTTGAGTCGTTGGCGTTTCCCGAACTGAGGTTGAGTGCCGAGCAGATTTTTCGAGCCGGCTTGCCTGCAAACGAGTTGGCTTGAAAAGTTCAGGTTGCAAACACGATGCGGAAGGCCGCATCGGCACTCTTTATCTGAATAGGAACCTTGAAAAACCGCTCCAAGTGTTTCAAAATATGTCCAACTTTCATGGAGAAAATAAATGATTGGATGGTTTACAAAAAATGAAGTTGACGATGCAGAAAAGGAAAACAGGCACTCGGCATCGTCTGAGGATGACTGCAAGGACATGGAAGAAAAATAGGTAAGGATTCAGGTCTAAGATTGGGGAATTAAAGAAGGCATAAATAAGTCACAAGAATGGGCAGATATAGCATCACGGAAAAAAGCCATTGCGCTTTTACCTTGAAATCTACAAGTCTGAATCACAGATAACAAATCAGCAGTTTGTTCAAACCGATACATTGACCGGGAACCCCCAGATACCTTACGCTTCGTCACGGCTAATCGCAAAGAACGTTCCGCTAAATTATTATCAGGAGGAATAGATGGGTGGTCTAAAAAGTACCACCACTGTTGCGCTTTATCACGTAAAGAGCGCAGTAACAGTCCAGCAGCATGACCAACATGACCTTGCCAAGTATTTAATAAGTCTGCTAGTCTAGTCTTAAAGTCCCTCGCCCAAGTGTGATAATCGAGTGCTTCAGGGTTCTCACGCCATTTTCGATGTTGTCGAAATGCCTCATCAATTAATTCCAAGAACGCAGAGGCGACGACTGTATTGTTACCGTAACTAATTTGAAGAACTTTCTTAAAATGTCGCCGTAGATGGGCTAGACATTTTTGCTGCGCTCCAACCACAATACCGTTATATACGCTAAAATCATCGGAACTCAACACACCAGCAAACTCGTTCCCCAGCATCGTCTCTAATTCGGCTCTACTCCGAGTATCCGCAGCATGAAACAGGCAAAAATCTTGACCCGTAGCTGTCCATAACCATTCTTTGACTCCCTTGACACACCACGGGGTTTCATCGACATGGACATTAGCTTGTAACGGTGCCCATTTCCACAAGTCTTCAACGGCGGGCTTGACGGCATCGGCTACCCGCGCATTTGTAGCTTGTAAAGTACCGATCCCAATTTCAATTCCACCTAATTCTCGCAGAAATTCTTGTTGCTTTTCATAGGATATGTGTCCATAATTACCTAGCCATACCAATAATGCTTGTAGGTCGATACTTAAGTCTTGTCCTGGGACTATCCCGGATACTGGTGAGCCAATCACCATTGCTCCGCATTCATTACACTGACATTTGGCTCGTTGATATTCCACCACTTCTATTGGCTTGGCGACTAAACACGCTACTTGCTGCTTGCTATAACCAATCGCGTCACTTAATTCTCTGCTCCCACAATGCTCACAAGACTCAGGAGTGCTGATTTGATATCTATCTACTCGCCCAAATCCTTTTCGGGTTTTGCCGATATGTCCTGGCTGTCCTCCTGGTTTACGCTTTGGCTCTTTTTCTGATTCTGAGGAGTTATCAACTTTGGCTGTCTCTGATTTCTGTATGAGATCGCTGGATGGGGGTTTCGATGATGTTTTGCTATTGCTGGGCTGTCTCTCTTTGAGCTTTTCGAGTTCTTCTTGTAGTTGTTCAATCAGCTTCTGTTGAGTCAGCACAATTGTGACCAGTTCCTCACGGCTCAACTGCTCAACTATTCCTAATTTTAGTGCTGCTGATAACTCTGATTTTTCGCTCATCTGACTACATTACCATATTTTTCGGCTCTCAATGAACTATTTTTCACCTGAATCCTTACCTTTTTACAAACGGCTGCGTTAGCGTCTGTTGTCACTAACAGCAACAGGCTTGTTATAGCGATAGCAATCAGTTTTTTCATAACGGTGAACTCAAATGTGTGAACTTCACCGATACAACACTGTTAAGTGCGACTTTAATTCGGAACGATTAGACTTTAAAAAAGACTTTTACAGGGAGGTGGGTGGGAAAATATTTGAATTTAAATTCAATAATTGTGACTATAATGTAATAGGTTAATTTAACGATTTCAGACAAATTTAATTTTACAATTTTACGAAAACTACAGGCATAGTTTAGGATAATGATTATTCTTAGGCGAACCGAATTAGACGATAATGTAGTTGTCGAATTAGGTTTGGCAATTGAATCGCCCTATCCAGCTTCTTCGAGTTCGAGATCGACAGGTGGTTGATGCCATTCTGACATCCGTTACTGAGAAGCATTTAGAAGATGCCACAACTCTCTGGGAACCAACCCTTCGAGGGAGTGGAGAAGAAGATGAATACTGGAATTGGGTTAGTAAAAGCTATCGAACTCAATTTTTACCAGGAGATGAACTATATGCTATTGAGTGTGATGGGATAACTCAAGGTTTAATGACAATCGACATTCTCAAAAAACGCTGCTATATTGAGTCTCAATTGAGACGGAGATTGGTATACATAAGGGCCCTAGCAACTGCTCCCTGGAATCGACCAGCTATCAGCAATCCTCCCACTTATAAGGGAGTAGGTGGAACTCTGATAGATTTTGCGATCGCTCGTAGTGAGGAACTAGGATACCAAGGAAGGATAGGCTTCCACGCACTACCTGGTGCGCTAGTATTTTATAGAAAGTTGAGAGTGGGGTTGCTAGACTGCGGCCCAGATCCCGAAGAACCAGACAATCTTACTTACTTTGAATCGTTAAGGAAAGACAGATGAGTAACTCAATTCCTTCCCAGCCCCAATCTACAATAGATGATACAACCCATGATCCGCGCTTAATGGAACTAATAGAAGCAGAAGATGCAGCTAATGGAGAAGTTGGCTGCGGTCGGGATTTGGGCAATAAACCTTCAGTTTATCTAAAAACCTGCGGTATCAATATCTCTGATGAGAAGCTAAGAAATTTGTTAAGGGAATATTTAGGTCATTTATTGATGGAGCTAGATTTTGACTCAATCATCAACCAAGTGAGTCACTTCGTAGAGTCATTAGTCGTGCAGGAACACACTCGATTAGAGCATCAAAGACAGGAGTTAATGCTCTTAGAATCAGTTGTAGAGCATATTCCTGCGAAGGAACTCAAACAATGTATTGAGTCTGAATTGGGGGAGTTTTGTTCGGAAACTGCTATCGAGCAAATTGTTCAGCATACTCATCAAGTGATTCACTATACAATTCTCCAACCTCGACATAAGTGGCCCCACCCTATTTGGGTACTAAGTGCTCTTGAAAAGGTGTATATTGCTCAAGCATCTAGTTTAGATGCAGCAATTGCCCAAGTTAAAGCACAATATCCAGACGAAATGGGAGAGCTGCAAGTAATAAAAGTCGGAGGTTTTCTCGCACCAAACCAAGTGATTTCCTTGGACTTTATGAACAATTATTAATAAAAATTGCTGGAATAATTCGGTAGCTTTGAACGCACCCCAAGCTGCGTCATATCCCGTCTTTTAAGTATGGGAATTCTTTAGCTTTTAGTCCCTACTCCCTCTTAAAAGACATTTTTACAGGCTTGTACACAAGAGCGAGTTTTTTAGTACAATAATAACAACGATTGCTATTCCCTGTTATTAAAACGAAAATGGAATAGCCCAAATTACAGGAGGACTCAGGCATGAACGTGTCTTTGACACCGGAGTTAGAGCAGTATGTCCAAGAGAAAGTCTCAAGCGGACTATATTATTCTGCCAGCGAGGTGATCCGTGAAGGGTTGCGCCTGCTGAGAGAACGGGAGCAATTCCAGCAAACTCGCTTGCAGGAATTACGACAGGAGATTCAGCTAGGGCTAGACAGCGGTGAGGCAACTCCCTTGGATATGTCAGCAATCAAGGCCGCATCGCGGCAGCGTCGGCCCAGGAAACCGCAGTAATGGCCACGATCGTTAAACGCCCGCGCGCTGAACTGGATTTGCTGGATATTTGGGACTACATCGCTGGTCAGGAACCTCAGCTATCAGGCATGAGGCTTGCCGGAGAAATCCAGTAAGCCATTCTGACCAGATCACCCAGAAATGGGTAGCCGATATCTAAGTCACGACACCTCGAAATACGTGCCAGTTTCCCGCTCTGTCGCCAATAGTTAAACAGATTTAAGGTAACAGAATCAGTGCTATTGGCTTAACAAGCTTAGATATCAAGATCGAGGCAAACATTACCCCGCAAGGGAGAATTTAATGCAAAACTACACTTTCGTACTTGACACAAATAAACGACCACTAGATCCCGTTCATCCAGCCGCGGCTAGAAAGTTACTCTCGAACAGTGAAGCTGCGGTCTTCCGCAGATATCCGTTCACGATAATTCTTAAGAATGCTGCTGATACCGATACCAAATCAATTCAGATCAAGTTAGACCCTGGCAGTAAAACTACGGGAATTGCGATACTCAAAGGTGACAAACTCATCTTTGTAGCAGAACTGATGCACCGAGGTCAAACCATTAAAGCTAGTTTAGATTCTCGCCGCGCTATTCGTCGAGGTCGTAGAACTAGACATACTCGTTACCGTCAAGCGCGCTTCCTGAATCGCACTCGTCCTTCATGTTGGTTAGCCCCCAGCTTGAAACATCGAGTAGATACGACTTTGACCTGGGTTAACAAGTTTATCAAATTTGCACCCATAAGTAGTATTGCGATGGAACTGGTTCGATTCGATCTTCAACAGCTAGAGAATCCCGAAATCTCTGGTATTGAATACCAACAGGGCGAATTACTTGGGTACGAGATCAGGGAATACTTGCTCAAGAAAGGCACTCAAGATATCAAAAACTTCCTCTCAAGGAAACCAGATTTGCTCAAGCAGATCATGGCGCAAGTCAAGCGACCACTCAAAGATGCCGCTGCTGTCAATTCTACCCGTTGGGCATTGTTCAACCAATTTAAGTTAACGGGATTACCTGTTACAACGGGTTCTGGCGGACAGACAAAATACAACCGCACTCGGTTGGAGTTAACAAAGACTCATTATTTTGATGCAGCTTGTGTTGGTAAAGTTGACAAATTAATTGTATTGGCAACTCAACCTTTGCTAATTAAATCCAGCGGTCATGGTACTCGGCAAATGTGTCGTACCGATAAATTTGGCTTTCCATCTCGCCATGTTCCCCGCGATAAATTTGTCAAAGGTTTTCAGACTGGCGACATCGTAAAAGCGGTTGTAACCAGTGGGAAGAAAGTTGGCGAGTATGTTGGCAGGGTGGCTGTTCGTAGCAGCGGGTCTTTCAATATTTCAGCGAAAGAATTGGTGCAAGGCATTAGCCACAAATACTGTCAGACTCTTCAGAGGAAAGATGGATATTCGTACCAGTTTTAGTTTAGTAAAGCCGTCCTTAAGGACGGGGTTTCTACCCAGGTTTCCGATGACAGTTTCGATCGGGCTGACGAGTTTATAGAGTCCAAGGCTCTTGGAGTGTGCCTACCCAAAATAATATTGTAGGGACACGGCATTGCCGTCTCCTAATTTAGGCAACAATACCGATGCAACCGGAATTGATATCACTTCTCTTAAAAGACATTTTTACAAGTTTTGTAGTATTGCCCAGTGCTGAGAGCCGTTAGGCAACCTTCATAAAGCTGCCCCCTCCGTTTGGAGGGGGTAATTTTTACTGGATGAAATCGCTCATAGAGGTGAGGTGGCAGGCATTAAATGCGATTTAACTTGGAAGTATTCACCACGCGAACTAACAAAAACCATGCACAATTCTTCGCTCGAACCTAATTCTGGCTACAACAACTCCGGTTACGAATCGGAACCAGATTTGACTGTCGGTTATTCGCCATCAAAGGAAGTTCGTCAAGGTAATTTTGACAACGCTTACCAAGAAAATATCGATGACTTGTCCAACCTAGCAGATACTCCTTGGACAGATTCAGCAGTCCGCTCGAATCCACAGTTTGAGCTGGAGCTTTGAGTAAAAAAAAACAGAGAGGGAAGATGTGGAGAGGGAAAGAATAAGGATAGGCAGATTTAGATGACGGGTTATTTCTGAGATGCTGCCCTATTTTTTGTGATGTTTGAAAGCCAGTATATATCTTGGCAAAATCATTAAAAATAGAGCAGATTTTTTACCCCAAGTTTAGTTAACGTAGGATTTTTATGAACAGTACAAAGGAGTTCAACAAATCAAGCCAGGTAGGATCTGCTTTAATAGCTGCCAGTACACTCTGCCTACTTTTTGCTTTCATCGGCGCTACTTTCCTAAGCTTTGCATCAATTGCTAGCGCCAGTCCCTTACCTACTAAAATCTGGGAAAAAGAACAATCTAGAGTTTTGCTGCCAGATTTGAATCAGATTACCTTGAGTTCCCTGCCAGCAGTTGCTAATTCAGGAAGTTCTGGCGGTCGAAGCTGGCAAGCTGGCACTTTTGTTGACCAAATCTTAAAGCTGGGGGACATTAACGATCTAAAAGCTGAAATTCTTTCTTTGCAAGGAATTGAAAAATTGGCATTAGGGGGTATCAACTTAGAGAAGTTGAGCTTATCAGAATTTCCCTTAGCTGGCAAGCAAACAGTTGGTTTATTGGCTGAAATTGTCCCGAATCTGGGTCAATTTCCATTGAGTGATGTTGCTCCAATTGCTTCTTTATTTTCTCAAATAGCCGGAGTGAACCAAAATCTCACCCAATTGCCAATTGGTCAAGCCATAAAACAAGTACCGCAACTAGCGCAGGCAAAACTTAACCAAATTGACCTATCTCAATTTACGATCGCACAAATCCCCAACCTTAATAGCGTAAATTTAGAACAGTTCTCGGGCTGGTCAGAGGAACTAATCAGCAATATTCCGCTGCTCAATCAAGTCCCGCTTTCGAGTTTCCCTGTTCCTATTGCGTCCATTGGGAGCACAGTCATGCGAATTGACATGATTTACAGTCGGTACGAGAGCAAACGCAATAACACAATTTCCGGTTCCGATGTAGAAGGATTTGCGGTAGCGTGCGATAAAGATTGCGCTTATATCGAACTCGACGACATGGAAAACGCCGGCCGCCGCGCCACAGGGCCGCTGGAAGGCAAGCAGTGGATCAGCGGCAAATACCAGGAAGTGCGAGGTGGTTCTGGCTGTTTGGCTGGTTGGGAACCGACGGGCAGACATCCTTTTGGGGAAGTGTTTAAAGTAGTAGTAATGGAGCCGTCAGAAACCAGCGATACTGTTGACACGGCTCTGTACTTCAGGTTGAGTTTGCCCTGCGGCAAATCGCCTTACATTATTGGCCCAGTTCCGTTTCTCAGTTACAGCGTTAATTCGCCAATCTTTGTCGGTCGATTAGATGGCGGTTCTTCTAACAGTATTTCCCGTTCAAAAGGCATCGCATCCGAAACAAAACCTTCCAAGCCGCTGAGTTCAAATAAAACGAAAAAAAACGCTTTACCAACTCAGCCTGTACCTGAATCAAAGCGAGAGTGCGCGCGCCCCGCGACTTACGTTAGCGGTGTGGATGTGGCTTCATTAGGGGAGGCTTTAGCGAAACTTTCTGAAGGAATCACCAATATGGAAAGTGCGGGCAGTGGCGACTATGAAGCCATTGGCGAGCTTGTTTGTAGCTCCGGCAGCCACAACTGCGGGCGAGCCCTGGGTCGCTATCGGTTTATGAGTTACCGGGAAGATGTGCAGCGTACTGTCAGCTCAATTTCTGGGGGGACTGACTTCCTCCTGAGAGTCAACAGAGGTCAAAAACCTACAACGGAGGAACTCTTCCAATATTTTCCTCCTGCTGTTCAGGATAAAGTTTTGCAAAATTCTGTGGCTGAGAACGTAGTCAGCAGCCAGCAGGAAATTGATTCTAAAACTGGGCAGGTGTTTAAGGGCGATCGCATAATCGAGCGAGTAGCGCAGAAACACTTTGGGGGTTCTGGCAGTAAAATTGATGCCAGCTATTCCGATAATTTAGGTGGCTACTCGCTCAAACAGTATGGAGAGAAAGTCCGAGAGCTTTACAACCACAATGCCATCGACAATTGCCGAGCTAATTCGGGCGACAGCAATGGTATCACTAACGATCGTATTACTTTAAATGCTAGTTGGAGTATTGGTGCTGCGCCGTTGATCAGCTTTGTTTTGGTGGGAATGTGGTTTATAGTTCGACTTCTTCAGAGACGAAATCAGCAATTTTTTCTGATGCTAATCTGCTTGGGACTAGCACTTACTATTGCCACGGCTGCACTCTCCCATTAGACTTGCATTGCATTCATTCGCTCGCTCTTCTTGAAATCCATCTGCGTTGAGCTGTGTTGATCTGCTTTACATCTGCGGTTCACTGATCACTCAAAGATTTATGCAATCTTGTCTCATAAATCAAGAAAGTCATTAAAATTGACTGCAAAATAGATAGCCACTGCTTACTTAAACCAAGTATCCTATCTTTTCAATTCCTTCCCTTGCCCTTAATTTGTTATTTAAGGAGTAAAAATGCTTCAAGAAAATCGAGTAGAGCAACAGACAGCCGGCCGCCAAAGAATTGTCAACCCTCCGGTTTGGTTAAATCAAATTGGTCACTGGTTTCGCATTGGTTTGACAGTTTTTACTGCCCTGTCGCTATTGTTGGGGACAATTGCTTGCAGTTCTTCTAGTTCAGCAACAACGGCACCGGCTTCTTGGGTAGAAGCTTTGCGAGTCACTCCAAAAGAAACTTTAATCCGAATTGTACAGGAACACAGCAGCCTCTCAAAACTCAAAGTTGTGGCTGGGCAAAGTGCAGTAGCGGAAGCAATTAAAAGAATGCGAGTGTGGCAAGTTAATAGCTCGGTGGGGCGGCTAAACCTTTATGATTTCAATAATTCCGCTCTGTGCGGCACAGAAGGCTGTCTTTATGTTGGCTACTTAATTCCGAATGATTCGGGTCAAGTGCCAACAGAAGTATTTGCAGCTTATCTCGACTCCAATCACCAGCCTAAAACTCCATTATTTCAGGTTGAAAGTTCCTCGCGCGAGGGTTTGCCTTGTCTAGTAGTGAGTCAGCTTTCCGAAAAAGACCGCCGCCAGCTTCAATTTTGCTACGACGGTCTTACCTATCAACTTGCTGACAGCCTGTTTTTCAAAGGTGATTAGTCTTTGGGATTAGGCTGGTCAATCGAAGTCAAAATCTTCGTCTGAATCAACTTCAACGTCAACCTCAGTAGCTTCGGAAAATTTATCTAACTCCTCTAATTATGAGTCAGTTCCTCCTTCAATTTGTGTAATTTTGCGAGGGGGCGACAATTTACCTCGACTTTTGCGGTTAGTTACGCTTTTTGGTAACGCCTGGACTTCTGCTTCAGCACCAGCAGCTAGACTTGGCAACCGGGCATCGCTAGCGTCAATGAAGCCAGCAATGTTATTGTGCAGTCCCCAAATCAATTTTCTTTGTAATTTTTGACCAAGAAACAGCTTGTGAAAATTAGCCTGATTGGGCTGAGTAATGCTGTGAGTCTTGCAGCAAAAAGATTTATTCTTGCCTTCTCCTTCTTTGATAGCTTTAAACTCGACATTCAACACTCCCAAAGAGCGCCATTTGTCATTTTTGCCACTGTAATCTTTGCCAAAGTAATCAGCAAATACCCGTTCTAAATTGCGGTAAAATTCTTCTCTAGCGCTCTTGAAGCTCCAGAGAGCTACATTCTTGAAGCGCACGACAATCGGTATTTGATGCAGGGGTTGATTTTTGACATTTAAAAAGATGAGAGCGTGTTCAGAACACACTTCCTGCATCTTTTTATCGAATAAATGGCGATATTCGTCGTAAGGTCCGATAAAAGTACCGGCTAATTCTCCATTTTCTTCAATATCTTTGTAGCGGATGTACTCAGGCACAAAAGCTAATACCAACATCCTCGGTTTTTGCAGCAGCAATCCCGTCACTTGTTCAGTCAGTTCAACGGTGGTTAATTGCTCTTGATTAGGCATTGTATGCCATTCGGCTTTTGCAAGCTGGTCGGCCGGGAGCAAAATACCTGCGGGGTTATCGTTAATCACGATTCCATAGGGCAAAGAGGGTTTGCGACTTTGGTTGTACTCACTGTTCAATAGCTCCGGGTCTATCTCGTAAGAATCAGCAGTCTTATTCTTTTGGGTGTTGGAGTTTCCACGAGAGTTGTGTGCTGTCTTTGTTGGGGATTTTGCGTTATTGTTTCTTACCATTGTTTACCTATTTGTGTCATGGTCTCCCCCTAAAGGCGATAGCCGTTCTGTGAAATATCGACTTATTTTATAGCTAGTAACCCAACACACTTGGGTTAGCAATCTGACTTTTAACAGATGCCTGTATCTCCCGTAATTTCATGGCATCAAATTCGTCTTAAAGGTTAAATGAACCGTATTGGCTACTAATCAATCAAGCTGAATCAATCCAATTGTTTTGAACGACAATAATTAAACAATAAACTAACAAGGCAACTAATTAACATGAAGAATTTGCAAATTTTGCCTACTAATAGTAACAAGCATACCCTAGTACAAATGGCAGTTCAACCTCCTAAACGTTCGTTAACTAGCATTGATTTTTCCGGGTTGTTGGGTCAGTTCATGAATCCTGAAGGACTTTCAATGTTAGGGTTATTACTAGCTCTGGCTGTAGTATCTAAAATCATCGGAATTGGCAAGGGAAAAATTACCTCCGGTCGGCTGTGCGGGACGGCAGAAAAGATGACAGCGACGGGCTTGTCTCTCAAACAAATAAAAGAGAAAAAACGGCAGCCCGTTACTTTATGGAGCGGCACGCCGACTTATTGGTTTAAGAGCGTTAAGGGGTTGAGCGCTAGATTGCAAACGCTATTGGGTGCAAGTCCGACGATTTGGTTTCCTCACGCCGAACGCGGCACTTTAGTTATTGGTGCCCCTGGCTCTGGTAAAACATTCAGCGTGATTGACCGCATGGTTGAAAGCGCATTTCACCAAGGCTTTCCTGTGATTATTTATGACAAAAAAGGAGACCAAATGAAGCTGAACGCGCCCTTAGCAGTGCGCTACGGCTACGATGTACAGGTGTTTGCACCGGGGGAAGCTTACAGCGGCGTTATCAATCCTCTTGATTTTATGAGAGATGCACAAGATGCAGTAATGGCCGCAGAAATTGGACAAGTTATTGCTCGAAATGCAAATTTGGGGGAGAGCAAAGGTAACGAGTTTTTCGAGAAAGCAGGGGAATTGATGGCCAAGGGATTAGTACAGTTAGCAAAGAGCAGTCTATACCCGGATTTGGCAATGGTTTATGCAATTATTCAACTGCCCGATTTAGTCAAGCGCATCGACCACGCCGTTCACCGTCCCGACGGTCATCCGCTGAAGATGGACAGGTGGATTGCTTCTAGTTTTTCGCAGTTATTAAGCTCAAAAGATGCTGAAAAAACTGTGGCGGGTATTAAGGCAACAGCAGAGGCAACTTATTCGAGTTTTATTCAAAAAGATTTGCTGCGAGCGTTTATTGGTCGCAGCACTATTCCGGTTGTTTTAGAAGGCAAAAAGTGCATTATTTTTAAATTAGATGACCAAAGACGAGCTGTAGTTGGGCCTTTATTGGCTGCTGCTATTCACTTGTGCGTGGTGTCTAATTTGAGTCGGGTGCGTTCTGACCCATTTGTGTACTGTTTAGACGAATTTCCGTCTCTCAAATTCGACAGAATGGATCAGTGGGCTAACGAATACCGTTCCGCAGGGGGTGTGCCGATTGTTGGCATTCAAAGTTTAAACCAATTGTACAATCTCTATGGAGATAAAAAAGGGGCTGCGATCGCCAGTGCTTTGTCAACTCACGTCTTGTTCAATCCTGGTGACTTTGACACAGCGGAAAAATATTCCAAGCGCTACGGAGAAATGGAAGTGCTGGTCAAGAATCGTTCTACAGGCAGTTCGACGGGACAGCAGACAAGTCGTTCTGTCAATTGGAGCGAACAATTGCAAAAGAAACCCCTAATCAGTGCTGACGAGATTTTGCGGTTTCCTCAAGGCAAGTGCGTCATTACGAATCCTGGTTACGGAACGGGTGCGGAAGCTCTGTTTCCCTATCTGATCAAGATTCCAGTGCGCTCCGGCGACATCAAGCGAGTCAAAGATTCTGAGGCTCTTTGGGATAGCAGCATTTGCCCGCAGCTCGAACGCAGAGCCTCGGCACTGTCTGTGGAACGGGAGACTGGTCGATCGATTAATATTGATGAAGAGCTGGACAATCGGATTAAATCAGCTTACCAGTTATTGCCGCATCCCAACGATCCAGAAGAACCCGTGACGGAGGCTGATGTTGAGTTGCGGGTTGACGCTCCTGACGCGAACAGCGTGGCTGGGGAAATAGCAGTTAGCAATATTCGCAAAAAACTTAAAAATTTGTCATTTGGTGGCGATAGGTAATGGAGCAAACTAAACATTTTTTGGCTGATATTTTGATTGTTGACGATATTCCCGCCAACGTTCAATTACTTTCTATGATGCTCATTGAAAATGGCTATAAAGTCCGCAAAATTATCGACCCAAAGCGAGCTTTAACAGCCATAAATTTGCAAAAGCCGGATTTGATTTTGCTCGACATAAAAATGCCCGGTATGAATGGCTATGAAGTCTGCCGTCAACTAAAAGCATCGGAAATTACTTGTGACATTCCTGTAATTTTTATCAGTGCTTTAGATGACATATTTGACAAAGTAAAAGGGTTTGAGGCGGGCGGAGCTGACTACATTATTAAACCTTTTGAGCCTGTTGAAGTGTTGGCGCGGGTATCTGCTCAACTTAAAATGCAGGGCTTGCAGCAGCAACTGCGTTCTGCTAACGCGCAATTAGGGGCACAAAATGTCCAACTCGGTCAGGAAATTCAAGAGCGACAACGGGCCCAAGCCAATTTGCTCCTGCTGTTACACGCAGTTTCTCACGATTTGCGATCGCCTATATCGGGAATGTCGCTGCTGCTGCAAAGTCGCCTTAATGATGCTGCCAGTAGCATTGCTATTGAGCGGCCTGCTGTGGAGGTTATGGTGCAAAGTTGTTCGCGCCAACTCAAGTTGATTGAGTCGTTAACAGCAACACAACAGTTTGATGTACAAAGTGATTCTTTAGTAATGAAGCCGCTGTCGCTATACAAATTAGTCAAAAATATTCTTATTGAAAGAGCGCCGATTTTTAACCAGCATCGAGTCAAGGTAAAGCAGTTTTTGGCCGCAGATTTGCCTTTGGTCAATGCTGATGCCCAGCAGCTTTGGCGGGTATTTGGCAATCTGATAGACAATGCTGTTAAATACAATCAGCCTGGATTTATTTTGACTGTAGAAGTTAAACAGGACGGTAAGATGGTGCGCTGTATATTAGCAGACAATGGGGCTGGAATTCCACCGCAGCAATGTGCAAGATTATTCGAGCCTTATACGAGGGGAGTTGGAGTTAAGTCAGGGCAAGGATTGGGGCTGGGACTTCATATTTGTCGGGAAATTGTTTCGGCTCATGGCGGACAGATCGGTGTTGAAAGCGAGTTGGGAAAAGGAGCTAGGTTTTGGTTGACATTGCCCAGGTTTGAAGAGTCAAAATCTGCGATGTGAATTAGAACGACAAACTGGAAGTATCCACTGTACCGAAGTATCTACTGTACCGAAGTATCTACTGTACCGAAGTATCTACTGTACCGAAGTATCTACTGTACCGAAGTATCTACTGTACCGAAGTATCTACTGTACCGAAGTATCTATTGTACCGAAGTATCCACTGTCACGAAGCTCGATCGCCCAAATTGCCAACTGCCGTATAATTTTTTTGAGCGTAGCAGCTAAACCAAGCCCAAGCGCAGTGCTGCTTCGGCTGCATGGGTGCGATCGCTCGCTTCAAGTTTGGCTAGAATCATCTCTATATGACCTTTGGCGGTGTGGACGCTCATTCCCAGTTGAGCGGCAATTTCTTTATTGCTTTTACCCTCAACTAGCTGCTGTAAAACTTGCATTTCGCGTTCCGTCAGGTTAATATCGTCAGTCGCATGGCGATCGGGCAATGGTGTTTTGAGGTTTTGCAGTATGCAGCTAGCAACTTGTGCGTCGAGGTAAGTGCTACCTGAGAGTACAGCGGTAATCGCTGCTAGAAGTTGCTCTGCGTTAGTGCCTTTAACGCAGTAGCCGTGAGCACCACTGGACAAAGCCGCCATCACTTGAGTTGGGTTGGTGTGATGGGTGAGCATCAAGATGCGAGTATCCGGCAATGCAGCCTTGATTTGTTGTGTGGCTTCAATACCGTCGATTCCGGGCAACTCAATGTCCATCAGCGCGATGTCTGGTTTATGTTGCAGCGCTGCACTCACAGCTTCGTTGCCGTTAACAGCCTGTGCGATTACGGTTAGATTGGGCTGACGCTTTAGGAACTGCTGTAAACCTACCTGCATCATCGGGTCATCTTCAACTATAAGGATGGTTTTCAGTTGGCTTATGTTTGGTTGGGTGTCAGTAATTGCGGTCACAGTTAACATTCCTACTACACTTTTATGCCTACCCTATTGTTTTTCCTCACATTAAAAATTGTCATCCTCCTATAGACTTAAAAAAGTCTTAATTTTTCGGCAATTACGGCTGGAATAGGATTAATTTATCTCCCTAAGAAGATGGCAAGGCAGCGTAAACTGGTTAAATCGATACTTCGTTGATTTCATCCAAATTGATAGCTGTTTCTACTTCCTCCGGTTGAGCTTGATGATAACCATTGACCTTAATAACTGTTTGTTTGGTCTCTTGTTCAATGGCAGTCAAGAGCCAATTCTTGACTTGTCGGTGTTGCTTCCTGTCCCAAGCAAACTGAACTTTTTGTGCAGGTCGAGTTGGGTGCAGCGCTAAAACAATCAGTTGCAAATTGTGAGGCTCGATCTCGAAGAATTCGGCAGCTACCCATAACTTCACTCGGTCTTGCCAAGTCAGTACAGGATGCCGAATCGCCCATTCAAATAGTTTGGTTGTTTCTTTGACTAGACCGATATTTGCACGGACTTGTATCACTTTAAATGAAGGGGAAGGGGAAGGGGAAGGGGAAGAGTTTTCTTCTGTCACTCTCCTTTTTGTTAGGTCTAGTTTGGCTTGAAGTGGAATGTCAACAAACAGTTTTCGCTGGGGTAAAAATAGCGTTGGCGAGAGTTCTTTAAGCTGAAAAACCCACTGCTGGTACTGGGGGTGACTGTCGAGAATTGGCTGGACAGGTAATCCCATTAACATTTGCTTGATCAGCAGTTGCAAGTGTTCTTGAAAATAGGAAGGAACAAGAGGTGGCTCTTGTAGTTGGCTAGCATGAATAGTTTGATTGATGTCGGATAAAGTAAGCAGGTACATTGCTCAGAATATGAAAGACTGAGCAACAGTGGCGATCGCCAAAAGTCATTTTAGTGAGGAATGAAACGGTGGCTTGGACGGCTTTTTAACCGAAAAACGTGAGGGCGCAGGGCTGATTGTTACCTCACTATACAAGTTTGGCTAAAAACGTCACTGATGAAGAAATGATCTCGGCAATATCATCTGGATCGAGGGAATAAATCTTTGCTAAAACTTCTTTTTTAACTTTTTCAGAGCCTACCCTCTTGCTGCCACTCGCTTGACCCATCGCCGTCTCCTCGAAACTGCGTCGATAGACTGATAGAGATATTTCTCCATCCAAATAAAGTTGCAGAGTCGTGTTATTGCCACCGCTTAACTTTGCCAGTTGCCGAAAGTTCTTAGAATCGGATTCGGGTATAGTTTTCCCCTTTAACCACCGATATACTGTTGAAAAATCAACTCCGATAGCGGACGCTAAAGCGCTTTGAGTCCAGCCGTCTTTCAGCAGCAACTCGATCAACTGAGTCAGCCGCTTTTGGCGATCGAGTATAAGAGAAGACACAGAGCTAACAGTCACAAGTGCTTACCTGACGCTATTACCGTACATTATTTTACTTTTTGTAGCAGAGAAACCTCTCCGCTATAAAAGGGAGGGATTGAGACAATATCTTTCGATAATCAGATAAATTACCGGGCATTATACATTTATTTAAACGTAAAGTCCTTGTATTTGCAAGGTTTGAGTCATTTTTTGCCGATCCGATCTTTAACTGTCCCTGCTAAATTTTACCCCCTTTCCACAAAATTTGAGCAATCAAAGCCTTAGTTGATTGCTCAAATAGCATTGCATTGTGCAATACTTAATTTTGCATAGCGCAAGACGGACGGAACATCAATGTCAACCTCCAACACAGTTCGCGGTTCTGATGCACATAACTTTTCTGTTCGCAGCGCTGAACTCACTGCGAGAGTTGCACAGGACTGCCAGCCAAACAAAGCCGACGCTAAAGATTTGTCTGCCCAGAGCAGTACGCTCACTGATGCTGAAGCATTAGAATTAAGCAGCTTGGAATCTACAGTCGAACGGAGCTTGAAAGCTTTCTGGGAAATAGGGCAAGCTTTGCGCCAGATCCGGGAGCGGCGCCTCTACCGACAAGACTTCTCGACTTTTGAAGACTATTGCACTAATCGGTGGGAAATGTCTCGTCGCTGGGCCTACCAATTGATTGACGCGGCAACCGTCTATGAAAATGTGCGCCATGGCGCACAAATCCTTCCCGCCAATGAGCGCCAAGTTCGCCCTCTCGCTGCACTACCCTCCCAAGAGCAGCCTAGGGCTTGGGCCCAAGCTGTTGCTACGGCTCCTAACGGCAAACTTACGGCTTTTCACGTTGCCCGAGTTGTTGAAGAACACCAGAAGAAAATTTCGACGAATAAGTCTAACAACGAGAATAGTTCCAAAAACCAACGAACTCTTTCAACCAATCATCCATCATCAGACTGTAAGATTTCAGCAGCTACTCAAGAGAATGCTGGGGGATTGGGAGCAACATCCAGTCAGACAGAAACTCAATGCCGAAGTTGCTGGAACTGCTACCACTGTAGTTTTGAGCCAATTCAAGGCAACCCCCAGAGTTTTTATTGTCAAAAGCTAGGCAAACTAAGCTTTATTGAAAAGGATGGTAACGAACGGGGAGCGGAATGTAAATTGTGGGTCGATCGATGGATCGAACCAGAGTTAGTCAAAAAGGCAACACGAGCTCAACGAGATACTTTTACCTTAAGTTTACAGCTCCCGATACACCTGCAAGCCCAGATGCAAGATGCGGCTAAAACTCAAGGGCTGGCTGTAGCAGATTGGGCTACACAAGTCCTCAAAGGAGCAGTTTCTACAATCAGTTTCGCTTGTGAAGTCCAGCCTATTCATAACATTATGCCCGCCGCCACAAGTGAGAATCATGTTTTGATTCCCAAGTCGGTTCAAGGTCAAACCAGTAGTGGTGTTGATGTAGCTCAGAAGCCAGAACCAACAGCAGCCACTTGAGGATATGCAATCGCGCTATTGTTTTCTGTGTAATTCGCAACTACATCAGTCTCTGACAAGGAGAATAACGTTTTAACTCACCTCTTCACCTGCACCATAACAATCGTTCGATAGGTAGGTATTGGGCTAGAAATCGTCCAAATTAAACAGCGAAAATTGGTGAGGCGATGTTGTCTTATTTCTGGGTCGGCGTTTTCCCTTAACAACTTCTTGAACTACTGGATTTGAGTGAATTGATGTCTTCTCATTCAAGTCAATAACTTCTGAGCTTTCTCCTGAACTTATTTCAGGTTCGACTGGACAATCAGTATGATTTTCAGCCGGGGACTCGACTGGCTCAAACCACTCATTGTACCAATAAGTGGCGTTCATTGATTGAGGTCGATCGCTACTTAAACTATTGCCGAGGAGCAAGTCAGTTTGACCCAACCACCAAATCGGAACAGCCAACCAAGGTGAAAACATATAAAACTGAAACAAAGCGCATTTTAACAGAGTAGGGTCTATATCTTGACCGACACCGCTCAAACAGTAATTTGACTGTGCTAACATTAAAGCTCCCGTACCGCAAGCGGGTTCATTGAATCGGGAAATTCGCTCTGTCTTATCACCACTCACTAACTTCGACATGAACTGACCCAGAGCTAAAGGTGTCGGATAAAACCCTGAACTTTTTTGAGCAGTCTTTCCGCAAATTTGGGGTAGCAGTTTGCCCATATAATCTTCAGGATACAGCATGAGAATTGATAGATCAAACATCTGATAAAGACGCATTGATGCACCTTCACAGCCGGCGGTCTCTTTGGGTAAAATATTGTAAGCTGGATGTCCGAATGCGAACAAAACCCAGTCCAAGAAAAAATCCAAATAGTCCCAAGCTGACCAAGTTTTCCATTCTCCATGTTGAGGAATGCAATTGAGAGTGTTATCTAACATGGCTTCTGCGGCAGAAGAATATTGCCATTCGATTTGCGGAATCGGTTCTGTTGGCAAAGTTTCCTCAATTACAAATTTGGGTAATTTTTCGGGTCTTCTCTTCTCCAGAATGGCTAGCATTGGCTCCATCTTCCACCGCATCCAGGCATGAGCGGGGACAGCTTGACACAAAGCCCAATAATCCCACCTTCCCCATAAACATCGGTCTATTTGTGCGACAATTGTCAAAAGCCAGCCCGGCTTTAAATCTCGTTTTAGGTTAGGGATTAGAGCTGGCTTTTTCTTGGGTTTATAGGGTTGCTTTCTGAAATGTAACAGCGTTAACTCTCTAGTTTGGGAGTCAATAACTGGTAACACAAGCTTGTTTTTCATGAGTAAAAGTCTGAAAAATTCACCCCTAAAAACCGCAGTAGCGGTTCGCACAATTCTATGTTGATGCAAGCATCGTCTTTAATAAAAATAGAAAAGAAGTGGAATAGAGTGTAGCTTTTTTTAAACGAAAAAGCTACACTCTATTCCCCACTCCCCTCTTCCCTATTTCTTTCTCCCCCTTGCCCTTTCTCAGCCGTCTATTCCACCAATTATTTTGATATTTGAGGAGTAGAAAATGCTTCGCACAGCAGCAGCCCCACCTGCTTGAGTAAAGCTTTGTTACCATCAGGGCATCCCGACTGAATCAAACATTTAGGACAGCCAGAACTGCAAGAACAACTGCGGGCTAACTCAGCAGCCGCATGAGCTAATTTAGGGAGAGAACGAAAAATAGCTTCCGAGGTTCCCGAACCCCCTTCTGCTAAATCGTAAAAGAGTCCTGCATAGTCATTTGCACCTCTCTTCTCTACCACAAAATTTACATCATTAGGTGAAGCCAAAATAGTCAGAGGTAGAGCTGCTAAAATTTGATGGCCGAAACTGTGAATAGCCAACAAATTCGCGGGGTACTCCCACAACTGCTGATATCCGGGAGGAATCGGCTGTTGAGACTGAAGCAATTCGTGGCGAGTAGCTGTTACTACGTGTTGCAGGTAACATTGAACCGGGGAATTCAAACTAATTTGCAGTACAGGAGTCGTAAATTTGATTTCGTAAGGTTGCTCAAAGTTTACCTCATTAAGAACCGATGTTAGCTCAGCCGAGCGAGTTCTCTTGCCACAAACAGGACAGGCAGTACATTTTGATAAAGGCTCTCGGTAATTGACGCATTTTCTATTGAGACAAGTTAACTCGTAATTGCGAGTCAATAATTGATAACCCGTGACAAGTTGGCTAATTTCCCCCCAAGCCAGTTCCAGAATAGCTTGAGCTGGAATTGCATTACTATCCGTTGAATTGGTTTGTACATTTCCTTCAACTTCTGGAATAACCAACGGGATTTGTTGAGGCAAACTCAAATTCTGCTTGAGGCTGGTATCAGTACGGCTAATCGCTACAGTAAACAGTCGAGTTTCAGGGATGTTTTGCAAAATAGCTTGGCCATTCAAGAGCGAACGCGAAGTATAAGTCACCAAACAGCCGTCTGAGTTTTGCGTGCGGTAAATAGCACCCGGAAATACTTCTCGATAAGCAATCTCCGCACTGAGGAGTTCAATCTCTTCTTGAGTATCCGCATCCACCAGTTGTATCGTGCTAGCACCAGTTCCCCCTCGAAAGTTTACATCTTTATGCGGAAAGCCTTTAGCCCATAATTTATCCCGGCTTCTGTGAAGAACACCTTGCTCAATTAAAGCCGTTGCAATTTGAGGAGCGCTCTTGCCAAAGTAGTGCTTGAGCTTATTGACAGGAATGCCTGTTTCGACAGCGGCGCACATCAAATGTTTGGCAATATCTATGGGATAATTGGCATTAAAGCTGACCAATTCAGATTCGGCTGACAGCAATAATTCAGGGCGAGCGGCAAAATAGTTATCCAAAGGTGATTGTGCAATGGGAATGAAGACAATTAAACCGGATTTTGTCCGACCGGCCCGGCCAGCCCTCTGCCTGAAAGCTTGCAAGCTGCCCGGCCATCCCCTAATAATAGCAAAGTCAAGTTGAGGCAAATCAATACCCACTTCGAGAGCGCTAGTGCTGAGGATACACTTAACTGTTCCTGACTGCAAAGAGTTAATAATTTGCCTGCGACGCTCGCTTGTTAAACAAACGCAAGAAAATTGCTACTTGCGATTCAATTCCAGAGTTAGTTTGAGTTACAGCTTCTTGCTTAAAAGTTGCCCACAAGTTCTTAATTGCTTGTCTGCCGTTACCGAAGCAAATTCCGCTTTGGCCTTGCTGCAACAAAAACATAATGATACGAGCAACATCGGAATTAGCATCATGACTCGGTTTAGTAACAATTAATTGCCGTTCTGGGACAGCAGCTCCGCTAGAGTTAATCCAAACTAACCGCTCTGATTTATTGATATTTCGCTTTCGACTTCTACCAGATAGTAACTTCGCTAATTGAACTGGATTGCCCACGGTAGCACTCAACATCAAGAATTGCAGTTTTTGAGAACAACCTCCGCGCTCGTCTACTGCCAATTTTAAGCGGCGAATTAAGCTAGCCATGTTAGCTCCGTAAACTCCGTTAAAAGTGTGAGCTTCATCTAGGACAATATAGCGGAGGCGACTTAAAAAATGCTGCCAAGGCTGACTCCAGTGAACCCCTTTCAGCGCATAGTGAATCAACTCTGGTGTTGCGCTGATTATGCTAGGATTTGTAGCCAATAATTGTTCTCTGGTTTGGGGAGGAGTATCGCCAGTTAGAAGGGCAAGGCGTGGGCGCGCCGGCTCAGGAATCAGTTCGAGCAAATCGGCAAGTTTTTGACTTTGATCGGCTGTTAAAGCTTTCAAGCCATAAATAGAGAGTGCAGTAAATTGATGTTGGAGAATGCCCTCTAAAATAGGCAAGTATGCACTTAAAGATTTGCCAGAAGCTGTTGCTGTGCTGAGGATGACATCTTTGCCCTGGCGCACGGCTTTGAGTGTTTTAATTTGGTGCGAATAAAGGTGTTGAATGCCTTGGCTGTGCAAAGCAGAAATTATTGAATGTGGCAAGTCTTGAGGAATTTTGTAGAGTTTAGGAGTTGTAGCAGTCGCGATTGTCTGATAAATAACCTCTTCGCCTAAAAATTCACACAAATCGGCTGTTGCAGTTGGCTGCAAGTGGCTTATTTCGGGGAAGTTATTTTGGTGAAAGTCAGGTCTGGCTATTAGTTGGGAAAGAAGGTTGATATAATTGGGAGGCATTGGTCACTCTCAGAATGAATCTTTCCTCTCTTACTACCGATAGGTAGGAGAAAGAACGAGAGACGAAATTCCCCAAAAAAAAACTGGGAGTCCAACTGAAATTGGTGGCAATTATGGGTTTTGGTTCAGGAACTAGGGAAACGGTAGGTCTCTGACTCACTGCGCTCACGCCCCGCCTCGTGAAACGCTAGCATTAACACAGTACACTTGCCATGTATATAGCGGTTCACGGGGCAAGTGAGGTGTCAACTGCGTAAGCTGCTAAGCATCTAAAGTGTATGTTGGGAATGTTGTACTGGATGTTCGCGATGTCGCGGAATGTCTCGGTTAAATGTATCAGTGTAGTTCTGTTGACCGATACTAATAGTGTTGCTCTTCAGTTTTTGCCTCCAGGATTGTTAATGAAAGGCTGCCGAGTTAATTCGACAGCGCTTTCCTGTTATTTAAGGTGATTGAGTTGACTAATTCTGAGCAAAGCAGGTAACATGGAGTCAGGCTTATCTCCAGTTTTGAGAGCGATTTCTAAATCAAACAAAATCGAGAGCGCTCGACTTAAGAAGTTCGCAGATACTTCCTTAACCTCCTGCTTAAGGAAATACAGCCGTTTGGGGTTACTAATTCCGCACATACTAGCAATTTCGCTATCTGAACGTTGTTGGCAGGAATTGAGAGTAGCTTTTACCCACAGCCAAGTTTTAAACTGGGTTTGAAGAGTAGCAATAATTGCCAAAGGAAACTCTGCCCTTGAGAGCAATTCGTCAAGCACCTTAATTGCTGCCACTGCTTGACCTTTTAAAAGGGCTTCGGCAAGTTGAAAGCTACTGGCTGTGGTAGCGGGAACGAGGGCTTTTGCTGCCTCTTTCGTAATGCGCTCGCCGTCGGTATAAATGGCTAATTTCTCTAGTTCACTGACTCTTCTAGCAGAATCGTTGCCAATGGCTACCGCTAGATAACTGACAGCATCTCTAGCAATTGAGATATTCATCTGTTTAACAGTAGTAGCGATCGCACTTTCAATCAAATCAGTACGCCAAGGGGGAATCAAAGTAAATTCCTTAAGTTGACCAAACTGCAACAAATGCTTGACCACCTTGAGCCGCTTGTCGATCGCACCAGCAGTGAAGACTAAATGCGTCGTGGTAGGTAACTGGGGCAAGATTTGCAGCAATTCTAGCCCAGTTTCTCCAAATTGCTTGAAATCGCAATTTTCAACGACAATGAGTTTGCTTCCTCCGCCGAAAGGAACTGAAGCAGCAGCAGAAAGGGCAGCATCCAGGGAAGAAGCATCGAAGCGGTGGATGTTAAAATCTCGCCAGAGAGGGTGAGTTTGAGTTTTGAACTTTTCCACTTCTCTGGCAATCGCGTAGGTATCATTCCCAATTAAGATATAGATCATGCTGCTAAATCCTCCTGTTGTTTGACAGTGACATTAACAGAACGACCGAGAGCTTTAGTGACGATACGCTGCACGGATTCAAGGTGACTTTTAAACTTAGTCGCGTATTTTCTTTCTACTGCTAACACACATGAATCAGTAGAAAGTTCTGCAATTTTAGCTCGGTTCAAGAGGTCGCGATTGCCTGGTTTCGCTGCTGCTATTACTTGCGCCCAAGTTGCCTCTAAGTCAGGAGCAGGAGCAGGAGCAGGAGCAGTGGCCTTAACATCTTGAGGGCTTTTATCAAGTTTGTCAAATTGATTAGATTGGGAAGTTGCCGATAATCGCATTTCGGGGGCAGCGGGTTCGCTCTTACACATCAAGTTCAGCAAGCAGACTTCTAACCAGGTAGCAGCATTCGTACTGGTTCTCAATTGAAATTCTGATTTTTGCAATTGTGCACAAGCCGCATCAATTGTTTCAAAATCGAAAGTGCTCGCGAGCGATCGCAGTTGTGAGTAGCCAACGGGCCCTGTAATTAAATTTTGGCAGTGGCGCGTTGATTTGACAATGAGCAAATCTCTCATTGCTGCTAGCAAGTTGCTGAGAATCAGTTTGGGGGTTTTGCCGCTGTCAATGAGCGTTCTCGAAGATTGCAGTACGCTTAAGGTATCGCCAGAATGAATGGCTTTGAGAAGGGCGATCGAGTCTTCCTCGCTAATGCTGCCAGAGACTTCTGCCACTGAAGAAACCGTAATCTCTGAATTTAGCAGTGAAAGCTGAGAGAGTAGTTGCAGGGCATCTCTTAGCCCTCCGTCACAGGTGCGAGCGATCGCCCGCATTGCCGAATTTGCGATCGCAATAGATTCAGCGACACTAATTTTGTCCAATTGTCCCACAATAGCATCAACTGACAGAGATCGGAAGTTAAAAGTTTGGCAGCGGGAGATAATTGTCGGCAGCACTTTATGTGCCTCAGTCGTACAGAGAATAAACACCACATGAGCTGGAGGTTCCTCTAAACATTTGAGGAGAGCATTTTGAGCGCTGGTACTGAGTTGGTGGCATTCGTCTAAAATCCAAATGCGGTACCGGCTCATCGCTGGGGCAAAGTTGCTGTGCTGGATTAATTCTCTGACATCATCCACGCCGTTGTGTGAAGCAGCGTCGATTTCAGTCACGTCTAAGCTGGAACTAGAATCAATGGTTTTGCAGCTTGAACATTCCCCGCAAGGAGTGGCGGTTGGCTGTTTGCTATTCAAGCAATTGAGGGATTTAGCTAGGATTCGAGCGGTTGAGGTTTTGCCTGTTCCTCTGGGCCCAGTAAACAGGTAAGCTTGAGCAATTTTGGACGAGGCGATGGCATTGGTCAACGTTGTTTTGATGGTATCTTGACCTACTAATTCTTGTAGGTTTTTTGGTCGGTATTTGAGGTGCAGTGGTTGGTACATTTTGAGGTCTTAGCATAATTTCAATGACTATTCCCCGATAGGGGAGTATGTGTGTCACGGAAAAGCAACTTAGGGTCTGTTTCTATCAGGCTGAGAAAAACAGACCCTAAGTAAAATTTAGGAATTCTTAGCCCTGCTTTTACTTAGGGTCTAACAAAATATAACCTAAGAAATGCAGACCCTAAGTCGAAGCAATCGATTTGCAGAGAATGCACTATTTTACTTAGGGTCTAACAAAATATAGCCTAAGAAATGCAGACCCTAAGTCGAAGATACAATTGATTTGCAGAGAATGCCAATCTTCTACCAGCCCACTGAATGAGCGCAATCAATGTTTGTTCGTCATTGTAGCCGTTGGTAATTGGCAATAGATATTATTTATTGCGAGTAAATCTATCAAATCAAGAAAATTTGTAATTGCTCAACTAGGGCAAAAAAGGGAGCCATCAATAGAGAGAGCTTGTTGAATAGATTGATAAGCAGTTAAACCCTGACGCTTGCCAGTATTGACAACTGAACGAACTGCTGCAAACAAATCTC
>Ga0335394_10001472_pt1 | contig 26589 bp, 15 predicted proteins | sample MAT03_FD_205741 | JGI IMG/M metagenome (GOLD analysis project Ga0335394, IMG submission 205741) | Freshwater microbial communities from Lake Fryxell liftoff mats and glacier meltwater in Antarctica - MAT-03 (spades assembly) (version 2) ...
TGGACAATATTGGTCAGAAAAAGGCTGCGACAATATGATAAAATTAAGAGTAGCTTATCGAAGTGAAAAGTTTACACTCATAACGGATATTTTAAGAAATTGTGCTGCGTAGTTTTGAATTGCACCCCTGGGGATGCATATTTCTCAGCAAAGGTCTTTTGGAGTGTAATTGGCTATAATATAAGAGTGATGACCAGTCACTTTATTGGAATGATGAAAATATAAGTGTTTGTTATTGAGGCAATTAAGGCCCTTACAGGGAGTATTATGCCATTTTTAGAAAAAAAGTAGTCAAAAAGGTGTAAAATATTAAAAAAACTATCCAAAAAGTAGAAATAAAATTTTAGGCAGAGAAATACGACTAAAAAAGCAACCAACTATTTAGTTTGTAGGGTTAGACGGACTTTGTAGACAGACTCTAATTAATAAAAAAAGCCACCCCAAAAGTTAGGGTGGCTTTTTTTATTATTGTAACCTATTTTAGTTGGCTACTTCGCGCTTGCTACGGCGAGACGAAGACTTCTCGCGGGCATCTGTTACTTGCTCCAACTCTTCTTTCGACCCTACAATCAGTGATTGGTAGCGACGTATGCCCGTTCCTGCTGGAATCAAGTGCCCTACAATCACGTTTTCTTTCAGGCCTTCGAGCGTATCGCGCTTGCCCCTTACGGCGGCCTCGCTTAGCACTTTCGTAGTTTCTTGGAAAGATGCCGCCGAAATGAAACTCTCCGTACCCAACGAGGCTTGCGTAATACCCATCAAAGTGGGAGAACCTACGGCTGGGCGGGCATCGCGCGCTTGTACCAAGCGTTGGTCGCGGCGCTTGAGGGTTGAGTTTTCGTCGCGCAAACGTCGTGCCGAAATCAACATCCCTGGTTTCAACTCAGAGTCGCCAGCGTCTTCTACTACTTTCATTTCCAGAATACGGTCGTTTTCTTCGCGGAATGTCCACTTATCAACGGGTTGGTTTTCCAAAAAGATAGTATCGCCCGATTCAATAATTTCAACTTTTTGCATCATCTGGCGTACGATACACTCAATGTGCTTGTCGTTGATTTTTACCCCTTGCAAGCGGTAAACTTCTTGAATCTCGTTTACCAAGTATTCTTGTACGGCGGTAGGCCCTTTGATTGACAAAATATCGGCTGGCGTAATGGCTCCGTCCGAAAGCGGCTCACCTGCTTTCACGAAGTCGCCGTCTTGCACCAAAATATGTTTTGACAATGGCACCAAATATTTCTTGCGTGTACCGTCTTTCGACTCAATATTGATTTCACGATTACCGCGTTTTACAATACCGTAAGATACTACACCGTCAATTTCTGAAACTACCGCAGGATTTGAAGGGTTGCGGGCTTCAAAAAGCTCGGTTACGCGGGGCAAACCACCCGTGATGTCGCGGGTTTTACCCAACGTTCTCGGAATTTTGGCCAGTGCTTGTCCCGTTTTGATAACCGATCCATCTTTCATTACCAAACGCGAGCCTACTGGCAAGTTGTACGCTTTCTCATCCATATCGGTCAAAAGCGGACTTACGCCGCGTACAATAATGGCGGGGTTTTTGGTTTTGTCGCGGCTTTCGATAATTACCATTTCTTGGAAGCCCGTTTGTTCGTCGGTTTCTTCGCGGTAAGTTATGCCATCTTCGATTGCTTCGTATTCAATTGCCCCGTTAAACTCTGACAAGATAACGGCATTGTAAGGATCCCAGTTGCAAAGCGTGTCGCCCTTCTTCACTTTGTCGCCTTCTTTTACGTTGAGTGTTGCGCCATAAGGAACGTTGTTAGAAATAAGTGTTTGACCGTTTATTTCGCTCACAATCCGTACTTCGCCCGAGCGACCCATCACAATTGTTACTGGCTCGTTTTCGTTGTTGGTCGTTTCGACCGTCCGCATATCCTCAAACTCAACTTTTCCTTCAAATTTGGCTTTTATAGACGCTTCAACGGCGATGTTGGCCGCCGCACCACCCACGTGGAAAGTACGCAAAGTAAGCTGTGTACCTGGCTCACCAATAGATTGTGATGCAATCACACCGACGGCTTCGCCGATACCCACCATGTGTCCAGAGGCCAAGTTGCGTCCGTAGCATTTGGCACAAACACCATTGCGGGTCTCGCAGGTCAATACCGACCGAATCTCAACCGATTCGATGCTGGTTTCGTCAATGCGAGCGGCAATTTCTTCGGTAATTTCATCGCCAGAAGCTACCAAAAGTTCTCCCGAGAGCGGGTCAAACACATCGTGAATAGATACGCGACCCAAAATACGCTCCGAGAGTGGCTCTACGATGTCTTCATTGTCTTTCAATGCCGAAATCTGAATACCGCGCAAGGTTCCGCAATCTTGCTCGTTGATGACCACGTCCTGAGCTACGTCGTGCAAGCGGCGGGTTAAGTAACCCGCATCGGCGGTTTTCAGTGCCGTATCGGCCAAACCTTTCCGCGCGCCGTGGGTTGATATAAAGTACTCCAAAACGTCCAAACCTTCTTTAAAGTTAGACAAAATGGGGTTTTCAATAATTTCGCCTACGCCGCCGCCCAAGTTTTTCTGGGGCTTGGCCATTAAGCCACGCATACCACCCAACTGACGTACTTGCTCGCGCGAGCCACGTGCGCCAGAGTGCATCATCATATAAACGGAGTTAAACCCGCCTTTGTCTTCTTCCAATTGCTTCAACAAAGCCTCGGCCAAACGTGAGTTGGTGCGCGTCCAAACGTCAATGATTTGGTTGTAGCGTTCGTTTTCGGTGATAAGACCATTCAAGTAGTTGTCCATCACGCCTTTCACTTCTACTTTTGCACCGCCAATGAGCTGCCATTTGTTTTCGGGAATCATAATATCGCCCAAACCAATAGACAAGCCACCTTTAAATGCCGTTTGGAAACCAAGGGTCTTGATTTCGTCCAAGAACTGGGCAGTACGACCCATTCCCGAGATTTTCACTACTTGACCAATAATTTGCTGTAGCTTCTTTTTGGTCAATAGCTCATTGATAAAACCTACCGCTTCTGGCACGCATTGATTAAATAAAATACGACCCGCCACGGTCTCAATGATTTGGGTTTCCAGTTCGCCTTTGTCGTTGCGCACTTTCACCCGGCACTTAACCATGGCATGTTTTGAAACTAATCCTTCGTTAATGGCAATAATTACTTCTTCTGGGCCATAAAAAGCCATTCCCTCGCCTTTGGTAGGCAATTCGGGTGTTGACTTACGGCCTTTGGTTACGTAATATAAGCCCAAAACCATGTCTTGCGAAGGCACCGTAATTGGAGCACCGTTGGCGGGGTTCAAAATATTGTGGGCCGAAAGCATCAAAATCGAAGCCTCCAAAATGGCCTCTTGCCCCAACGGCACGTGAACCGCCATTTGGTCACCGTCAAAGTCGGCGTTGAACGCCGTACACACAAGCGGGTGCAACTGAATGGCCTTGCCCTCGATCAATTTTGGTTGAAAGGCTTGAATACCCAAGCGGTGAAGCGTTGGGGCGCGGTTGAGCATTACGGGGTGGCCTTTGAGTACGTTTTCCAAAATATCCCAAACGACAGGATCTTTACGGTCAACAATCTTTTTGGCCGACTTCACGGTTTTGACAATGCCGCGCTCAATTAACTTACGGATAATGAACGGCTTAAACAATTCTGCGGCCATGTCTTTGGGCAAGCCGCACTCGTGCAACTTTAATTCTGGCCCAACCACAATCACCGAACGGCCCGAATAATCAACGCGCTTACCCAATAAGTTTTGACGGAAACGGCCTTGCTTTCCTTTCAGCATGTCTGAAAGTGATTTCAAGGCGCGGTTGCCTTCCGAACGAACGGCATTTACCTTACGGCTATTGTCAAACAACGAATCCACGGCTTCTTGCAACATCCGCTTTTCGTTCCGCAAAATTACCTCGGGGGCTTTTATTTCAATCAAACGCTTCAAACGATTGTTGCGGATAATTACCCGGCGGTACAAGTCGTTCAAATCGGACGTAGCAAAACGTCCGCCGTCGAGTGGCACCAATGGGCGCAATTCTGGTGGAATCACGGGCACCATCTTGATAATCATCCATTCGGGGCGGTTTTCGACGCGGGTGTTGGCATCGCGCAGGGCTTCTACTACCTTCAAACGCTTCAAAGCCTCGGCTTTGCGTTGTTGTGAAGTGTCGTTGGCTGCGTTGTGGCGCAATTCATACGATAGGTTGTCCAAGTGAATCCGCGACAAAAGCATCTCCAAGGCATCTGCGCCCATTTTGGCGATAAATTTGTTGGGGTCAGTGTCGAGCAACAGTTGGTTTTCGCGGGGTAGTTTATCAACAATGTCCAAATATTCGTCTTCGGTCAAGAAGTCCATAATGGCCACCCCGTCTTCAGCTTTCACGCCTGCTTGTACCACTACGTAGCGTTCGTAATAGATAATTTGGTCCAGTTTTTTGGTAGAAAGCCCCAGCAAATACCCAATTTTGTTGGGCAAACTACGGAAATACCAAATATGAGCTACTGGCACCACGAGTTCGATGTGGCCCATGCGCTCGCGGCGCACTTTCTTTTCGGTTACTTCTACGCCGCAACGGTCGCAGATAATGCCCTTGTAGCGAATCCGCTTGTATTTACCACAGTGGCACTCCCAGTCTTTTACTGGCCCAAAGATACGTTCGCAAAACAAGCCGCCCATTTCGGGTTTATAGGTGCGGTAGTTGATGGTTTCGGGCTGAGTTACCTCGCCATAGCTACTCTCCAAGATAGACTCAGGAGAAGCCAAGCTGATGGTAATGCGCGAAAAGTCACTGGTGAATTTTTTGTTCTTTTTGAATGACATTTTACAAAATGTTATGTGAAAAAGTGACCTTACTGAATGATTAGTCCATTGTTACTTCCAGTGCCAAGCCACGCAACTCGTGGATTAGCACGTTGAAAGATTCAGGAATGTTTGGTTTTGGCAGGTTTTCACCTTTCACAATGGCTTCATAAGCCTTCGCGCGGCCAATCACGTCGTCCGATTTTACGGTCAATATTTCTTGCAAAATGTGTGAGGCGCCAAACGCTTCGAGTGCCCACACTTCCATTTCGCCAAAGCGCTGACCACCAAACTGCGCTTTACCTCCCAGCGGCTGCTGCGTGATAAGCGAGTAGGGTCCAATCGAACGGGCGTGCATTTTGTCGTCCACCAAGTGGCCCAATTTGAGCATATAAATCACGCCTACGGTTACGGTTTGGTCAAAGGCATCGCCTGATTGTCCGTCGTAAAGTTGGGTGCGCCCGTACATGGCAATCCCCGCTTCGTTCAATTCAGCAACTACCTCGTCTTCAGAGGCTCCGTCGAAGATTGGCGTAGCGTATTTGCGACCCAATTTCATACCAGCCCAGGCCAAGATGGTTTCGTAAATTTGCCCGATGTTCATACGCGAGGGTACACCAAGTGGATTGAGTACAATATCTACGGGGGTGCCGTCGGCCAAGAAAGGCATGTCTTCGTCGCGAACGATTCTGGCCACAACCCCTTTGTTACCGTGGCGGCCGGCCATTTTATCGCCTACTTTCAACTTGCGTTTTTTGGCAATATAAACCTTGGCCAACTTCACGATGCCAGCCGGCAGTTCGTCGCCCACTTCGAGCGTAAATTTATCGCGTTTGAAACGGCCTTGGGTTTCACTGCGTCGTTTTTGGTAATTTTTCACCATTTCAAACAACAACTCGTTGGCAGTTGCGTCGTCAGACCAACCTTCGATCATCAAATCGCCCAGTACGTTTACTTCTTCAGACACAATATAACCACCTTCGTCTTTATAGGGGTTTTTGTCGGGAAATACGTTATTGGTAATGTTCACGCGGCTAAATTTGACTCCTTTGCTGATGACATCTTCGCCAAACTTGTGCTTCACGCCCATACTGATTTTACCGTCTAGCAGCTCAACCATTTTGCTGATCATCTGGTCGCGCAGCTTGGTCAAATCGCGGCTGTACACTTTCATCAAGGCCTTGATTTGGTCTTTCTGCTTGGTACGTTCGTCGCGCCCAGGGCGCGAGAACAGCTTGGTGTCAATAATCACGCCTTTCATCGAAGGCGGTGCTTTTTTGGAAGCATCTTTTACGTCGCCTGCTTTGTCGCCAAATATAGCACGGAGTAGTTTTTCTTCGGGCGTAGGGTCCGACTCGCCTTTGGGCGTAATCTTACCGATTAAAATATCACCTTCTTTGATTTCGGTACCCACGCGCACGATGCCATTTTCGTCCAAATTTTTCACCGCTTCTTCGCTTACGTTCGGAATTTCGGCGGTCAATTCTTCTTCTCCACGTTTGGTATCGCGCACTTCAAGGTCGTATTCTTCAATGTGCAACGACGTAAAAATATCGTCGCGTACTACTTTTTCCGAGATTACGATGGCATCTTCAAAGTTGTAACCTTGCCAGGGCATAAAAGCCACCAACAAGTTGCGCCCCAGTGCCAATTCGCCTTTTTCGGTAGCGTAGCCTTCACACAGAATATCGCCTTTTTGTACGGTTTGGTTTTTCAATACCGTAGGTCGAAGGTTAATACAAGTATCTTGGTTGGTACGACGGAACTTAATGAGTGCGTGGGTTTTAACGTCAGATTCAAAACTCACCAATCGCTCTTCGGTAGTGCGCTCGTAACGAATCACGATTTTGGTTGAATCTACAAACTCAACCACGCCATTGCCTTCTGCTACTACCATTGCGCGCGAGTCGCGGGCTACGCGGCCCTCCAAGCCAGTACCCACAATGGGTGCTTGGGGCCGCAAAAGTGGCACAGCTTGACGTTGCATGTTTGAACCCATCAAAGCACGGTTGGCATCGTCGTGTTCCAAAAATGGAATCATCGAAGCGGCCACCGACACAATCTGGTTGGCGGCTACGTCCATGAAAGACACCTGCGAAGGGTTTACCAACGGAAAATCGCCTTCGTAGCGTGTTTTTATGGTTTCAACCTTAAAAATGCCGTCGGCATCTACCGACGCGTTGGCTTGCGCAATGTAGTGCGTGTCTTCTTCTTCGGCGGTAAAATATACCAGATTTCTGGTCAATTTGCCGTCTTCAATTTTGCGGTAGGGCGTTTCGATAAAGCCCATTTTGTTGATTTTGGCATACACGCAAAGCGACGAAATCAAGCCGATATTGGGACCTTCGGGTGTTTCGATGGTACACAAACGTCCGTAGTGTGTATAATGCACGTCGCGCACTTCAAAACCTGCCCGTTCGCGGCTCAAACCACCTGGCCCGAGTGCCGACAAACGCCGCTTGTGCGTAATTTCGGCCAGCGGGTTGGTTTGGTCCATAAACTGCGACAATTGGTTGGTACCAAAAAACGAGTTGATGACCGACGACAGGGTGCGGGCGTTGATCAAATCAACGGGTTTGAAATCTTCATTGTCGCGTACGTTCATGCGTTCCTTGATGGTACGCGACATCCGCGCCAAGCCTACGCCAAACTGGCTCCACAACTGCTCACCTACCGTACGAACGCGGCGGTTTGAGAGGTGGTCAATATCGTCCACTACGGCTTTGGCATTGATTAGGCCAATCAAATATTTTACAATCGAAACAATATCGGCGGTAGTCAATACCTTTGTTTCCATCGGAATATCGTGTCCCAGTTTCTTATTTACGCGGTAGCGGCCTACGTCGCCGAGGTCGTAGCGTTTGTCTGAAAAGAAAAGGCTCTGAATTACTTCGCGGGCGGTTTGCTCATCGGGAGCTTCGGCGTTGCGCAGTTGGCGATATATTTGTTCAACAGCTTCTTTTTCGGAATTGGAGCTGTCTTTTTGAAGCGTGTTATAAATTATATTGTAGTCGGCCACGTTCATGTCTTCGCGGTGCAGAATAATAGACTTCTGGCCCGAATCTACCATCACGTCAATATCAGCAGCAGAAATAACCGAGTCGCGCTCGAGCAATACCTCATTGCGGCTAATAGAAACTACCTCGCCCGTGTCTTCGTCCACGAAGTCTTCGGTCCAAGTTCTCAAAACGCGGGCGGCCAAACGGCGGCCTACGGTTTTTTTCAAACCAGCAGTCGTAGCCGGAATTTCTTCTGAGAGCTCAAAAAGGTCTAAAATTTCTTTGTCCGAGCCAAATCCAATTGCCCGTAACAGGGTAGTTACAGGAAACTTCTTTTTGCGGTCAATGTAAGCATACATGATGTTATTCACGTCGGTCGAGAATTCAATCCACGAACCTTTAAACGGAATAATACGCGCTGAGTATAACTTGGTGCCATTGGTGTGCTTACTCATGGAGAAAAACACGCCGGGTGAGCGGTGCAATTGCGACACAATGACGCGCTCGGCTCCGTTTATTACAAACGAGCCTTTTTCAGTCATGTAGGGAATTGCGCCCAAGAACACTTCTTGTTCAATGGTTTCAAAGTCTTCGTTATCGGCGTCGTTGCATTTGAGGCGTAGTTTGGCTTTCAATGGCACCGAATACGTCAATCCACGCGAGATACACTCATCAACTGAGTACTTGGGTGGGTCGAGCGAATAATCAACAAACTCTAAGACGAAGTTTTCGCGGGAGTCAGAAATCGGGAAGTTTTCGCCGAATACTTTGTAAAGACCCTCATTGGAGCGATTTTCGGGAGCCGTATTCAAGTCAAAGAAGTCTTTAAACGACTTTACTTGAATGGCAAGGAAGTCCGGATATTCAAGAATTGGGGTAATCCGGGCAAAATTTTTGCGTGAGACGGTGTTAGTTAGCAAGGCTTTCGATAAGTTTTTGGGTGAGTATGTACTTGACCATTCGCTCAATCTTGGGCAACAATCAAATACAAGAATTTGTTTGCAAAAAACTTACAATGCCTCGTAGTTTATCAACATTTAGGCCCTTTTCGTCGTACCCTACGAGTGGCGGACGTGTTTCGGCTCAAAAAATTGCCTTCCTGTCCAAAGGGAAGAGAGTGGATAGTGGGTTGGTTTTGAGGCCAACAACCTTTCTGGAAAAGGTTATTATTTAAACAGGAAAAGACTTGACGTAGTGTCAAGCCCATTCCCATCGAAAATCTTATGACGGTTGAAATTATTTTATTTCAACTTCGGCACCAGCTTCTTCAAGTTGCTTTTTCAAGGCATCAGCCTCGTCCTTAGAAACTCCTTCTTTTACTGGTTTTGGCGCGCCATCTACCAAGTCTTTGGCTTCTTTCAAGCCCAAGCCTGTGAGGTCTTTCACCAATTTAACTACTTGCAACTTGGCACCACCTGCTGCTTTCAAGATTACGTCAAAAGACGTTTTCTCTACTATCACGGGAGCGTCGTCGCCACCACCTGCACTTGCTACCATTACTGGAGCTGCTGCTGCGGGCTCTATGCCATAATCATCCTTCAAAATTGCAGCAAGTTCATTTACTTCTTTAACGGTAAGGTTTACCAACTGCTCTGCGAATGCTTTCAAATCTGCCATTTTTATTGAAAGTTAAAATTTGTTTTTAATTTGTGAATTGAAAATTTGTCAATATAAATAAATGACCTAACCCTCTCTTTCTGAGAGCGTTTTGAGGATACCAGCCAGTTTGCCGCCACCGCTTTGCAACGCCGAAACGACGTTTTTGGCGGGAGATTGCAACAAGCCAATTACTTCTCCGAGTAATTCCTGCTTCGATTTGAGCGTCAATAAGGTATCGAGTTGATTTTCGCCAATGAACAAACTGTAGTCCACTGATGCGCCTTTCAATTTCAATTTTTTATTGCCCGACTCTTTGCGATACTCTTTGATGAGTTTTGCAGCCAATTTGCCCGACTCCGGGTGAAACATGATGCCCGAAAATCCTGTCAAGACAGTGTCGTTGAAGGACGTATAATCGGTATCGAGGGTTTCGAGTGCTTTTGCAATCAGTGTATTTTTGGCAACCAAGTATTCTACGCCCTGCGTAAAGCATTTGCGGCGCAGGTTGTTGGTTTCTTCTACCGTCATGCCCGCAGCATCTACAATGTAGAAGTACGGTGTGTTCTGAAACTTACTGCTAAGCTTCTCAATGATAGCGGCTTTTTCTTCGCGTGTCATAATTATATTCCTGCAATAGTGCTTTTGTCAACAATGATTCCTGGACTCATCGTGCTCGACAAGTGTACGCTCTTCACGTAAGTACCCTTAGAGGAAGAAGGCTTCAATTTTAACAAAGTTGCTACCAATTCTTGGGCGTTTTGGGCAATTTTATCGGGTGTAAAAGATACCCGACCCACACTGGTGTGGATGTTGCCAAATTTATCAACTTTGAAGTCAATTTTACCTGCTTTCACTTCTTTTACGGCTTTTCCTACATCGAGGGTAACCGTGCCTGATTTTGGGTTGGGCATTAAGCCGCGAGGCCCCAAAACTTTACCAAGACGACCAATTTTGGCCATAACGGTGGGCATGGTGATGATCACGTCCACGTCGGTCCAACCTTGTTCAATCTTCTGAATGTATTCGTCAAGACCTACGTAGTCGGCACCTGCTTCTTTTGCTTCGGCCTCGCGGTCTGGGCTACAAAGTACCAATACCCGCACTTCACGACCTGTGCCGTGGGGTAATGCTACCACGCCACGTACCATTTGGTCGGCTTTGCGGGGGTCAACTCCCAAACGGACGTCAATATCTACCGAAGCGTCAAATTTGGTGTACGTAATCTCTTTCAGAATTTCGGCTGCTTTCTCGAATGAGTACGACTGCGTTGCGTCATACTTCGACATTGCCTCTTTTCTCTTTTTAGTCAATTTTGCCATTGTTCAAAATGTCTTTTACGTTCGTTCTTGCTTGGTGATTAGTTGTCCCATGGGGCTTCTCCAGTTACGGTAATACCCATGCTGCGAGCTGTTCCGGCTACCATTTTCATGGCAGCCTCTATCGTAAAGCAGTTTAAATCGGGCATTTTGGTTTCGGCGATTTGCTGCACTTGATCCCAAGACACTGACCCTACTTTCTTACGGTTTGGCTCGGCAGAACCCAGTTTTACCTTTGATACCTCTTTGAGCAAAATTGCTGCGGGAGGTGTCTTGATTACAAAGTCAAATGATTTGTCTTTGTAATACGTGATTAAAACGGGTAATACCATTCCCATTTTCTCTTGTGAACGGGCATTGAACTGTTTACAGAATTCCATAATGTTCAATCCCTTTGAACCCAGCGCGGGTCCAATCGGAGGAGAGGGGTTTGCTTGACCACCTTTCACCTGCAATTTGACGTAACCTGCTACTTCTTTCGCCATCGTTGTTTAACGTTTTAGTTGGCGTTATCGGTTTTAACGCACGGCTGACGGACGAATGGAAGCTTCGTCCCGTGCTCCCGACAACATTTTGTACTCAGCTTTCTTTTTCTACTTGTGCGTAACTCAACTCCACGGGCGTATTTCGCCCGAATATTTTCACGACGACGTTTAGTTTTTTCTTGTCGTCAAAAATTTCTTCTACTGTTCCCATGAATCCGCTAAATGGCCCGTCAATAATTTTGACGTTTTCTCCGCGTAGGAAGTTTACTTTGGGGGCTTCTATTTCATTTTGGACACTTTCTTCTACCCTACCCAAAATGCGATTGATTTCAGACTGCCGCAACGGAACAGGTACTTTTGAGTTTCCGTTTACGTTGCCCAAAAAACCCAACACGCCTGGCATACTCGTAATGAGGTGGCTGGCCTCGCCGTGCGACAAATCGGCCGAAATAATGATGTATCCCGGGAAAAACGACTTTTCTCTAATGCGCTTTTTGCCATTTCGCATCTCATAAATCTTCTCTGAAGGAATCAATATTTCAGGGATAGACTCTTCGAGGTGCTGTCTGGCAATTTCGTTTTCAAGATAAGTCTTAATCTTCTTTTCCTGACCAGACACTGCACGCAGAACGTACCAATTCAAATTGCTCATATCTATTCAAGTTGTTAGATAGCACAGCTCACGCTGTTAAAATGACTGATAAAGAAGATTAAGGGCGTTTTCAAAAACAAAATCCATCAATCCTACCACGGCGGCGAAGATGAGCGAACCCACCAACACCAAGGTAGTACTTGACTGAAGATCGCTGACCTTTGGCCAGGTAACATTAAACCGCACTTCGTCCCAAGAAGCCTTGAAAAATTCTACTACCTTGTTCATTTTGCAAAAAAAAATTGGCACGGGCACCAGGATTCGAACCTAGACCGAAGGTTTTGGAGACCTCTGTACTACCCTTATACTATGCCCGTGAATAGTTTACCCCTAAAAATCGGACTGCAAAAGTAGGAATTATTTTTTAATATTACAACGTTTTAAAATAAAATCGTTCAAATTCCCTATTATTGCTTTTCTATTTTGATTTTTACCTGCGTGATTTTATGAATCTAACAATCGTAATAACAGGCGGTACCAAGGGTATCGGGCGAGCACTTGTAGAGCGGTTTGCGGCTGGGGGCTTCGATATTATCACCTGCGCGCGCAACGCCGCCGACTTGACAAAGCTACAAAGTGAAGTTGAACGTGCTAACCCTGCCGTGAAAGTTTACACCAAACCTACTGATATGTCGCTCAGAGACGATGTATTGGCTTTTGCGGCTTACGTGCAGTCTTTGGAGCGGCCTGTGTCTATATTGGTAAACAATGCGGGAATCTTTGCGGCAGGGCAACTCCATAACGAACCCGACGGCGTATTGGAGCGCATGATTGATACCAATTTGTACAGTACATATTACCTCACACGTGCGTTGGTGGAGCAAATGATCGCCCTGCAAAAGGGTCACATTTTCAATCTTTGTTCTACGGCTAGTATCACAGCTTATGCCAACGGTGGGGCATATTGTGTGTCAAAGTTTGCGCTTTATGGCTTAACCAAAGTGCTGCGCGAAGAGCTCAAACCCCACGGCATAAAAGTAACGGCACTATTGCCAGGTGCTACACTCACCGCAAGTTGGGAAGGCGTAGCGCTACCTGCCGAGCGATTTATGCAACCCCAAGATGTGGCCGAAACCATTTGGGCGGCTTATCATTTGTCGGCGGGAGCAGTGATAGAAGAACTCATTATGCGACCTCAATTGGGAGATATTGGGTAGGATTGATTATTTTGCGACCCAAAAGCACTTTTACCAATAATTCAAAACTCTTTTTTTGTGATGGAACAATATTTAGGTATAGACGTGGGCGGAACCAACGTCAAAATGGGAATCGTAGATGCCAAAACTGGACAAATCTCTAATTTTTACAGCCACGATACGGTTAGTTGGCGCAAATCGGGCAAATTTGAAGAGCGGTTGGCTGAGGCCATTACGCTCCAATTGCACAATAATCCAGCAGTTAAAAAAGTAGGAATTGGCCTACCGGGCATGATAAACCGGGCGCGTACCAGTCCGCTCGAAATAACGGCCATTCCTGAGTTAAACGGCATGCCATTGGTGGGTTTTTTAAGTGCCCGTTTTTCAGGTACTGAATTTTACTTAGAAAATGATGCCAACGCTGCCGCCCTAGGCGAGTTTTACTTTGGCGACCAAGACTATGACCAACAAAAAAATAGCGAAAACTATATTTTTATTACACTTGGTACGGGCGTTGGCGGAGCGGCCATTATCAATAAAAAAGTGTTTGTAGGGGGCAACGGCAACGCCATGGAGCCAGGCCATACGCCCTCGATAAACAAAAAAGTATTGGAGCGGAACATTGGTAAAAATGAATTATTGGACATGGCCAACGCCATGCGAAAAGAATACAAAGGCAAAACCATTGTGCCCCAAGATAACACAATTACTACAACTGGACTGGTAGCGGCAGCTACCCAAAACGACGAATTGGCGTTGAACATTTTTGACAACGTGGGCGAAATTTTGGGCGTAGCATTGGCGCAAATGATTCCAATTTTGGACATCAATCTTATCTTAATTGGTGGTGGCTTGTCGGCTTCGTTTGAATTTATATTACCAGCTATTGAGCGTACATTAGATTTTTGGCTTACCAAATACCACCGCAATGGCTTGACTATCAAACGCGCAACGCTGGCCAACGACGCAGGTCTGCTGGGAGCAGCTTCGCTGTGTTTTTAGGCTTCAACTAGTACTCACGTTAACTGCGATTGAAAGTAAAAAAAGGGGGTTTGGTTACTTTGTTGGCATTGGTCGTTTCGCCATTGGCCTGAGATGGAGCTCAACTGCAAATACCCAAAGTGCCCACCCGCGCCGAGGGCGTTTTTGGCATTACTGCTATCCGCGGCTCGTCGTGCGGCGGTAGATTTATTTATTATTTCGCCTAACTTGACCCCATGAAAAGATTTATTTATCCCTCATTGGTTGCAATTATCAGTGTTTTTACGCTTCATGCCCAAACCACCAAAGATTTTCAAAACCTCAAATACCGCTTCATTGGCCCCGACGGCAACCGCGCCATTGCCATTGCGGGCGAAGCGGGCAACCCCAACGTAGCTTATATCGGGGCGGCATCGGGTGGTATCTTCAAAACCGACGACGCGGGCATTGATTGGAAACCCATTTTCGACAACCAAGAAATTTCCTCGATTGGCGCGCTGGCCGTGTCGCAGTCTGACCCCAAACAAGTGTGGGCAGGTACGGGCGAAACGTTCTTGATTCGTCCCGCCCACTCTATTGGCGATGGCATTTATAAATCAAGCGACGCGGGCAAAACTTGGGAAAATAGGGGTTTAGAAAAAACGGGCCGCATTGGCCGCGTGGTGATTCACCCTACCAACCCCGATGTAGTCTATGTTTGTGCGCTGGGCCACGTCTATGGCCCACAACAAGAACGGGGGGTGTATCGCACCAAAGACGGCGGCAAAACGTGGGAAAAAGTGTTGTTTGTAAACGAAAACACAGGCGCCATAGATTTGTCAATGGACGCAACCAACCCCAATATTTTGTACGCAGGAATGTGGCAGGTCAATATCAACACTTGGGGATTGAAAAGCGGTGGACCAAGCGGTGGCGTGTATCGTTCCAAAGACGGCGGGAGTACTTGGGAATGTTTGAACGAAAAGATTTTTGGCAAAAAAGGCCGCCCCGTGGGCAAAGTAGCCGTGGCGGTTTCGCCCAAAAACCCAAAAGTGGTCTATACGCTGATGGAATTGGAAAGTCCCGCACTGTATCGTTCTGCCGACGGCGGCGAAACCTGGACGCTGCAATCCAACGACCACAGCATGGCCGAGCGCGCGCCCTACTACACGCGCATCACGCTTGCCCCCGACAATGAAAACGAACTGCACACCATTTGTGTCAAGCACGGTACGTCAAAAGATGCCGGCAAAACTTGGACTTGGAGCTACGCCAGCGGCGGCGACAACCACGACTTTTGGATTGACCCGCTCAACCCCAATCGCATGATGATGGCCCACGACGGCTGCGCGAGCACTTCGTTAAACCGCGCTAAAAGCTATCAACGCATTGTGTTGCCCATTGCCCAAATGTACCACGTAGCCGTTGATAATCAGATACCTTACAATGTGTACGGCAACCGTCAGGACGGCTATTCGTACGGCGGGCCGAGCAATAGCCGCACAGGAAACATTCCGTTGAGCGCGTGGCAGGGCGTGGGTGGCTGCGAAAGCGGTTTTGCCAAACCCGATCCATTCGATGAAAACATCATCATTTCGGGTTGCTATGATGGCGGTTTAGAAATTTACGACAAACGCACCCAACATGGCCGCGACGTGCGCGTGTGGCCCGAAGCAGGCTACGGCTGGAAACCCGCCGACATGAAGCTGCGCTGGCACTGGAATTTTCCGATTGGCTGGAGTACGCACACGCCACACCGCGCGTATGTGGGCAGCCAGTATGTTCACAAATCTGACGATTTTGGGCAAAGTTGGCAAATTATTAGTCCCGACTTGACCACCAACGACAAAACCCACCAACAATCGTCGGGGGGAATTGCCACCGATAACCTGATGACTTATGACGGCTGTACGCTGTTTTCTATCGAAGAGTCGCCGATTCAAAAGGACATGATTTGGGCAGGAACCAACGACGGCCAAGTGCAACTCACCCGCGACGGCGGCAAAACCTGGGAGAACCTCACGGCCAACTTGAACGTACCCAAATGGGGGACGATTGCCAACATTGAACCCTCAAAGTACAACGCCAGCACGGCCTATATCAGCGTGGACTTACACCAAATGGCTGATTTTGACCCCTATATCTTAAAAACTGAAGACTTTGGCAAAACGTGGCGCAAAATCAGCGACGGTATTCCAAAGTCTATTTTGAGTTTTGTACACGTGGTTAAAGAAGACCCCAAACAAAAAGGAATGTTGTATGCAGGCACCGACAACAACGTGTATTGCTCAACCGACGACGGAAAAAACTGGTTTTCGTTGCGCCTCAACATGCCCCCTGCCCCCGTTTATTGGCTCGAAATTCAAAAAGGTTTCGACGACTTGGTGGTGGCTACTTATGGCCGGGGTTTTTATATTTTGGACGATATTTCGGCAGTTAGAAATGCGGCTAACCTATCCAACATTGGTAAAGTTAATTTAATGCCCATTCGCAGTGGTTATCGCTTTCAAGACATCGAAGCCCCGCACACCGAACGCACATTGAGCGACGGCCAAAACCCGCCCGACGGCGTGGCCATCAACACTTTGATGAAAGATACGCTTGCCAAACCCGCCAAAATCACCATTTCAAAAGATGGAAAAGTAATTCGAGAAATGACGGCAACCAACAAAACAGGCATCAACCGCGTTTGGTGGGACTTGCGCCACGAATCCCCCACGAAGGCCGTTTTGAGGACACTCCCCCCCGATAAGCCGTGGGTAATGTTTGACAAAGACAGCACACGCCGCCTCATCACTTGGGACTTAGACTTGATGGGCGGGTTGATTGGGCCGCGCGTGGCGCCTGGTAAATACAGCGCAAAACTCATCACAGACAGCGGCGAACAAACGCAAGAATTTGAAGTTTTGAAAGACCCCAACACCAAAGGCACGCAAGCCGACATCGAAGCGCAAGTAGCCTTCAGCCTGCAACTGCGCGGTGCTATCAATCAGGCTGTTGTACTGATAAACGACTTGGAACTCATGCGCAAACAAGCCAAAGACCAGCAAAACCCCCTTGCTAATTTGCAAAAGAAAGCCGACAAAATCCGCGATACCGAACTTTGGGCTTTTGAGCAAGCCGCCACCGAGCTATCGGCGCAGCTCTACGACATCAACTTGGCAGGTGCACGTGAGGACGCTTTTCGCAATCCCGTTCAGGTACATGAACGCTTGCTGTCGTTGGCCAGCGACATTGGCACCAATGGGTCAGATTTTAAGCCCACCAACCAACAACGCGAGGTTTTTGCCCTCCTCAACGAACGCCTCCAAAAATCCCAAATTTACTACGACACAAGCATCAAGCCCAATTGGACAAAACTGAATCTAGTATTGCCAAAAAAAGTAAAAACAGGAAGCTTGGGTGGAGGTAAGTAGGTAGAATCACCAAAAATAAAAAAATCACTTTTTTATTCCCTTGTTTTGTTTCAACGCGCCATTTGAACCCGGGGAGTACCAATTTATTTCAACTTTCGCAAGACATCATGCGCAGATGCTGAACAAGTTGAAAAGCAGTAAAATAAGGACGGCTACATTTTAGTCTTCAAAAACTCGGCGGTGTGGTTTTGTTCCAACTTTACCATGTCTTCGGGCGTGCCTGCGAAAGTAACGTAACCACCTGCTTGGCCGCCTTCGGGGCCGAGGTCAATGATCCAATCGGCACATTTGATGATTTCTACGTTGTGTTCAATCACAATTACGCTGTCGCCTTGGTTGACGAGGGCGTTGAGGGCGTTGAGCAACTTTTGAATGTCGTGGAAGTGCAAGCCCGTGGTAGGCTCGTCAAAAATAAACAAGGTTTTGCCTTGGTTTGGATTCGACTTGCTCAAAAAGAAGGCCAATTTTACCCGTTGTGCCTCGCCTCCCGACAGCGTATTGGACGATTGCCCCAGCTTGATGTAGCCCAGCCCCACATCTTGCAAGGGCTTTAATTTTTCGACCAATTTGGGTTCTTGCCCTTCAAAAAACGCGATGGCTTCATCGACGCTCATGCCCAAAATATCGGAAATATTAATGGCTTGGCCGTTGGGGTGGTTGTAGGTTACGTCCAATATTTCTTGTTTGAAACGCTTGCCGCCGCACGCTTCGCAGGTAAGGTAAATATCGGCCATAAACTGCATTTCTATTTTGACAAAACCCTCTCCTTGGCAGGTTTCGCAGCGGCCGCCTTCTACGTTAAACGAAAACACCGATGGCTTGTAGCCCCGCGCTTTGGACAAAGGCTGCTCGCTCATCATCTGCCTGATGTAGTCGTAGGCTTTGATGTACGTAACAGGATTAGACCGCGACGACTTACCGATTGGGTTTTGATCTACCATTTCTACTGAATCAATTCGCTCAAAGCTACCCGAGATGTCCGAAAATTTACCCATTTCGTCGTTGTATTCCCCTTTTTGGCGCGTCAATGCAGGATACAAAACCTTGCGAATCAAAGTAGATTTACCCGAACCCGACACGCCCGTTACGACGGTAAGTGTGCCCAGCAAAAACCGCACGTCCACGTCTTTGAGGTTATTTTCACGCGCGCCTTTTAGGTCGATAAAATGCGTGGACTTGCGCCTAAACGCGGGTACAGGAATGGTATCTTTCCCAGTGAGAAAAGCCACTGTATGCGAAAGCCCCCTAACCCCCAGTGGGGGAGTAGCTGTTCCGCCACTGGGGGTTAGGGGGCCACCTTGCCACACCAACTCGCCGCCCAAAATGCCCGCATCGGGCCCAATGTCAATGATTTGGTCGGCGGCACGCATGATTTCTTCTTCGTGTTCTACCACAATCACGCTGTTGCCCATGTCGCGCAGCGATTCAAGTACGCCCACGAGCAGACGCGTGTCGCGCGGGTGGAGGCCAATGCTGGGTTCGTCCAAAATGTACATCGAACCTACCAACGCGCTACCCAATGACGTAGCCAGCTTAATGCGCTGAAACTCACCGCCCGAGAGGCTACTGGTGAGGCGGTTGAGGGTCAAGTAGCCCAAGCCTACGCGCTCCATGTACTGCAATCTATTTTCAATTTCAACCAAAAGCCGCTTGGCTACGCTTTGTTGATAATCGGGCAATTCAAGCGTTTGAAAAAAAACCAATACCTCCGAAATGGGCATGAGCACGAGGTCGGTAATGGACACCCCGCCGACTTTTACGTAGCTGGCATCTTTGCGCAGCCTCGACCCGCGACAGTCTGGACAGGTAGTACGGCCTCGGTAGCGCGACAGCAGGACGCGGTATTGTACCTTAAAAGTTTGGGTTTCTAAATGTCTAAAAAATGCATCTAACCCCTCAAAATACTGATTGCCCGTCCAGAGTAGCTGTTTTTGGGCTTCGCTTAGGTCTTTGTAAGGCTTATGAATGGGGAAATCAAACCGAATACCATTGCGCAGAAACGGAGCCAGCCACTCTTGCATCTTTTCGGTTCGCCAAGGGGCAATAGCCCCCTCAAAGACCGAAAGGCTTTTGTCGGGAATCACCAAGTCGGGGTCTATGTCAAGTACTTTGCCAAAACCTTCGCAGCGTTTACAAGCACCATAAGGATTGTTGAAACTAAATAAATTGACGCTGGGTTCTTCAAAATTGATGCCGTCCAGCTCAAATTTATCCGAAAAAACGCGGCGTTCTGCACCTATTATTTCTACGAAACAAGTGCCATCGCCTTCAAAAAAAGCGGTTTGTACCGAGTCAGAAAGGCGAAATAGATTGTCTTCGTCGTGGTGCTGCACCGTGGCGCGGTCTATGAGAATAAAAAATAAAGCGTGTGGAATCAGCAGTAATTCTGGCTTTTCAAGAACTTCTTCGATGAATTTTACCTCATTTTCTACCAAAATTCTATTATAACCCTTTGACAACAAGATTTTTAGCTCATCTGCCAGCGTGCGTTCGTTGCGTAATAAGAGCGGAGCCAGCACCAGCACGCGCGCACCTTCTTGAAAGGAGTGAATGTAGCTTACAACGTTGCTAACGGTGTCTTTTTTGACAGGAAGCCCCGACACGGGCGAGTACGTAATACCCACGCGGGCAAAAAGCAATTTGAGGTAATCATAAATTTCGGTACTGGTGCCAACGGTCGAGCGTGGGTTGCGGGTGTTTACTTTTTGTTCGATGGCAATGGCTGGCGAAATCCCTTTGATGTAGTCCACATCGGGCTTTTCCATGCGTCCCAAAAACTGCCGCGCGTAGCTGCTCAAACTCTCAACGTACATTCGTTGGCCTTCGGCAAAAAGCGTATCGAAGGCCAGCGAACTCTTGCCACTGCCCGACACGCCCGTAATAACCACCAATTTGTTGCGCGGAATGGCCACATCAACGTTTTTGAGGTTGTTGGCCCGCGCGCCTTTGATGACAATGTACTTTTTGGGGTCTAACTGGTCGAAGTCGGTGGGGAGGCTATTTGCCAAATTTTCCGTTGCATTCATGGTTGTAAACTTAAAGAGCAAAGTTACACAATGCCCACTTGATAGCCTAAATTTACCCCATGTTGATTGCCGTTTGGGGCATTATTTGATGCTTTTGCCAGACAAAAACGCCCCAATTGTGCGCCTTTTTGTGGCGTCAAATTTGCTCCATATTCTGGCCTTGCTGGCAGCTACCATTGTTACCCCCAAATAATTTTACGCCTTTGTTTAATTAGAAATACAAAATTAGGGCGTAATTTTACGTAATTATTTCAAATCTAAAAAACTACAAATAGCTGAAAACAAATCATTTATAAGGCCACTTACCCAATTATTTGACCGCGCTACGGCTATTAAAAAGTAGGTATGTTTCAACTACTTTGGCAACCCACAAAAAACATGATTATGAGCGCCGAAATTCCTTCTGCACCCAAGCAAGATATTCGCAAGTTAGACAGCACCCAGCTCAAAGAATGGCTCGTTGCGCACAACGAGCAGGGTTTTCGGGCCAAGCAAGTGTACGAATGGCTTTGGAAAAAATCGGCTACGTCGTTTGACGAAATGAGCAACCTGTCGCTCAAAACCCGCGAATTGCTGGCTGCGCATTTTGAAATTAAGGCCATTGCCACGGCTACTTCACAAAAAAGCAACGATGGCACCATTAAGTCGGCGTTCAAACTGCACGATGCCCATCTTATTGAAGGCGTGTTGATTCCCTCCGCCGACCGCATGACCGCCTGCGTATCGAGCCAAGTGGGCTGCTCGCTCACTTGCAAATTTTGCGCCACGGGCTACATGGACCGCCAGCGCAACCTCGATGCTGCCGAAATGTACGACCAAGTAGTGGCCATAGACCGCCAAGCCCGCGAAAATTTCGGAATCCCGCTTTCAAACATTGTGTATATGGGCATGGGCGAGCCACTGCTCAACTACGCCAACGTGTTGGAGTCTATCGAAAAAATAACCTCTCCCGATGGCCTCGGCATGGCACCCAAGCGCATTACAGTTTCGACGGCGGGTATTGCCAAAATGATTAAAAAACTCGGCGACGACCAAGTGCGTTTCAACTTGGCATTGTCGTTGCACGCAGCCAACGACGAAAAACGCAACCAAATCATGCCCATCAATGAAAGCAATTCGTTGGACAATTTGGCCGAAGCACTGCAATATTTTTACCGCCAAACCAACAACCGCATTACGTTTGAATACATTGTTTTTGATAAATTCAACGATAGCCTGCAAGATGCCAAAGAGTTGTGGCAATTTACCAAGCGCGTACCCGCCAAAGTAAATATCATCGAATACAACCCCATAGCCGAAGCCGATTTTAAAAATACCGATAGCCATCGTTTGGAGCAGTTTGCCAAGTTTTTGGAGCAGCGGGGGGTTATTGTAAACGTGCGCCGCAGCCGTGGCAAAGACATTGATGCCGCCTGCGGCCAATTGGCCAATCGTGAAAAGGCAGCCTATTAATAAATTGGCAAAACGTTGGGTTTAACAATTTCTTAATATTGCTTCAAATTCTAATCTGTACTTTTGTCGTAATTATCACTTACCTGACCTCATTTTGCCATGTTTGGTTTAGAAACCGAAATCTTCGTCCTGCTATCTATCTGTTTGATTTGCGCCTGCGCTTTTGAATTTGTAAATGGTTTTCATGACACTGCCAATGCCGTTGCTACCGTTATTTATACCAACTCGCTCAAGCCTACTACGGCCGTTATACTGTCGGGCTTTTTCAATTTTTTGGGCGTACTTTTGGGCGGTATCACCGTGGCCATGGGCATTGTCAATTTATTGCCGGTAGAGTTGTTGATTGACCAAAATGTGTATCATAGCGTGGCTATGGTGCTTTCTCTGCTGTTGAGTGCCATTATTTGGAACTTAGGAACTTGGTATTTTGGCCTCCCCGCATCGAGTTCACACACTTTAATTGGCTCTATTTTGGGCGTAGGTTTAGCCTTTTCTACCATGCCCGAAGCCCGCGACGGTGCTGGCGTAAATTGGAGCAAAGCCAACGAAATATTCGCAGCGTTGCTTATTTCGCCGTTGTTTGGTTTTGGTATGGCCGTAGTAATGATGTTCGTGTTTAGGCGGCTGCTCAACAAAGAAATGCGCGACCAGGTTTTTTCTGAACCCAAGAAAAACCAAGAGCCCCCCGTTTGGATTCGCATATTGCTGATTACAACCTGCACGCTGGTTAGTTATTTTCATGGCAACAACGACGGCCAGAAAGGCGTAGGGCTGGTAATGCTCATTTTAATTGGCATAACGCCCGCCTATTTTGCAATTGATGGCGAGCTTGACCCCACACCCATGAAACAAAACTTAGTGCAAATTGAGCAAACACTGAGCAAAATTGACACTACTTTGGTGGGCATTGACGAAAAGAAAAATTTGGCAAAAATTAAATCTTCTACTACCGATTTAGCCAATGTATTGGCCACCAAAACCACAAACGGAAAAATAAACCCTGACGACCGCCTCGATGCCCGCCGCGACGTGTTGCTCATTAACAATGGATTGAAAAAAATCATGGACAGCGAGTCGGTAAATCTAAGCGAAACCGACAAAGCCATTTTGAAAGAAAACACCAGTGACAAAAAAGGACTACGCCGTTTTACCGACTACGCCCCGCAGTGGGTGGTGCTGCTGATTTCACTTTCGTTGGGCTTGGGCACCATGATTGGCTGGAAGCGCATCGTGGTTACAGTAGGCGAGAAAATTGGCAAGCAGCACCTCACTTACGCGCAGGGTGCCTCGGCAGAGCTGGTAGCGGCCAGTACCATTGGGCTGTCGTCGAGTTTTGGGCTGCCCGTTAGCACTACGCACGTGCTGTCGTCGGGTATTGCAGGTGCAATGGTGGCCAGTAAAGGCATCAAAAATCTGCAAGCTAAAACCATTCGCAACATATTGGCAGCTTGGATTTTGACCTTGCCAGTTACCATTATGATTTCGTTTTCACTGTATCAGTTCTTCCGCTGGATTTTGTAAAACCCGCGTGAAATCTGGTTTTTTTATTCACAACATTTTACCAAATTTGGCGTTAAATGTTAGCAGAACAAAACGGTTTTGCTAACTTAGCCCGTCGGTATTCATTTTGTTGTATTATGTCGAAGCACAACCTATTTAGTGGACTTATTTTTGTTGGTATATTGAGTACCTTGTTGGCTTGCAATTCTACGCAAGCATTGTTCAAACAAGGTGTTCGCAAATTTGAAAACGGCGATTACGACCTGGCCATCAAAGACCTGCGTACCGTGGCCGATGCCAACTACGAACCCGCCCGAACCAATTACCTATTGGGCGAGTCTTTTCGGCTTTCCAACCGCCCCGAATTATCAAGTACGTTTTACCAAAAAGCCTTAGAAAAAGGCGAAACCACGCCCGAAGTGCCTTTTCACTACGGCTTTGCGCTCAAAGCGGCGGGCAAATACCAAGAAGCCATTGCCCAATTGGAAAAATACGTTGCCAGCAATCCCGCCAATAAAATACTAACTGAAAAAGCCAATCGTGAACTTTATACACTCCGTTCTATTGCCGTAATTGAACAAAAGAAGACGTTTTATAAAATCACCAATTTGGCAAAACTCAATACCGAAGGTGCCGAGTTTTCGCCTTTTGTGAAAGATGAAGACCTCATCTTTGCGGCCTCACGGAAAGCCACCCAATACAAAAACAACGGAATGCCCATGACGGGTATTTACAAAGTAAAACTGGCCGAAAATTACGAAGAAACGGGCGGAACAGCCGAAATATTCAGTTCTTCGTTATTTTTGGAAGAAGTAAACGAGGCCAACGTTACTTTTACGAAAGACGGCAAAACGGTGGTTTTTGCGCGAGGTAACACCGGCAAACGCAAAGGCAGCGCCGATGTGGACTTGTATTTGAGCCGCTTCTCGGGCGGTAGTTGGTCAGCTCCGCGTATGATTCCCGTCAGCGACTCGCTGGCTTGGGACGGCAGCCCCGCCTTCTCGCGCGACGGCCGCACGCTGTACTTCTGCTCAAACCGCGCAGGCGGCGTGGGTGGCATTGACATCTACCGCGCCAACATGGACGCGTCGGGCAGGTTTAGCAAGCCCGTCAATATGGGAAAAGACATCAATACGCCTGGCGATGAGATGTTTCCGTACGTAGCACCCGACGCTAAACTGTACTTTTCTTCTGATGGCCACCCAGGCTTGGGCAAATTGGACCTATTTGTGGCCACGCGCTCGCAGGGCATCATCACCATCGAAAACCTCGGCACGCCCATCAATACCCGCTTTGACGACTTCGGGTTGGTATTTGCCGACGACGAAAAACGCTTTGGTTTTTTATCGTCAAACCGTACTGGTGGCAAAGGCGACGACGACATTTACTTGGTAGAAGACGAAAGCGTAGGCCTGGACTCGCTCCAACTGGCCGAACTCGAAAAGCTGCCGCCCAACGACCCGCGCCGCCGCGCCATTATCAAACCCGAACCGCCCAAAATTGTCAATTACTTTTTGGCAGGAAACGTTTCGTCCAATGATACCCCCGTTTTGCCGCTCGACTCGGCAGTTGTAAAATTGCTCGAAACCAGCAGCGACAGTTTGATAGCCGAAGGCACGGCCAAAGGGGGAGGTATTTTTGGCACATTCCCGCTCGAAGAAGGCAAAGATTATACTATTTTGGTAGAAAAAACAGGATATTTAACCAAAAGAGAGCCGTTTTCGATGGCAGGGCGCGGTATTCCGCCCGTATTTCGTACCAAACTCACCATGGATACTACCTTTAAAGTGGCCATAAAATTAGACCGCTTGGCCACCAACTTAACCTTTGTTTTAGAAAACATTTATTACGATTTAAACAAATTTAATATTCGGTCTGATGCGGCCATAGAACTCGACAAGTTGGTACAAATCTTAAAAGACAACCCCACGGTTTCTATTGAGTTGAGTTCGCACACCGATGCCCGCGACACCGACGCTTACAACAACAAGCTATCGCAAAACCGTGCTAAGTCGGCGGTAGAATACGTAATATCGAAAGGAATTGCTGCCAACCGCCTCACGGCCAAAGGCTACGGCGAAACGCGCCTCATTGTGAAAGATGCCAAAACCGAAGACGAACACCAGAGAAACCGCCGCACCGAGTTTACAATTTTGAGCTATTGAGCAAACAAAAGGTTTGCTTTTCTTTCAAAATACCAAGTAAGCGAGGTGCTGTTTTTAAACCAGTCGGTAATTTTTGTATTCGCCCACATTCCACCCGGTTAATTTTTCGATCCATATTTTTAGGCGGTACTTCAAGCTCAGATTTTTTTGAGAAATATCGTGCGTAAACTGCCAATTTTTACGGTCAATGCGTGCTTGCATTACTTGCGGGTGCGTGGCAGTGAAGCGCGCCAGCGAGTCTATTGCGGTGTGATAATCAAAAGCGGCCACGTCGGCTTTTTGTGCTTCGTTGGCGTAGCTACCCCAATATTTATGAACGGCCCGTTGTTTGTCTTGCATAATGCGCGGGTCTTTTACCCACCCGTAGTGGTACATTTCGGCTTTTACGGGTTTGACGCGCAGCTTTTGGTTGTTGCCTTTCCTGAATCCTTGCGCGTCGCGGTATGAATAAATGCGGGAGTCGTTTTTTATGATTCGTATTTCGTGCCGATACCACACCGGCGAGTCGCCCACGTAGTCGTAGGAGGCATAAAAATGAACGTAGTCGAATAGGAGGCCGTCCACGGTTGGGTCATTTTGCCACAAATCCATTGCCGCGCGGACATTGGGCAAATACTTTTCGGGTAATACTTCATCTCCCTGAATATAAAAAGCCCAATCGGCTTGCGGCGAAATAGCCTTCAATGCTTTGTTGGTTTCGGCGGCATACACTTCTCCTCCTTCGCGCAGCGACTCGTCCCACTCGGTTTCGATGATTCTAACTTTTTGGGGGTCGATTTGGCGTATTAATTCGAGGGTATCATCGTCGCTTTTGCCAACGGCCACCACAAACTCATCGCACAGTGGCAAAACAGAAGTGATAGCCTCCACAATTGGGAAGTCAAATTTTATAGCATTGCGAATAAAAGTAAAGCCCGATACAAACATAAAAGATGTAATGATATTTTGGCAAAGGTATAAAAACAAAAGATAAGTAGTTAAGTATAAATAAACGACACTTTTTTTAAAATATGGCTAACTTTGCTTCATGTTACATATATCAGATCTTCCTTTGGAAGAAAAACAGACTTTAGAATCAGGAAAGCAAAATGGGAA